>Ga0209237_1000790_pt1 | contig 18216 bp, 16 predicted proteins | sample GraSoi013_1_40cm_2_FD_185820 | JGI IMG/M metagenome (GOLD analysis project Ga0209237, IMG submission 185820) | Grasslands soil microbial communities from the Angelo Coastal Reserve, California, USA - Sample 10_02_2013_1_40cm (SPAdes) (version 2) | ecosystem: Environmental > Terrestrial > Soil >... | reverse complement strand
TCCCGTCGCCGAGCTGGCCGCTGCCATTGCCGCCCCAGCAATAGGCGGCGGCGCTCAGCCCGGTCGTGAGCCCGCAGGTGTGTGCGGCGCCGCCCGTCACCGCGGCGAAGCTCACACCGGCCGGGGCCTGCACGAGCACCGGGCTCGACCGGCTCGTCATGGTCCCGTCGCCGAGCTGGCCGCTGCCATTGCCGCCCCAGCAATAGGCGGCGGCGCTCAGCCCGGTCGCCAGCCCGCAGGTGTGCAAGTCGCCGCCGGTCACCGCAGCGAAGCTCACACCGGCCGGAGCCTGCACGAGCACCGGGCTCGACCGGTTCGTCATCGTCCCGTCGCCGAGCTGGCCGCTGCCATTGGCGCCCCAGCAATAGGCGGCGCCCGTGACGATCGTGAGCCCGCAGGTGTGTAGGCCGCTGGCGGTCACGGCGGCGAAGGTCAGCGTGACGGCAAATGGGGTGCTGGTCGCCCCGCTCAGCCCCGCCGCGCTCGCGAGGAGCGTATAGCCGCTGCCGGGCCGATCGATCCGCAGGTCTGCGAAGGTGGCGATGCCCTGGGACGCGCTCACCGTCATCGTGCCCCCCAGGGTCCCCCCGCTCGGATTCGACCCGAGCGTCACCGTCACCGCGTCCGTCGCCCCTAGCACGCTATTCCCGACGGCGTCCTGCACCGCGACCTGGACCGCCGGGGTGATCGGTTGGGCCGCCGCCACGTTGGTGGGCTGCCCCGTGAAGCCGAGCTTCGTTGCGGCCCCGGAGGGTTGGGTCGGACGCACCTGTTCACAGCCGAGGATGCCGGCCGCGAGGGCGGCGGGCAGCGTCCAGAGGAGGTGACGGCACAGCATGGCACGCATAGGGTCCTCCCGGGCAACAGCGGCACGTTCCAGGCGCCCATGCTCCGACGCGCCAGTGCTGCAGCGGTGACGCCCGCGTTGAGAGGTTGAGGCGGTACGCTAGCGCGGCCGTCCGGTCGCGCGCACTACGGCGCTGCGGGCTCCCGCCGCCCGCCACGGGCCCCCCGGGAGCACCATACCCTGCAGCTGCGCTGTGGGCGGCTGCCCGGTGGGCGGCTGCGCAGGGGGCAGCTGTGCTGCGGCTCCGGCGCCACCCACCACGCTCGACCGCGCCAGCGGCTGGACCCCGAATGGCGCCGCCATGCGCACCGGGACTCCCGACGGAGTCATCACCGCGGCGCCGGGGCGCACGAGCGCGGGAGCAACGGACCCCTGCGGCAGGGCGATCAACTGCACACTGGCGCGCGCCACGCCTGCCGGCTCCTCTCTCACCGGAGTCGGTGTCAACGTGAGTCGCGCCTCGCGACCGGGCATTGGTGCCGTGTAGCTGGGCGCGGCCCGTCTGCGCAGAGCAACCGCCCCCTCGCTCCCCGGACCGAGCGGGATCGCACGTATCGCGACCGGGGCGCGGGCGCGAGGCTCGATCGGACGGCTCGGCGCGGCTCCAGCCGGGGGCTTGAACACGAGCCGTGGGCTCCGCGGCACAACTCGGGCGGTCGCGGCGGTCCGCGCCGGCCCGAGCGACAGCGCGATGACGTTCATCGGCAGGTCGACGCTGCGGATTCCGGAGTCGGTGAAGCGGTCCCGATGCGCGAAGCGTCGGACGCCGACGCAGGGGGCGAAGAACGCGTCGCAGCCGAACAGGGGCTCAGCGATGATCACCTGGACCCCGACGAACGAGCAGCCTACACAGGACGGGTAGAACGGGGACTGCGGTGGCGTGTCCTGCATCGTGTAGAGGCGCGGTGCGACGGTGTAGGTCACGAAGTCGTAATTGAAGTATCCGTCGCCGAGCATGCGCTGCACGATGTCAGCCAGCGTGCCCTCCGCGTCCGCGCCGGACCACGACGGCGCCAAGGCGTTCGGGTCCCAGGACGCCGCGCGCACGAACTCGTCGAAGCGGTACGACGCGGGCGACAGCGCCGCCAGCACGAGCCCCGTCCCGTCCGGCTCCTCCACGACGAACGACTCGCGGTCCCCGGCTCGCTTGATCTCGTAGGTGCCGGGGCTGACCAAGGGGTCATCGGCGGGATTGGCGGGGAACAGCACCTCGATGTGGCCGTCGGTGCGGCGGTGTAGCACGACGACGTGTCCGTCTTCCGTGGTCTGCACGTAGACGCGGACACGGTCGCCCCGCAGCAGCGAGCCGCTCGACCCGAGCCACACGCGCACGGGTTTCGCGTCCCGCTGCGCCGGCCCGGCCATGGCCGAGGGTGTCGACGCGGGGGCGGCCTGCAGCAGTAGGGTGAACAATGAAACAATCACGCGCACCGCCTTCCGACTGCCGAAACTAAGCCGGGCGTCGTTGCGCGCGTCAAGGCTCGGGCGACTTCAGGCCGTCCTGCGGGGCGACCGCGACTTTGACGGAGTGTGACGACTCCGCTTCCACGTCCAATTCGTGAGCTGACGAGCCCGCGTCACTGCACCACGAGCACCGGGCTCGACCGGTCGGTCGTGGTCCCGTCGCCGAGCCCGCCACTGCCATTGTAGCCCCAGCAGTACGCCGCGCCCCCGGCCGTGACGCCGCAGGTGTGAGCGAAACCGGCGCTCACCGCGGCGAAGCTCACGCCGCCCGCCACCGGCACCGGGCTCAAGCGGTCGGCCGTGGTCCCGTCGCCGAGCTCGCCGTCGCCCTTGGACCCCCAGCAGTACGCCGCGCCCCCGGACGTGACGCCGCAGGTGTGAGCGCCCCCGGCGCTCACCCGGGCGAAGGTGCGGGCCGCCGGCTGGGTGGGACTCGTCTCCCCACCGCAGGCCGCAACCGCGAGTGCCACGGCTCCCGCTGCCCACCCCCTCCACTCCTGCGACATCGACGTCAGGCACATGGGGCCCCCCTGGCGACAGCAGTCACCGATAGGCTCCGCACGGTCAGAATGAGAATATGAGTCTGGCAGGTGGACTTCGTAAGAGCCGCTAGTGCCATGGAGTGCGTACCACGATGTGGACAGTCAGGCTTCCCAACCTGACGCACGTGTTAGAGTCGAAAGGCACCTCCCGCGCCGTGGACTTTCAAGCTTCGAGCCTACACATGGCGAGTCCGTTCTCAAGATTCTGAGTGCGCCGTCGCGGCGGTTGCGGACGCTGCATCTCGTTACACGGGGAGACGGACGGGGAAGCGGCTGTACTGAGGATGCATCCCGAGGAGGGGACGACTTGGTGAAGCACCCTACGAACGCGCAACTCCAACTGGGGCGGGTGGATTCGAACCACCAACTTCCCGGTTAACAGCCGGGCGGTCTGCCAGTTGACCTACACCCCAGAGCTCCCACGTCACACCGAGGAAACGAACGCCCCGGCACCGCTGTGGCACCGGGGGCGCGCGCATCAACCAACCAGAGATGCTACGCCGCCCGGCGCCTCTGATTCGCGCTCCGGTTGCGATTCGAGAGCAGAACGGCGAACGTCGTCATGGTGCCTAGAGTACCACGGCCCAGTGCCGTGGGCAAGAGGACCCCATGACGACGATCGCCGCCGCAACGTCCGCCGACCTTCCTGCCCTTCTCGAGCTGCTCGGACAGAGCGCCCTCCCCACGGCCGGGCTCGCAGATCACCTCGACACGACGCTCGTGGCCCGCGAGGCAGGCCACGTCGTCGGCAGCGCCGCCCTCGAGCTATACGGCACTACGGCGCTGCTCCGCTCAGTGGCGGTCGCGCCCGGACTGCGTGGCCGGGGGTTGGGCCAGGAGCTCACCCGTCACGCACTCGCGCTCGCGCGCCGCCGCAAGATCCGGACGGTGTACCTGCTCACGGAAACGGCTGGAGGGTTCTTCCCCCGTTTCGGGTTCCGGGCCATCTCTCGCGACGCGGTGGACCCCGCCGTGCAGGGATCGGTGGAGTTCACGAGCGCTTGTCCGACGAGCGCGCTCGCGATGGCGGCGGAGCTGGAGCGTCGCGCTAGTACTTGAGCCCCGCCTTTTCCGCGAAGGCCCGCACAACCTGTTGCTGCTCCGGCGTGAGCCGGTCCGGGATCTCGACCCGCACTTCCACGTATTGATCGCCGCGACGGCCGTTCTTCTCGATGCCCTGGCCCGCGATGCGGAACCTCTGCCCGTGCGGCGTGCCGGGCGGCACCTTCAGCAGGACGTGACGCCCCTCCAACGTGCGCACCTTGATCTTCGAGCCGAGTAGCGCCTGCGCCAGATTGATGGGGACCGTGCAGACCACGTCCAGGCCCTCGCGCCGGAAGAACCGGTCCGGCTCGACCTGGAACTGGACCACGACGTCACCCTTGCCTTTTGCGCCCTGGCCCTTGAGGCGCATGCGCGTCCCGTCCTCGGTCCCCGGCGGCACGGTGATGATCAAGCGCTTCTCGACCCGGACCTCGCCCGCGCCCTGGCAGGTCCCGCACCGCGTCGAGGGCACGCGGCCCTTGCCGCGGCACACGGGGCACGGCCGGTTGACCGCGAAGCCGCCCTGCCCGAAGGAGATCGTTCCCCGGCCGTTGCACTCGGGGCAGACCGAGATGGTGGCCCCGGGCGCGGCCCCGTCGCCGCCGCACGTGGGGCACACTTCGGCCATCGGCAGCGTGACCGGCACCTTGCCGCCCAGCGCAGCCACCCGGAACGGAATCGAGACCGTCGCCTCGACTTCGTCCTCCGCCTCTTCCATCCGGCCCTCGCCCCGCTTCCCGAAGATCGAGGAGAACAGGTCCCCCAGCCCCCCGAACGAGCCGAGGTCCGACAGATCGAACTCGACGCCCGAGTCCGCGGGACCGCCCCCGCCCCCTCTGCCCGGCCCTCGCCCCGCGCCGCCGTAACGACCCGCCCCGGCGAAGGCCCCATACTTGCGGAGCTGATCGTACTGTTTCCGCTTCGGGGGGTCGCTGAGCACGTCGTGCGCTTCGTTGATCTCCTTGAAGCGCTCAGCCGCCTGTGGTTTGCCGGGATTACGGTCCGGATGGTGCTGCTTGGCCAGCCGTCGGAAGGCGCGCTTGATCTCGTCGACGGTTGCGGTCTCCGGGACCCCGAGGACCTGGTAGTAGTCCTTCGTCGCAGCCATCAGCCGCGCTCGCCCTCGGTTGCCCCGCCCCCGCCCCCGCCCCCGCCCCGCCCGTGGCCGCCTTGCCACGTCAGCACCGTCACGCGTGCGGGTCGGATGAGCGCTCCCCCGAGCTGATAGCCCGCCTGCAGCACCGCGCCCACCGTGTGGTCCTCCTCGGGCGCCGACGCCGGCGCCGTGGTCACGGCTTCGTGTTGGCTCGGATCGAACGGCACCCCGACCTCATCCACCCGTCGCACGCCAGCCGCCTCGAGCTCCTTCCAGATCTTGCGCTCCACGAGATCGACTCCCTCGTGGATCGTCTTCGCCGTCTCGGCGCTGGGCTCGATGTGCGCGAAGCGGGCGAGGTCGTCCAGTGCGTCCACGAGACGCTGCACCAGGTCCGCCTGAGCCTTCGACCACAGCTCAGTACGCTCCTTGAGCGTGCGCTTGCGGAAGTTGTCGTACTCGGCGGCGAGCCGAAGGTATGTGTCCTTGGGCACCATCTCCGCCGGTGCCGCGACGGCCGCTTCGGATGCAAGGTCGCCAACCGGCGTCGGGGCGGCACGCTCAGCCGCATCGTCGGCTGCGGGACTTGGCTGCTCGGTCGGTCGAGGCCGCTTGGGTTTATCGTCCATGGCGCTCCGCGTTCAAGCAACGAGCATGCCGCCCGCTGTACGCCGTTTTGACGGCCCTCCCGCCGCAGTGGCGGCGGAAATTGCTACCGGGCAAGAACATAGCCGTGTGCGGCGGTCTAGGCGAGGCCGTGCGACGACAGGAAGGCCACGATGTCGCTCGTTACCGAGTCCCGCTGCGGGTCGTTGAGCACCTCGTGGTACATCTCAGCGTACCAGCGCACCTGGACCGGCGCCCTGAGGCCGTCGGCGAACGCGCGCGCGAGCTGAGCGTCCACCACCCGATCCTCCCCGGCGAGCAGGAAGAGCAGCGGGCACTCGATGCGATTCCCGTCGGCGACCACGGAACGCTGAGCCCAGCGGATCTCGCGCCACGCGCCCGGCGTCATCACGCCATGCACGGCAGGATCACGCTGGTATGCCTCGCTCACGGTAGGGTCGCGGCTCAAGTGGTCGAGATCCAGGTCGACCGCGAAGGGAAGCGTGGGCCAGAGATCGGCCAGCAGCCGCGCGGCGATGCGCTTCCACGCGGCCGGCGCGCTCGCGAGCCCGAGCCAGGGCGAGGAGATCACCGCGGCCGCCACGGGGTCGCTCGGCTGGGTCTCGAGGTAGCGCAGTGCTACGAGGCCGCCGAACGAGTGGCCGAGCAGCGCCTGGGGCTGGTCCACGCGGTGGCGCACCGCGCGTCGAAACGCCTGGAGGTCGCCCAGCAGCTGGCTGAAGCGGGACAGATGGCCACGGCGACCCCCGGAGCGGCCGTGGCCGCGCTGGTCGAGCGCGTAGGCCGCGACGCCCGCGCGCTGCAGCGCTTCCCCCACGTGACGCCAGCGGCCCGCGTGGTCGGACCAGCCATGAAGGAAGAGGGCGGCCGCCTTGGGCTGCGGCGGCTCGTACGCGTCATAGGTGAGCTGGGTGCCGTCCGGCGCGGTGAGGGACGGCATCACGCAGGCGCCAGGGTGCGACGCAGCAGATCGAGCGCGGCCTGGGCGGCGCGGCGCCGCACCTCCTCGCGGTCGCCCGGGAACAGGCGCCTGAGCGCCCGCAGCTTGGTGTCCACGGCTACGGCGAGCCACACGGTGCCGACGGGCTTGTCGGCGGTGCCGCCGGTGGGCCCTGCGATTCCCGTGACCGCGACCGTGCAGTCGGCCGAGAACAGGCGCTGGGCGCCCGCGGCCATGGCGCGCACCGTCTGCTCCGACACCGCGCCGTGCGCCTGCAGGACCTCGAGCGGCACCTTGAGGGCCGCCGTTTTCATCACGTCGGCGTAGGCGACGACTCCGCCGACGAACGTGTCCGAGGCCCCCGGCACGGCCGTGACGCGCTGGGCGACGAGTCCACCGGTGCACGACTCCGCCACGCCCAAGTGGTGGCGCCCGCGGCGCAGCGCCGCGAGCACGACCGCCGCCAGGTCCGTCCCGTCCTCGCCGTAGCAGTCCTCACCCACGATCGCCCGCAGGCGGCGTATCGCGGCGGCGAGTCGGGCTTCTGCCTCCCCTTGCTCGAGCCCCCAGGCGGTGAGCCGCAGGTCGACGCCGTCGGGCGAGGGGAGATATGCGAGCGTCAGAGGCGCCAGCTCCTCGTCGAGCCGCCCGATGCGCTGAGCCAGCGACGACTCCGCGACGCCCGTGGTGCGCAGCGTGCGCGACAGCACGACCCGCGGCCGGTCGGCGCCGTCCCGTTGCGCGAGCCGCGGCAGCACCTGCTCCGCCAGGAGCCCGCGCATCTCACTCGGCACACCGGGCAGGAGGACCACGAGTCGCCCCCGCTCGTCCTCGAGCCACAGGCCCGGAGCCGTGCCCCGCGGGTTCGGCAGGACCGTCGCCCCTTCGGGGACCTCGGCCTGCGAGCGGTTGCTCTCGGGCATGGGCCAGCGGCCCAGCTGCTTGAAGCGCGCCTCGATCGCGGACAGCACGACGGCGTCCTGCACGAGCCGCTTCCCGCAGAGCTCCGCCACCACTCGTTTGGTGACGTCGTCGCGCGTGGGACCGAGGCCGCCCGTGGTGACGACCATGCCGGTGCGCTCGAGCGCGTCGGCGACCGCGGCGCGGATCGCCTCGGGGCGGTCGGCGACCGTGGTGCGGCGCACCACCTCGATCCCGGCGGCGGCGAGCGCGCGCCCGAGCTCGGCGGCGTTGGTGTCGACGGTGTAGCCCAGCAGCAGTTCGGTGCCGACGGTGACGACTTCGAGCTTCACTTCAAGAGCCGGCGGTAGCGGTACAGGTACACGCCCAGCGAGTAGACGGTGAGCAGGATGGCGCCTGCGAGCGTGAGCGCCACGACCGCGCCGTGGAACTGGTCCCAGAAGGTGCGGAACCACCCCGCGAACGGATGCGTGGCGAGCGCATCCTTCCAGGCGAACCAGAAGAGGGTGGCGCCGATGAAGACGTTCTGCACAACGGCCTTCAGCTTCCCCGCGCCCACGGCGGGGATCACCACGCCGCGCCGCTTGGCGAAGAAGCGGAATGCGGTCATCAGCAGCTCCCGCCCCACGAGCAGCAGCGCCACCCACACCGGGAAACTGCCCCACCACGGGATGCGGTAGTCGACCAGGATCGTGGGATGGCGGGTGAGCCAGAAGATCGGAATCAGGGTGGCGAAGAGGAGCAGCTTGTCGGCGATCGGGTCCAGCAGCTGCCCGAGCTCGGAGATCTGGTTGTGGCGGCGGGCGAGGTAGCCGTCGATCACGTCGGAGAAGGCAGCCACGAGGAAGATCACGAAGGCGATCACCTTGGGCCAGTAGCCCTGAATGAACGGCAGCAGGGCGATGACCGGCGTGAGGCAGATGCGGGCGAGGGTGAGGATGTTGGGCAAGGTCCACCGCATCGCGCCCCCCCTGTCAGCTCAACGTCTTGAGAACCAGCTTGCTCACGCTCTTCAGCGTGTCGAACACGCCGTCGCCGCGCACCGCGACCGCCTCGACGTAGGAGGCGTGACCCACCCACTGCCCCCCGGCCTGCTCGACCAGATGCTCGCCCGGATGGGCGGGGTCCGGCGTCACCTTCTGCTGAGCCGCGTCGTCGATCGGCCACCCGGGATTCAACGCGGCCTGGAGGTCCTTGATCGGGGCGGCGTTCGGGAGGTCGCGCTTGTTGTACTGGATGACGAAGGGGATCCTGGTCAGGTCGTAGCCGTACTCGGCCATGTTGTCGTACAGGTTCTGCATCGACTCGACGTTCGCTTCCATGCGCTCGATCTGGCTGTCGGCCACGAAGACGAGGCCGTCCACGCCCTTGAGGATGAGCTTGCGGCTCGCGTTGTAGTACACCTGTCCCGGCACGGTGTAGAGATGAAACCGCGTCTTGAAGCCGCGAATCGTGCCGAGGTCCACGGGCAGGAAGTCGAAGAACAGCGTGCGCTCGGTCTCGGTAGCGAGCGAGATCATCTTGCCCCGGGTGTTGGGCGACACCTTGCCGTAGATGTGCTCCAGGTTGGTGGTCTTGCCCCCCAGGCCGGGGCCGTAGTAGACCAGCTTGCAGTTGATCTCGCGGGACGCGTAGTTGATCATCGACATAGGGCGCGCGTCCCCCTAACCGAAGAGTTTGTCAATTTCGTCTTCCGCGCCCTCGAGCAGGCCCTTTTGCGGGGCCGGCCCCGTCCCCACGCGGTTGAACATCTCCTCGAATACCTTGTTCAGCTTCTCGACCGCGGACTTCCCCTTGAGCTTGACCAGCCCCAGGGTGGTACGCTGGTCGAACAGCACGACCAGGATGACGCGCTTCGCGACGTCGGCGAGGTACATGGACTCCTTCTCGCCCTGATGGACGAGCGAGGCGAATTCGGCTTCGCCGATCATCTTCGCGAGCTGGTCGTTGGCGCTGAAGTCGGCGGCGGTGAGCGAAGCGAAGGCCGTGGAGTCGAACTGGGGGGGGTCGCCGACGGTGGCGACGAGCTGGCCGGCGCGGTCGACCAGGAGCGCGCAGCGGGCGTTCGACTCGCGGAGGAACGCCTGCAAGTGCTGCTGGATCTGCTTGAAGTCGTTCTCGGAGAACGACCAGCTCGCCGCACCCGCCATCGCGTCCCTCGGTCAGTCGGCTTCGGACATGTCGCGCCGCGCCAGCAGCGCCTGCGCGATGGTCACGCCGTCGGCGTACTCGAGATCCCCACCCACCGGCAGACCCCGCGCGATCCGCGTCACCCGCACGCCGCTCGGCCGCAGCACCTGCTGCAGATAGGTCGCCGTGACCTCGCCTTCCATCGAAGGGTTCGTCGCGATGATGACCTCGCGCACCCCCGACCCGTCACCCACTCGCCCGAGCAGGTGCTCGAGATGCAGCGCCTCGGGACCGACGCCCTCGAGCGGGGACAAGCGGCCTCCCAGTACGTGATAGCGGCCGCGAAACCGCCCCGCCCGCTCGATCGCGCCCACGTCCGCCGATTCCTCCACGACGCACACCACGCTCGGGTCGCGGCGGGGATCGCTACAGATGACGCAGGGATCGTCGTCCGTGAGCATCCCGCACACGCCGCAGGCCTTCACCCGGTCGCGCACCGCGCGGATCGCGTCCGCGAGGCGCCTGGCCGTCTCCACCGGCTGCTTCAACAGGTAAAACGTGAGCCGCTGCGCCGTCTTGCGACCGATCCCGGGGAGCTGGGACAGCTCCGTCACGAGATCTTCGATGGCCGACACGGCGAACTACAGGGGCAGCTGAAACGGGAGCGGCAGGCCCGAAGCGAGCTTCTTCACTTCCGCCTGGTAGAGCTCGGCGGCGCGCTGCTGCGCCTGTGACACCGCCGCGAGCACGAGATCCTCCAGCATCTCGATGTCCCCCTGCTGCACGGCCTGAGGGTCGATCTTGATCGCCCGGATCTGGCCGCGCCCGTCAGCGGTCGCCTGCACCATCCCCCCGCCCGCCGAGCAGGTTACCGTCTGCTGCGCCAGCTGCGACTGGATCTCGGATAGCCGGAACTGCATCTGCTGCCCCAGCTGGAGCAGGCTCGATAAATCCGCCATACGTCGAAAGTTACCCCCCACCCCCCCGAGGTGCAAGCTATTCCAACAGCTCCAGGTCCAACGCGTCCACCGCGGCGCTGAGGCTCGGATCTTTGGCCCGCAACGCCCGCAGCCGCTCCTGCCGCGCGCCCTCCTCCGTCATCCGCGTCGCGCGCTGCGGGGACCGCTCCCCGCTCCCTGCCCCCTCCAACGTGATGCGCACGGGCTCGGTCACGTAACGCCCCACCAGCTGCGCCAGCGCATCCCGCTGCCGCTCGATGCCCTCGGCGTGCACCGCGTTGGTATCGAGCAGGCGGATGCCCACCGTGGCGCCCTGCACCACCGCAACCTCGGTGACGGCGAGCAGCGCGCCGAGCAACGGGCTCCGCGCCCGCGCGTCCTCGATGATGCGGGGCCACAAACCGCGCAATCGCTCGAGGGTGAGGGGACCCTTCTCCGGCAGAACGGCCGGGGAAACGGCTGGGGAAGGGGGAAGGGGGAAGGGTGCGGCCGGAACGGCGTCACGCAGCACCGGCGCCGCCTCAACCGATCCCCGTCCCCCTTCCCCTTTCCCCGGCTCCTTACCGAGCGCCTTGATGACCGCCTCGAGCTCGACCGTGCGATCCATCATCGCCCAGCGGAGCAGCAGCACCTCGACAAGGAGCCGCTGGTTTCCGCTCGCGCGCAGCTGAACCTCCATCTCGCCGAGCATCGTCAGCAGACGGACGATGTCGGCGGGCGGCAGGCGGTCCGCGTGCTGCCGCACCAGCGCCTGCAGACCCTCGGTCATCCCCTCCGCTTCGCCCCCCAGGCCGACCGCGAGGACCGCCCGCAGCGTCTCGCCCGCCCCGCTCACGAACTCCCCCAGGTCCGCGCCCGCTTCGACCAGGCGGTCGACGAGCGGGAACACCCCCGTGACGTCCCGCTCGGCGACGACCCGCAGCAGCTCACCGTACAGCTCGTCGGAGATGAGGCCGAGCACCTCCCGCACCCGTCCGGCGGTGAGGGGCCCTTCGCCGAAGGAGAGCACCTGGTCCAGGATGGACAGGGCGTCCCGCATCCCACCGTCGGCGCTCTTCGCGATGAGGTGGAAGGCGTCGTCCTCCACGGCGAGCCCCTCGGCGGCCGCGACGTGGCGCAGGCGCTCCACGATCGCGTGCGGTCCGATGCGCCGAAAGTCGAAGCGCTGGAGCCGGGACAGGATCGGCGCGGCGCTCAGGGCGATCTTCTGCGGCTCGGTGGTCGCGAACACGAACGCGACCCGCGGCGGCGGCTCCTCGAGGATCTTGAGGAGGGCATTCCACGCCTCGCGGGTCAGCATGTGCGCCTCGTCCACGATGTAGACCTTGTGGCGCCCTTCCGCGCTGGCGGCGTACATCGCGCGCTCGCGCAACTCGCGCGCGTCGTCGACGCCGCGGTTCGACGCGGCATCGAGCTCGACGACGTCGAGGTTGGCGGCGCCGGTCCAGATGCGGGTGCACGAGTCGCACGCGCCGCAGGGCTCTCCCGCGCCGGCCGCGCGCCGCTCGCAATTGAGCGCCATGGCGAGAATTCTCGCGGCGGTCGTCTTACCCACACCCCGGGGACCCGCGAACAGATAGCCGTGCGCCGTGCGGCCATGCGCCACCGCGCCACGCAGCGCTGCCGCCACGTGGTCTTGCACGATGAGGTCGGCGAACTGCTTGGGACGGTACTTGCGGGCGAGGGCGATCATGACAGGAAATCCGGGTGGTCAAACCGTAGGCGCGCCCAGTGCACAAGGCCGCGCTGAACCGCCTGGCAACCGAACCGGTTACCGGCAAGTAGGGCGAGGGAAAGCTAGCCTGTTACGACGCGGGCGCCAACAGGGCGTCCGTACCTCACCGGCTGGGCACGACGTCCACCTCGACGCTCGCCGAGCTGCCGGCTGCTGTGATCTTCAGGCTCGTGCTTCCCAAGCCGACCGACTGGAATGTCATGATCGCGCCCGGTCCTCCGGGGCGAATGCGGCTGAGTCGCAAGGGGCCCCGCTGCGCATTAAACCGCCCACGCGTGCCTTCGAGCATCTGGGGCAGCGAGCGCACGGGCACGACATTGCCATATCCATCCCGGGCCTTCACCGTGAGCTCGAAGGATGTGTCGAGCGCGACGAGGATGTGCCCGCTCTCGACGCGCAGGCCGTCCCGCTCGAGGATGAACTCGACCGGGGGTCCCGGTTCCACGAGGAGAGTGGTCTTCTGCTCCACAGAATCCACGGAGGCGGTGATGTCGGCAACTCCCGCTTGGGTCCCCAGCGTCACGTCTACCTGAACTCGGCCAGCCGAGTCGGTGACGGCGCTGTCCGAGGCAAGCGTGGCGTTCCGGGCCCGGAGCGAAACGACCCGACCCGCGAGCGCCCCCCCCGACGGCCCCCGCACCTGGAAGACGAGCGGTTGCGGGAGGTGGTGGCGGACTACGCCCCGCAGCGAGTCCTTCGGAACGAACCCCGTGCCAGTGCTCGCCGCACGCTCTGGCCCTGCCAAGGCCACGTCCAGCGCCGCGATGCGTCGCCCGCGCGCCCAGAGGTCGAGCGTCCCGGAGTGCCGCACGGCGGCCCGGTCGATCACGAAACTCGCGCCACCCAGGGAATCGGTGGAGCGCTGCTGCCCTGGTATACCGAGTTCCGCGCTGGCCGGACGTAGCCAGAGCGCCTCGGCCGGTATCGGATTGCTGAAAGAGTCCTTGAGGGCCACGACGAGAGCGAGCGGGCCGGTCTCGCCTGGCGTGACGGTCACTCGATCCGGGCGGAACTCGGCAACCGTGGGCTGGGCTGGGCCAACGCCAAGCTCGACGGCCGGTCTCCCGGGCAGCTCCGCGCCCGAGCCGGTTACGACGTCGAAGCGGTACGTCGCGACCGTGCGACCCGCCGGCACCCGGAACACTGCGAGGCCGCTGTCATCCGTGCTCGCTTCGGCGTCACGTGGCGATCCACCGGGGATACGCGAGCTCCCCCGGAGCACGAGCGCGAGGCCTGCCTGCCGCAACTTGCCCCGGCTCACCCGGACCTCGACCACCGCATCCGTGCCGGCCGCTGCCACGACCGGTGCGGCGGACGGCACGACGCTCACCGCCTCCAGCGCCAGGGCGGCGCGCGGCGCGGGCGGGGCCGCTCTCGTGGTGCACGCCCCGACGCTACTCAGCACGTCGACGTCCGCACCCAGGGTCCGGAGATCGGACCAGTCCCGCTCCGTCGGCCGGAAGGCCAGACAGTTCCGGCGAATCAGGTCTGCGACCTCACCCTTGTGGATCAGCGGGCTCGCGAGCAAGCGCACGAGGTCGCTCTTGTGCAGGGGCTCAACGCCTTGGGTCGCAGCGCTGCCCGCGGCCCCGAACATGAAGAGTGCTACGAACGCAGCTGGCGCGCGAACCCGCTGCGCGCACGCCCAACGCTCGGCGCGGGCGCCGCTCATCGGATCAGGGGCGCGGGCACGGTGAACGCTCGAAGCGACGCTCGGCGGCGTCGACGGTGGTGTACAACCCCGCGTCCCTCGTGTTGCTCGCCGCATCGAACGTCCCCAACGCGCCCTTGCGCGCGATGTTGTAGGCCATCCAGCGCTCCTCCAACTCGACAAGGCCACGCGACAAGTCAGCGCACGCCATCTGACGGCGCTCGAACATCCGCACCCGCAGGTCAAAGGCAACCAGCGCGAGCGCGACCGTGTCGGCAAGCTGATCGACTCGTGCAGACGACACGCCACCCGCTGCAACGGCGGCGGGCTGGCTGCCCGCCGGAGCGGCTGCGAGCGTGGCGAGTTGCACCAGGCCCCAGAGCGCGAGCAGGCCGACGACGCCGTAAGCCACCAGGCGGGGAGCGCGCCGGCGCAGCACGTCGAGCGTGCTCGAGCGCGGTCGCTTCCCGACGTCGTCCTCGTCGTCGAACTCATCGGGAACGAGCAGCCGGGGCAGCGGCGCGGGGTCCGGGCGTGTGACCCGTCCCTTGGGGACCGCCGCGATCGGCGCGACCGCGTCGCCCGCACGGTAGGTCCACCACGCCAAAACGGTGCGCTTCTCGCCGGCGGGGCCAGGGCGACCCTCATCGAGCAACTCGTAGAAGCCGAGCGGCTCTTGCCGCCATGTGGCGCTTGAAGACTTGCGGAAAAGGGCCCCGGCCGCCCCGGAATCGGAACGCACGAGCAGCGCCACGTCCCACGGGTGCGACAATAACGAGCTATGCAGCTCCGCATCCCTGGGCGAGAGTCCGGCCTCCGGAGAGGGGGAGCTCCGGTACCAACCGAGCAACCGGTCGCCGTTCTGGGCCAACTCGCTCTGGGCCACTTCGCGGGTCAACTCCGCGATGGGCTTCTGATCATCACCCGCGATCGGCCAGGGGACGCGGAAGGTCGAAGCGATGACGACGTACGGCACGCCCGTCGCCGAGCACCTGTACAGCTGGCCTGTCAAAAAACCGAGCCGACCGTCGCTCGCCGCGCAGTGCTCATGCACCGCTCTGAGAGTGCCCTGGGTGATGAAGACGGGAAATTGCGCGGACTCGGGCGACGCAGTGCCGTTGCCGACGGGAATCCAGGGGATCGCCGCAGCCATCGGCATCGGGCGCTCGGCGCAACCGCCCACGCCCGGGTGAACAGTCCCGGCCGACAGCGGGAAGTTGTCAAGAACCCGGGTGGGAGACATCGTCCCCTGAGCCTCGTCCGTCACGCGCCAGCTCCTCGCCCGAGACCGCGAGAAGGGGTCAAGAAACATGCCGGCGGACAAGGCGGGCGGCTTGCGACGGCCATCGCTCAGATTGTGGCAATCGTGTTACACATCTTCATCGACGCTGGAGCAATATTTCCGAGACACCGCCGGCCCCGCTTGCAGGACGAGGACCACGTCAGGCGCCCGCTAGGGTCGCGGGCATCCCGTTCGGTCGAAGCCCCGTTCCACCGAATCGACGCTCGCGTAGAGCGACCGCTCGGTCGCGGCGCGCGCGGGGTCGAGCGCCGCTCGCACCGCGCGGCGCTCGGCGCTGTAGCCGAGCCAGCGACTCTCCACCGCCGCCAGTTCGCGAGCGAGCCCCGCGCAGTCGAGGCGTCGTTGCGCGAACAGATCGGCCTGCCCCTGGTAGCCGCGCAGCGCCCGCGCCACTGAGTCCGCCACCACATCGAGCTTCGGCCGCTGCGCCGCGGGCCGGGGAGCGGGAAGCGGGGGCGGAGACGCGGTCGGGGGCGGGGGCGGGGGCGGGGCGGGCTGGGTGATCGGAGCGGGCTGCGGGGTCGGGGCGGGCCGCTGGGGCGCCGGCCTGGCGGTGCGCGGCGGTGGCGCAGCCCGCCGGCCCGACGGTGCGGCCGGGCGGGCGACGAGTGCGGCCGCGCGGTCGAACAAGGCAACCGCGCGGTCGGCGAGCCCCACGGCGACCTTCGTGATTCGCTCCCCCACCTGCGCTGGCGTCAGGTGAACGAAGCGCCAATAGGCTCCCGCAGCCGCGAGCGCCACGATTACGGCGATCGCTCCCTTCCACACCGCACGGGGCACACGCAGCCGGCGTCGCCGCTTGACCTTCTTGCGTTCCTGCTTCGCCGGACGGGGCTCGGGCGGAGCCGAGGGGAACGGGGGGGGCGGCGGTGGTGCTGCCTGCTCGATCGTCTCCGCAACCGAATCCTCGAGCGACAGGAATGGGAGATCAGAAGGCGGGGAGGCAATTGGCTGGGACGGCGTGCGTCGTGCCGCGCGTGGCGGCGGGGGCGAGGGGGGCGGCAGGGGCGGCTCGGGAGCCTCCTCGCTTGGGGCCTGAGCCTCGTCGCTCGCGGCGGGAGCCGTCGGCTCGCCCAGGTCCGGTATGGCCGAGGGCTCGTGCCAGGACTCGAGCGAGGGCAGGGTGGGGAGCGAGAGCTCTGGCCTGGGCCCGCTCTTGCGCTCTTTCGGAGCCGGCGCCTTCGGGTCGACCGCGCGGTAGTTCTTCCAGGTGACGCTGGAGCGCTGCTTGCCGCCCTGCGCGAGCGGGTCCTCCTGCAACAGCTCGTAGAACGGCAGGCACACGTCCGTTCCGGACTCGCTCCCGGGCCGGTAGAACCCGGCCGCCGGCTCGTCATCGAGCGTCCCCAGCACCAATGCCACGTGCCACTGTTCGTCGAAGTACTGCTCGTGGGTCGCGACGTCCTCGGACGTGAGTTCGATGCCGCGTGGCGGATGGCTGTGGTACCAGCCGATCAGCCGCGCCTGGCTGCGGGCGAGCTGCCGTTGCACGGGATCCCACAGCTTGCCGACCACGACGCCGGTGCGGTCCCCGAACACGGCCTGCTTGAACCGCACGCACGCGTCTATCACGAAGTAGGGCGCACCGGTCTCCGGATCCTCGGCCACGTCTCCGATCAGAAACCCGAGGACGCCGCCGCCCTTGGCCTCGGCCGCGGCGGCGACCGTCGCGAGGTGATCGTAGAGCGCCGCGAGGGCAGCCGGGCCGAAAAACAGGGGGTCGACGAGGTCCGCGGCGGGGGGAGGTCCGCCGCTCGCGGGTCGCCACAGGATGGAGCGCGCGAGGGGGAACGGTTTGCCCACGCCCACAAGATATGCTCCGGCCCCGTTGCGCGCCCTAACCGACGACGCGGCGGATGACCGCGGCCGCCCGCTCCACCTCGTCGCGGCCGACGTCGAGATGGGTGACGGCCCGCAACCGCCGCGGACCGAACGGGACGAGCAGCACCCCCGCTTGGGTGAGCTTGGGGAGCACGGCGTCCACCGTGTCCCGTTCCCGCACGAGATCGATCATCACGATGTTCGTCTCCGGTGCGGATGGGCGGACAGCCGGACAGTCCGCCACTAGCTCGGCGAGCAGCTTGGCGTGCGCGTGGTCCTGCTGCAGCCGTCCGAGATGGTGATCGAGCGCGTAGAGCGCCGCTGCGGCGAGAATGCCGGACTGCCGCATGCCGCCGCCGAGGCGCTTGCGGATCTCCCAGGCGAGCGCCCGGTCCGCAGCGCGGAAGGCCAGGCACGAGCCCGCAGGACAGCCCAGCCCCTTGGAGAAACTCACCATCACCGTCCCCGCCCCCGCGGCGAGGCGCGTCAGCGGGACGCCGGTCGCGGCGGCGGCGTTCCAGAGCCGCGCGCCGTCGAGGTGCAGCCCCAGGCCGGCCTGCGTGGCCACCGTGGCGATTCCGGCCATGACCTCAGGCGACATCACCTTGCCGCCCGCCGCGTTGTGCGTGTTCTCCACCGCGACAGCCGTGGCGCGCGGCACGTGAGGGGACGCGGGTCGGAGCGCCGCGCGCACCAGTTCCCCCGTCAGCAGCCCGTCCGGCGTGGTCACGGGGCGGATTTGCGCCCCCGACAGGGCCGCCACGCCCGCGAGCTCGTAATGCACCAGGTGCGCGTTGGCCTCGAGGATGAGCTCCGTGCCGGGCCGCGTCTGCAGCGCGATGCCGGTCTGGTTCGCCTGGGTTCCCGACGGAAAGAACAGCGAGTCCTCCTTGCCGAGGAGCTCCGCCACGCGCCGCTCGAGCAGGCGCGTGGTCGGGTCCCCATCGAGCACGTCGTCGCCCACCACGGCCTCGGCGATGGCGCGGCGCATGGCGGCGGACGGCTTGGTGACCGTGTCCGAGCGCAGGTCGATGACCGTCATCCCAGCTGGACCCGCTGGCTGCGGCGCATGCGGACGAGGTCGTAAGTCTCCGCCACCTCGCCGCCGAGCAGGAACAGGTAGGCCGTGTAGTAGA
>Ga0209237_1000783_pt1 | contig 18370 bp, 18 predicted proteins | sample GraSoi013_1_40cm_2_FD_185820 | JGI IMG/M metagenome (GOLD analysis project Ga0209237, IMG submission 185820) | Grasslands soil microbial communities from the Angelo Coastal Reserve, California, USA - Sample 10_02_2013_1_40cm (SPAdes) (version 2) | ecosystem: Environmental > Terrestrial > Soil >... | reverse complement strand
TCCCAGCCTCGGCCCAGTCACCCTGGCGCAGCTGCTCGCCGCGTGGGTCGTGCACGACCTCGGCCACATCGCGCAAGTCGCGCGCGTCCTGGCGAAGCAGTACCGTGATCAAGTCGGCCCGTGGACGCCGAATTTGCCGGTGCTGACCGATCATCTGACGCCGCGTTCATAACGGCAACAAGAATGTCGTCCTCCTGCGACCATTACCTGCGTGACTTGGCTCACGCCGAGTTTCGTTGCGCCTTCCGAAAAGTAGAGTAACTCTAAAGCATGCGCCCACACCCACTGCATCTCCTGGTCATCGCGCTCGCCGCCGTTGCGGCCTGCGGAAAGAAGGAAACACCCAAGCACACAGCGGCGGCGTCCGCTCCGCCCGCTCCGCCGCGCGCGGCAGGGCCTGCTGAGTACACCGTGATCGTGAAGAGCTTATGGACGAAGCGTAATTTCCCGCTCGAGTATCCAAACGATGCCCGCTTCTCGGGGCTCATCGGCGCGTCGCACAACGCGCGCTACGCGATCTTCACCGTCGGACGCAAACCGACCCGTGGACTAGAGCGGCTTTCAGAGGAACGATGAGATCCAGACAGCGATCGACGCGGGCAACGCGCTCGAGATGTTCGAGACCGGCAATCTCAAGAACTTCCGCGATTCGATGGTGACCACGGTGCGGGTCGATCCGGCGCACCCGTTCATATCTATCGTGACTATGATCCAGCCGAGTCCCGACTGGTTCGCCGGAGCATCGGGTGTGAGCCTCGCGGAGAATGGGGGCTGGGTGAAACGGCGGACGCTCACGCTTTCGGCGTACGACGCGGGCGCCGACGCCGGCACGACCTACACGTCCCCCGATCGACCCAGGAATCCGACAAAGCCGACGAGTCGCTCCACGAATCGGCATTTCGTGGCGCACGGCAAAGCGCGGCCGGTTGCGACGCTCACACTCGTGAGGACATCGCCCTAAGCGCTATAAGGATCTCAGGAACCGCAGCAGCACGCCGCGCTCGAAGGCCGACAACCGCAGGAACCGGTTACGCGCCCTGAGTCCCTCCCCACCGTGCAGCGTGATCGCGTCCTCGATCGTCGCCGCGCGGCCGTCATGCAGAAACGCCGTCGCGAACCGCAATCCCATGAGTGGCTCGGTGCGGAATTCCGATGGCAGCGCTTCCCCGAGACAGATGTCCGCAAGATCGGGGCCCATATCGTGCAGCAGCAGATCGGTGAACGCCCGCACCCTCTTGAACCGCAACGCCGGGATCGGGCTGTCGCCGGTGAACAGCACGGGGAGGTGACACGACGTGCAGCCGATCCGCGCGAAGGTCAACGCGCCGATCTGTCCGGCGGGGTTGAGCGGCTCCGGCGGTGGCGGGGCTATGAACCGTACGAAGGCGTCCGCCGCGTCGAACTGGTCCTGACTGATCTCCGGATCGGCGACCGGATCGACGCCAGGCGGCAGCGGTTGGCCACCGACCGTCTGCTCGGTTGGATTCTCCGGATCGGTGACCCCCATCTCCATCACGAAGGCGTCGCGATTGAACTCGCGCAGCGTCGCCACTTGCGCCTTGCGGCCGAACCGCCCGACGCGGCCGTCTGCCGTCCGGTTGGGGCGGCCCGAAATTCCGTCGCCGTTGCGGTCGAGCGGGTCCGCGCGCGCCAGGATTTCACGCTCGGGGACGGCATCGAGCAGCCCGAACCCAAACAAGTCCGGCGTCGTTCGGTGGCCTGAATCGGTGGCCGCTGCCGGGATGGGCTCAGCGGTGATGTGGAGTGCGGCGGCGAGTGCCGGGGTGACCTGCTTCTGAAAGACCGGTCCGCCCACGGCTGCGAGATCATCGCACTGGCCGCCACGAAACGCGGTCGCGTGCACCTCGACGTCTTCGCTACCTTCGGCCGGATCATTGTTCCCTCCGCCACCCACGACCGGCTGCTCGTGGCAGGAGGCGCAGCTCACCGCGTTGAACAAGGGGCCGAGACCGGTCGTAGGCGTGAACACCGTCGCGAAGACGGAGCGCCCCGCCTCGAACCGCGCGCGTTGTGCGGCGCTGAGCCGGGGCAAGGGGCTGCCGAGCATCGCGGCGTCGGGCACGGGGGGCGGAACTCCGATCGGGGGCGCAGCGGTTGGTGGGGCTTCGCTGCACGCGGCAGCGCCAATCACCGCCGTGTACAGGAGCACGGCGCGGCTGGAGCCGAGCATGAATCCTCCCTCAGGCGCGGTGGCTGCTGAGGGCGCGGCAGTAGGATACGAGGCGCCCAAGCAGCATGCGGGTCATATGGGCTTTGTTCGGGATTCGCGGCGCTTGACTGTCCTATTCCGGCCGCAACGCTGGTAGCGTCTTCCGCATCACGCTTAGGCCGAAGGAGGGATCACGTGATACCGGCAGCACTGTGGATCGCGCTGATACAGGATCGACAGGTGCCGCGGGAGCTCGCGCGTCGCGTCGTCACCGCGCACGACTGGGCGTCGCGCATCGGTCGGGAAATGGGCGACTCGATTTGGCCAGGCTACCGGCCCGACACGATTCCCGTGCTCTACTTGCTGCGCGGCCACGGCACGCTGCTACTCGGTTGGCGCGGCGCGCTGCCGCCGGGCTTCACGCCGGATTCCGCGGCAGGCGGCGCCGGCTGGCAAGCCGCGGTCGATCAAGCTGCCGCGAATACGGCTGCCGAGCTGCTCGGCCGTGGCGCGGCGCAAGTCGTTGTCGACACGCAAAGCATCGCCTCGTTGGTGGGGCTCACGGCGCACGAAGCGTTTCACGTGTTCGAACGCGCGTCGCGCACAGAGGGCCGCCGCTTCGGGCGGGGAGAGAACTCGTTCCTCGTCACGAGCTATCCGGTCTTCGACCCGCAAAATGAAGCCGGCATGGCGCTCGAAGGGCGGATTCTTGCGGCGGCGGAGCGTGCGTCCACCAAGATCGAGAAACGGATGTTGGCGCGGGAATTTCTCGCGGTGCGGGAGTCGCGCCAGCGCGCCCTCGGCGCCGAGCTCGCGGAGTTCGAGCAGCTCGCGGAGCTGAACGAGGGACTCGCGGAGTACGCTCTGGTGCGCGCCGTGCAGCTCGCCACACGGCTGCCTGACTTTCCCGACCGCGCGGGCGCCGAGCATTTGCAATCGGGCAAACTCGTCGGCCTGCACCAGCTCACCGCAGACGTCACGCTCTCGATCCGGCTGCGCTATTACGCGACCGGACCCGCGCTCGGCGCGCTGCTGGACGCGCTCGAAGGGCCGGCGTGGAAGAGTCGTCTCGTGCATCAAAATCTCACGGTGCAGGATGCGCTCGCCGACGCCTCCGGCTACCGCGCCACCGAGCTGGCACTGCGACGCCAGGCCGAAACGCGGTTCGTGATGGCCTCGCTGCGTCGGGGCGCGGATTCAGGCGTGGCCGGCCTGCGCGCGCTGCGCCGCAAGCAGGTGGACAGTATCCTCGCCGCGCCCGGCGTGCTGCTCGCCGTTACGATCGAAGGACGATCGTTGGGACTTTGCGGATTCGATCCGCAGAATCTGCTCCAAGTGGAGCCGGGCGTGCTGCTTCACACCCGTTGGGTGGTCGCGTGCGCGGGCGATGCGTTTCAGGCGACGTTCAATACGCCCGTCGTGCAGGATCGGACTGCGCAGACGGTGCGGGCGGTGGTGGGGGCAGACTCAACCGTGAAAGTCACCGTGAACGGCGCCGACGTGAGGGTCGAGTCTCCCCTCGTCTCGCTGCGCGCGTCCAGGGGAGAAGTCTCTCGCGACGGACGGGTGTTGACGGTTAAGATCAAGCCTTAGTGGCACCGTCTGCCTACGACGACATCCCCGACTTCGGTCTGTTATACGACAGCGTGCCGCTCTACGCGGCGCGCCGCGACGTCGACTTCTATGTAGAACAGGCGAAAGCCGCGAGCGGCCCGGTACTCGAGCTCGGCTGCGGCACGGGTCGGATTCTGGTGCCGATCGCTCGCGCTGGCGGCACGATCGCCGGTGTCGACAGCTCCAGTCAGATGCTCGCGCGCTGCAAAGAGAAACTCGCCGCCGAAGCCGCGACCGTGCAGGCGCGCGTCACGCTCCAGCAGCGCGACATCCGTGACTTCGCCCTGGGCGCCAAAATACGCGCTGATCATCGCGCCCTTTCGCGTGGTGCAGCAACTGGCGCGTATAGACGATCAGTTGCGCTTTCTCGTCGCCGTCGCCCGCCACCTCGCGCCAACCGGCCGATTCATCTTCGACGTCTTCAATCCCCGTTTTGACGCACTCACAAGCGCGGACGGCGTGGAGCGCGAGGACACACCGGAGCTACGGCTGCCGGACGGACGGACGCTCCGGCGCGGCGCGCGAGTCACACGGGTACGGTGGATCGATCAGGTCAGCGAAACCGAGCTGATTTACTACGTCGGAGACAAGCGCTACGTCCAGGCCTTCGACATGCGCTGGTATCTCGCTGCCGAGCTCCAACACTTGCTCGCGCGCGGCGGGTTCCGAGTGCGCGCCATGTACGGAGACTTCGGGCGCGGCCCGCTTGCGGATGGCTCGCCAGATATCGTGACGATCGCCGAACGCGCTTAGGGCTGAATCTGCGTCAACGTGACCGCATTCGCGCGCGCGTTCACGACATGTTGGCGCAGCGTGTGGCCACTGGCGGTGCCGAATATGGTGACGTCGCCCGCTGCGACGTTGAAGATGTACGCAACGCCATCGGTGGACGTCGACGTCGCCGACGAGCTCGGCGCTCCGGCTGCATTGTAGTGAATGCGTCCCGGTGGGTTGCTGGCCACTGTTGCTCCGGTCAGTGGATTGCCTGCGCAGTCCGTCACAACGATGGCGATGAACCCATCTCCTGGCGTCGGCGATTCCCCAACGAGACTGGCAAGGGTTCCGAATTCAGAGCTTGTCAGGACCAGGATGTTATCGGTTGCATCAGCTGAGAGAGGCACGGCAGGGAACCCGTATGTTGCCAGATAGCCGGTCTTCGTTACCCGCACGTAACCATCGACGGGCGTGCCTCCCGTAGCGATCGTGAGCGTGTAGTTCCCGCTGCCGTCCGACGTGGTGCTGTCCAGTGCCGTGGTGGTATCGCTGGTCTTGAAAGCTCGAACCGACGCACTTTGCAGCGCGGTTGGGTTGAGTGCGTTGTACTTTGTTTGGCCGGTCACGTGGATGGTACTCGGCGCGGTCGTGGGCAGCGCCTTGCCGAGACACTCGAAGCCGGCGCCCGGACCGGTCGAGCTGTTGCCGCAGGCGGCGAGGACGAGTGCAACCAGAACAACAGCAGCGCTTCGCATGACAGTGCCCTTGAGGGTTTCAGCCAATTTACCCGAAAAGGTTGCGTTTGTGCTTTCCGGCTGGGCGTAGTAATTCTTGCGAATGGTTGGACCTCTCCCTCCCTCGCAGCCCCTGCAGCCAGTCACTGGTTTCGAGATTGCTGCGGGCGTGAGCTCGGCACACGCGCGAGCGCGCGTGCTGATGGCGGTCCTGCTGATCGGGTTGCTCATCCGTGTTGGGGGCATCGCATCCAGCATTGCGCAGCACGCCTTGCTCTCATCCATGGCGGCCGGCATTGGGCTGGCTCCTGGTCAGGCGGATGCCAACGATGCGCGCGAGCGGGTGATTGCGGTACTGAAGCTGCTCGCCCTGCTCGCAACCGTCGTGACGTGGTTGGTGTGGCAGTATCGCGCCTACGCGAACTTGCGTCTGGTGGGAACGCGAGAGACTGAGTATACGCCAGGCTGGTCTGTCGGTTATTGGTTCATTCCATTGCTCAATCTCTTCCGGCCTTACCAGATCACGGCGGAGCTGTGGTCGCACAGCGAGATAGGGAACGCGCGCGACCCGATCGGCGGCCTGTCGGGCCCAGCGCTTGTCGGCGTGTGGTGGGGGAGCTGGCTCATCACCAATTTCTTCGCGCGGCTCTACAGCACGATGAGCGACTCGGCCAAGACAGTGCAGGGTTTCATTTCCGTGACCAATTACGCCATCCTGCACGATGTGCTCTACATCGTTGCGACCATCATCGCGTTGGTGGTCATTCGCAGGATCGACAGCTTTCAGATGGCGTTCACCACGACGGCACAGACGTCCGCTCCTCCTTCACCAAGGTAGTTTCCAGTCGTGGCCGAAAATCCCACCCGCGTCGAGGCGTTCAGCGACGGCGTGTTTGCGATCGCGATCACGCTGCTGATCCTCGAGATCCGCGTGCCTCACGTCGATCACGGCCTCTGGAATGGATTGCTTGCCCTCTGGCCGTCGTATGTGGCGTTCCTGCTGAGCTTCGTGGTCATCCTGATCATGTGGGTCAATCATCACGAGCTGTTGCGGATGGTCGACGGCATCAGCTACCCGTTTCTGTTCGCCAACGGCCTGCTGCTGCTGACCATAACATTCGTGCCGTTTCCCACCGCGGTGCTCGCCGCGCACCTCGGCACGCCGGAAGCGAGGACCGCAGTCACGTTCTACTGTGGGATGTTCGTGGTGAATGCGCTCTGCTGGAATGTCTTGTTCGCCACGATCGTGCGCAGCGGGTTGTTGCACCGGGACGTCACGGCCGAGGCGGTGGCGGGCGTGCGGAAGGCATACTACTCGGGCACGGTCGCGTATCTGATATCGACGATCGTCGCGTGGTTTCGACCGACGCTGGGATTACTGATGAACGTCGCACTCTGGATCGTGTGGATCCGGTTGTCCTATCGCGCCGCACAACAGGCGGAGCAGCCCACTTAAGGAGGAAGGACCATGGGAACCCCCGTCGTTTTCGTACATGGCCTCTGGCTTCACGCCGATTCGTGGAAGCCTTGGGTGGAGCTGTTCCGCGCCGCCGGTTACGATCCCGTCGCGCCCGGTTGGCCCGGCGATTCAGCGACCGTTGCGGAGTCGAATGCGCATCCTGAGCGCATCGCCAACGTCGGTATCGACGACGTCGTCGAGCATTACGCCACGATCATTCGCAAGCTGCCGTCGAAACCGATCGTCGTTGGTCACTCCTTCGGCGGCCTGGTCGCGCAGAAACTCCTGGGCATGGGCCTCGCGTCCGCGGCGATCGCGCTCGATCCCGCGCAGATCCGCGGCGTCCTGCCGCTGCCGCTCGCACAGCTGAAGAGCGCGTTTCCGGTGCTCGGCAATCCGTTCAACTACAAGCGTGCGATTTCACAGACCCCGAAACAGTTCCGCTTCGGCTTCGGCAATGCGGTCTCGGCGACGGAGTCCGACGAGCTGCATGCGAAGTACCACATCCCGGCGCCTGGACGGCCGTTGTTCGAAGCGGCCCTTGCGAACTTCTTGCCGAATACGCCGGCGAAGGTGAACACGAAGGCGAAGCGCGGACCATTGCTCATCACGGGAGGCGGGAAGGACCACACCGTTCCCGAAGTCGTATCACGCGCCGCGTACAAGCTGTATCGCAAAGCGCCGAGTGTGACCGAGTATCAGGTATTTCCAGACCGTGGTCATTCGCTCACGGTCGACAGTGGCTGGAAGGAAGTCGCGAAAGCGTCGCTGACGTGGCTGAAAGCGAAAGGACTGTAATCAGGTGTGTTAACCCCGGGCTGCTAGCCCGGGGTTAACCAACCCTGGAAAGGAGATTGTCAGGAATTGGTAGGCCTACCGAGCACGGGGATGGCAGCACGCGTGGACATGGAGTATGTGTGATGCCATGACACTGCGCCCCGTTGCCTTCTGCGTCGCTCTCCTTGCCGCCCCTGCCGTCCTTGCTTCGCAAGCGCAGGGCCACTTCCCGCCCGACTCGCTGATCAACGTCAAGGTGATTCCCAAGAATACGCCCGTCATGCAAGTCATCGGCATGATGCGCAACTTCACGGGCGCCCTCGGCGTGCGCTGCCCCTTCTGTCACGTCGGTCAGGAAGGGCAGCCGCTCGCCAGCTTCGACTTCGCCAAGGACGAGAAGCGTACCAAGCTCACCGCTCGGCAAATGATGCGCATGGTGGAAGAGGTCAATCACCGGCTCGACACGCTGCCCGAGCACGAGAAGATGGCCTCGCACGTCGAGGTCACGTGCGCAACGTGCCACCGCGGTGTGAACCGGCCGATGCCGCTCGAGCAGCTCATTCAGGAGACGGCGACGACGGCAGGCGTGGACTCGGCGAGTCGCGCCTATCGCGCGTTGCGCGAGCGCTATTACGGCCGCGCGGCGTACGATTTCGGGGAGCCGACGCTGGACGTGGCGGCCTTCCGGCTGGGGCGCGCCGGAAAATTCGTCGAGGCTTTCGCGATCCTCAAGCTGAACGAGGATCAATTCCCCACGTCGTCGAACCTCGCGACGTTCCGCGGCAACATCAACGTGATGAAGGGTGATACCGCTGCCGCGGTCGCCGCGTTCAGAGAGGCGGTGCGCCGCGACTCGACGAACGGGGAGGCGCAGGGGCGGCTGCGCCAGCTTACTCGACCGTAGCTTTCATAATTCTGTCGAGCTGCGGGAACTGACGGGCGAGGTACTTCTCGCCCTCGACGTTCAAGCGGTATTGATCGGGCCCGCGGCCTTGCGGCGCCGCTTCGCCGTATCCGCCGTACAGCTTATCCACGACGTCCATCCCTACGACCACCTGTCCGAACGGCGCGAACCCCATGGCGTCGAGCCGGTCGTTGTTGCGGTAATTGATGAAGATCTGTGTCGTGCGCGTCCCGGGACCGGCGGTCGCGAATGTGACCATGCCGCGCACGTTGGTGCGGCGCACCGGATCGTCGGGGATGCGCTGCTCTCGCCACACAGCGGTGACCGTTGTGTCGCTGTGGATGCCGAACTGCGCCATGAAGCCGGGCATCACGCGAAAAAACCGGACACCGTCATAGAAACCGGACCGCACCAGGCTGTAGAACCGGTCGGCGCCACGCGGCGCCCAGGCGCGGTGTACTTCGATCACGAAGTCGCCCTTCGTGGTCGAGAAACGGGCTCGAAAGCTATCGGGCGCTTGCGCGGAGAAGCCGGGATCGGCCGGCTTATGAAAGTCGGGGATCGCAGTCGTAGCTGACGCCGGCGACTTGGCGGCCGGCTTCTGGCACGCCGCGACGGCGGTCACAGCGCAGATCAGAGAATAGGATAGGTGTCGCATATCGCTATGCTAGCCTGCACCATCGGCGTTCGCTATAGTGTGCGACCATCCTTCCCGAGCACCACATGGACAACTGGATCGCCCAGCGCATTCGTGCCGTCTCCGTCCGGCGCGTGGTGGCCTGGACACTTGCCCTCGCGGTGGGCGTGCTGCTCGCGACGAGCGATCACCGCTACATCCCGAATTTCCTCCGTGGCCCCTACGCACTGGCTCGCGCCGACCTCGATTCGATCCGTGATGTCACGCTGACGCCGCGTTACTACGTGCGCGTGAACGGCGAGAAGGTCATCGACACCGGGATTCGTCAATACACGGTCCATACCAAGGACGGCGTCGAAACCAGCCGCACCGCGTCGGGGGCGTATCAAGCGCTCGTGCTGGGCAACCGTTTCCTCGTCGTGCGCACGGCCGGTGCAGGTTCGCCGGTCGCCGAGGGGAAGCTGGCGCCGTGGCCGCCCGAGCTCGAGTCGAAGCTGTTCGACAGCAAGGAAATGCAATCGCTCCGCCGCAACTTCTATCCCTTCTATATGGATAGCGAGCCGTTCCGGCGCCCAGGGTATGTCGTCCTCATCATCGGGCTGCTGTTCCTACTGGTGTTCGTCTGGCAGGTCGTCCCGGCCTGGCGCGCCATACGCGATCCCGAGCGCCATCCGCTGGCGGCGCGGATCGCGGCGTGGGGTGATCCGCTGGGGGTCGCGGTCGAGGCCGAGCGCGAGTTCGACAATCCATCGATGAAGAGCGGCGGCGGGTGGCGCTGCGGCAACAAATACCTGATCCGCGCGAAATTCTTCAGCTTCGACGTTTTGCGGTTTCGCGATGTGTTGTGGGGCTACAAGAAGGTCACCAAGCACAGTGTGAACTTCATCCCCACGGGCAAGACGTACGAGGCGATCGTCGCCTGCTACGGCGGTACCGCGACGATTCCGGGGAAGGAAAAGAAGGTGCACGAGCTGCTCGCGTTCGTGCAGCAGCGCGCGCCGTGGGCGATCTTCGGCTACTCCGACGAGCTGTCGAAAGCGTTCAGCAAGAGTCAGCAGGGGTTCGCGAGCGCCGTCGAGCAGCGTCGCGCGGAGTGGCAGGCGAAACAAAGCGCGTGAAACTCGCGGCCTCGCTGCTTGTCTTGACTACGGTGGGCTGTGCGAAACACGTCCCTCTTGTCACCTCCGTGTCTCCGTCACCGCTCCAGCAACCCGAACTGCCGACGGAGCCAGGGCTGCTCGGCTCCCGACGCGGACCGGGGGGGGGCCGCTCACGCGGGCAGAGCGGGATTCGCTGTTGCATGAAATGTCAATCCGCCGCGACGATGTCGTCGAAGTCTTCTATAGTGCCCGCTACGATTATCCTGCCCTAATTCGGGGCGACGCCAGCGTCCGGCAGGTAGATGACTGGTTCTGGATCAAAGCGGATCGGCTGACGCCGGTGCGACCCTAGGCACAGGTCACGATCCACTGGCGCACGGCGGTCGCATAAGTTCAAGGCATGCGTTTGATGCGGGTTTTCGGCGCCGGGGCGGCGTTGCTACCCACCATCGCCGCCGCGCAGCAGCCCGTCCGCGGCCTCGTCTATGACAGTCTCCTTCATTCTCCGCTCGCGGGGGCAGAGGTGTGGGTGCGAAGGAGCGGGCAGCGCGCGGAGACGGATTCGAGCGGTCACTTTCGACTCGATAGCATCGCTTCCGGCCCACACGTGCTGCTCGTTTCCCATCCCGGGCTCGATTCAGCCGGTCTCTATACCCTCGCGTTTCCATTTGTCGTAGGCGCCACGGACAGCGCGCTCGTTTCTGTCGCCGCTCCATCGCTGGCCACGCTATGGCTGCGGCATTGCGGCCAGGAGTTGCAGCCGCGCGTCGACAGCGGTCTCGTGTATGGAGTCGTCCAGGACGCCGCGACGCAGGACCATCTCGCGGGTGCCGGCGTGCTCCTGGAGTGGTTGCGCATCTTGCAGACCGACCCCACCAGCGTATTGACGCAGCCGCGCAGTCTCATCACCAGAACGGATTCGACCGGGACGTACTACGCCTGCGGCGTCGCGCGCGACATGAAGGTTGCGGTACGCGCGTACGCGCGCACCGATTCCACCGGTCTGGTCGACTTGCAGCTCGGGCCTCGTGCTGTTGGGAGACAGGATTTGCTCGTGGCCCTCGCTCCGGCCCGCAAGCGCGTCGTGCTGCGCGGCAGTGTCATAACGAGCGAGCAGGCGCCGGTGTACGGCGGTCGAGTCGCGGTGCGCGAGGGCGGCAGCACGGTCATCAATTCCGACGGCGGCTTTGTGCTTCGCGATGTCCCGCCTGGCACGCAATGGGTGACGGTGCAGGCGATTGGTCGCGCGCCCTTCGGCCAGGCGGTCGATCTGCGCGAGGGCGATACCACATGGCTGTCGGTAACGCTGGCGCCGTTGCCGGTGACGCTCGCACCGGTGCGCGTCATCACGCAGCCGTCGCGGCTCCTCGCCGACTTCGAAGCGCGTCGCCGCAGCGGGTTGGGCTATTCCCGCGGTGAGGCCGAGCTGGCCACGATGCCGTCGGTGCGAGCGGCCTTGACGACGCTGCCGACGGTGCGGTTCGCGCGGGGCCCAGGGCTCACCGATTTCATCGTGCTACTGCCGAATCCGGGGGCGGGTGGACGCGGCTATTGCGTCGCGACCCTCTACGTCGATGGCGCCCTGTCGGACTACGACCAGCTGCACTCCTACCGGCCGTCCGACCTCGTGGGCGTCGAGATGTATCCCCGTGCCGCCAGTGCTCCGCTCCAGTACCAGGCCGTGGCCACGGGCTGCGGCGTCGTGCTGATCTGGACCAAGTACTTGAAATAGCTGTTATTGCGCGGCGCGTTATCTTAGCTGAGCATGGCTGACAGCGGTTCTCCCAATCGTCCGTCCCGCGGCTCCGGCTCGCTCACGGTTCATCTCGCCGACGAGCTGGACGTTTATTTCAATGAAGTCGCCCACGGCCGCCCGGTCGGTTTTGTCGCATCCCCCAAATGGAAGCCGCGCACCGATGTCTATGAAACAGATGACGAGCTCATCGTCCACATGGACATCGCCGGCATGCGCGCCGAGGACTTCAGCGTCGAGCTGAACGACGGCATCCTCAAGATTGCGGGCGAGCGCATCGCGCGGCAGCAGGGGAAGCGCCATTACCACTCGATGGAAGTGCAGATCGGTCCGTTCGAGCGGCGCTTCCGGTTGCCCGTCGTCGTCGATCCCGATTCGATTCGCGCGAATTACGAACAGGGCTTTCTCGAGATCCGGCTCACGAAACAGCCGCCGCCGCCGGTCACCCGCGCCTCCGGCGCGCAGTCCGTGCGAGTGACCTGATGGAGCGCCTCCCGGTCCTCCCGCTGGGCCAGCTCGTCGTCTATCCCCACGTCGTCCTCCCGTTGGCCCTCACCGATTCCAAAGCCGTCCAGCTCATCGATGAAGTGATCCAGGGCGAGAAGCGCGTGCTGCTCGGTGTGGTCAAATCGGTGGGCGGCATGGAGCCGCCGGAAGGCGCCGTGATGAACACGCTCCCGCACCAGCTCTACGACGTCGGGACGCTCGGCACGATCGTTCGCATGCTCAAGCTGGGCGACGGGTCGGTGCGCGTGATGGTACAAGGATTGGGGCGGGCGCGGCTGACGGAAGTCGCGCAGGGCGAAAAATGGCTGATGGCGGACTGCGAGCCGCTCATCGAGAACCTGCTCGAGGACTCCCGCACCGAGGCGCTGAAGCGCACGGTCATCGCCCAATTCTCACGGGTGATCGACATCGCGCCCTACCTCGGCGCCGAGCTGCACGAAGTGCTGGCCGGCATCACCGAAGCGGGGAAGCTCGCCGATTTCATTGCGGCCAATCTGGACCTGGCATTGCCCGCGAAAGCGGAGCTGCTCGCGATCGACGACGTGACGCGCCGGCTCGAGCGGCTCAGCGAGTTCATGGTGCAGGAGCTCCAGGTGCTCGAGGTGGGGACGCAGATCCAGGAGAAGGTAAAGAATCGTCTCGACCAGAATCAGCGCGAGTATGTGCTGCGCGAGCAGCTCCAAGTCATCCGCCAGGAGCTGGGCGAAGGCGAGGGCGACGACGAGCTGGACGAGCTCGCCAAGCGGCTCGAAGAAGCGCAGCTGCCCGCCGAAGCGCGCAAGGTCGCCGAGCGCGAATTGAAACGGCTGCGGCAGATGTCGCCACAGTCCGCCGAGTACCAGGTCGCACGCACCTACCTCGACGTGTTTGCGACGCTGCCCTGGAGCCGCGTGACGCAGGACCGGCTCGACCTCAAGGCGGCGCGCGAGATTCTCGACCGCGATCACTACGACCTCAAGACGATCAAGGAACGTATTCTCGAATACTTGGCGGTCCGTACGCTCAATCCCGAGGCCAAAGGTTCGATTCTCTGCTTCGTGGGACCCCCCGGCGTCGGGAAGACGTCGCTGGGACAAAGCATCGCCGAAGCGTTGGGTCGCAAGTTCACCCGCGTGTCGCTCGGCGGCGTGCGCGATGAGGCCGAGATCCGGGGCCACCGCCGCACGTACGTGGGCGCGATACCCGGCCGCATCATCCATGCGCTGCAGCGGTGCGAGAACCGCAGTCCGGTCTTGATGCTCGACGAAGTCGACAAGATGGGCGCCGACGTGCGCGGCGATCCGACCGCGGCGCTGCTCGAGGTGCTCGATCCGGCCCAAAACTCGACCTTCGTCGATCACTATCTCGAGGTGCCGTTCGATCTGTCGTCCGTGATGTTCATCGCCACGGCGAACAGCATCGTGCCGATTCCCGATCCGCTCCTCGACCGCATGGAGCAGCTCACGCTTGTCGGCTATACCCCGTCCGAGAAATTCCAGATCGCGCGTCGCTATCTGCTGCCGCGTCAGCTCAAGGAGACGGGACTCGGCGGCAAAGACGAGCGCGCGCACCTGGCCGATGCCGCGCTGGAGCGACTGATCGGCGAGTACACGCGCGAGGCGGGCGTCCGTCAGCTCGAGCGCGAGATCCAGGGCGTGCTGCGGAAGGCCGCGCTCGAGGTCGTCGAAGGGAAGTCGACGACGGTGAAGATCTCGGTCAAGAATCTCGAGAAGTACGCCGGGCAGCCGAAGGTGCAGAGTGAAGTTGTGGGGCGAGCGCCGGAGCTGGGTGTGGCCATCGGGCTGGCGTGGACGCCGGTCGGCGGCGACATCATGTTCATCGAGGCGATCCGCATGCCGGGCAAGGGCCAGATCACACTCACGGGCCAGCTCGGCGACGTGATGAAGGAGTCGGCGCAAGCCGCCTGGAGTCTGCTGCGTGCCCGTGCCGCGACGCTCGGCATTCCGCTGGACGTCTTCACGCAGTCGGACGTGCACCTGCACGTGCCGGCTGGGGCGGTGCCCAAAGACGGGCCGTCGGCAGGCATTACGATCGCGGCAGCCCTGGCGTCGTTGCTGACCCGGCGGCCCGCGCGCCACGATGTCGCGATGACCGGTGAGCTGACGCTGCGGGGCCGAGTCCTCCCGATCGGCGGTCTGAAAGAGAAGCTGACGGCGGCGGCGCGGGCGGGCGTAACCTCGGTGCTGGTGCCCGAGCGCAACAAGAACGACTTGATCGACTTGCCTGAAGAGGTACGGAAGTTGCTCGACATCAAGCTCGTGGAAACGATTGACGATGTATTGGCGTTGGCGCTGCTCGACGTGCCGCCGCTGGACGAGCGGACCGAGCGCCGTTCCGGTGGCATCCGCGTGGTGAGTCCGCCGTCCGGCCCACCCACGCCACCGGCTCCAGGCGAGGTCCGGCGATGAGTGACGTCGGCACGCTCGAAGCGGCATTGGCCGAGATTCGTCGCCGCGACGGCAAGTACAACGAGCGCGCATATGTCTTCGTGCTCGCAGCGCTCGAGTTCGCGCAGACCAGGCTGCCCGCGCGCCGCCACCTGACGGGCGTCGAATTGGCGTGGGCGTGCCGGGACTTCGCGCTCGAGCAGTTCGGCATGCTCGCCGCGACGGTGCTGACGCACTGGGGCATCACCAGCACCGACGACTTCGGGCAGATCGTGTTCATGCTCATCGATGTCGGGCTCTTGGCGCGGCAGCCCAGTGATCGCATCGAGGACTTCGAGCGCGTCTTCGATTTTGCCGAAGTCTTCAAGGCCGGCGCCGGCTATCGCTGGCCGGGAGTTTCCTCTTCGGGCTAGTGGTTCCCCCCCGTCCCCCCGCGGTCAGTGGCCGGTTCTACCCGAGCGATCCCACCGAACTCCGGGCCGTGGTCGCTACACTCCTGGCAGATGCTCGTCGTTCCCCCGCTCCGCATGCGGAGAGGGGGTCAGGGGCTGAGGCCGCGCGCGCCGTCATAACGCCTCACGCCGGCTACATCTACTCCGGGCCAACGGCGGCTGCCGTGTTTGTCCGCGTCACCGTCCCGGCGCTCGTCATCATCCTGGCGCCGAATCACACGGGCGTCTGCGATGCCGAGGGCGGCGTCTCGCTCTGGGAAGCAGGCGCGTTTCGCACACCGCTCGGCGAGGTCCCGATCGACGCCGCTTTCAGCGACGCGCTCCTCGCCGCATCGCCGCTCGTGGGTGTCGATCACGACGCCCATCGCGGTGAACATGCCGTCGAAGTCGAGCTGCCATTCCTTCAGCTCGTCCGTCATGACGTCCGCATCGTCCCGCTCGTCATCGCCTGGGACGCCTGGCCGCAGGCTCGTGCGCTGGGGGAGACACTCGCACAACTCGTGCGCTCAGCCGGCGAGCCGGTTCTGCTGCTCGCGTCGAGCGACCTGAACCATTATGAGCCGGCGCCGGTGTCGGAACGCAAGGATGCGCGTGCCCTCGAAATGGTGACCGCCTTGGATGGTGCCGAGCTACTGGCGCGCTGTAAGCGCGAAGGCATTTCGATGTGCGGCCGTGGCCCCGCTGCCGTTGTGATCGCGGCGGCCCGCGCGCTGGGCGCGAACCAGGCGGAGGTGGTAGACTACCGCCACTCCGGCTGGGCATCAGGCGATAACAGGCGAGTCGTGGGATACGCGGGGGTGGTGATTCCGTGAATCCAATTCCGGTCCTCTCGGCAAGTGAAGCGGCGGCGTGGGATTCCCAGGCGCGCACGCAATATCGGATTCCGAGCCGAGTCCTGATGGAGACCGCGGGCCGCGCCGTCGCGCAGGTGACCGTGTCGGAGTTCCGCAACGTAGTCTCGGGTGGCGTGCTGATCGCCGCGGGCGCCGGGAACAACGGTGGTGATGGTTGGGTCGTCGCGCGCGCGCTCCACGCCGCGGGCATTCCGGTGTGGGTCGTCGCGGTCGATCCCAAGACCGATGACGCGATCGACAACCGCGCCTTGGCGCGGCTCGACGGTGTGCGTGAGCTCGGGCGTGAAGAAGCCTGGCCCCAGGCGACAGTCGCGGTCGACTCGCTCCTTGGCACGGGTGCCGTTGGGCCGGCAAAGGGAGACGTTCTTGCTTTGGCACAGCGCCTGGTGGAATACGGAGCGCCGACCCTGGCCGTGGACGGACCGACCGGGCTCGACCTCACGAGCGGTGAAGCGCATGGCCCGGTACGCGCGCAGATCACCGTCACGTTCGGCGGTCCGCGGCGTGGCCACCTGCTCGCGCGCGAGTGGTGCGGCAAGGTCGTGGTCGTCGACATCGGTTTTCCCCCGCCCGAAGCGGCATGGCCGGTGCTCGTCACCGACGCGTGGGCGGCCGACCGGCTGCCCCGGCTCGCGCCGCAGATGCATAAAGGCGATCGTGGCCGGGTGTGCGTCGTCGGCGGCGCCGACGGCATGAGCGGCGCTGCGCTGCACGCCGCTCGCGCCGCCCTGGCCGCGGGAGCGGGACTCGTGAAGCTGATCGCCGCGCGCGAAACGATTGCCGCCGCGCAAGCGAGTCTTCCCGATGTACTGACCGTCGAATCGACGCTCGGTGAGGATCTCGATCCGGCCGCTACCGAAGCGCTCGAGTGGGCGGATGCCGTGGTGCTCGGCCCCGGGCTCGGGCGACAGACGGCACGCGAGCCGTTCGTCGCGCAGGTGCTGAGCCGGCGCGCGGTTCCGACCGTGATCGACGCCGACGCCCTTCATTATTTCAAGGGTCAGACTAACCGGCCCGTCGTGTGCACGCCGCATCTGGGCGAGTTCCGCGCCCTCGCCGGCGACGCCCTCGCGGACGAAGCGGCGAACGATCGCTGGTCGGCAGCCGCGCGCGCGGCGGCGAAGCTCAGATGCACCGTGCTCCTTAAAGGCGTTCCCACCGTCATCGCCGACCTGCGCGGTCCTGAGTACGTCGTGGCGAGCGGCAACCCCGGTCTCGCAACAGGGGGCAGCGGCGATCTGCTCGCGGGATTCATCGGCGCGTTCCTCGCGCGCGGGACTGCGCCCGCCGAGGCCGCCGCGCTGGGCGCTCATGCGCTCGGCCGGGCCGCGGAGAGTGGCGCGCGGCAATGGACCGCGCGCAGTCTCAGGCCGGCGGATGTCCTCGCCGCGCTTCCCGACGTGTGGCGGGCTTGGAAGGAAGTCCGCCCGGTCGGGCCACCGGTTCTCGTCGAGCTCGAGGCCCCGGACGTCGCGTGATCCGGAGAAAATTTTGTTGTAGTGCTGCAACAGTAGCCTCGGCGTTACTCGCCTGCACATCTTCGCCACTGTCGAATCTGCAACCGATGGGTGGGATCTGGGGACCGGAGAATCACGTGCTCCTCTCCGATTTTTCCGACATCGAGGCAGTGGCCGCGTCGCCATGGCTCGTCTTTGCCGCGACGACGCACGGTCTCCTCATTTACGACCGCGGCTCACGTCGCTTCCGGCGTCCCGTCACCGCGATCGACGGATACCCCCAAGGAAGAGTGCGGCGCGCCATTGCGGATCCGGCGGGGAATGCCGTCTGGTTGGATGTCGAACCTTTGGGCTACGTCCGTTACGATGTGGATGGAAAGACGTGGACCCCCGGCGCCTTACCTTCCACTCAAGCCGGCGGAACTCTGACAGTCGAGGCTGCCCTGGCGCGTGCGCCCCTGGTGGATGCGATGCGCGCGGCAATCCTGACTGATCCACGCCTGCGCACCCATCAGTTTACGTCGGCTGCCGCCACCGCTGACCGTCCCGAGATCTTCTTCGGCACGAACGGTCTGGGGATGGTGCGGGTAAATAAGCTGACAGGAGAGTGGGAAGTGCTGAGCTACGGGTTACTCGCTCCCGGGGTGGGAGCAATCGCTCCGACGCCGGAAGGCATCTGGGCCGCCGCAAATGCGCGTCCAGGTGACCGGCGTGGCTTGACGTGGGTTGCGCGCGACTTCTCCGCGACCCGCACGTCAGAGGGCGGCGCCGCCGCTCTCGGTTTCGCTTTTCATTATTCTCGCCGCCTACTCGCGATCGGCGATCAGCTTTGGCTTGCGACAGAGCAGGGC
>Ga0209237_1000782_pt1 | contig 18370 bp, 17 predicted proteins | sample GraSoi013_1_40cm_2_FD_185820 | JGI IMG/M metagenome (GOLD analysis project Ga0209237, IMG submission 185820) | Grasslands soil microbial communities from the Angelo Coastal Reserve, California, USA - Sample 10_02_2013_1_40cm (SPAdes) (version 2) | ecosystem: Environmental > Terrestrial > Soil >... | reverse complement strand
GATCCCCGTCGTGGCGGCGGCCGTGCAGAGCGAGCGCGGCTTCCCCGTCCATCCCCGCGCCGTGATCGCCAGCGTCGGCGCACTGGGCGATGAGCACATCGCCTACGCGCAGTCCCTGGTGGCACGAGAAGTGCGACCTGCGCGCGCTGGACGGCGCCCTGGACCGGCTCGCGGACACGGCGCCGCGGCTCCGCGGCGAGATCCTGGGCGCCTGCGTGGCGGCAGTCGCCACGGACGGGACGGTGACCATCGCCGAGGGCGAGCTCCTCCGCGCCGTGGCCGATTCACTCGGTTGTCCCATGCCGCCGTTGCTGCCCGGACAACACGTTCGCGCGACGGGTGAACGCCGAGCGCTCGGTTAGCGATACTCATCCAGTCTTGCGCGGAGCCCTCGCTCGCGAACCTCCTCGATGTATCGCCAGATGTCGGGCCGTGAGCCGTCGAGGTCGGTGAATCCATATTCGCGTGCGAGTTGACCCGAGCTGACCGATTTCTTGTTCCATCTGGCCCGATCGGGATCCGACGCCAGCGCAACGATCCCGCGCCCGAGGTAGCGTGGCGACTCGGAGAGAGCGAAGTCGGCAGGGGCGGGGTGGTCGATCGCCTCGCGCCAGTCCTCCTCGGAGACCCCGAAATTGTCGAGCATCATCTCCGAGCGAAGCCATCCGGGCGTGATGGCGACCGCGGTGGCTCCGTGCTGTGCCAGCTCATGTCCCTGGGAGAACGCCAGCCGGTTGATCGCGACCTTGGCCAGGTCGTAGAAGACCGAAATCCGGTAGTGCGATGCGTTGTAATCGGCGGTGCCGTCCGTGACTTCGACGAGCAGGCCGCCGCGCTTGTCGATGAGAAGTGGAAGCAGGTGATAGGAAGTGATCAGGTGGGTTTCAATGGCGAGCCGGAGGATCCGGAGACCGTCGGCGAGGTCGTGCTTCCAGATGGGAGTGTTCCATTGCGCCGGTCCTCCCTTGAGGAGCTCCGCGCCCCAGATGTCGTTGACGAGCACATCGATGTGGCCGTGGCGTGTCCGGATCTGCTCGGCCAGGGCTTTCACCTGGTCGGGATCGAGATGGTCGACTGCGGCCGCAATCCCGGTGCCGCCGAGGCGCGTGACGAGCTCGGCAGTCTCCTCGATCGTCTCGGCGCGGTTGTAGTCGGAGCGAGTCGAGCTTTTGGTCCGGCTGCTGCGACCCGTGCAGACGACCGTTGCGCCGGCTTCGCCCAAGGCAGCAGCGATGCCGCGTCCGGCGCCTCGGGTCGCCCCGGCGACGACGGCCACGCGACCACGCAGTGCGTTTCGATCTGGCGACCATGTCATGCGCTCTCCTGGTTGAGATGGTCCCAGATCGAGCGCACCGCGATGGCGCCGTCGGCGACGGCGGCGGAGACGCGTCTCGTCGCCCGGTGGCGGACGTCGCCGGCCGCGAACACGCCCGGCAAGCTGGTCTCGAGGGGGAATGGAGCCCGGGCCAGCCGCCACGGGGGCTCGCCGCGGGCGTCGCGGATGACGTTCGGTCCGGTGAGGATGTAGCCCTGCGGATCCCGCTGGACCATCTTCGCCAGCCATGCCGTGTGCGGGCCGGCGCCGATCAGCACGAAGAGGGCGCCGGCGCGCATGCGCTCGCTGGTCTCTTTCATCCTGTCCCGGACTTCGACGGCCTCCAGGCGGCGCTGCCCGTGCACCCGCACGAGCGCGGTTTGGAGACGGATGCGGATGTTGTCGGTCCGTCCCATCTGCTTGACGAGATAGTCGGACATGCTGAGGGACGTGCCGCGCACGAGCAGCGTCACCGTCGCCGCGTACCGCGCCAGATGCACGGCCGCCTGGCCGGCGGAGTTGCCGGCTCCGACGAGGAACACGTCCTGCCCCGCGAGCGCCGGCGCCTCCATCGTCGCCGGGCCGTAGAACACGCCTTTCCCCACCAAGGCATCGAGGCCCTCGATCTCCAGGCGGTTGTAGGAGACGCCGGTTCCAACGAGGACGGTCCGGGCCCGGACCGCGCTGCCTCCAGCGAGGGCGACGCTCCATTCGTCGCCGTCGGGTGCGAGACCGGTGACCTCGCGCGTGATCACGAACTCGGCGCCGAGCGAGATCGCTTGCTCCTGCGCCCGCGACGCGAGGTCCGCGCCGCTGATGCCGCGCGGGAACCCGAGATAGTTCCGGATCATCGAGGTCGTCCCCGCCTGCCCGCCCGGCGCCTTCGACTCGATGACGAGCGTGCGCAATCCGTCCGAGGCGCCGTAGACGGCTGCGGCGAGGCCGGCCGGTCCCGCCCCCACGATGACGAGATCGTAGAGCCCACCCTCCGGCTCGGTGTGCCCGCCGAGCATCTCGGCGATCTCGGCGTTCATCGGATCGCCGAGCACCTGGTTGCGGAAGATCACGGCTGGCAAGCGGCCCGTGTGTCCCATCTCGTGCAGCAGCCGCTGGCCCTCGGCGGAATCGTGGGCCAGGAACTCGCAGGCGATGGAGTTGCGCGCGGCCAGATCGCGGAGCTCGACAAAGCGGGACGACCAGCGCTCGCCCACGATGCGCAAGATCGCCGGTTGCGGCAGGGCTGTCCTCGCCCAGCTGGCGAGCATCTCGCTGACGACGGGATAGAGTCGCTCTTCCGGATGGCCCCAGGGTTTGAGCAGGAACGTCTCGGCCTGACCGAGGGCGATTGCCCGGCGGCTCACGGCGTAGGCGCGGGCGTCAGCGTAGCCCACGAGCATGCAGCGGCCGGCTCCCGAGCAAAGATCGCGCACGCGGACGAACCAGTCCGGACCGCTGGTCTCCGACGCCACCACCAGCGCGACCTTCTCACCGCGTTCGCACGCCTGCTCGATGCGGGCGAGAGCGGATGCCGGCGAGGCATCGGCGACGATCCGGTAGTCCGCTCCGAATCGGCGCTCGAGCACGGCCGCGAGCGCCTCCAGCGTGGCGGGATCGTCGTCGACCACGAACAGGATCGGCTCAGTCATGGACCCTCCGCCACTGAAATGGCCGCCAACCCGCCTTCGGCGGCCGCGGCTGGAACAGTTCATAACTTGTGTACAGCCTCAGACGTAGTCGCTAAGCCGCCTTCGGCGGCCGCGACTAGTCGCGCCCGCGGCCCGAGAGGAACTCCCCGGTGCGCGCGGTGAGCTGCGCGGTGCGCGCGAGCTGCGCGTCCAGGTGAGCGAAGACTTCCTCCGCGCGGTGCTTGAGCGCGGCATCGTCGCGCGCGGAGGGCTCGATCAGGCGCGCGAACAGATCGGCTGTGCGCAGCAGGGCCTGGTGGGCGAGCAGGAGATCGCGGCCGGCCCGTGCCCCCTTCTGCGTGAAGATCAGCCCGGTGGCGAAGAGGCGGGCGAGCGCGGCCCGGTTCTCGTCGATCGCGTCGCGCACGCGCATCTCCGCGTGCTCGCGCCGCCGCTGCGCCCGCACCGACGAGAGATCGACCACGGCGGCCGCGGCCCTCCGGATCCTTCTGCGCTGGTGTCTCTCTTTCGCCATGCGCATCGTTCCCCCCCCACGTAGCGCCGGAGACTATGCCTGCTGCGAGAGCGCGGTCAACGCAGCCCGGGCCACTTCTTCTGGAGTAGACTGCGCGACCCTTCACGGAGGGCACGGATTGTTCGAAAAGATCCTCATCGCGAACCGTGGCGAGATCGCCTGCCGCATAGCGCGGGCGGCACGCGCGCTCGGTGTCAAGACCGTCGCCGTGTATTCGGACGCGGACGCCGACGCTCTGCACGTGCGGGCGGCCGACGAGGCCGTGCGGCTGGGACCCGCTCCGGCGCGCGAGAGCTATCTCGACGGCGAGAAGGTGATCGCGGCGGCGAAGCGGACCGGGGCTCGCGCCATCCATCCCGGATACGGCTTTCTCTCCGAGCAGGCGGAATTCACGCAAGCTTGCGCCGAGAACGACCTCGTCTTCGTGGGACCGCCCCCCGGGGCGATGCGCGCCATCAAGGACAAGGCGCAGGCGCGGGCGGTGATGCGCGCGGCGGGGGTGCCGGTGGTGCCGGGGTCGGAAGGGCACGTCGGCGAGGAAGTCGGCGCGAAGGCGGCTGCGGCGTCCATCGGGTACCCGCTCCTGGTCAAGGCGGCCGCCGGCGGCGGCGGCATCGGCATGCAGGTCGCCCGCGACGAACCTGAGCTGCAGAGGGCCCTGCGGGCATGCGCCGATCGAGCGCGCGCATCGTTCGGAAAGGACGCCGTCTACCTCGAGCGGTACTTCGAGAAGCCGCGGCATGTCGAGGTTCAGATCCTCGGCGACGGACACCTGACGCTGGCGGTCGGGGCTCGCGAGTGCTCGATCCAGCGGAGGCACCAGAAGGTGATCGAGGAGGCGCCACCTCCGGCATTCGAGCTTCCCGAGCCGCGGCCTCGCGTGCTGAAGAAGCTGCTCGAGGCCGGACTGCGTGCCGCGCGCGCCGTGGGATACGCCAACGCCGGAACCTGCGAGTTCCTGCTCGTGGGAGACGAGGTGTACTTCATCGAGCTGAACGCCCGGCTGCAGGTCGAGCACCCCGTGACGGAGGCGACCACCGGCGTGGATCTGGTCCAGCTCCAGCTCCGGATCGCGGCGGGCGAGAAGCTTCCGCTCGGCCAGGACGATCTGCGTCCCCGGGGACACGCCATCGAATGCCGCATCAACGCGGAGGACCCGGTGAAATTCCTCCCCTCGCCGGGTCCGGTGAAGCGGTTCGACACGCCGGTCCCCGCGGACGGCGCATTGCACGACGGCATCCGCATCGACGCCGGGTACCGCGCCGGCGATACCATCACCCCGTACTACGATTCCCTGCTCGCCAAGGTGATCTCATTCGCGGAGACGCGCGCTGGCGCCATCGCCCGCATGCGCCACGCGCTGGAGCGGTTCGCCGTCGAGGGCGTGAAGACGAACATCCCCACGCACCTCAAGGTGCTCGCCAGCGAGGCGTTCGCCCGCGGCGAGCTCGACACCCACTTCCTGGAGAGGCTCTGACATGCCGGACGTTCCCGCCCACATCACCGGCACCGTGTGGAAGATCGAGAAGAAGGTCGGCGACGAGGTGAAGGCCGGGGACGTGCTGGTGATCCTCGAGAGCATGAAGATGGAGATGCCGGTCGAGGCGCCGGAGGACGGCAGGGTGGCGGAGATCCGGTGCAGGGAGACGCAGCCGGTGAGCGAGGGGGACGTGCTGGTGGTGCTGAAGTAGCGCGGTGCCGGACCCGTGCAGACGGTGGATCATCGCGCGTTCAGACGCGCGCGAACAGCTCCGGCAACCGGATCTTGAGCGCGTGCGCGATCTTGTACAACGATGTCACGCTCGCGCTGCTCTCCGCCCGCTCGATCTGCGACAGGAGCGATACCGACAGTCCGGTCCGCTTCGCCAGCTGCTTCAGCGTCAGGGAGCGCTTCTTTCGCAGATCCCGGATGCAGGTGCCGATGTTCCGGTGCAGCTCCTCCTCCGGCAGCAGCGTCAGCCCCTTCGCGGCGAGCGCGCGATTCACGGCGCCGACCAGCTCGTCCTCGCGGACCGGCTTGCGCAAGTAATCCACCACGCCATAGCGCAGCGCGCCGACGGCCGAATCGAGCGTCGCGTAGCCGGTCATGAGGATCACGGAGCAGTCGGAGTCGTGGCGCTTGATGATCTGGGCGACGTCGAGGCCGGAGAGGTCCGGCATCTTCAGGTCGACGATGGCCAGGTGTACGTCGGTCTTGCGCAGCTCGTCCTCGACCTTGCGCGGATCCGTCAGGGTTCCGACCCGGTATCCCTCCTTCTTGAGGATCCGTTCGATGAGGTCGCAGGAATCCTGATCGTCATCGACGACGAGAGTGCGGATGTCCACCGGGCGCCCCTTTCGGGCGTGGGAATCTACAGGGTGAGCAGTGAAATCGTCTACGGGAAGCGCGGTAGGTGCCGCGCCCACATCAGCGACGTCGGGCATCATAATCTTCTAGCACTTTTTCGAGCTGCGCCTTTTCAGCAGGATTGGTGCAGAGCGGAAGGTAAAGCCGGTAATAGTGCGCGCCCTCCTCCATGTTTCCTTGCCGGGTGAATGCAATCCCCATGCTTCGGTACAGCCCACCCAGAATCGTTTTCCCGGGCTTCAAAGTCAACGCTTTCTGGTAGAGCACGATCGCCCCCGAGAGATCCTGCGCCACGAGCTTCTGGTTTCCTTCGTTGAGCAGTCTGCGCGCCTCGGCTTCGTCGTACGCGCGCGGCACATCCTGAGCGGCGGTGCGCAAAGCGGAGACGCGCGCCGGCCGGGAGGGAATGGGGGCACTCGCCTGCACCGCCGGCCGGCTCGTCTGCACGGTCGGTCGGCTGCAGGCGCCGGCCAGCGCACGCGCCTCCGCGCTCTGCGGACTCGCCGCCAGCGCGAGCTGCGCCTCGGCGAGACAGCCCGCGTTGTCCTGGCCCCGCAGCCGCGCGGCCGTGGCGACGTGCGCATGCACGTAGCCCGCCTTGATGGCGTCCGCCTTCTCCATCGCCTTGCCGCCGTAGAACGTTTGCGTGGCCGACAGTGCATCGAGCAGCCTGCGGGCGCGGTCCCAGTCCTGCGCGGCCACGGCCCCTTCCATGTCCCGGTAGAGGTCCTCGCCGCGCGCCTCCCGCTCGACCGTATCGTAGCCCGTCAGATCGGAGGCGTTGGCGCCCAGCCGGCGGGCGACATCGAGGCCCTGGAGGGCTTCCGAGTACCGGTGCGCGGCAGCGGACTCTTCCGCGCTGCGCAGGGCCGAGCCGCGCTGCGCCCGCAGCCGCTGCGCGACCTCCGCCTCGGCGCGGTTGCGCAGGATGAGGAAGATCGTGACGGCGAGAAGAGCGACGCTCGCCATCCCGATGCCCACCCAGAACCCGGTCCGCGCAGGCTGTGCCGCCAGCATGGATGGCGCGAGCGGGGTGAGCTCGGGAGGAAGATGGAACGGCCGGCCGCGCTCGACGAACGCATACCTGAGATGCCCCACCTCCACGACGTCGCCGTGGCGCAGGCCGATCTGCGCGTACGGCTCGCCGTTCACGCGAACGCCGTTGCGGGATTCCGCGTCCATCACCTTCCAGGTCCCGTTGTCCAGGTGCAGGCGCAGGTGCTTGCGCGAGATCGAGGGGTGTTCGATCCGCAGATCGTTCTCCTCGGAGCGCCCCAGCCGGATGGGGCTGCGATCGAGGACCAGCTCCTCCCCACGATGCTTCCCGGAGATCCCCACGAGCTTCGCGCGCTGGCTCTCCGCCACTTCCTGGGGTGGGACCTCTACCTGCTCGGTCCGCAGATCCGAGAGCCGGATGGTCGCCGTCTCGGCCATCCGGCGCGCCTGCGCATTGGCCTCCGCGTTCTCTGGGGGCGGGGGCGGACGGGGCGGAGCGTCAGTCGCTTGCGGCAGGATCGGCGTCTGCGAGATCCCCACGAACGGCGCTGCCGCCTGCTCCTCCGGACCTTCCTGAAGGATCAGATCATATTCGCTGATCTGGATCAGGTCGCCGTCGTGGACCAGCCGCTTGCCGATGATCTTCTCGCCGTTGACGCGGATCCCGGTGAAGCTGTTCAGGTCCTCGATGTAGTAGTTGCCGGATTCCCGCAACAGCCGCCCGTGGTGGCGGGAGACGTCCTTCTCCGAGAGCCGGACGATGTTCGCATCGTTGCGGCCGATGGTGATCTCGTCACGGACGACGGGGACGACGGTCTTCCGTCCCTCGTCGTCTTCGATGATCAGCTTCATCAACAGCTCCACGGGGTGCGGTGCGGGAATCTACCGCAACCCCGAGGGCCGCCCAAGCATCACTTGCCGATGAACGTCTGGACCTGGTCGCAGTCGTTGCTGCAGTAGGGCAGGTATTTCTCCAGCCACTTCACCGCGTTGTCCTTGTCGTTCAGGTACGCGTACCCGTAGCCGAGACTGCGATAAGAGAGCATCAGCGTGTTCTTGTCCTTCGGCGTCTGGGCCAGCGCCGCCTGCGCATCCTTCACCGCGCCGGCAAAATCGCGCCCGACCAGCTTGTTCGACGACGACTGTGCCAGCCTGGCCGCCTTCGTCTCGCGCTCCTTCGGCGCTGATCCCTCTTCGCGCGCCGCCTCCGCCTTCGTCTCCTTCGGGCGGCATTCCGACTGCAGCGCCTGCGCTTGCGCATTGGCGGCGTCGAACGCGAGCACGTTGCTCGCCTCGGTCAGGCAGCCGTCGAGCTTCCCCGCCGACTTGAAGGCGTTCGCCTGGGCGAGGTGCGTCTTCGCGTAGGCGGATCTCACCTGGTCGCCCTGCTCCTGCGCTTGCCGGCACCAATACGTGGAATCGGCCGCGCACCGGTCGAAGAGAGTGCGCGCCTTGTCCCCGTCGTCCGCCGCGATCGCCGCGCGCAGCGAGTTGTACGCCTCCTCGCCCTGCGCTTCCTCGACGGTCTTCTTCCGGTTCGGGGCGGGGCTTTTGCCCGCTTTCTCGTACATCTCCATGGCGGCGAGGTACTTGTGCTGTTTGAACAAGGCGTCCCCGGCCTTCACGGCGTCCTCGCCGGTGGCCTCCTCCGGCCTCGCCGGCTTGCGCGAACGGGTGGCGAAGAACGCCGCGGCGCCGACGACGGCCGCCACGCCGACGCTGATCAGGACGATCCTCGCGGCGCCCGATTTCCTTCCCGCCGGCGTCGATGCCTGCCGCCCCTGCGCTCCCGCGATCAGCTCAGCGGTGGTCGGCTTGAGGCCGCCCTTCTGCGCGCCGTCCTCGCCTTTTTCCGGCGGTGGCGAGAACTTCTCGCCCGGACCACAGAAGCGGAACTTGAGGTGGCCCAGCTCGACGAAGTCGCCGGGCTTCAGGCTGGAGATCGCGTACTCGTCCCCGTTCACGCGCACGCCGTTCGCGCTCTTGTTGTCGATGACCTTCCACTGCCCTTCGTCGAGCACGAATCGGGCGTGGGCGCGCGAGACGGATTGGTGATCCGCGACGATGTCGTTCTCGTCGGTCCGCCCGAACTTCACCTCCGTGCGCATCAGGTAGAACTCCTTGCCGCGGAACGGTCCGGCGAGCCCGACGAGGCGGGGCATCTGGGACCGCTCGAGGTCGCGGACTTCCACCTGCGGCGCGGCCTTGCCGATGTCGGATACCCGGATGATCGCCGTGGCCCCTCCGGCGGACGGATTCGGAGTCATGAGGGGCGGCGCAGGCTTTTCGGCGCGCGGCACCGTCTTCTCCATCGGCTCCGGGATGGCCAGGGCGGGACTGGTCACGGGCTGGGGCGGCAGGGTGGCCGGGCGCGCCGCCTTCACCGCGCCGGGAGGAATCGTCGGGGGACGCGCGGATCCGGCCGCAGGCGTCATGGTGGGCGCGTCGATCTTTCCCTGGATCCCGAGATCGTAGTCGCCGATCTCGACCAGGTCGCCTTCCTTGATCCGCGTGCGGCCGGTGATCTTCTCGCCGTTCACCCGGACGCCGTTGTACGACCCCAGGTCCTCGATCAGGACGTTCCCGTTCTCCTTCACCAGGCGGGCGTGGCGACGCGAAACATTGCGTTCCGTCAGGCGAATCGTGTTTCCGTCCTGTCGCCCGATCGTGATCTCGTCGCGAACCAGCTGGACGACGGTCTTTCGACCCTCGTCGTCCTCGATGATGAGCTTCATCACGCTCCTCGGATCCGGGCGGGGGCCTGCCGCCTCGGCCCCATCGTGAGCATCCTAAAGCAAATGGCAGCGTGGACGGAAGAAGCCACTCTTCCACAACCGGCGGCCGATCCTGCCGTTTTGCGCCCGGCCGCGCCCGAGGCGTTCGCCATCGGCGGTGTTCCGTGGGTGACAATCAGCCTGCTGCTCGCCGCCGTCTGCATCCTCTTCGCCGCGGCAGGGTGGCGATCCGGCGTCGCACTTCCTTCGCTGCTGCTGTACGGCGCCAAGGCGACCCCGCTGATCCTCGACCGGGGAGAGACGTGGCGCCTGTTCGCCGCGAATCTGCTGCACAAGGATCCGCTGCATCTCGCCTTCAATGCTTTCGCGCTCTGGAACGTCGGCGGCGCTCTCGAGCGCGCGGTGCGGCCCGCCGATTACCTGGCGCTGCTCATCTTCACCGCCTTGGGGACGACGCTGGTCTCCGCCATCGGCGCGGACTCGATCTCCCTCGGCGCGTCCGGAATGGCGTTCGGCGTGTTCGGCGCCTCCGCCACCTTCGGCTGGCGGCGCGGCGTCCGCGGAACGCTGCGATCCTACTTCGGCCTGCGGATCGTGCCTTGACTCCTGGCGCTCTTCGCCGCGGGCCTGGGATCCGCGTGCGTGGACAACTGGGGCCATGGCGGAGGGCTGCTCACCGGCGCGCTTTTCGGCTGCTTCCTGAGCCCGCGGCGCTGGCCGGGTGAAGCGGCGGCCAGCAGACTGGCGGCGGCGGCCGGCGCGCTCATCGGTACCCTCTCGCTCGGCGTGGTGGCCGCGCCGGCGCTTCCCGCGCTCGGCCAGTTCCGGCAGGGCCCCGCCGCGCTCGAGCTGAAGATGCCGCTCGGATGGAGGCGCGCAGCCAACTCGCCCAGCTCCTTCTCGTACTCCAACGGCCTGACCGGCGCCTTCCGCAGCTCGGCCACGCTGATCCAGGAGGGCCCTTGCCGCGGGCATCTCTGCACTTGCGAGCGGCTGGTGCGCGGTGCGCTGGAGAGCGACCTCTGGCGGCTCGCGGACATCGGCCGGTTCAAGCGGGTGCAACTGGGCGAGGCATCGCCGGTGCGCGGCGCCGCCCGAGCCGCGCGCGTCGACGGCTTGATCGACGGCGAGGACGGACAGGCGAAAGTGAGCGCGGCCTGCATTTCGCGCGATCCCGCGCCCGTCACTCTCGTCGTGCTCCAGCCGCCCGGCGGGAGCTCGACGCTGATCGAGCGGATGGCGGCGACGGTCTCCTGGCCCGGCAAACGCTAGCCGCTGCCGCACGAAGTGCGGCTTTGCGGCTATGTTTGCAGGCTGTACAGTTTGACGCGGCCTCCATCGCGCTTGCCGGTCGACACCATGCGTGTTACGGCCGCGTGACGCGATGGCGCGCATCGAGAAGAACGTCGTCGAATCGCAGTCCGCCACCGACTGGGGAGACACGCTGCCGGCCTTCGTGCGCGAAGTCTCCTGGCTGCGCTGCCTCGGCCCGCTGAGCGCGGAGCGGCGGTTGACCATCGGTTTCTGCGTGCTCGCGGCGCTCCTCTACCTGCCCTGGCTGGGAGCGACCGGATTCTGGGACCCATGGGAACCGCATTACGGTGAAGTCGCGCGCGAGATGATCGCCCGCGGCGATTACCTCCACCCTTGGTGGGAGTCGACCTGGTTCTTCTCCAAGCCCGCGCTCGATCTCTGGCTGATGGCGGCCGGGATGCTGGCCGTCAACACGAACGGTCCCGATCGCTGGACCGGCGTGTTCACCGAGTGGGGGGCGCGGTTGCCGTATACCGTGATCACCGCGATGGGGGCGGTGCTGCTCTTCATCATGGCGAATCGGCTGCTGAGCCGCCGCAGCGCCGTGATCGGCACCGTTGCCATCCTCACCAGCCCGCTCTTCGTATTCCTCGCGCGCCAGGCCGTGCCGGACCCGGTCTTCGTCGGGTTGCTCGAAGCCGCCCTGGCCTGCTTGATGATCGTGATGCTCGAGGACGGCGAGGAGCAGCCCTCGCCCGGCGGACCAGTGGCGCGCGACGGCTGGGCGGCGGCGTTCTACTGCTTCGTGGGCTTCGCCACGCTCTCCAAGGGCCTCCTCGGCTTCGCGCTCCCGGGAGCAGCGGCGCTGCTCTACTGCATCGTCACCGGCGAGTGGCATCGGCTCCGCCGCCTGCACCTCGCCGCCGGGGCACTGATCGTCCTCGTCATCTGCGCCCCCTGGTACGGCACGATGTTCGCGTTCGATGGCCGCGACGACGAGGGCAAGACGTTCTTCGAGCGCTTCATCGTCCACGATCATTTCAAACGGCTGGCGTTCGGCGTCCACACCACCACGCCGGGCGGCACGTTCACCTACTTCGTCGAGCAGATCGGCTTCGATTGCTTCCCCTGGGTCTTCGCCTTCCCGGGCGCCGCGACCGTGCTCGCGCGCGTGCGCGTCCGCCCGCAGACGCCGCGCGAGCGCGCGATGCTCTTCCTGCTCTTCTGGTTCCTGATCGGGTTCGCCGTCTTCGCCTTCTCCGCCACCAAATTCCATCATTACGCCCTGCCGGTGCTCGCGCCGCTGCTCTTCTTCTGCGCCCTGTGGCTCGAGCGACTCCTTGCGGAAGGGTTGCGCTCCAACGCCGGCTCCGTCTTCGCCGGCGGGCTCCTCTACGCGCTGGTCGCGCACGATCTGGCGATGACGCCCAAGCACCTCACCGACATGTTCGTCTACAACTACGATCGCCCCTACCCGGACAAGGAGACCGACCCGCGCCAGATCTTCACCGTGATGTTCTACGCCGGCGCTGCGGTCGCCCTCTCGCCCTGGCTGTTCGATCGCATCGCCCAGCTCTGGCGGCTGCTGCGCGGGCTGCGATCTCGCGAGCGCCGCGCGGCGCTGCGCGCGGCCTTCCGGGAGCGCATGCAGGGAGCTCCGCTGACCGCCGCCGAAGCGCCGCAGGACCGCAACGTCGCGGTGTGGTCGCTGATCTCGGTGGCGCTCGCCTTCGCCGTCTTCTGCGGCTGGTTCCACTGGCGCAGGCTTTCGCCGCACTGGACGCAGCGCGACCTGTTCTGGGAGTACTACCACCAGGGCACGCCCGACGAGCCCATCGGCGCATATCTGATGAACTGGCGCGGCGAGACGTTCTACTCCAAGAACACCGTCCGGCAGGTGGGTCGGGCCGCCCCCGCGGCCACGCTGCAGGACTTCCTGAATGGGCCCGGCGCCCGCAAGTGGATGCTGGTCGAGCAGGCCCGGCTCGGAGCGCTGCGCGGGGCGCTCGGCGGCAACGCGCGTCTGCGCGTCGTCGAATCGCGCAACAACAAGTTCGCGCTGACCCTGTTGGAGAAGGCCGAGGAGAAGCAGCCCATGCCCGGGCCGCTGAAGGAGCCGGAGAAGCCGGGCCAGTTCGGCGCGCCTCCGTAGACGCGATGCCTGCCATCCTCCTCGTCGACGACGAGCCCGCCATCCGCGAGAGTCTCGCCTTCGCCCTCCGGCGCGACGGGTTCGAGGTTTCGCAGGCGGCCACGCTCCGGGAGGCGCGCGCTCTCGCCGGCGAAGTCGATCTGCTCATCCTCGATCTGGTGCTGCCCGACGGGAACGGGCTCGATTTCCTCCGTTCGCTGCGCGCGCGCAGCGACGTCCCGGTGATCGTCCTCACCAGCCGCGACGAGGAGACGGACCGGGTGGTCGGCCTGGAGATCGGCGCCGACGACTACGTGCTCAAGCCTTTCTCGCCGCGCGAGGTCGCGGCGAGGGTCCGGGCGGTCTTGCGGCGGGCGGCGAAGGGCGGACAGCCGGAGGAGAAGCCGCTCCGCGCCGGCGAGCTCTCGCTGGATGCGCGCACCCGCAAGGCGGCCGTTGGCGAGCACGACCTCGCGCTCTCGCGCACGGAGTTCAACCTGCTGGCGCTCTTCCTGCGCAGCCCGGGCAGGGTCTTCGAGCGCAGCCAGATCCTCGACGCTGTCTGGGGCAGCGACGTGGTCGTTGGCGATCGCACCGTCGACGTGCACGTCAAGGCGCTGCGCCGCAAGCTGGACGACGCCGGCGGCGATTCCCGCGTGCTGGAGACGGTACGCGGGGTAGGGTACCGTCTCAGGGATGGGTAGGAAGGAGCTGCTGCTCGCGCTCGCGCTGCTGTTCCTCCTCGGCGTGGGCGCCACCGCCGCGCGCCTGCTGGAGGCGCGGCGCACCGGTCTGTCGCTGCGACTTCAAGTTTTCATCCCCCTGGCCGCGACCACGCTGCTGCTCTCCGCCATGTTCGCGGGGATCGTCATCGACCGGTTCACCGCGCGCGCTTCGCTCTTCGCCACCCGCGCCGCCGAGGACGAGGCCCGCGCCATCGCCGAGCTGGCCGGGCGCACCCCGCGGGATTCGCTGGGCCCCATCCTGCAGGCGTTCACCCGCAGCGCCATCGACACGGACGTGGCGCTGCTCGACAGCCAGGGGCGTGTGGTGCTCGAGTCCGGCGAGGCCCATCCAGATGTCGCCCGCGTCTCCGCCGAGGCGCCGGTCGCGACCGGGGGGAGGGTGCGTGTCCGCAAGGCGACGTTCGGGATGGTGCAGCTGATGAGCGACGTGGCCCCCAAGGTGGCCCTGCTGGCGCTGATGTTCGCCGTCGCCTCGGCCGCGCTGGCGATGCTGATCGGAGGCGCGGTCGCCGGCCCCATCGAGCGGCTAACGCGCGCAGCGGAGCGCGTCGCAGCCGGAGAGCGACAGGCGCCGCTGCCCGAGCCGCGAGGGCGCGAAGTGCGCGCGCTCACGCACGCGCTGGAGTCGATGCGGCGGGAGCTGGAGGAGCGCCACGCGCTGGAGAACTTCGTCGCCGACGTGTCGCACGAGCTGAAGAATCCGGTGGCCGCCATTCGCGCCTCCGCCGAGGTGCTCACCGAAGGCGCGGCCGACGAGCCGGAGACCGCACGGCGCTTCGCCCTGCGGATCCGGGAGGGCGCCGACAAGCTGCAGCAGCTCACGCAGGACCTGCTCTCGCTGGCGCGGCTGGAGGCGCGCGGCATCGAGCCGAAGGACGAGCCGGTCGACCTGTGCGCGATCGCGCGGGAAGTCGTGGACGCGCAGGCGCCGACCGCCGCCGCCCGGCACGTGCGCGTGGAGCTGAAGGCGAGCGGGTCTTCGCGGGTGCGGGGCGACCCGGTCTGGCTGCGCCGGGCGCTGGAGAACCTGGTCGGGAATGCCGTGCAGCATTCGCCCGACGGGGAGCGCGTCGAGCTGGAGATCAGCGGGGGGGCGCAGTGCGTCGCGCAGGTCCGCGATCACGGTCCGGGCGTCGATCCGGCGATCAGGGAACGGCTGTTCGAGCGGTTCGCCACTACCCGCCACGGCGACGGCGGCACCGGGCTCGGGCTGGCGATCGTTCGCGCCGTGGCGGAGCTGCACGGGGGCCGCGCGGAGCTGCGGGAGACGGGTCCGCGCGGATCGGTGTTCTCGCTCTCGCTGCCTCGAGCGTAACCGCGGAAGCGCTTACCGCCTCCTCCGCCTCTTCTTCTTGTCCCCCTGCATGTACTTGTAATCCGGCTTCGGCGGCGCCGGCGGCGCGTCGGGCGCCGAGTAGTGCAGCCGTTCGTCCGCGACTGCCGCGAGCGCTGCCGGGTCCAGCTGCGTCAGTCCCAACGCGCGCGCCGCCTCGACGGCGCGCAGCGAGCGCCCACCCGCCCAGATCTGCTTCAAAACCGGACGCGGCGTGGTCCACCAGGAAGCGCCGAAGCTCTGCTCCAGTTGCGCGGCCAGGACCGCGGCAACCAGTGGCGTCACGCTGCGCATGGAGCTCTCCGCCTCCAGCGCCCAGCGGCCCGCGTCGTCATCGGAGAGCACGACGAAGAGCGCGCGCTGGAGCAGGCCGCGATAGAGCGCCGCCTGCGCCTCTGGCGTGCCCGGGCCCTCGCGGCGCCGGATCTCGAACAGGACCAACGCCGCCGCGCGCCGCGCAGCGAGCAGCCGGCGCGTCGCTTCGGTGTGCACCATGTCGTCGAGCGGCTCGCCCCGCAGCTGCGTCGTGGCGCGCAACCATTCGGGGTGCCCGGCGAGCGACTCGAACAGGAGCGCCACCGCTTCTGCGGCGCAGCCGTCGCCCAGCTGCGCCAGCTCCCAGCGCGGCACGTCGATCAGCGTGCCGCCGACGGCGCGCGCGCCTTCGTGCAGGGTCGCGCGCTGCTCCTCGAAACCGCCCGCGGGCCGCAGGGAGAGGCGGACGTCGGCGGGCGGATCGACGAGCAGCGCCAGCGGCCGCGCGCCTTTGGAGGGCGACGGCTCCGCATCGACTCGCAGTCCGGGCGGCGGCGGCGCTCCCACCAGCGCGAGGACGTCGCGCACGGTCGGCCAGGCCTTGCCGGGCGTGAACTGCGGGTCGGCCAACGCCGTTCGCGCCAGCCGCGGCAGGTCGGCGCGGCGCAGTCGATCGGCCGTGATGCCGAGGTTCCGCACGGATGCGGTCGAAACGGCGCGCGCTCCCACCCGCTCGGTCGCGTCCAGCGTCGACTCGGCGAGTCTTGCCAGATCTGCGAGCGGGATCCCGTACGCGCGCTCCTGGACCGCCGCCCAGCTTTGCAACCCGAGCGCGGCGATCGCCTTGTCCACCGCCGCATCGCGGGCGATGGCGAGGGGCGCGAGCGTTTGCGCCACCTTCGCTTCCGCTTGCGCCAGCGCGGCGCGCTTCTGCGCTTTGGGCTCGTCCCTGAGCAGCCGGTCGAGATCGCGTTCGCCCAGGGTGGCCCGGGTCTCTCCCGGCGCCGGGAACGCGAGCTGCGAACGCGCGCGCTCCAGCGCATCGATCTCCGCTCCGGCTTCGCGGGACACCGCCAGCGTCGCCAGCTGCTGTGAGAGCAGGCCCAGCGCGACGGCATCGGAGCCGGAGCTGCGCGCGGCTGCGGCGCTGACGGTGTCGATCGATTCCCGTTGCAGGAGCCGCGGGTGCTCCGCCAGCGCGCTCGCCGGCAGCGGGCCCGACCCGGTAGTCCAGCGCGTCCAGAGGAGGTCGCCCTCGGCGCGAAGCAACGCACGAGTCTCCTCGGAGAGCTGTGCCGCGGTAGCGGACGCGTCCGAGCCCGAAGCCCGCGGAGAAGGACCGTTCGGCGGCGGCCTTCGCCCGGCGGGCGCTCGGCTCGCGTGACCGCAGCCGAGGGCGAGCATGAGAACGATGAGGACCGGCACCCGTGTTCACTCGCATCGAACCGGCGCTCCGGCAAGCGAATTGCGTTATGTAGCAGCCGTGCCCGCAACCTCCGACATTGTCCGCGCCCGCTCGGCGCTCGCGCGCAAGCTGCGCGATGGCCTCGAGCAACGCGGTTATCTGGAGGTCGAGACGCCCATCGCGGTGCCGTTCGCCGGCCAGGAGCCGCACCTGCGACCCTTCGAGACCACCTTCACGCCCGATCCGCCGATCGCGCCGACGGGCGTGGAGGGCGCGCGCCGGCTGCACCTGCATACGAGCCCGGAGTACGCGATGAAGCGCCTCTTGGCACGACCGGGCTTCTCGCGCTGCTACCAGCTCGTCCGCGTGTTCCGCGACGGCGAGCTTTCGCGCACGCACAATCCCGAGTTCACGCTGTTCGAGCTGTACGCCGCGCCCGGCAGCGCGCACACGATCATGGCCGACCTCGAGCAGCTGCTGTCCGGTTGCGCCACCGAGGTCCCCGCACGCAGGGGTCATGGGCGAGGATCGGGGACCATCTCGCTGCGTCCTCCTTTCGAGCGCCTCACCTGCCGCGAGGCGTTCTCGCGCTACGCGGGCTTCGATCCGATCGCCCTCGACGCGGGCGCGTTCACGCAAGCGGCTCGCGCCTGCGGCGTGCGTCCGGCGCCCGGCGCGTCGTGGGACGATCTCTTCACCCAGGTGCTGCTGGAGAAGATCGAGCCGGCGCTCGGCATCGACCGGCCCACGTATCTCACGGAGTATCCGGCGTCGCAGGCGGCGCTGGCGCGGCTCAAGCCTTCCGATCCGCGCGTCGCCGAGCGGTTCGAGCTGTACGCCGGGGGCCTCGAGCTGGCGAACGGGTTTTCGGAGCTGTGCGATTCGCGCGAGCAGCGCGAGCGGCTGCGCGAGGAGCAGGAGCTGCGCCGGCGGCTCGGGCGGGAGGTCTTTCCCCTCGACGAGAAGTTCCTCTCCGCGCTCGACGGCATCGGCGAGGCGGGAGGGGTTGCCGTCGGGTTCGACCGGCTGCTGATGCTGCTGACGGGCGCGAAGACGATCGCGGACGTGCTTCTCTTTCCCGCGGTCGATGAATATCCGGCGGCGCGGAGGGCCCCGTGATCGTCCTGCGCTTCTTGCGCACGGTGCTCGGCTGGGTGTGGATCTTCACGGACACGATGACTACGGCGCTGCGGATCGGGCTCCACGGCGAGAGCGAGATGGCCGAGCGCCTGATCCGGGGCTGGGCGCGCCGCTTCCTGCGCGTCGCGGGAGCGCAGGTGATCGTACGGCGCGATGCCGAGCTGGACCGCAACCGGTCGTACGTCTTCGTCTCGAACCACACCTCGTATCTGGACGTCCCCGCCATCATCTCCGTCGCCGACCACCCGCTGCGCTTCATCGCCAAGCAGGAGCTGACGTACATCCCGCTCTTCGGCTGGGCAGCGCGGCGCATGGGCCATGTCTTCATCGACCGCAAGGACCGGCGCGGCGCGACCAAGGCCATCCGCGACCGGTTCGCCCGTGGCTTGCGCGGCGCATCGCTGTTCTTCTTCGCCGAAGGCACCCGCGCGGTCGAGAACGCCCTGCAGAGCGCGCGAGGGCTGCTCTCATCGGTCACAGCGCCCGCAGGATGAGGCATTTGAGATAGCGCGTCTCCGGCACCCCGAGCAGCGTCGGGTGGTCCTTCGCCGCC
>Ga0209237_1000780_pt1 | contig 18387 bp, 20 predicted proteins | sample GraSoi013_1_40cm_2_FD_185820 | JGI IMG/M metagenome (GOLD analysis project Ga0209237, IMG submission 185820) | Grasslands soil microbial communities from the Angelo Coastal Reserve, California, USA - Sample 10_02_2013_1_40cm (SPAdes) (version 2) | ecosystem: Environmental > Terrestrial > Soil >... | reverse complement strand
TAGACGCGCATCACCGATTCGTCGCGGCGCTCCTGGACGTGCTCGTTCCAGATCGTCACGCGCAGTTTGCGATCACCTGCCATGGGCGATCAGCGTATGCGAACACGAGGGTTCGACGTCAATCCGCCGACGTCCAACCTGACACCACCATCTGGAGGCGTTTGGGGGGAGAATCCGCGTGGCCGAGGTTTAGCATGCGTACTCACCCGCGACCGACTGACTGATGCCGACTTTTCCTCGGATCTTCATGAGCTACCGTCGCGATGACACAGCCGGCCATGCCGTGGGCGTCACCGTGACGCAAGCGGAACAGGTCGCGATCGATCAGATCGTGCTTACGGCGCGGAAGACGGCTGGAGCTGCCAATGCTGAGGCGGCCTTGCGCGAAGGCAGTGCAATGTCTGCGGCCGATGCGATCGACTACGCACTTGGCGTTCGCCCTGCCAACCAAGTGTGAGCGCGTGCCCAGCATTTCCACGTATCGCCTCAGGCAAACCACTGTCCTCCGTTGACGTCGATGGTTTCGCCGGTCAGGTACGACGACAACGAGGAGACCAGGAAGAGAATGACCCCGGCGCACTCCTCGGGAGAGCCAAGACGACCAAGGGGAATGCTTTTCCTGAAAGCCTCGAGCAACTCAGGAGTGCTGAACCGATCGTGAAATGGGGTCTGAATGACGCCGGGTGCGATCGCATTGACACGGATGTTTCGCGCTGCGAGCTCCTTCGCCAATCCGCGCGTAAGCGTCATCACGCCTCCTTTAGCGGCGGCGTAGGCGAGAGCGCCTGGTCCGCCACCGTGACGTGCCGCGATCGATGAGACATTGACGATCCGGGCGCCTTGGCCGAAGTGGGGGAGCGCTGCCTTCGTAGCGAAGAAGACGCTGGACAGGTTGAGCGCGATCACCTCCTGCCAGAGTTCAGTGTCCATGTCACCAATCGGGGTCCGGGCGATCAACGAGCCGGCGTTGTTGACGAGAATGTCTAGCGGGGCGCCGAGCGCCAAGATCGCGGCCTCCACCGCGTTGCCCGCAGCCTCGGCGTCGCGAAAGTCTCCTTGGACCAGCACCGCGCGTCGCCCGTGGGATTCGACCATCCGCGCGGTCTCCGCAGCCTCCTGCAGACTCGTGCCGTAATGGATCGCGACATCAGCACCTGCGCTCGCAAGAGCGACTGCGGTGGCGCGCCCGATCCCGGTGCTTGCGCCCGTGACGATCGCTCGCTGACCCGCCAGGTCGATTTCCGCCACTACTAAATCCCCCTACTGATTCGACGAGGCTATCCAGGCGGCGATCTGGGCCCGTGAGTTAAAGCCCAGCTTGTTCAGGAGGCTGCGCACATGGCTGTCGACCGTGTGCTCGGATATGAACAGCCGGGCTCCGATCTGCTTGTTGCTCAGGCCGTCGGCGACCAGCCTCGCGACCTGCTCTTCTCGGTTGCCGAGCAGCTTCGCGCCGGCGCCATCTGAAGCCGCAGCGGCAACATCTGCCGGCTCGCCAAGGGCAAGTCTGACCGCGGCGTCGCGGGTCAAGCACCTTCCGGCCTCGAACTCTGTGTCGAACTTCGATTGCCCAAGCGCCGAGACCGCCGACTTTCGCGCCTCGACTATTAATCCAGCAAGGGTCGGAATGATCCTTGCGCCAGCCCCAATCCGCACAGTTTCCGCCGCCCCGAGCAGCTGCGCCGCCAGCCGCGCCTTGCCAGCGCCGGCGGCGTGGCAACCCAATGCGTCAAGCAAGTAATACTGTGCGATCCGGTCATCGATACCGTGTGCGATCCGCAGCGATTCTGCGAACGGTGCCGTGGACGCATCAAGATCACCTGCGATCAGAGCAGCGGAGCCCTGATTCATCAGCATCATCTCAAGACGGTAGGGTTCATCTGCTTCTCGGCTGAGGCGCACGCCCTCTGAGGATGCGGATCTGGCTGCATCCAGATCGCCCACAAAGAGACCATTGAGTGTCCGCGCTTGCAACAACCCAAGTCTCACAGCGACGTCATTAAGCCCTACCACCACGGCTTCCGCTTCATCGAGGAAACGCCGCGCGTCCAGACGCTGACCTGCCATGTTTTCGGCAATCGATGCCTGCGATAGCGTGCGTGACAGCAGACCTACTTGCCCCGACTCTCGAGCTGTCGCCGCGGCGCGTTCAAACCACGGCCTGGCAGCGCTCGGGTCAGCCTGCAGGTTGGCCAGAAATCCACGCAGGTAGTAGGCGGACGCATGTGATGAATGATTGCCACGTTCTGAGGCGAGCAGTTCATCCAGCCACCGCACACCTTCGGCGGTACCGCGCGTGACCCAAAACCAGTACAGGGCGCTGGCGAGATCGATACCGAGTGAGAAGTCGGCTTGAGTGACGCAATGCCGAAGGACTGCTCGGATGTTGTCGATCTCCAGCTCCATCCATTCGAGCCACTCAGCAAGCCGATGGCGAGCTTGCTCTTCAGATCGCTGACACCTCGATAGGTAGTACTCCGAACAGCGCCGCCCCGTGACCTCCACCTCGCGAGCCTCTCGCAACTTGAGGCTGGCGTATTCGCGCATCGTCTCGTGCAACCGATAACAAGCGAGTTTCCCGATGTCCTCCTTGTTCACCAGCGATTTGTCGACCAGGGATGACAGGAAGTCCAGCATGTGCGACGCTGGCACGTCGTCTGATGCGCAGACACCCTCGACGTCTTCGAGAGTGAATCTGCCCGCGAACACGCACAATCGCCGGAGCAGGGTTCGTTCGTCGCCCGACAGCAGATCGTGGCTCCAGTCGATGGTCGTTTGAAGCGTTTGATGACGAGGTAGGGCAGCCCGGTTTCCACCTGTGAGCAACCCGAACCGGTTGTTCAGGCGCTCGAGGATCTGCTCCGTCGTCAGGACCCGGGTCCTGACTGCGGCGAGCTCGATCGCTAGCGGCAGACCGTCAAGCCGGCGGCACATATCCGCCACCGCCGATTGGTTGTAAGCGGTCAGCTCAAATTTGCCCGCTGCCGCCGCCGCCCGCTCGGTGAACAACATCACGGCCTCGTTCTGTCGCAGCTGGGCGAGAGCCTTGGTTTCGTGAGCTGCAGGCAGTTCAAGCGGCGGGACGGGGACAACATGCTCACCTGGCACCGACAGCGGCTCGCGGCTGGTGGCGATCACGCGCACACCAGGCGCAGCTTTGATCACGCCGGACACGAGCTGAGCCGCTGCCTCGAGCAGGTGCTCACAGTTGTCAACTACCAGCAACAGCTCCTTGTCCCGCAGGTAAGAGAGCAGAACGGCCAGTGGTTCAGTCACCGCCTGGTCCCGCAGATCCAACGCCGCGAGGGCGGCGTTCGCAACCAGTCCAGGATCCCGGACTTCAGCGAGTTCGACCAGCCACGCGCCGCCTTTGAAGCCGCGTGCCAGGTCGGCAGCGATGCGTATGGCAAGGCGGCTCTTGCCGACGCCGCCCGGCCCGACGAGGCTGACCAAACGCGCCATGGCCAGCTTGTTTCGCAGTTCGGCAACTTCGCGCCGGCGGCCGACGAAACTCGTTGCTTCGGCGGGCAGGTTGCCCGGCCGGCGGGTGGGCCTGGCCATGAACGGCAACGTACTACCGCCGCGAGTAACGCGCTCAGCTAGCTACAGAATCACGAATTCGGGGGATTCCGGCCGTGAGTCTGCTGCCTAGGCTGGCGAATATGACCAGCGAGCTGCCCATAAAGCGAGTGGAGGCGATTTTCGTGGGCAGCCCGCCCGCCAAGCAGGTTGCGCGAGCCTCGGGCGTGAGCGAAGTTGAAATCGAAGGTCGCATCCTGCGCTGTTTTGTCTGCGGCAGCTTTCAGCCATTTCTGGAGGCGTTGCGCGGTCATGAGGTCGTCAGCCTCAAGTCAACGCCGACACATGACGCCAGAAGGAGAGGGGTATGAAGGAAGGCTCACAGCAGGCTTACGCGCGATTTGCGGGGGTCATGTACCTCCTCGTCGACGCACTCGACATTGGAGGCGTCGTGATTCTCGCCAGAGTGAGCGGAAGCGGGGATTTTCTTGCAACTTCGCACAGCATCGCGGCTTCGGAAACGCTCTACCGAATCGGCGTTTGTTGCGGGTTGGCCGGCATCCTGTCAACCATCCTGCTCGCCGCCGGCCTTTATGTAACGGTCAAGCCGGTCGACGCGAACCTGGCGATGACGGCGTTGCTCTTCAGGCTGGCCGAGAGCGCAATCGCCGGCATGGCGATCGTGCTCGCATTCGCAACCTTGGAGATCTACCTGGAAGCGGGTCGCAACAGCGCGTTTGATACCAATCAGCTGGCCGCATTGGCGGATGTGAGCTCTCGCATATCCGTGGCCCCGACCGGGGTCGCCACTGTCGTCAGCGTCATTTTCTTCTCGGTCGGATCGGCGATTTTCTTTTATCTGTTTCTCAGGTCGGCCTACATTCCGCGAATCCTTGCGGCTGGGGGCCTAATTGCTTCCCTGTTCTGCCTGATCACATTTGTCGCCGGCCTTGTCGTCGCGCAGTCGTCGGAGCTGCTTTTCACCATCGGCGGCTTGCCGATTGGGATCGCGGAGATCGTTACAGGCCTGTGGCTCTTGATTCGGGGGATCAAGACCCAACCGATGGAATTGCGAGCGCGAACCACATGAAGGCGATCGTCCAGGACGCGTATGGCCCGCCCGAGGTGCTGCGGCTGGAGGAGGTGGAGAAACCCGTCGTTAACGACGGCGCTGTGCTCCTACGCGTCCATACCGCCGGCGTGAACCCACTTGACTGGCACTACATGCGCGGCGTGCCGTACCTCGCGCGCATGGCGATGGGAAGGAACAAGCCGACAGTCAGAGTGCGCGGCGTGGATGTCGCTGGACGCGTCGACGCCGTTGGCAAGGGCGTCAAGCGCTTCCGCCCCGGCGATGATGTTTTCGGCTTGTGCGACGGCGCATTTGCCGAATATGCGACGGCGCTCGAAGATCACCTCATCGGCAAGCCGGCCGGCATGACGTGTGAGCAAGCGGCAGCCGTGCCCGTGGCCGCGCTAACGGCGCTGCAGGGCTTGCGCGCCGGAAGTGTGCGATCCGGGCGCCTACTCATCAATGGCGCGTCGGGCGGGATTGGGACGTTTGCGGTGCAGATCGCCAAGTCGTACGGCGCTGAAGTCACAGGCGTCTGCAGCTCGAGAAACGTCGACCTCGTGAAATCGATCGGCGCCGATCACGTGATCGACTACACGCGCGAAGATTTCACCAAGGCAGGCGCTCGTTACGACATGATCCTCGACAACGTGGGTAACCACTCGCTGTCCGCAGTTCGGGGAGCACTGGCCGCGCACGGAACGCTGGTCTACAACAGCGGAGCGTCGATGCGCAGGATCGCCTTGGCGCAGCTGCTGTGGCGGGTTGGTCAGAACGTCCGTATGTTTTCGACGCAGCGCAACCACGACGATCTCGACGCCATCAGCCGGCTGATCGAATCGGGCCAGCTCAGGTCGGTCATGGATCGAACTTACCCCCTCGCCCAGACCGCTGCGGCGATCGCTTACGTCGAGGCCGGACACGCCCGAGGTAAGGTCGTGATCACGATCGATTAGCGGCTCGACGACGTGATCAGGAGGAGGTTCGGCGCCGGCAGATCGTAAAGCTACCCTCCAGCGAAGAACTCCAGCAGAATTGGAGCCAGCGCGCTCGGCACGATGTCGTGCGATTGCCCGTCGAGACCCCGCGCCTCGCCGTGCTGGACTGCCTCCGCTAATGCCTTCGCCGTGTTGCCCATGAACGCTGGGCTTTCGGCGCCGTAAAGGGCGAGCGTGGGCGACGTGACAGACCGCAGGCGGGTTGTGGGCACTCTGCGATCCCCAACCACCATGGCCTCGTACACCAGCGTATGGGCAATCGCTTCGAGCGCTGGTCGGAACGGCGCATTTCTCATCTGCACAACCACCGGTTCAGGAATCCCGACCAATCGTGTCTGGAACAGTTCCACCGCATCGCCACGCCGGCCCGATGAGACGAGCTGCTCGAGCTGGGCGGCGATGTCGTTTGGAGCCGGAGGGACTGTTTCATCGATGAACGCCGCTTCATACGTCGCCAGCCTGGTTATGTTGAGTCCGCGAATCGCTCCGTCGATGGCCAGGTTCGCGCCAGAGGAATAGCCGAACACGGAGGCGGCTCCGCCCGCCTCGTGAATGAGAGCGTTGAGGTCTTCAACTTCGCGTTCGACGGCGTACGGTTGAGTGTCTCCACTCGCCCCGCGCCCGCGTCGATCGTAGTTGAAGACCGTTAAGCGCGGCTCGAGCGTCTTGGCCAATGGCGCCCCGGTCGACCGATCGTTGAATGCCCCGACTACCAGGATGACCGGAGGACCGACACCGCTCCTATCGAACGCTATCCTGGTCCCGTCGGCCGAAACTGTTTCGCTCATCACATTACCCTCCGCTATCAAGCAAGATACCGGTCGCTGCCATCGACACGGGCCTCACGGTCCGGCTTTTGAATCGAGCGTTGTTCTTGGACGCTTCAGCGGCGGGGCTACCTTCTTTCGCGCCACTGCATTGGACTCGGCCATGCGCTTGATTGCCCCTAGCCGAGCGTCCCAACGGGCCGCGACTTTGGCCATGGCCCTCACGGCGATGTCGAGGTGCTCAGGCCGGATCGAGTAGCGGACCTCGCGGCCGCGCCGGGTACTTGCCACCAGGCCCGCCCGGTCGAGAACCGCGAGGTGCTTGGTCACGGCCTGCCGGGTGAACGGCAGCTCCTCCGCGAGGGCGGTCGGGGTTACCTCGCCATGCGCGAGGAGCAGGTCCAGCACTCGGCGGCGCGAAGTGTCGGCAACGGCTTCGAGCAGCGCCTCCTCGCTGATAGCCCGGCTCATTCGCGTCTGGCGGCGGCGGCTCGCGGAGCGAAGTCGCGCCATCAGATCTTCGTTGGCGCGATGTCGGCTGTGAAGCTGTTTCAACATTCAGCCAACAATTCCGTCACGTCAGTTTCGTAATTGCCTACGGGCCATCAGCGCGGCCGGCAAAGTGCGGGCGGACGGTCTCAGGTCGACTGGTCGTCCAGGAAGTCGAGGGTGACCGCAGCAAAGAGTGGCGAGATCCCGATGTTGTAGTGGGTCAGGCCCGGCAGAATCGCGAGCGCATGACCGCCCGCCGGCCGGCCCTCGCCCATCCAGCCGCCGTCGCGCAGTCCGCCGCCGAGCAGCTTGAACACTTCGACGTAGTGGCTCGGCGGCGCCATGTCGGCGTCGGCCGCGACGATCAGCGTCGGCACCCGGAGGCCTCGGACCTCCTCGGAGAAGTCGAAGTCCTTCGACATCGATTGGCCGATCTTGTCCAGCAGCCGCGGAAAGTCCTCGGGACGTGGTGCGACCCTTTGGTAGAGCTGGTACATCGGTGTGTCTTTCATGAACTCGGCGGCGGCCGCGTTTACCTGGCCTTGTTGCACTCGCATATCCGCGTAGATCGCGTCGGGCCGGATGTTCGCTGAAACTGCGACCAGCCGTCGGATCTTGGCCGGGTACTTCGCCGCTGTGTGAAGGGCCACACCACCCCCGAGCGAGTAGCCGACAAGGTCCGGCTTATTCAGTCCAAGTTGGTCGATAAGGGCGGCGATGTCGTCGGCCATCAGCCGAACGTCGATCGGTCGATCGATGTCAGCGGTGCGGCCATGTCCTTGCAGGTCGGGGACGATGACCTGGTGGCTCCGGGCGAGTTGGGGCAGCACAGGACCGAACGTCTCGCCTGACATGAGTCCGCCGTGCAGGAGTATCAGCGGCCGGCCGGCACCGTGCGTCTCGTAGTAGAGATTGAGGCCGTTGACTTTCGCGTACTTGCCCGTGCCCTTCGTGTCGGTGGTCCTATCGGCGGTCATGGTCTAGCTCCTTACATGAGAATCGAATGACGTCTATTGAGACTGCGCCCGTACCTGGAATTCATCGGTGGGGAGCGAACGGTTACCAGTGCGCCACGGCGGGCGTTGGTCAGCCCCGGCACGACAGGTAATTCGGCTGACTGTCACCTCCCCAGCAACTGCGGCTACAACTGCTACAACGAGAACCCCAGTCGCCCAGAGAACATCCACACGTGCTGCGCCATGAACCCATGAGAAGTCCTTGTGATCAGTCCTATCGCCAAGCCTCCAAAGAGCTCAGACACCGATGCGCCTCCATCGATGTTCTCACTGATCAGCCACCTGAGGTACAGCATCTGTCGCAGTGCCGAAGGGGCTTAGCCGTATTTGGACTGCCGGGATTCGATGAAATTGGACGTTGCGACCGGTCCTCTCGCTTTCTACGCTTGAACGTGCGATGACACGTCCAGCGGTCGAGGTCCTGTTGCGCGGCGAGGAAAGCGGTGGGCGGCTGGCACTGGTAGAGATGGCCGTGGAGGCAGGCTTCAGCGGCCCGCCGCTGCACACGCACCAATTGTGGGACGAAGGCTTCTATGTGCTCGAGGGCGAGGTGACGATCCGGTCCGGCGACAAGGTCGTGACGGCGACGCCGGGCGTGTTTGCGTTCGCGCCCCGCGAGGTTCCGCATACATTCGCCAATCTCGGCCAGAAGGATGCCCGCATTCTTGTCGTGCTCACACCTGCGGGCTTCGAACGATACTTGGCCGGAGAAGAGGACAGGAGACTTGCGACCGCCAGGGTCGCGGAATGGGCCCACCGACACGCAATAGCGGCTCGCTCGGACCTCAAAGAAGGCGGCGAGGGCGAGGGCTGAGACATGGTGGCGGGCGCTCGTCGCCACCGATGAATTGCAGGGTCTTTGATCGTCTTATGGGGTATCAGAGGCAAGGAGTGGGAAATGGACACGCAGAACGCGGTCTCGGTGTCATTGGACGACATCGACGTTGTGGTCGAAGGCACGGCCCGCAAGGTGACCGACATGCCGACGCTGGAGCGCGTCGCGAATCTCTACGCCTCCCTGGGTTGGCCGGCGCGCGCGAGCGGCGGAGCGATCACGGCGGAGTACAGCGCGCCAAGTGCGGGAAAGGGACCATGGGATCTCTACGTGGTTACTCCAACCGCTGCAGTTGGTGTCGCGACCAAAGAGCCGCACGGAGCGACTCGCTGGCGCTTTTGACCACTGACTGATCTCGCCGGCGCTCGAACGTATAACCGAAGCCACTTATGAACGAACTGAACCTCGAGGCCGCGCGCGTGGAGAGGATGCGCGCAGCTGTCAGCAACTTATACGGCACCAACCGCCAACGCGGACACGCGGCTTGGTGTGATCAGGACTACGACTTCGTCTGTCCGTCCAAGACGAATTACCCTTTCCAGTGGTTTTGGGACTCATGTTTCCATGCCATCGTCCTCAGTCACCTCGACCCCGTGCGAGCTGAGTCTGAACTAACCAGCCTGCTCGCCAACCAGCAGCCCAGTGGGCTGGTGCCACATGTCGCTTTCTGGCAGCGCGAGGCGTTTGAGGAACGGCTGGGAGACTACTCGATCGCCTACAGCACACCGTACTTTTCCGACTGCATGCAGCCACCGTTGCTGGCCGAGGCGGTCGCGGCCGTCGCGGCCCGCGGTCGCGGCGAACCCTTCCTGCGCGAGGTGCTGCCGGCAGTCCGCCGCTACTTCGACTGGCTGCATGACGTGCGCGACCCGGACGACGACGGACTCGTCGCCGTTCTTCAGGCGGACGAAACGGGGCTCGATGAGTCGCCGAAGTTCGACGATTACTTAGGCGTCTCCGGTGACAACCGGCCCGACTACGACGCCGCCTGGCACCGCGTGGCCGACCCCTACGCAGAGGTCGGCCGCGATCCCGTGCGCATGTTCGCTCTCGACCGCTTCATCGATGAGGACGTGATGGTCAACACCATCTACGCGGAAAACCAGCGCGTCCTAGGTGACCTCCTCGCACAGGTCGGGGACGCCTCAGGTGCCGCGGACTTCATCGCACGCGCCCTCCGCACGCGTGAAGCGCTCGTCGCGAAATGTTGGGACCCGGACGCCGGCCTTTTTTGGGACCTGGCCGGCCTGGCCGAACGGCCCCTGCGAACAAGCACCATGACAAGCCTCTTCCCACTTCTCCTGCCCGAACTTCCAGAGCCGATCGCGGTTCGCCTTATCGCTCAGCTTGAAGACCCCAGCGCCTACGGGACACCTTGGCCAGTCCCCACCTGCTCCCGGCGCGAACCCGCCTTCCGCCCCGGGGCGGTTGGCGAGCACCTACTCTGGCGCGGCGCGAGCTGGGTCAACGTCAACTGGTACCTCTGCCGCGGCTTGCGGCGGCACGGCCGGGCCGACCTTGCACGGCGCATTGAGGACTCGACGGCGACGATGATTGAGCGCTGGGGCTTTCGCGAGTACTACAACACTCTCACGGGCGAGGGGCACGGTGCGCCTGATTTCAGCTGGTCGGCGCTAATTCTCGACCTCCTCGAGAGACGCGCGACCGAGGCGTAGGTCGATGATCCCTATGTCGCCGCGATGATGCGTCGCATCAGGTCAAGCTCGGTCTGATAAATGTGGGCCGACTTGACCGTCATCGTCAGCGTGCCGACCCCCACGCCGAGGTCGCTAGCGACGCGACCTTGTAGTGCTGCGAGCTCGACAAGATTGGCAAAGCCCTTCGTACCGAAGTCGATAGCGTGAGCGTAGACGGCGAGCTGCAGCTTGCCCTTGACAAGCCAGAAGTCGAGCAGGCTGACGCATGGGATGTAGCTGGTGTCCGTTAGTGGCTGGAACGTCGTGACCGTCGCGTCGCGCGTCCATGGATTGGCGGCCAGTCGGTCGATCACCCAGCGGATCTGGTCGCGGCCTGTATGCGCGTAGTCGTACAGGCGTGTCGCGTAGCTGTCGGTATCACCGAGCTCTGCCACTCGGGAGTGGTCGGTAAAGTTCGCGTGCATCCAGGCGAGGCGTTCGGCATCGCCGTGCTGGGCAATGATCGGGTCGTCCGCCATCGGAGAATGTACGTCGAGCGTCGCGCGGAACACCTCAACGATTGGCAGTCCGTCCCAGCTCCCGACGACACCGCCTGCCAGAATCGCCGACGCGATCGCTATCCACGCCTCGCCCAGCGTCATCACTTCGATCCGCACCGGCACGGAGACCTCAGTCATGCGTTCGGTATCCCAATGAGACGCATATGAGTTCCACTCGTGGTCAGCGCCGATGCTAGGCAATTCTGCCGCCTCATGGCGCTCGGCATCAAGTTCAGGATGGAGGCATACCAGCAGAAGGGCAGGGTCATTCTGAGGTGCGCCGGATTGATGCCTTGGTCGGTTGCGCGGGGGAAATGATCCGAGTTTTACGTCTTGAGCACGGGCACACGAAGCAAAGCGACCCAGAGAGGAAATCAGCAAGGCTCTAGCCCGCGATGCCCTCCGCGGCGCACTCCGCGGCTCGTCTCTGCAGGAGCTCGCGCTCCCGCACGTTTTCCGTAAGCGATGCGCCGCGCTCGAACTCGGCGCGCGCTTCCTCGGACCGGCCGAGCTTCCTGAGGAGGTCGCCCCGAACGGCCGGCAGTAGGTGATACGACTTGAGCGAAGGCTCGGCGACGAGCGCGTCCACAAGGTCGAGGCCGGCAGCGGGACCGAAGGCCATCCCCACCGCGACCGCCCGGTTCAGCTCGACGACCGGCGACGGCGCCAGCTGCACAACCGCGTCGTAGAGCGCCACGATGCGCGGCCAGTCTGTCTCCGCTGCGGTCGTCGCACGAGCGTGGCAGGCGGCGATCGCCGCCTGCAGTGCGTAGGGACCCAGGGCGCCCTCCAGCCTCTTAGCGCGCTCAAGCGCCGCAAGGCCGCGCCGGACGAGCAGACGATCCCAGCGCGCTCGATCCTGATCGAGCAGAAGAACGGGCTCGCCGGACGGTCCGACGCGAGCGCCTAGACGAGAGGCTTGGATCTCCATGAGCGCGACTAAGCCGTGGACTTCAGGCTCAGTTGAGGCGAGCTCGGCCAGGATGCGGCCCAGGCGGAGCGCCTCCTCGCACAGCGCAGGTCGAACCCAGTCATTGCCCGCGGTCGCGGAATACCCCTCGTTGAAGATCAGATAGATCACTTCAAGGACGGAGGCGAGGCGGCCGACACGCTCGGTGCCGTCCGGGACCTCGAACCTGACGTGCGCCTCGGCGAGCGTCCGCTTCGCACGGACGATCCGCTGGGCGATGGTCGAGACAGGGACCAGGAAGCCCCGCGCAATCTCCTCGGTCGTCAGACCGCCGAGGACACGAAGCGTGAGCGCAACCCGTGCGTCCTTCGAGAGGACCGGATGGCAGGCCGTGAAGATGAGGCCGAGGAGATCGTCCCCGACCTCGTCGTCCATCGTGTCCAAGTCCAGCCCTTGCCAAGCCTGCTCAACATCGCGTCCGATCTCTTCGTGCTTGCGCTCGAGCGTCTTGCGCCGCCTGATCAGGTCGATCGCGCGATGTTTCGCGGTCCCCATGAGCCACGCGCCCGGCCGCTCGGGCACGCCTTCGAAAGGCCACTGCTCGAGCGCGGCAACGAGGGCGTCCTGTGCGAGCTCCTCGGCCGTCCCGATGTCGCCGACGACGCGAGCCAGCCCGGCGATGAGCCGGGCCGACTCGATGCGCCAGATCGCTTCGATCGCGCGATGCGCTTCGGTGGCCTTCACATGCCCTCGTACTCGACGACCTCACGGATCTCGAACGTCCCGCCGTCATAGGGTGCTCGCTTGAGCCATTCGAGGGCCTCGTCGATCGAGCGCACCTGCCATAGCCAATACCCGGCCACGAGCTCCTTGGTCTCCGCGAACGGTCCATCGATGACGGTGCGCTTCTTGCCCTCGAACCGAACGCGCTTGCTCTGCGAACTCGGGTAGAGGCGGCCTGCCTCGAGTACGACCCCGGCTTTGACCAGCTCTTCATTGAACTTCTGGTACTCGGCCATAGCTTCAGGCGTTGGGGGAGTCGCCGCCTCGCTCTGGTTGCCTTCCTTTGCCAATATCAGCACACGCATCTCTGTCTCCTCTTATTACAACTTCCGCATCGTTATGGGCTTGGGCCTTTGAGGCCTCACCAACTCATCGAATGACATGAGGCGTTTTCGACATCGCGTGACTCTCCGCCAGCGCCTGGGAATATCGGCGTTGAAATCCCTTGGGTTTAGGCTACAAGTCCGTAGGTCGAACTCGTGATGCGTGCGATCTGCTCCGCCGACCAGACGGTCCTTATGCGGCCACGATTCGCGTTTGCTTAGCGCCATCAACGAGGCTGAACCGGACGACGACGAACCCACGCCGCCGCTCCCGTTCGAGTGCAGCTGCGTCTGGCCGACCGTCGGGACCAGGCTTGACGCCGGTGAACAAAGCGATTGCCGGATTCACAGCGAGCATGCATTGCACGAGTTCCGCCAGAGCGATCGGCTCAGTGATCACCTCCGATGTCACGGGACTCCAGACTCCGCGTAGGCATACTCGGGTTTGCGACCCACGCTCGAGGTTCTTCCACCACGCACCACCTCCGGGGACCAGCAGCGAATCTCCTACGCGGACGTAGCTCACCGGCGTCGTATACGAGCGCCCTGTCTTTCGCCCAGTGAAGCTAAGCAGCATCAGGCGACCGCTCATCAGCGAGTGAAGCGGTGTTGCCAGCAGAAAACGGGCGACCGGATTGAAGTAGCGCACTAATCTCTGAAGGACTCGGCTCAGTCGCATTCGTCTCCACCTCCTGGTTGGTGAACAGGTTGATGGGTTCATCCTCCAGGCCGGTTGTGAGCGTGATATGAACAATCTGCGAAGGATGTGAGACGCCCGGCATACCTCTTCGATTTCGTAGATCTCCGGGCGGACAGTTACTAACGTCTGAGCTACTGAGTCGGCGATGCGATCCAAGCGGCGATTTGGGCGCGCGAGCTGACCCCGAGCTAGTTCATGACGCTGCGGACATGGTTCTCGACGGTGCGGTCGGATATGAACAGCCGCGCTCCGATCTCCTTGTTGCTCAGGCCGTCGGCGACCAATCGTGCGACCTCTGCCTGATGGCCGTCACATTGGCGGCGCGACCGGTCCCGGCCCACGCCCGGAATCGCGTGAACGACTTGCGAGCGCGATGCGGGCGCTTAGGAGTGGGTCTGATCACGTCAGCTCCGTGGTGCGTGAGATTAGCGCCCACACGAAGTAGGTAGTCCCTTGCCCGTCCACCGCCGGCGTCGTTAGCGCCACATCCTGCCAGGCGGCGCGGTGTCCGCGGCTGGCGATCACGAGTCGGCTTGCTCATGCACGCACTCATGTGAGCCGCTCCGACTCGGTCCCTTAACAGTCGGTTAACACTAGGATGCATTGCCGGCGTGCAGCCAGCAATTCGCGGATCGGGAGTATCCGTGGATCCGTTGCGGGGGCTAAAGGATCGGCTCGATGCCGCGCTGAGCCTCGCGCATGACCGGTTTTGCACCGAGACCGTGGACGCCGAGGCCAGGATGCTATCGCCACGTGTCCGGGGCGCAAACACCCGCCTGATCTGTATCGGGCAGGCCGCGCAGGTCCCGCTCTCGACAAGGGAGGCGAGCGAGAGCAATCAACTCCGCTAAGCCGCCACACGGGGGAGGCGACCCAGCCCGACGGGTTGCTTTGGGTCTGGGTGGGGGCAGCCTGCTGATCGGAGCAGGCGTCGCGCTCCTTGTGCTGCAGCTCTTCACCACGGACCTGCGCGTTGGTGTGGCCGGCCTTGCGATCGTGACCGGGCTTGTCCTGATCGGGATCGAGGTCCGCCACCTCTGGGGGCGCACAGATCGGGGCCAGCTCCTGTGGACGGCGCTGCTGGATGCGATCCTCATGGCGGCGGTCGTGCTCGCCATCACGCCCATCGCCGCAATTGTCCGCGGCTTCTTCGGCCTGGTCGAAGAGTCACAAGCGCGGAGCGGCGTCGACTGGTTCCGGTACGGGTTGGCCTTCACCGGCCTGTTCCTGGGCGCGGTGTTCTTCGCATACGCGATCAAGTACTACGTGAGCACGGCCATGGTCCTGCTCGCGACCCTGTTCGCGCCCCGCGGCCGGAATGGAAACGGGAACGGAAACGGGGGTAACGGGAAACATAGCAACGGGTCTCGAAGGTCATCGGGGCTGAGCCGGATCGGAGCCAACGGCAATGGCAACGGATTCCATGCCGAGCTCGGCTACCACCCGTTCGTATCGGTGCACGTCGCCGCGTACAACGAGAAGCGCGTCATCGAGCGCCTGCTGTCCGCGCTGGAGCGGCTCGACTACCCGGAGTACGAGGTGGTGGTGGTCGACGACTCCACTGACGACTCGCTCACCATCCTCGACGCCTGGAGCGCCAAATCTGGATTCAAGATCCTGCACCGCCCGAACCGTCGCGGTTTCAAAGGTGGAGCGCTCGGCGAGGCGCTCATGGCCACGGACTCGAAGGCGGAATACGTGGTCGTGTTCGACGCGGACTCGGTTCCGTTTCCGGACTCGATCGACCGATTCCTTCCACATTTCTACGACGCCAACGGCGCGGAAAAGCACGCGAACCGCAAGAGCAATGGCGGCGGTGCCAACGATGCGGCACAAGACTTGCGGCGTCGCGCAGACGTGGCCGCGGTGCAGAGCTACCAGTGGCACGTGCTCAACAAGTCAGAGAGCTGGCTCACTGAAGCGGTCCGTGCCGAGTACGCAGGCAGCTACATGATCGAGCGGCCGTTCCAGGATGCGATCGGCTCATTGAAAATGATCGCCGGTACCGACTACATGATCCGGGCGGACATCCTGCGCGAGGTGGGCTGGGGGACGAGCCTCACGGAGGATTGGGAGCTCACCCTGAAGCTTTATGCGCGGGGCTACAAGGTGGTGTACACGCCGTGGGCAGAGACGCCCGCGGAGTGTGTCGCCACTTTCTCCAGGCTCGCGCGGCAGCGCATGCGCTGGGCGGAAGGGCATTCCCACAACGTTCGCAAGTGGTTCGTGCCGATCATGCTTTCGCCCTTCCTCGCGCCGATCGAAAAAGTGGAGTTCCTCTACGACTCCACCTACTACCTCCAAGCCGCTCTCTTGGTTGTCGGGAGCCTGAGCTGGTTGGTGTCGGAGGTCGTCTTCCACAGCCACGTCCCGGGCTGGACCGCGACGCTTGGATGGTCCTTGCTGTTCTCGAACATCTGCGCGCTGCCGCTGATGAACCTCGGCGGTCTGATCCTCGAGGACGCCCCACCGCGCGACCTTCAGGGCGTGCTTGGTGCTTTGGTGTTGTCGTTGGCGCTCGTCCCATTCCAGGCCTGGGCCGCACTCAAAGGGCTGGTCAGCAAAGAAGAGGGCCCGTGGTTCAGGACTCCCAAGACGGGGCATATCACGGACCCGGTCAAACACCTGCGCCGGCTCGACCTGCTGCGACGGTGGCTGCTCGGCCCGCGAGCAACGCCGGCGCGCAAGCCGCCGCGCGCGCAATCCGGGCCGCCAAGCGCGTCCGCCCGCGCCGTCCGCCACAATCGCAAGCTTGGCTGGGTCACTGTCGGCGCCCTGGTCCTCGCCCTGGGCGTGCTCGGGTGGGGCTCGATGCATGCGTCGGTCGTCGAGGCCGCGGGCAATCCTCTATACCTCCATGGAACTGGGGCGGCGCCGGGATGTACGCCTGGTTCGATGAGCCCGACGGCGGGCGCCAGGTCGCCCGCTTGCAGCATCAACGATGCCGTCGGTGTCTTTTCGTTCACCAACCTTCCGGCGCAAACAATCTCGGCCGGGATCTGGTCTTTCACCATGTACTGGACACCTGCGGGCGCGATCCCCAAGTCAACAATCTCCCTCGGGGTGGGTGTGGCGCCCGGCCCCAGCTGTGCAGGTTTCGTCGCGACCATCCCGAATGGCGGCACCACCTGGACCACGACCTTTGGCGCGGGCGGACTGCACACAACCAGTCCTTTCACTGTCAGCACCAGCGCGAGTCAACTCTCTCTGGCCATTCCGGCGGGCGGATCCCTGTGCTTGAGTGCGGATATCACCGCGGAGCCCGACGACGTGCCCATGACTTATGACGGGCCGTCCGGCGTCGCCGATACCCGCCTCATTCCTCCGACAACCGTGGTTCCGGAGTCGCTCCTCGGATTCCTCGGGGTGGCCCTCGGCATCCCGTTGGTAACGTGCCGCCGCCGGGTGCTCTCGTTTCACAAGGGGCGCACATGAAGCGGCAGGAGCGCGATGCGCTGAGAATGACACTCATCGCGATCGCCTGCGCCCTGCTGATGGTGCTGCCGCTGGTCACGACCTTCGACGACCTCCTGACCGTCTGGGCATTGCAACTCGGCGCCGGCAACCCGCTGCAGACGATCGTGCCGGTGGAGGCACGCATGGTGGTGAGCGTGCTTGGGATCGTAGGCGTGCACGCTGCCGCCTCCGGCAGCCACATTGTCGTCTGGGATCGTCGCGGTTCCATGCACGCACTGCTGATCTCGTGGAACTGCATCGGCTGGCAGAGCCTGATCCTGCTCGCGGTCAGCTTCATGTCCGGCCTGCGTCGGGCCCATCCGCTTGAAGCTCGCGCTCAGATCGTCATCATCGGCGTGGCTGGAACGATGCTGCTCAACCTGCTGCGCGTGGCGGCGGTAGCAGTGCTGGCCGTCACCGCCGGTCAGACCGCGGCGGTGCTCTTCCACGACTATGGCGGCACCATCTTGATCATCGGCTGGCTGTTCACATTCTGGATCTTCGTCCAGCGCTGGATCCTGGTCGCGGACCCGTCGAACGACTTCGAGGACGCGACGATATGAACCGCTGATCCGCCTTTTCGTATCCGCCGCAGTGCTCGAGCGCGCGCGATAAGGCCGCCAAGCGATGGCCGATTAACCGATCGGTTATCAAATTCACCTGAGTGGCTAGTATTTCTACCCGACCGGACCGAGGCACATTACCGCTGAACACCTAGCCTCGTCCTCGACGTGTCAGCGGCCGCAGACCTTGACCAAGTGCCCTCGTGCTCATCGTCAGCGGAGACATCGGTACCCCATCGAGCCGCCATCGCGTTGCTGTTGACGGTCGTCCTTCTCCTGATGATCAGCCCGCCATTGACCGCGGCCGCCGTGATATTCGACAGCCAGCCTTTCCAGGAGGCTGAGTTTCTCCTCAAGGTCCTGGCAGTGGGTTCTTCCATCTTCGCGGTGGGGCGCGTGATTCTGACCGTCGTCCTCATTCCGAGCGTCTGGAAAGCCGATCAGAATCCCCTAATGCAGCCCAAGGAGCCGGCGATAACGCACACCGTCTAAATGCTGCTTCGTGGTGGGTCAGGTGAGCCCGTTACAGATCCGAATTCTCGACGATGACCGTCTACGTTAACGGCATCCGAATACTCAGCCGCGTTCCGGACTGGATAGCCAATCGTGGCAAGGGCACGGATGGAAAGAAGCCGGCTATCGGCTAGGGAGCGATCGCGGCAGCCCGAACCACGGGAGCACGCTGTTGTCGAAGCGGGTGAAGGCGCAGATGAGGTCCCCGGTGAGGGTGAGGACGAAAAGGCCGGTTCCATGGCG
>Ga0209237_1000778_pt1 | contig 18404 bp, 17 predicted proteins | sample GraSoi013_1_40cm_2_FD_185820 | JGI IMG/M metagenome (GOLD analysis project Ga0209237, IMG submission 185820) | Grasslands soil microbial communities from the Angelo Coastal Reserve, California, USA - Sample 10_02_2013_1_40cm (SPAdes) (version 2) | ecosystem: Environmental > Terrestrial > Soil >... | reverse complement strand
GAGCGAGGTGTGCGCGAAGTAGTTCTGCACCGACATGTCGGTCGCCATCCACTTCGCCGCCGCGGTGAGCGTGTCTGAGACAGCGAGCGTAGAGAGCCCGCGCGCCGCGCGGAAGGCGTTCACCTGGACTTGCAGATCGGCTTCCGTCACATCGAGCGTGGCTGCGTCAGCGGACCGAGCGAGCGGGCTCGCTATGGCGAAGAGCGCGCTGAAGGTGAAAAGGGTCGCGAGCGTGATGCGGAGACCACCCACGCAGGGCTTATCGCATTCGTGACACTCCAGTTACGCGATCGTTACGGAGCCGACGAAATCGTCACATCGGCGAGCGCCCGGTCGCTCTATCGCACGTGGGGACGGCGGCTAGCTCGCGCCATGCTCCTTCGCTTGCTTCGCCAGCGCCTCGGCGAGCTGCGTGATCCGAAGATCCGCGGCATCGAGCCGCTTCGCGCAGTCGGCGTAGAGGCGCATCCCCTCTTCGTACAGGCGCACGGCCTCGTCGAGATCGAGTGACGGGTCCTCGAGCTTGTCGGCGATCGCCTCGAGGCGCTCGAGCGCCTTGTCGAGCGCGGGCTCCTTCTCAGCCACGATCCGCTCCGCGGTCACGCTCGACCTCCTCGACGCGCGCGCCGGCCCGGCCGTCGCGCAGCCGGAGTCGCACGCGTTCGCCGACCTCAAGGCGTGCGGCGTCGGCGCGCACGTGGCCGTCCGCGCCTTCGACGATGGCGTAGCCGCGGCCGAGGACCGCGAGCGGCGAGAGCGCCACGAGGCGGCGCTGCGCCGCGACGGCCCGCGTCCGGCGGGCGGGCACGGCACGCGCGATCGCGCGGTCGAGCGCGCGGCGATCCTCGTCGAGACGCTGGCGGAGCCCGGCGAGCCGCACCGCGGGCGCGCGGCGCTCGAGGAGCCGTCTTGCCTGGACGAGCCGCGTTCGCCGCCCGCGCAGGGCCTCGCGGACGCGCCCGTCGACGCGCCGCCACGCGCGGCGCGCGCGCTCCTGCTCCGCGCCCGCATCGGGCACGACGAGCTCGGCCGCGACCGACGGCGTCGGGGCGCGGAGATCCGCCACCAGGTCGGCGAGCGTGACGTCCGTCTCGTGACCGACCCCCGACACGAGCGGCCGCGGGAACCGCGCGATCGCGCGGACGAGCGCTTCGTCGTTGAACGGCCCGAGATCCTCCGCGGCGCCGCCGCCGCGCGCCAGGATGACGACGTCGAGCGTGGCAAGCTGCGCGAGGCCGTCGAGCGCCGCGATCATCGACTCCGCCGCCCCCGTCCCCTGGACGAGCGCCGGCGCGAGGACGATCTCGATGCGCGGGTCGCGCCGCGCGATCACGGCCTGCAGGTCACGCCAGGCCGCGCCGACCGGGCTCGTCACGACGCCCACCCGCCGCGGCGCCTTCGGGAGCGCGCGCTTGCGCTCGGCGGCGAAGAGCCCCTCCGCGACGAGGCGGCGCTTGAGCGCCTCGAGGCGGAGGTACGCGTCGCCTGCGCCCGCTGGCAGGAGGTCGTCGACCATGAGCTGACAGCGGCCGCCACGGACGTAGAACTCGACGTAGCCGTGCGCGATGAGCTTCGTGCCGTCGCGCGGGGTGAGCGGGATCTGCGCGGCCCGCGACGCGAAGAGGACGCACTGCAGCTGCGCGACGTTGTCCCGCAGCGTGAAGTACACGTGACCCGACGAGCCGGACGTCGCCTGCGCGACCTCGCCTTCGATCCAGAGGTCCTTGAACGCATCCGTCGCCTGAACGTGCGAGGCAAGCTGCACCGCGACCTGCCCGACGCGGAGGACTCGCCTGGGGGCCGGGGGACGCCGCTGACCCCCGACGTCAGGCGCGCTCGATGTACTCACCGCTCCGCGTGTCGACCTTGATCTTGTCGCCCCGCTCGACGAACAGCGGCACGTTCACGCGCAGGCCGGTCTCGAGCGTCGCCGGCTTCGTCGCCCCGGTCGCGGTGTCTCCCTTGAGCCCGAGGTCGGTGTCCTTCACGGTGAGGACGACCGACGCGGGCAGGTCGACGCCGATCGGTTCGCCCTCGTATTCGTTGAGCATCACGGTCATGCCGTCGGTGAGGTAGCTCACCGCCTCGCCGAGCTGATCGGCCTCCAGGGCGAGCTGGTCGTACGTCGCCGTATCCATGAAGTGGTACTGCGACCCGTCGTGGTACATGTACTGGACGTTCCGGTGGTCCAGGCGCGCGCGCTGGAAGCGGTCGCCGGCCTGGAACGTCTTCTCGATGAGGTCGCCCTTGCGGATGTTGCGGAGCTTCATGCGCATCTGCGCGCTCCCGCGCCCGAGCTTGATGTGCTGGAACTCGACGATCTGGTAGAGCGTGCCGTCGAGCTCGATGGTCATGCCCCGCTTGATCTCGCCGGTCGATATCACCCGTTCTCCTTCGGGGGCCGGGGGGCAGAGCCCCCTGACGCCGTCTCCTCGATGAGCCAGCGAAGGGCGAGCTCGTAGCCCTGCACGCCCTTCCCGATGACGCGATGTTTCGTCACGTCGGTCAGATAGCTCTTCTGCCGGAACGCCTCGCGCTTGGTGAGGTCCGTGATGTGCACCTCGACGACCGGGAACGCGCATCCGGCGACGGCGTCGCGGAGCACGACCGACGTATGGGCGAGGCCCCCGGGGTTCATGATGGCACCGGCGGCGCCGGACTGCTGCTGCAAGAAGTCGATGAGCGCCCCCTCGTGGTTCGACTGGAACGCGAGCAGCTGGACGCCCGCCTCCCGCGCGAGGTCGGCGCAGCGCGACTCGACCTCCTTCAGCGTCGTCCTCCCGTAGAGCTCCGGCTGGCGATTGCCGAGCGCGTTCAGGTTCGGCCCGTTGATGAGGAGGAAGCGCCTCATGCCGCGCGCGAGGCGACCGCGCGGGCCGCCGCGCGGAGCGGTCGCTCGGCGATGTCGGTGACCTCGCTGAAGCGCCCGATCCGCCGCGGGAGGATCCAACGGATCCTGCCCGCGCGCGCCTTCTTGTCGCGCGTCACGAATTCCCACACGCCGCGCGGCAGGCGCGCCCGCGTCGGCAGGGCGGCGCGCTCGAGGAGCGCCTCGAGCTGGGGACGCAAAGCCGGCGACGCGAGCTCGAGGGCCTCCGCGAGCGCGGTCGCGTACACCATACCAACGGCGACCGCCTCACCGTGGGTGACCCGGTACCGCGACGCGGCCTCGTACGCGTGCCCCATCGTGTGACCGAAGTTGAGGAGCTCGCGCAGGCCGGCCTCACGCGGGTCCTGGCTCACGATCGAGCCCTTCACCTCGGCCGCAAGCGCGACGGCCGCCAGCAGGGTGCCGAGATCGCCCGCGCGGACCGGCTCGAGCGCGCGTCCGAGCTGCGCGACCGACTCGCGATCCGCGAGGAACGCACTCTTCACGATCTCCGCGAGACCCGACGAGACCTGCCGCGCGGGGAGCGTCGCCAGCACCGTGATGTCGGCGAACACCGCCTCCGCAGCGTGGAATGCCCCGACGAGATTCTTGCCCGCGGCGATGTCGATCGCCGTCTTCCCGCCGATCGCCGCGTCGGCCATACCGAGGAGGGTCGTGGGGATCTGCGCGACGCGGACGCCTCGCAGGTACGTGGCGGCCACGAACCCCGCGACGTCGCCGACGCTGCCGCCACCGAGCGCGATGACGCCACCGTCACGGCCGATGCCCGTCTCGGCGAGCTCGTCCCACAGCCGGGCCGCGACGGCGAGCCGCTTCGCGCCCTCGCCCGCGGGGACGCGCAGGAGCACGTTCGCGATCCCGACCGCGTCGAGCGAGCGGCGCACCGCGCCGGCGTAGCGCGCGGCGGTGGATGCGTCGCTGACGAGCGCGACACGGCCGCGCCATCCCAGATCTGCCAGATGCGGACCCACGTGGTCGAGGAGGCCCGCGCGCACGAGGACGCGCGACGGGCGCTCGCCGCCCGCGACGTCGATCCGCACACCGCGCGCCGACACGAGCCACGCCGCGATCGCCATGCCCACCGCTTCGACGCTCGCGCCGTCGACGTCGAACGCGACGTCGACGTCGGCGTAGGCGTCGCGCCGCTCCGCGAGCGCGTGCCGCGCACGATCGCGCGGGGCGACGTGCTGATTGGGACGCCTCGCCATCGTCGCCGCGATACCGGCGGTCACGCGATCGAGCGACCCGCGGAGCCCGATGATGAGGCCGAGCTCGCGCATGCGTCTGCGATTCGCTTCGCGGACGGGCAGTCCTCCACCCGTGTCCACCACCGTCCACGCGGGCGACCGCGGAAGGCGCATGAGCACCTCCGATTCCAGTTCCCGAAAGCGTTCCATGCCGTCCTGCTCGATCACGTCCTTGCAGCTCTTTCGGGCGCGGCGCTCGATCTCGCGGTCCGTCTCGAGGCTCGCGGCGCCGAAGTGCCGCGCGAGCACGGGCGCGACGGAGGACTTCCCGATACCGGGCGGGCCGACGAGGAAGAGCTGCACTAGCTGGCGGCGCGGGGGCCAGGGGGCGCCGTTGACCCCCGACGCCTTGCGTCGATCGGGCGGAGCCGCGCGCGGTAACGCTCGACGGCCGCGACAAGATCGGCGACGTCGTCGTTCCCGAACTTCTCGCACAGCGCGTCGGCGAGCACGAACGCGAGCATCGCCTCGGCGACGACGCCGGCCGCGGGGATGACGCACACGTCGCTGCGCTCCACGTGCGCCGGCGAGGGAGCGCCCGTGCGCAGGTCCGCCGAGGGCAGCGGCTTCATGAGCGTGGAGATCGGCTTGAACGCGACGTCGACGAGGACGTCCTCCCCGTTCGTCATGCCGCCCTCGAGCCCGCCGGCGCGGTTGCGCGTCCGTGAGAAGTGGCCCTCGCGCACGGTGATCGGATCGTGCACGGCGCTGCCGCGCTCGGTGGCCGCGGTGAAGGCGTCGGCGAACTGCATGCCCTTGGCCGCCTGGATGGAGAGGAGCGCCTGCGCGATGCGGCCGTCGAGGCGCCGGTCCCACTCGGCGAACGAGCCGAGGCCCGGGACGACGCCCGTCGCACGCAGCGCGACGATCCCCCCGAGCGTGTCCCCCGCCTCGCGCGCCGCGGCGATCGCCGCGACCATCCGCGCGCTCGTCTGGGGGTCCGCGCAGCGGACCTCGCTGGCTTCCACCTTCTCGCTGTCGAAGGTCGGCATCGTGGAGACCTCGCCGATCGTCCTCGTCTCGCTGCGCACTTCGGTGCCGACGGCGCGAAGCAGCGCCTTCGCGACCGCGCCCGCCGCGACACGCGCCGCGGTCTCGCGCGCGCTCGCGCGCTCGATGACGTCGCGGACGTCGTCGTGGCCGAACTTCAGCGCGCCCGCGAGGTCCGCGTGCCCCGGGCGCAGGCGCGTCACCGGGTCCGGCGGCTCGGGCACCGGCTCGACGCTCATGACGCGCTCCCAATTCACGGCGTCGCGGTTCGCGATCTGCAGCGCGACGGGCGCGCCGGTCGTCCGCCCCTGCCGGACCCCGCCGGTGATCCGCACCGCGTCGCGCTCGATCGACTGGCGGGCTCCACGCCCGTATCCAAGCTGCCGGCGCCGAAGGTCGACGTCGATCTCCGCGGGCGAGAGGGCGAGCCCCGCCGGCACGCCGTCCACGAGCGCGACGAGGCCGGGACCGTGCGATTCGCCCGCGGTGAGGAAGCGCACTAGACCGGGCGCGGCAGCGCGGCGCGCATCGCGCGCAGCGGCGCCTCGCTCCCCGTCCACACCGTGAACGAGCGCGCCGCCTGATGCAGCAGCATGAGGAGCCCGTCCATGACACGCACATGTTGAGCCTGGCGCGCGCGCCGGACCAGCGGCGTCTCCTCGGCGGTCGGCACCAGGTCCGCCACCATCAGCGGGAGGTCGCGCAGCGCGAAGCCGGCGAGCACGTCCTCGCCGTGCAGGCCGAGGGGCGTCGCGTTCACGAGCAGGCCGACCTTCTTGAGGCGCCTGGCCTCGTCCCACGAGATCGCGCGCACGCTCCCGCCGCGCGGCGTCCGCAGGGACTCCACGAGCGTCCGCGCGCGCTCGAGCGTCCGGCTCGCGACGAGCACGTCGTTGTCGGCGAGGATCTCGAGGACGCAAGCGCGCGCAGCACCGCCCGCGCCGAGGACCAGCACCTGCTCTCCGGAGGGCACGCACGCGGACTCCTCGAGCGCCATGCGGAAGCCGTAACGGTCCGTGTTGTCGCCGACCAGGCGCGAGCCGCGGCGGGCGACCGTGTTCACCGCGCCGATGCGGCGCGCCTCCTCGCTCGCCTCGTCCACGAGGCGCAGCGCGGCCTCCTTGTGCGGGATCGTCACGTTCGCGCCGAGCATCCCCTCACGGCGCAGACGATCGAACGTCGCGGGCAGCTCCGCCGCCGCGACCTCGTGTGTCTCGTAGCGGTGCGGCAGGCCGAGCATGGCGAACGCCGCGTTGTGCATGGCCGGCGAGAGCGAGTGCGCGACCGGACGCCCGACGAGCCAGACCGTGCTCACGCTCACCTGTTCCCGTACTTGACTCGGTTCGCTTCCTGCTCCTCGAGCGTCCTCGCGAACGCGTGCTGGCCGGTGCCGTCGTTCTTCGCCACGAAATAGAGGTAGGGCACGTCGGCCGGCTTCGCCGCACCCTCGAGCGCGGCAAGCCCCGGATCGCAGATCGGGTTCGGCGGGAGTCCCGCGACCTTGTACGTGTTGTAGGCCGACTCCAGCTCGAGGTCCTTCAGCGTGAGCTCGCGCCAATCGCCGAGCGCGTACTGGATCGTCGGGTCCGCGTCCAGCTTCATGCCGATCTTGAGCCGGTTGGCGTAGACGCCGGCGATCGTCGCGCTCTCCGAGCGGTCCCGCGCTTCCCGCTCGACGAGCGAGGCGAGCTTCACGATGTCGTAGACGGTCGTGCTCCGCGTCTGCGCCGCCTGGCGCAGCGTCGCGCCGGCCTTTGCCTCGAACTGGTCGAGGAGCGCATCCACGATCCGCGCCGCGGTCGCGTCGGGGCGGAAGAAATAGGTGTCGGGGAAGAGGAACCCTTCGAGCGACGTCTCAGGCGTCATCCCCGCGAGCACGCTGTTCCGGCGCTGGCCGACGACCGCCTCCTTGAGGAAGGCGTCCTTGGATATGCCCGGGAACGCTTTCGCCACCGCCGTCGCGACCTCGGTGAGGCGCCATCCCTCGATGAGCCGCAGCACGGTCTGCTCGCCGGGAGCCTTCTCGAAGAGGCGCGCGAGATCGCGTGGCGAGAGCGCCGCGGAGACCATGTATGTCCCCGACTGGAGCGCGTCCTCGCGACCCGTGTCGTAGAGGACGTAGCTAAACGCGAGCGCGGACCGGATGATCCCCTCGCTCTCGAGGCGCCGTGCGATCTGGCCCGCGGTCTCGCCGCGGGTGATCACGAAGCTCCGCTGCTGCGCGCTCGGATCCTTCGCGCGATCGATCTCGCCGGCGACCTGGTCCGCGAGGACCGCGCGCACGAGCGGCTGCTTCAAGACCGTGGCGTGGTCTGTCGCCTCGCTCACGAGCGCGTCCATGACGAGCGGGCGCCCCACCGCGAACGCCGCGACGATCACGAGGATCACCGCGAGCATGAACACGAGTGGGCCCATCGGCGAGCGGCGCCGCGGCGGCCGCTCTCGCCGCTCGCGGCCCTGCCGGGTCAACGGGCGCGCTGCGCGAGGAAGTCTTCGAGCAGGACCGTCGCCGCGCCGGCGTCCACGTCGGCGGCCCCGCGGAGCTTCGCCTCGCTCGTGGTGTGCCGCTCGTCGTAGAGCTCGACCGGGAGCTCGAGGCGCCGTGCGGCGTCCGCGAAGCGCCGCACGCGCTCGGCCTGCGGACCGACCTCGCCGCGCAGCGTGAGCGGCAGTCCGATCACGAGCGTCGAGACCTCCTCCGCGCGTGCCACCGCCCCGAGCGCGGCGAGGTCCGCGGCGAGATTCCGTCGCACGAGGGTGTGGAGCGGCCGCACGAGCCCGAACGCGTCGTCGCCGACCGCGAGGCCGATCCGGCGGTCGCCGACGTCGAGCGCCAGGTAACGCACCCTACCGACGGAGCGGCATGGCCGCTCCAGAAAGCCCGAGCGAAGCGGAGGTCACTGCGAGCCGGCCGCCACGGGCGGCGCGAGCTCGATCGTGATGCGCGAGTCCAGAAGCGGCAGGCGGGGCCACCAGCCCGGCCAGATCCCGACCCGCACGACGCGGAAACCGCGCGCGCTCGCGATCGGCACGCTCTCCTCGAAGGGGTGGCCCGCGAGCGCCGCGCTCAGCTGCGGGAGGTTAGGCCGCGCGAACTGCTGCGCCCGCACGCTAACGCGCCAGCGCACGCCGTCGTCGCCGACCGTCGGGCCGAGGACGTTCTGGACGACCGCCCCGGTCTCGTCGATGTCGTTCTCGGACGGCGCCGTGGCACGCAGCCGCGCCACGGCGGTGCGCTTGGGCTCCACGGCGACGACCGTGTAGCCGGTCGCCGTGCCCGTGACCGCGAGATCGAACGTCGCGGTCGGCGCGTCCTTACCGACCACGTCGGTCGGCGGCGTGATCCCGGTGCGCCGGGTTGCCGTGCCGTACACGGCGTTGTCCTTCGTGGCCGCCTTGCGCCAGGTCTCGAGCTGCGCCGCGCCCTGGACCTCGAGCTCCTTTTCGGACCGCGCCACCGTCGCGTCGTAGTCGGACTGCGTGACGACGGGGATCTTCTTCGTGTCGCCGCCCGCGGTCGCTGCCGGGTTGGTGACGCTGTACTGACTGGACGAGCCGCTCGTGATGCGATCCGGGCCGACGTTGCCGCGCGGACCCGGGTCGATGGCCTCGATCGCGACCTGCACCTGGCTGATGAAGAACGGTTGCAGGATGCTGCGCGCCAGCATCTTCTCCTCCGTCGTCTGGAAGAAGATGTTGTCGCTCGTCCGTATGACCGTGCCCTTGGGGATGCGGATCTCAGAGGTCGTGAGGTTCGTGAAGCGCTCGAGCCCAACGGCCTTGGACTCCTCCGTCCGCGAGCCCGTCGCCGGGCCGGTGATCCTTCCGTTGATCGGGGCCGTGAGCGTCTGTGCCGCGATGTCGCCGCCCGGCCCGGCACGGAGGTCGAACTCGACGGGCCCGAGCGGCGACGTCGCGGGCGCCACGACGACGGTCGCGTACGGCGCGACCACCGCGAGGAGGATCGCGCCGGCGGCGAAGAGGCTGGACGCGACGGCGAAGGTGCGGCGGAGCGAGACTCGCCGGCGCGGGCCCTCCGACGCGATCGTCGCGAGGGCCACGCGCCGCGCCTCGGTGAGCCGCTCCGTCGGATCGAGCTCGCGCCGCTCCAGCGCGGCGAGGCCGGCGAAGGCCGGGATGTGCACGGACGCGGCGAGCGAGCGCGCGCGGGCGTCGGAGCTCACGACCATGAGCCGTCGCCGGCCGGCGCGCCGCCGGAGGACCTCGAAGAAGACCGGGTGTCGCACGAGCGGCGCGCCGGCCGGCACGACGAGGACGATGTCCGCGCTCGCGTCCGCGTCGTCGATGCGACGGGCCGCGTCGAGGACGGTCGCGCCCGCGTCGAGGTCGATCACGGTGCGGCTGAGCTGCGCCGTCGCCGTCATGCGTATGCCCCCGTGCCGAGCGCCGCGGCCCCGACCGCCACCAGGTCGTCCGTCCCCACCGGGACGTCGGCGAAGACCCGGCCCACGCTCCCCATCGCGAGCGGACCGATCCGCACCGGGCCGCCGCGGGCCCCGCCGACGACCTCCGCGAGGCTCGTCGCGAGGGGCTGCAGGGCGTCCGGGACACCGATGAAGAGCCAGCGCTCCGGCAGCGGGCCGTCGTACCCGGCGAGCGGGGTCGCGACGCATTCGGCCCAGACGCGAGCGTCCGGCGCGAGCGTATCGCCACGCGCGGCGAACGCGCCGCGACCGAGCCCGAACGCGCGCGTGCCGACCACGCGGCTGTCGCGGATGATCGCGAGGGACGTGACGTCCGCGCCGAGCCGCACCACGCCGGCGTCGGTCGTCCCGGACTCCACGACGAGCCGCGCGAGCGCGTAGCTCCCCGACACCGTCGTCGCGCGGCGCCGCGCGTCGGCGACGGCCGCGAGCGCCGCGCCCGAGAGCACGAGCGGCGCGACGGACACGTCGGTATGCACCTCGACCGCCCGCCCGCGGTAGCCCACGAGCGAGGCGAGCGGCCGGCCGTCGAGCGAGAGCGCCGCGACCTCATCCCGCAGCCGCGCGGTCGCGACGCCGCGCAAGGCCGGGTCGTCCTCCACCGCGGCGCGCGCGTGCGCGGCGGCCGCCTCGTGCGCCTCACGCATCGCGCGAAGCATCTCCGCGGAGACGATCGCCGACGTCGAGTTCGCTCGCTCGAACGTCGTCCGCACGTGGAAAGTGCGGACGTCGTCGCCGTCGAGCGCGACGATCGCGCGCTCCGCGGCGCCGGAGCGCTCGGCGGCGGCGAACGCGGTCGCGAGCGCCGCCCCGACCGCGGCACGATCGGTGACGAGCCCGCCGGTCACCGCATCGGGCGCGAGCCCGGTCTCGCCGCGACCGATCACGCGCAGGCGGCCCTCGTCCGCACGGACGACGACCACGCGTGCGACCCCCGCGGCGATCTCGATCCCAGCGATCGCAGGCCCTCTGGGGGCCGCGGGGGCGGCGCCCCCGCGACGACTAGCCACGTCTCCCGTTCAATCGGTCGACCACGGCGCTCCGCGCCGCGGCGATGGCCTCGCCGAGGCGCGCGGCGTTCTTGCCACCCGCCGACGCGCTCTCGGGCCGGCCACCGCCCCGACCCTCGATGATGTGCGCGACGGTCTTGATGACCTTGTCGGCATCGACGGTGGCCACCAGGTCCCGCGACACGGTCACCAGGAGCGCCGGCTTCCCCGCGCGCGCGCCGCCCAGGACGACGACGCCACGGCCGAGCGATCCCCGCAGACGATCGGAGAGCGCCCGCAGCTGTGTGAGATCCGCGTCGCCCACATCGGCGGCGACGATCTTGGCCCCGTCGAGCGCTTCGGCCTTGGCGAGCAGCGAGCTGGGTCACCGCTTCGGGCAGCCTCGTCGGCGGGGCGCGGAGCGCGGCCGCGGCGCGGTTCGTGCGCTCGCGCATCTCCCGGATCTCGCGGAGCGCGCCGACGCCGGTCACCGCCTCGAGACGGCGCACGCCGGCGCCGATCGACTCCTCCTTCATGATGAGAAAGATCCCGATGTCCCCGGTGCAGTGGCAATGCGTGCCACCGCAGAGCTCGCGGCTCGTCGATCCCGCCTCCACGACGCGTACCTCGTTGTCGTACTTCTCCCCGAAGAGCGCGATCGCCCCGGAGGCGAGCGCCTCTTTGAGCGGCATCGTCTGGGCGTGCACGTCCTCGTTGGAGAGGATGGCGTCATTCACCTCGTCCTCGACCCGCTGCAGCTCCTCCGACGAGAGCGCGCGGTTGAACGTGAAGTCGAACCGGAGGTTCGGGGCGTGCACGAGCGACCCCGCCTGATGCACGTCCTCGCCGAAGAGCCGGCGGAGCGTCGCGTGGAGCAGATGCGTCGCGGTGTGGTTGCGCATCGTATCGCGGCGCAGGTCGGCGTCCACGGCGGCGTGGGCTCTCGCGCCCGCGCGCAGGACGCCGTCGACGACCTTCGCGCTCATGACGATCACGCCCGGCGCGGCGGTCTGCGTGTCCGCGACGAGCGCCCTGCCCTCGTCGGTCGTGATCGTGCCCCGGTCGCCGACCTGGCCCCCGCCCTCCGGATAGAACGGCGTCCGGTCGAGGACGATCTCGACATCGGTGCCCTCCGTGGCGTCGGTCACCGGCTCGCCGCCGACGACGAGCGAGAGGATCTTCGCGTCGGTCTCGAGCTCGGCGTACCCCGTGAACTGGCTCCGCAGCCCCCGCTTCTCGCGGAGGTTCGCGTAGAGCTGACCAAAGCGCATGACGTCCTGGCTGAACTTCGCCGTCGCGCGCGACCGGCTCCGCTGCGCGTCGAGCAGCCGGCGGAAGCCAGGCTCGTCGATGGTGAGCCCCGCTCCGGCGGCGATCTCGCGCGTCATCTCGAGCGGGAAGCCGAACGTGTCGTAGAGCCGGAACGTCGTATCGCCGTCGATCCACGTGTAACCGGCGCCCTTCGCGGCCTCGATCGCGCCGTTGAGCTGCTCGAGCCCGGTGGTGAGCGTGCGCTCGAACTTCGCTTCCTCCTCGCGGAGGGTCTCGGGGATGCGGTCGCGCGCCCGCGTGAGCTCCGGATAGTGCTGCTGCATGTGCTTTACGACCTCGGACCCGATCGCCGCGAGCGCGCCCGCCTTGAGGCCGAGGCGGCGCGCATGGAGCTCGGCGCGCCGGATGAGGCGGCGCAGGACGTACCCGCGCCACTCGTTGCTCGGCTGGATCCCGTCCGCGACGAGGAACGCCGCCGCCCGCCCATGCTCGACGACGATGCGGATCGAACGGTCGGCGTCCGGGTCGTCGCCGTAGCGCTTCCCGGAGAGCGTCTCCACCTTCTTCACGAGCGGTTGGAAGAGGTCGGTCTTGAAGCTGTCGGGGATCACGCCCTGCAGCACGAGCGCGAGCCGCTCCAGGCCGACCCCGGTGTCGATGTTCCGCTTCGGGAGCGGTACGAGCGTCCCGTCCGCCTGGCGGTCGTACTGCTGGAAGACGAAGTTCCAGATCTCGATCCAGCGTCCGCAGTTCTCCGCGGGGGAGCAGTCGTGCGGCCCGACACCCGGCTGCGGACCGCGGTCCACGAAGACCTCGCTACAGGGACCGCAGAGGCCCGTCGGGCCTGGCGACCAGAAGTTCGTCTCGTCGCCCTTCTCGAGATCGCCGAGGCGGTAGACCTTCTCCGGCGGCAGGAGCCCGAGCTCCTTGGTCCAGAGGTCGAAGGCCTCGTCGTCGGTCTTGTAGACCGTCGCGACGAGCTTGGTCTTATCGAAGCCGAAACGCTCGGTGAGCAGCTCCCAGCCCCACTGGATCGCTTCCTTCTTCCAATAGTCGCCGATGCCGAAGTTGCCGAGCATCTCCCAGAAGGTCTGATGCCAGGTGTCGTTCCCGACCTCATCGATGTCCGAGGTGCGGAAGACCTTCTGGATCGTGACGATCCGCTTCGCCGGCGGCTGCTTCTTGCCCAGGAAGTACGGCACGAGCGGCTGCATGCCCGCGCTGGTGAAGAAGACCGAGGGATCGTCTTTCAGGACGAGGGGCGCGCTGGGCAGCCGGTGATGGCCCTTCTCCTCGAAGAAGGTGATGAACCGCTCGCGTATGGTCGCGCTGTCTATCGCTTCCTCCCTGCCGGGGGGTCTCGGGGGGCTGCGCCCCCCGGCCTGCTAAACGAAAACGCGGGTCGCCGTCCTCGGCTCCCCGCGTTCCCCTCGTGGTGAAAAGTCTAGCGTCAGGACCGCGTGGTGCCGCCTCCGCTGTCGCGCGATGCTGCGGACTTCCCGCCGCTCTGGTCCCACTGCCGCTTCGCCTCGTCGACGAGCTCGCGACCCTTCACGGTCGCGTCGTCGGCGAGCTTCTGCGCGATCTTCTGCAGGTCGTCGGCACGGCGCTTCAGCTCTTCGCTGCGCGCCTTGAGCTCCTCCCGGGTGAGATCCCCGGCCTTCGGCGCGTAGAGGAGCGCGAGCACGGCGCCCGCGAGCAGCCCAACAAGGAAACCCATCTGTCGTTCACTCCCTGGCCGAGGGGCCTCTGCCCCCTCGCACCCCGATTCGTCGGGTTTGCACCTCGACCTTACCGCTTCGCGGGCGCTTCCGCGACGGCCACCGCCAGCGACGCCAGCGCCGCGGCCGCACTGGCGAGCAAAAGCTGCGTGTCTCCGAGCAGACCGGCCGTCCAGCCTGCCAGCTCGCCAAGGGCCTGCGCGCAGGCGACCGCGGCGACGGCGAGCACCCAGGCCTGTGCGAGCGCCCTGGGCCGCCCGGCGAGCGCCCGGACCGCCGCGGGGACGCCGATCGCGACGAGCCCCAGAGTCACCACCGCGGGCGGCACTCAGGCGCCCCGGCTCGGCGAGGCGAAGAGCGTGAGCGCGCCCAGCGAGCCGGCACGCTCCGGGACGACGTCGCCGAGCGGCATCCGCGCGACCGCGGCGAGGGCGAAGAGCGGCAGCAGGAAGAAATAGGAGAAGAGGCTCCGCCAGCCGAAGAAGAGCGGGACCACGGCGACGACCGCGCCCAGCTCGGGGTTCGTCCGGCGCAGCCGCCACGCCGCGACGAGGCAGACCGCGTACGCCCCCACCTCGAGGGCGGTGTACGCGACGGCCGGGAGGAGCGGGAGGCCGCCGCTCGTCGCGAGGAACACGAGGCCGGCGCCTCGCGGGAACATCGGCTCGACCACCGGCGTGAGCACGCCGAGGAGCCACGACCGCCAGTCCCAGAGAACGAACGGCAGATTCGTCGCCGCGAAGACGGCGCAGGCGATCAGAAGGCGGCGCCCGCCCTCGCGCCAGCCGCGATCGCTGACCACCGTGATCAGGTAGAACGGCGCGACGAGCCACGCCACCTGCTTCGTTGCGATGGCGGCACCGAGCGCGAGGGCGCTCCAGCGCCGCTCGCGCCACAGCCACGCCGCGACGAGCGGGAGCGCGTACAGCAGATCGGCGCTCCCGCCGACGGTGAACGCGACGATCGACGCCGCGCCCAAGAGCCCAGTGAGCACGAAGGGGCGTAGCCCGCCTGGCGCGCGCGCGAGGACAAGCGCCATTGCGGCGACGAGGCACGCGACGTACAGGTAGTTCGTGTCCCAGCCGAGGATCGCGAACGGCACGAGGGCGACGATCGACAGCGCCGGGTACGACGGACGCCACACGAACTCCTCGTTCGTCCCCTGCCCCGACGAGCGGACCGCCCACGCGGCGTCGAGCTCGTCGTCGGTCGGATAGATCACGTCGCCGGCGAAGAGGCCGCGGCGGAGCGGGGTGGTGCGGTCGGGTCCGATCTGCAGCCGGCCGTAGCACGCGAAAAGGTCGAGGTCGCGGTACGGATCGCGCCCGTCGACGAGCAGGCGCGCCGCGCATTCGTTCAACGCGATCGCATCGTTGTGGTACGGCGTCCAGTCGAACGACTTCTGCCGCGGGAGGTCCCAGAACCAGCTCATGCCCACGAGCGCCATGAGCGACACGAAGCCCCACGCCGCGCGGTGCCAGCCGATCCGCCGCGCCGAGGTCGCCGCATCACCGCGGCCGGTGCCGGTCACGGCCGCGACGAGCATCGCGAGGGCCGCGCCGATGGCGATGACGACCCACGTCGCCCCGGGCCGTGCCGGATCCGTCTGGACGATCGAGTTCACGAGCCCCGCGTAGTAGAGCGTCGCGCCCGCGATGGCGATGGCGGCGATGCGGGCGAGGGCGCGCATCAGTCGCGGGGGGCGCTGCCCCCCGCGCTTCGGCGAACCGTTCCGCCTCCGATCACGTCGTCCCCCTCGTAGAACACCGCGGCCTGGCCAGGCGCCACGAGCGCCGGCCGGTCGAGCGTAAGGATCGCTTCGTCACCGTGCACCACGACGCGCGCGACAAGGGGCGTGCCGCGATAGCGGAGCACGACGGTCGTCGCGAACTCGGTCGCGGGGGGCGCGTCCGCCACGAACCGCACCTCGCCGAGCGCGTACGTCGTCATCGCGATCTCCTCGCGCGTCCCGACCACCGCCGCGTTCCGCTCCGGCTCGAGGCGCAGCACGTACAGCCGTTCGCCGGTCGCGACCCCGACGCCGGACCGCTGCCCGACCGTCAGCGCGCCGACACCCGCGTGCACGCCGACGGCCGCGCCGTCGAGACGCTCGACCGGCCCGGGCACGAACGCGTTCGGGGCGCGGTCGCGCACGAGGTCACGGTAGTCACCGGGGACGAAGCAGATGTCCATGCTCTCGGCTTTCGCCGCATTCGGCAGGCCGAAGCGAGTCGCAAGCTCGCGGGTCTCGGCCTTGTCGCGGAGCTCGCCGATAGGGAGCTCGATCCGGCGCAGCTCGCGCTGGCCGAGCATATAGAGCGCGTACGACTGGTCCTTGGCGCCGTCGCGCGCGCGACCCAGATGCCGGCGGCCGTCAGCGCCGGTCGTCACGCGGGCGTAGTGCCCGGTCGCCAGACGTGCTCCGCCGAACTTCGCGACGACGTCACGCAGGAGCGCTTCGAATTTCACGTGCGCGTTGCACGAGACACACGGGTTGGGGGTCTCGCCCGACGCGTAGGCGTCGACGAAACGGTCGACGACCTGCCGGCCAAAGACGTCGGCGTAGTCGAGGGCGTAGAACGGGATGCCCACGTGCGCCGCCGCGCGCCGCGCGTCTTCGCCCGCCTCGTCCGTCCCGCAGCAGCGCGGCGCGTTCGCGTCGGTGCCTTTTGGGACGAGGCGCATCCACACGCCCACCACGTCCTCGCCGCGCTCTTTGAGGAGCGCCGCCGTGAGCGAAGAGTCGACCCCGCCGCTCATCGCCACGAAGATGCGCCCGCTCATCGGATCGTCAGCTTCTTCCGCTCGACCGTGGCCTCGGCCAAAGCGGTGACGTGCGCGTCGATGAGAGCGCTCCGCAGCGCGCCTATCGCTGTGAGGATGCAGCGCTCGCTCGCCGGGTCGACGTGCGCTTGCGCCTCGAGCGTCCGCAAGAGATCCGTCGCGCTGATCTGCGCAGCCTCGTCAGCGCTCCGGTGCACCGCGAGGCCCGAGAGCGCCGCCACCGCACGACGTGCTGTCTCGCAGCCGCTGATGCGGCCGGATCTCACGATCACGCTACTCACCGCTGGCACGGGCTGCTGTGCGATCGGCTGATTGACGCGCGCGTCGAGCCAGGCGACGCGGCCATCTCGCAGCTCGATGCCGACGTAGATGCGACAACCGTCCAGGGGATTCGCGTCGCTGCCGCTCCCCCTGGTCACACCGTCACCGTCGCCACGCTCCGGAGCCGCTCGACGACGCCCGGAAGGGTCGCGAGGAACGCTTCGACGTCCGCCTCCGTCGTGGCGCGGCCCACCGTCACGCGGAGCGAGCCCTTCGCGAGCTCGCGATCGCGGCCGAGCGCGAGGATCACGTACGACGGCTCCGTCTCACCCGATGTGCACGCGGACCCGCTCGAGACCGCGAACCCTTCGAGGTCGAGCGCGACGATCAGCGACTCGCCCTCGACCCCGGCGATGCAGAAATTCGCGTTGTTCGGCAGCCGTTCGGTCCGGTGTCCGTTGAGGACGGCATCCGGCACCCTCCCGAGCACGCCGTCGATGATCCGGTCGCGGAGCTTCGCCTGCCGAGCGGACTCCGTCCCGCGCCGAGCCGCCGCGGTGCGCATGGCCGCTCCGAGTCCGACGATCCCGGCGACGTTCTCGGTCCCGGTGCGCCGGCCCTTCTCCTGACCGCCTCCCGTCTGCATCGTCGCGAGCGGCGTCCCGCGGCGGACGTACAGAGCGCCCACGCCCTTGGGCCCATAGAACTTGTGCGCGTTGATCGACACGAGGTCGACGGCGATGCGCCGCACGTCGAAGTCGAGCGCGCCGACGGTCTGCACCGCGTCGGTGTGGAACGGCACGCCGCGCTCGCGGCAGATCGGTCCGATCTCCCCGATCGGCTCGATCGTGCCGATCTCGTTGTTCGCATGCATGACCGACACGAGGCCGGTGCGCTCGTCGATCTCGCGCGCGACGTCGGCGGGATCGACGCGGCCTTCGCCGTCGACACCGACCACGCTCACCCGGACATGCGCGTGCCGCTCGAGGTCGTGCGCCGTATCGAGCACTGCGTGGTGCTCGATCGCGCTCACGACGAGGCCGTTCTTTTCGTCGCCCCGGCGAGCCTTGAGGGCACCGCGGAGCGCGAGGTTATCCGCCTCGGTGCCACCGCTCGTAAACACGATCTCCGCCGGCTCCGCGCCGATCGCGGCGGCGACCTCCACGCGGGCCTGGTCGACGAGAGCGCGAGCGGCGCGACCCTCGGCGTAGATGCTCGAGGGGTTCCCGTGGCTCTCGCGGAGGACGCGAGCCATCGCCTCCGCGACCTCGGGGTCGACCGGCGTGGTCGCGGCGTGATCGAGATAGACGCGCTTCACGGATAGAGTCTAGGTCGGTGAGCGCGCGGGAACGGCCCGTCATCACCCTCCGTACCGCGCGCCGCCTGGCGGTGCGCGCGCAGGGGCTCGACCATGTCCCCGGACGCGCGGACGTGGGCACGATCGCGCGGACCGTCCAGCGCATCCGGTGGCTGCAGCTCGACCCGACCAGCGCGGTCGCGCCTAGCCATCTCCTCGTCCTCTGGAGCCGGCTCGGCCGCTACGACGTCGCGACGCTCGAGCGGGCGATCTGGAAGGAGCATCGCCTCTTCGAGCACCGCGCGTTCATCTATCCGACTACGGACCTGCCGCTCTACCGCGAGAGCATGCGCACGTTCCTGCACCGCCCGACCGGGCGAGCCGCTCGGGCCCGCGCCTGGGTCGCCGCGAACCCTGCACTCCGCCGCCACGTCATCGACCGCCTCCGGCGGGACGGGCCGCTCCCGACGAGCGCGTTCGAAGACCGGTCGGTGATCGGCTGGCACTC
>Ga0209237_1000776_pt1 | contig 18449 bp, 17 predicted proteins | sample GraSoi013_1_40cm_2_FD_185820 | JGI IMG/M metagenome (GOLD analysis project Ga0209237, IMG submission 185820) | Grasslands soil microbial communities from the Angelo Coastal Reserve, California, USA - Sample 10_02_2013_1_40cm (SPAdes) (version 2) | ecosystem: Environmental > Terrestrial > Soil >... | reverse complement strand
ACCTTGACGTGACGATCGTCTTCGTGGTCGCGACGCTCGACGTCGCGTCGCCGGCCTGCCGCATCCAGAGGACAACCGCCGCGTAGTATCGCGCGATGACCGAGTCTCCCACCCTTACCGCCTTGAACTTCTGAGAATCCCGCACTGCGAGGATCTGCATTCCGCCGTGCGACCCCGCAAGAGTGACGGTACGATTGGCCGGGTCGACGGCATAGACGGTGCCGTGCAGTGTCATCAGCTCAAGCTGGCCGGCGGCCGGCATTGCGGCCGCAAGAACCGTGGCAGCGGCGATTACGGCAGCAACCCTGTTTCTCACGACACCCCGCATTCGTTCGCGCTTACGAGTAGTACTCGCGGTAGAGCGGCCGGAACGCTTCGGCCTCCTCGTCGGGGCGCTCGAGGCGCTCATCGTAGCGAGGTCCGCTTCTGTTTCTCGGCGCCGTAGAACTCTTCCTGCGTGGTCCTCATCTTTTTGACGAGCTCCTGGTAGGACGAGGTGGTGATGATCTTGTTGAATTGGGCGCGGTAGTTCCCGACGAGGCTGACGCCCTCGATGATCACGTCGTACACGAGCCACTTGTCGCCGCGCGTGAGCATCCGGTAATCGACCGGAATCTCCGTTCCCTGCTTCGTCGTGGTCTTCGTCCTGACGGTCGCCTGTTCACCATCGAACGCCTCCCCTACGTAGACGATCTTCTCGCCGCCGTAGAGCTCGATCTTGGGGATGTACGACCGCTCGAGGAGATCGGCGAAGAGCTGGACGAACTCCTCCCGCTCCGCCGTCGTCCGCGGGGTCCAGTGGCGCGCCAGCGAGCGCTTTGCGGTCTCGCCGAAATCGAAGGTGTCGTTGGCGATCTTGCGAATTTCGGCTCGCCGACCGTTCGCTCGGCTCGCTTGCTTCAGCTCCGGATGCACAAGGACCTTGAGGACTCGGTCGATCTGGACGCGGAGCTGGTCCGTGGGCTGACCAGCTCGCGCGGGCGCCGCAGATAGGAGCAGCGCCAAGACGGTAGCAAACACTACCGGCATGGCCCAACCGAGGGATGCGTGACGGCCTAGCAGCGGGCCCGTGGGTATCGCAGTCGTACAGCTTTCCATTTGCGTCATGGCTCCTTCCCCCTCTCGCCTTCACCTTAGGACATCAGGTCGTCCCCCCGACACTCGTTGGCTACGTGGTCGCCTCACGAGGATCCAGGAGAGCTAATCACGTACGTCGGCGCCGCAATATCGGACGTTAGTCCCGGATGACTGCGTCCTTAGTCCTCCGTGGACGCGACTGATCACTATTTTTGACCTCAGCACCGCACCGTCGCCGGAGCTAGGACCAAGGTCCTATGCTCAACGAGTCGGGCGGTCGCTAAATTGATGAGCGGGAGATGGGCACCATGATCACGGGCGAAGCTCGATGCGCAAGCACCCTAGCCGTGCTGCGTCGGTGCCTGCGGGCGTGGGCAGCCGTCGCGACTGTGCTCGCAACGGGTACGTGTGCCTACGCCGAGTCGTCGCTCGACGCCATTCGGGCGCGCGGCGTGCTTCGAGTGGGGGTCAAAATGGACGCGGCCCCATTCGGGTCGCTCGACGCCGCCGGTCGGCCTATAGGCTTCGAGATCGAGCTGGCCCGCCTCTTCGCCCGTGTCCTGCTCGATGACGATGCCCGAGTGAAGTTCGTGCCGGTGACCACGGCGACACGGTTCGGGATCCTACAGGCGGGCGGGATCGACCTGCTGGTCGCCACAGTCACGGCGACGGAAGAGCGCAGGAAGCTGGCGGAGCTCTCAGACCCGTACTTCATGTCTGCGTCGCTGATCCTCGTGCCGCGGGCGAGCAAAGTAGAAGAGCTTGCCGATCTGGGCGGACGGCGGGTCGCGGTGGTCCGCAGCTCGCTACAGGAGCGGGATGTCGCCGAGCTCCAGTCGCGAGCGCTCTTGGTTGCCGTCGCGTCCGCCGCGGAGGGCGTGCGGGCCGTCAAAGGCGGCCAGGCGGATGCGTTCGCCTACGACGACGTGGTGCTGTTGAGATTGGCGCAACACGATCCCGCGTTCCGCGTGACCGGCCAGCCCATCGGGCCGCGACCGTACGCGGTCGCCGCCCGCAAGGGGGACGCCGAGCTGATCCGGTGGGTGAACGGCTGGCTGGCCAAGATGCGTCGGGATGGCAGCTACGGCGAGCTGTGGCGCCGGTACTTCGCACCGTTCGAATCCCGCCTGGTGGGCGGCTGAGGAGAGGAGCGCGCCCATGCCGAGAGGAAGATCCCTGCTGCCGGTGCTCGTGGGCTGCCTGGCGGTCCTCGGGACAGCCGGTGAAGGTTGCGCTCAGTCCGCCGACAAGGTGCAGCTCCAGCTCAGATGGGTCCCGCAGGCGCAGTTCGCCGGGTACTACGCGGCCAGGGCCAAAGGCGTCTACGCGGCCGAGAAGCTCGACGTCACGATTCGGCCAGGCGGGCCAGACGTGGTCCCCGAGGAGATCGTGGTGGGCGGCGGCGCGCAGTTTGGGATCGGCTGGCTCCCGAGCCTCCTCGCCGCGCGGGACCGGGGCGCGCCTCTCGTGAACATCGCGCAGCTGTTCGCCTACAGCGGCATGCGCGAGATCGCCTTGAAGTCGTCCGGCATCAAGAGCCCCGCCGATCTCCGTGGCCGGCGCGTCGCCGTATGGTTCGGCGGCAGCGAGTTCGAGCTGTTCGCCACGCTGGAGAAGTACAAGATCGACCGGAACAGAGACGTGACCCTGGTCCCGCAGCCGTACGACATGAATCTCTTCCTCCAGAAGAAGGTCGATGCCGCCGCGGCCATGACCTACAACGAGTACAAGCAGGTGCTAGACGCTGGCGTGAGGTCTGAGGACCTCGTCGTCATTGACTTCAACCGGGAAGGCACGGCCATGCTCGAGGACGGGATCTTCGTCCGGGCGGACTGGATCCAGGACGCCAGGAACAAGGCGATCGCCGCCCGGTTCCTGCGCGCCTCGCTCAATGGCTGGGAGCTCTGCCGGGACAAGCCGTCCGAGTGCGTGGAAATTGTGCTCAAGGAGACCCACGGGCGCGGCCAGGAGCTCCAGGCGTGGATGATGGCGGAGGTCAACAAGCTGATCTGGGGGCCGCCGGCGCCCAAGAACCCGCTCGGCAGGATGGATCCGGAAGCCTTCGCGCGGACCGCTGAGATCGGGTACCGGTTCGGGGTCATCAAGAAGACAGCCGATCGCGCCGCGTACACGCACGAGATCTGGGAGATGGCTCAGAAGAAGCCGGCTCGCTTACCGTGAGGAACCTTTCGCTGCGGACCAAACTCCTTGCCGCGCTCCTGGGCGTCGGCCTGGTCGCGCTTGTCGCGACGGGGTGGCAGGCGTACCGGCGCGCGGAGGCGGCGCTCCAGCAGACCTCGATCAATCACCTAACGTCCATTCGCGAGGAGCGGAGACGCCAGATCGAGACCTACTTCGGGAACGTGCGGCGGGACGCGCTGACGCTCGCCGAGTCCCGCGACATCTCAGGCGCGATGGGGGAATTCACGGCGGCGTACCGGGATCTCGAGGCGGAGGTGGCGCGGGAGCCCGAGGACGCGCGGGCTCGGTACCGGACGCGGGTCGAGCGCTACTATAGGTTCGACCTCCTGCGCCGCCTGCAGACGCTCGAGCCCGAGTTCAAGGTCGACGAGAGCAGGCGGTACCTGCCGGCCGACAACGCGTCGCTCGCGCTCCAGGCACTCTTTATCGCGGACAATCCCAACCCCGAAGGCTCGCGCGACCGTCTCGATCGCCCCGCGGGTGGCGGACGTTATGCGGAAGTCCACGCAAAGTTCAACCCATTCATCCGCTCGACTACTCGCCAGTTTGGATATGACGACCTTTTCCTCATCGACCACGAGAACGGCCGCGTTGTCTACACGGTGGCCAAGAAAGTCGACTTCGGGACGAGCCTCATGTCTGGGCCGTACCGGAACACGAAGCTCGGCCGGGTCTTTCGGTCCGCGCGGAACACGATCGAGGCCGACTTCGTCAAGCTTGTAGACTTCGAGTCATACACCCCGTCGCTGGGGGCGCCCGCCGCGTTCGTGGCCGCGCCCATTTTCAAGGACGGCCGCCGCCGGGGCGTTCTGGCCCTCCAGATCCCGCTCGACCGGATCGATGCCGTCATGACCGGGGATCGGAAGTGGCAAGAACGAGGACTGGGCCGAACCGGCGAGACGTACCTCGTGGGCTCGGATCATCGGATGCGGAGTGACTCGCGGTTCTTTCTGGAAGCGCCGCAACAGTACCTCGATAAGATCTCCGAGAGAGGCGTTCCGGGGGAACCGCTCCGGCTGATGCAGGCCCACCAGAGCACCGTCCTGTTCCAGGAGATCACGACTGCGGCGGCGCAAGCGGCATTTGCCGGCAAGACGGGAACGATTCTCCAGGTCGACTACCGGGGCGAGGCAGTCCTGGCCTCATACGGCCCCTTGGCCATTCCGGATCTGGACTGGGCGATCGTAGCCAAGCTCGACACCGCGGAGGCATTCGCACCTGTCACCACCCTCCGGCGTGCCCTACTCGGAACGGGGGCGGGAATCGCGGGACTCGTGGTGGTGCTCGCGCTGGTGCTGGCGCGGTCGCTCACGGCGCCTATTCACCGCCTGATCGCAGGCATGGGAATCCTGGGTCGGGGCGAGCTGTCGCACCGCTTAGGCGAGGTCAGTCGAGACGAGATTGGCCAGATCGCGACCGCCTTCAACAAGATGGCGGGCGATCTCCAGGAGACGACGGTCTCCCGCGACCACGTCACCAGCATCCTCGACTCGATGGGCGACGCGGTGATCGTCGTCCGCCCGCCGGACACGGGTGCTGACTGGCGGGACGCCGTCATCATCACGGTCAACCCGGCGGCGTGCACCATGCTGGGCCGCAAGCAGGCCGAGATACTCGGCCAGCCGGTGGGCAGCCTGATCCCTGACATCACCGCGGGCCCGAACGGCGCGGCCGGGGCAAGGGTCCCCTGGCTCGAGGAAGTGCTTCGGCTCGGGCGCATCGGCAGCCGAGAAGTTGTCTACAAGATCCGGGACGGGCGAGAACTGCCCGTCCTGTTCTCGAGCGCGGTCATGCGACAGGGCGCGAGCGCGGTGCAGGGCATTGTCTGTGCAGCGCACGACCTCACCGACGTCAAGGCCCTCGAGGCACGCAGCGCGTTCATTCGGGAGACATTCGGGCGGTACGTCTCGGACGAGGTCGTGGCGGGCCTCTTGAGCTCGCCGGAGGCACTCAAGCTGGGCGGCGAGCTGCGCAAGGTCACCGTGATGATGTCCGATCTGCGCGGCTTCACAAGCGTGGCTGAGCGCCTTTCGCCGGAGGAGGCGATCCGCTTCCTGAACGGCTACCTGCACACCATGGTCGAGCTGATCCTCCAGTACGGAGGAACGATTAATGAGATCATGGGCGACGGCATTCTGGTCATTTTTGGAGCGCCCACGAGCGCTGGCGATGATGCCGAGCGCGGCGTGGCCTGCGCGGTGGCCATGCAGCTCGCGATGGACCAGGTGAACGCGCGGAGCCGGGCCCGTGGGTTGCCCTCGATCGAGATGGGGATCGGCATTCACACCGGCGAAGTGATTGTGGGGAACATCGGCTCCGACCGGCGTATGAAGTACGCTGCGGTGGGCACTCACGTGAACCTGGCCGGCCGGATCGAGTCGTACACGACGGGCGGGCAAATCCTCATCTCCGAAGCCACCATGCGGGAGGTGCGCTCGGTGGTGACAACCGGCCAACAAATTCGGATCGAGCCGAAGGGGGCCAAGCGTGAGTTGACCTTGTGGGAGGTGACCGGAATCCAAGGGAGCCACGATTTGTTCCTGCCCGCGTCGGAGCCGCCGATGGTCGCCCTGGCCGCGGCCATTCCCGTCCGCTACGCGATGCTGGAGCAAAAGCACGTCGGCCGCAGCGTATTCGAGGGGAGCTTTATCCGGCTCTCAGCCAAGAAGGCTGAGGTGCACTCGGCTAGCCTAGTGCCGGTGCTTACCAATCTGAAGATGTGGATTCTGGGCGCTGGGGCCGGGCCCGAGCCAGCCGAGCTGTATGCGAAAGTCGTGGAGATCCATGCGGCCCAAGGGCGGTTTACGATTCGCTTCACGGGAATGGCGCCAGAGGCCGAGCACTATCTCGAACGGAATGCTGGGCGGCCGACGACCTAACTCGTGCAGCCGGTTGAGTCCACGGACGTCGAACCAACCGTGGGAGACAGCCCGCGGCCTCGAGAAATTCGCGTAAGCCCCCGCGGCAGTGCTTGTGCGCGTCGAACGCGATATATTCCACCTGCTGCGCTGCCTACGGTCTCTGTGACCACGACGGAACACCGGATCAGGGGGGACAGAATTGTCAGGCGAGCTTCTCTATAGCCAAGCCGAGACTCTCATCGCGCTGGGATTGCTTGGCTTTCTATTCACGGCGGGAGAGGTCGGCTATCGGGTCGGACGTCGGAGGCGGGCGAGCATCGATGAAGCGACGAGGTCCCAAATCGGGACGATCGAAGGAGGAATTCTTGCGCTGCTCGGTCTGCTGCTCGCCTTCACCTTCTCGATGGCTGTCTCGAGATTTGATGCGCGAAAGCAGCTGGTGGTCGCCGAAGCGAACGCGATCGGGACGGCGATCTTGCGGGGACGACTGCTCCCGCAACCTCACCGGAGCGAGGTTGCCGACCTGTTCCGTCAGTACCTCGATGTCCGCCTGGAGGCGAGTCGGGCGGGCCTGCCTGGGGAGCCGGTGCCTGGGCCGGACGAACGGGCCGCTCGGCTGCAGGAGCGACTCTGGTCTCAGGCGGCCGGCGCCGCCGAAAAGGATGCGCGCGCGGTCACCACGGGGCTGTTCATTCAATCCCTCAACGAAGTCATCGACATCAAGGAGAAACGCAAGGCGGCACTGAACAATCACGTGCCGACAAGCGCCCTGTTTCTCCTCGTTGGGGTCGCGGCCCTCTCCGTGGCCCTCGTCGGCTACGAATGCGGACTGGGGGCGAGCCGGCCGACCGTCGAGCAGATGATCTTGTCCCTGCTGATCACCCTGGTCATCCTGGTCATCCTGGACTTCGACCGACCGCAGGGCGGGCTGATCAGAGTCGGCGAGACGAGCATGATTGATCTCAAGGAGAGCTTGCGCAAAGCACCATGGTGAGATGACTGCGCGCCGCTGATAGCAACACGGCCCAGATCCTCCGCGGATACCAGGAGACGCAAGGCCCGATCACAGGCATCACGATGGTCGGGGCGCCGACGGTGGCCCAGACCCGGGCCGGGGTGGCGGTGATTCCGTTCGCGTTGGACTACGGAGTGTGGACGGCCAACGCCGAGAGGCTCGGCCAGAACATGAAGACGAGTTACAGCGCGCCCGGCTTCAACGGCAAATTCGAGCTGTGGGTGACGGGATCCTTGTCCCCAACAGCGAAGCAGGAGCTCCAGGCCCGTGGCTTCCTGGGCGTCGAGCAGGTCGGGAGCCGCTTCGAGATCCTCGACTGATCGGGAAGCGAGGTAAGCCGGGGGCGGGGGCGGCCCTTCGTCCCCCTCTCGCGCGGGGACAAGGGGCATGGGCCGAGGCAAGAAGGAGCGCAGGCGCGCCGCAGCGACCCGACCGATAGAGCCGGTTCCCGGTTCGCGGCGTACCTCGAGAACGGTCGTGCTCGGCGCCGCCGCGGCTCTGGCAGCGCTGGCGATCGCGGCCGGTGCCTGGTGGTGGCAGTCAGGCCGCCCGGTGAGCGTGCTGATCACTGGCGGGTCTTCCCCGTCACGCCCGCCGGCAAGCTACGTGGGGCACGCGGCGTGTGGGCAGTGTCACCAGCAGGCCGAGCAACGTTGGCGGGGATCGCATCACGACCTCGCCATGCAGCCGGCGACCAACGCCAGCGTCGCCGGCGACTTCAACAACGCGCGCTTCACGTACGCCGGCGTGACGTCGAGTTTCTTCCGCCGGGACGGAAAGCTCGTGGTGCGAACCGACGGTCCCGACGGCGCGCTGCACGACTACGACGTGAAGTACGCGTTCGGCACATCACCGCTCCAGCAGTACCTCATCGAATTCCCCGACGGCCGCCTCCAGGCGCTCGGCATCGCCTGGGACACGCGCCCGCGCGCGCAGGGCGGGCAGCGATGGTTTCATCTCTACCCGGGCGAGAACGTGACCCATCGTGACGAGCTGCACTGGACGAACCCCAGCCAGAACTGGAACTACATGTGCGCCGAGTGCCATTCGACCGGCGTGCGGAAAAACTACGACGCCAAGACGCGGCGGTTCGCCACCACCTATGCCGAGGTCAACGTCTCGTGCGAGGCCTGCCACGGGCCTGGCTCGAATCACGTCGCGTGGGCGAAGAAGGAAGGCAACTGGCGGAGTCTCGACGGCGGAACGAAGGGACTCGCCGTCGCGCTCGACGAGCGCAAGGCGGTCACGTGGGCCATCAGCGCGGAGACGGGCAACGCGCAGCGCACGCCGGCGGCCCGGCCGGCGCGAGAGGTCGAGCTGTGCGGGCGCTGCCACGCGCGGCGCGGCCAGTTCTCCGACGACTACGTGCACGGCCGGCCACTGGGCGCTACCCACCGAGTCGCGCTGCTCGAGGACCGCCTCTACTACCCCGACGGGCAGATCCGCGACGAGGTGTACGAGTACGGCTCCTTCCTGCAGTCGAAGATGTTCGCCCGTGGCGTGACGTGCTCCGATTGCCACGACCCGCACAGCGGCACGCTCCGCGCGCCTGGGAGCCAGGTCTGTCTCGGTTGCCATACGGGCCAGAAGTACGAGACACCGACGCATCACTTCCACGCCGCCGGCTCGCGCGGCGCCGATTGCGCCGGGTGCCACATGCCGACCACCACCTACATGGTGATCGACCCCCGCCACGATCACAGCTTCCGCGTCCCGCGGCCGGACCTCTCGGTGAAGCTCGGCGTGCCGAACGCGTGCACCCGGTGCCATGCCGGGCGCCCGGCCGAGTGGGCGGCCAAGCAGGTGGAGGCCTGGTACGGGCACGCGCCGCGCGGATATCAACGCTACGCCGAGGCCTTCCGCACAGCCTCGCTCGGAGGCCCCGGGGCGGGAGACCTGCTCCAGGCCGTGGCCCGCGATGGCGATCAGCCGGCCATCGCGCGGGCGAGCGCGCTCGCGCGCCTGGGCATTCTCGCGAGCCCCGCGGCCGGCGAGGTTGTCCGCGCGGGATTGAATGATCCCGATCCGCTCGTGCGGCGAGCCGCAGCGGGCGCGCTCGAAGGCGCCGAGCCGGCGCGTCGCGTCGAGCTGCTGGCCCCGCTGCTCGACGATCCCGTCCGCACGGTGCGCATGGAAGCTGCGCGCGGTCTGGCCGGCTCGCCGCGGGAACGTCTGACCGACGCACAGCGGAAGGCTCTCGACCGGGGACTCGCGGAGTACGTTGCCGCCGAGCAGTTCAACGCCGATCGCCCGGAGTCGCACGTGAACCTCGGCCTGCTGTACGCGGCCGAGCGGAAGTCCGCCGAAGCCGAGGAGGCGTTGAAGGTGGCGCTCGAGGTCGACCCGCGCTTCGTCCCGGCGGCGGTGAACCTCGCCGATCTCTACCGAGCCACCGGCAGGGACGCGGAGGGGGAGCGTGTCTTGAGGGCCGCGATCGAGCGCGACCCGCGGAGCGCCCCGGCGCATCACGCCCTCGGACTGTTCCTCGTACGGCAGCAGCGCATGCCCGAGGCGTTGACGGAGCTGGAAGCAGCGGCGCGCCTGGCCCCCGAGAGCGCCCGGTACGGATACGTGCACGCGGTGGCGCTGAACGGGACGGGACGGCCGAAGCAGGCGATGGAGGCGCTCCGGCGCGTGCTCTCCCGCCATCCGTACGACCGCGACACGCTGTCTGCGCTGATCACCTACTCTCGCCAGGAGGGCAATCCGGGTCAGGCGCTGGACTATGGGCGGCGGCTCGCCGAGCTCGAGCCGGCGAACGCGGAACTGCGCCAGCTCGTGGAGCGCCTCGAGGCCCAGGCGCGGCGCTGAGGTGCATGCCATGGCATTATTGTGAGCCGATGCCCACATTTTTGGCCGACATTGGCTATTATTTACCCTCTATTTGCCTGATCGAGCTGGCAGAAACGCGTTTAACGGCGAGTAATGGGCGACCGCGGCCTGGGCCGCGCCATGGCCGAACGTTACGACCCCGCGCGGTGGCCGGTTATCGGGCCTTGTGTGTAGGCCTCGCTGTGGACGTCGGCCGGTGAGAGGCGACCGACCCGTACGACGAAGGTCCCACCACATGCACCCGATTGTCCTATGGCCACGGCGCCGGCAGGTCTCCTACGATACCCGCTGCAGGCCACGTCGCGGCCATAGCGGAGGACACCGGCATGAAGATTCCCAGGTCAACGTTCGCCCTCGTAGGTCTGACCCTTCTTGCCGCAGTGTGCGCCACGGCCAAGGGCGCCGACGTGAAGGCGCCGACGTCGAGCTTTCTCGGGCCGGACGCGCGGTTGCTGACGCCGGGCGACGTCTCCAAGGGCCAGGCATCCGGCACCGCGACGCCGGCTCAGCTGCGGGTGGAGTGACGAGGAGGCGGCCGAGCCCCTTAGGGGATCGTGCGGGCCCCGAAGACCGAGAAGGTGGCGTCATAGTCGACGCGATGCGCACGGAAACCTCATGAGCACGCTTGCCGGCCTGCGCGCTCCGTTGGACGCCGACAGACTCCGGCACGACTCGTATGATTTTTCGTTCGTCCTCGGCGGACCGCTGTACCAGATCGTCCGGCGCGCCCACCTGTCTGGAAGCGCGCTGGAGCTGCTGCATCGCCGGATCGTGGTCATCTCGCTCTTCGCGTGGCTGCCGCTGCTGATGCTGTCCGTTTTGAGTGGGCGCGCGTGGGGCGATGCCGTCAGGGTGCCGTTCCTGATCGACATCGAGACACATGCCCGGTTTCTCCTCGCATTGCCGCTGCTGATCGCCGCGGAGCTGGTGGTACATCAGCGGATGCTGCCGTTGGTGCGGCTGTTTCTCGAGCGCGACCTGATCGCGAAGGCATCCCGAACCCGGTTCGACGCGGCTCTGGCCTCGGCCCAGCGGCTGAGGGATTCCGTGGTGGCGGAAGTTCTCCTCATCCTGTTCGTGTATTTCGTCTGGATCCTTTATATCTGGCCTCGGCACGCCGCCCTCGATGTGGCGACCTGGTATGGCACGGCGGTGGACGGCGGCCGCCGGCTGTCGCCGGCCGGCTGGTGGTTCGTCTATGTGAGCCTGCCGGTGTTCCAGTTCATCCTGTTCCGCTGGTATTTCCGACTGTTCGTCTGGATTCGCTTCCTCTGGCAGGTCACCCGATGCGAGCTCGACTTGATTCCCACGCACCCGGACCGCACCGGCGGCCTCGGCTTCCTGTCGAACACCGTGATCGCGTTCGCCCCGCTCCTGGTGGCCCACGGCGCGCTGCTGGCCGGGTGGATCGCCGCTCGGATTTTCTTCGAGGGCGCGACCCTGATGGATTTCAAGGTGGAGCTGGGCGTCGTGCCCGGGGCGCTGCTGCTGGCCGTGCTGGGACCGCTCGTCCTGTTCATGCCGCACCTGGCCCACACGCGGCGCGCCGGCCTGCGCGCGTACGGCGCCCTGGCCCAGCGCTATGTCCGGGAGTTCGACGACAAATGGCTCCGGGGCGGCGCGCCGGCCGGGGAGTCCCTGGTGGGGAGCGCCGACATCCAGTCCCTCGCCGACCTGGCGAATAGCTTCGAAATCGTCCGTGGCATGCGCTTCGTCCCCTTCGACAGGGACACTGTTGTCCGGCTCGCGGTGATGACGCTGCTGCCGGCGACTCCGCTCGTGCTGACCATGGTGTCGCTCGAGGAGCTCCTGAAGCGCCTGCTGGGAATCGTGCTCTGACGGCGATGCGTACCGGACGCAGCGTCGGCGTACTCGGGCTGGCTCTGAGTACGCTGTGTCTCGCCGGTTGCATGAGCTACGGCGCGGTGACGCTCGACCGCGATCGGCTCGATTTCACCAACGCGGTGGCCAACTCCTGGAAGCAGCAGACGCTCCTGAATGTCGTCAAGCTGCGCTATGCCGACACGCCGATCTTCGTCGACGTCGGGCAGATCGTCGCCGGCTACCAGCTGCAGACGGCCCTCACGACCAGCGGGACGGTTTTCCCGAGCGGCCTGTCTCCGAATTTTTTCAATCTCGGGGCCGGGGGAACGTACATCGATCGGCCCACCATCACCTATACTCCGCTGACCGGCTCGGGCTTCATCCGGACCATGATGACGCCCATTCCGCCGATTCGGCTCATGGAGCTGCTCCAGGCGGGCTACCGCGCGGACCTCTTGTTTCCGGTCGCGCTGCAGAGCGTCAACGGACTCTCGAACGGCAGGATGGGGCGAGGGAGGCCTCCGGATCCGGACTTCGTGCGGCTCGTGAAGTCCTTCTGGCGGATCCAGGATTCCGGCGGGGTGGGGTTTCGGGTGGAGGCCGACAAGGAGGCAAAGCGCGAGGGGATCGTCATGGCGTTTCCCAAGAAGAGCATTCCGCCGGACATTCAGGCCGAGCGGGAGACGGTCAGGAAGCTCCTGGGACTGAATCCGCAGAAATCCGAGTTCCGCATCGTCTTCGGATCGGGAACCGACCGCGACGACGTGATCGCCATGGAGACGCGCTCGGGGATGCAGATTCTCCTCGAGCTGTCGGCGTTCGTGAGCGTCCCCGAGGATCACGTCCGCGGCGGCCGCGCGTTTCCGACGCTTCCAGCACCGGCGGATGGCCAGGAAACCTTTCCCCCCGTCATTCGGGTCGCGAGCGGGGCGTGGCGGCCCAACACCTCCTTCGTGGCCGTGCGCTATGGCGATTTCTGGTACTGGATCGACGACGGCGATCTCAAGTCCAAAAGCGTCTTCACGTTCCTCCTGATCCTCATGACCCTGGCGGACACCGGTGAAAAGCCCCCGCCCCCGGTGCTCACGATTCCTGCGAGTTGAAACGACTAGCTCGGAGCGTGATGATGACGGCGGCGTTCCTCGTCTGCCTCGCGGGTGGAGTGGCCGTCGCGCAGGACAAATCCGCCGACACCACGGATGTGCTGCGCGAGAAGGTGAGGGCGAACAAGAAACGGCTGGTGGCAGTGGCGCTCGATCTCTCGGACGGCGAGGCCAAGGCCTTCTGGCCTGTCTACAACGCCTACCAGAGCGACATGATCGGCCACTACGACCGCCTCTTCAAACTGATCGGCTCCTATTCGTCGGCGTACCAAACGATGACCGACGAGACGGCGACGCAGCTCCTCGGGGAGTTCCTGGCGCTGGAGACCGAGCACGTGGCGCTGTTGAACGGGTATGTGCCGCGCTTGCGGCGCGTGCTGCCACCCCGCAAGGTCGCGCGGTTCTACCAGATCGAGAACAAGCTCCGCGCGCTCGTGAACTACGAATTTGCGCGCGAGATCCCGTTGCTCAAGTGACCTGCTGAACCAAGGGGAGGCAACGATGCTCAGCGAGCGACGTGGGGTTGATCTGATCGCGCTCGTGCTTGCGTTGACCGTGCTTGGGACCGCGCCGTCCGCCGTCGCGGGATCCGCCGCCGAGATCGACCGCGACGTGGACAACGCGATGGGCTTGATGTTCACCAACGTCCCCGACGCCCGCCACCTCAACGACCGGGCCAAGGGGGTGCTGGTGTTCCCCAACATCGTCAAGGCGGGCTTTCTGTTCGGAGCGCAATACGGCGAGGGCGCGCTTCGACAGCAGGGCCGGACGACCGGGTACTACAACACCGTGGCGGCCTCCTACGGGCTTCAGGCCGGCGTGCAGGTGTTCGGGTACGCGCTCTTCTTCATGAGCGACTCGGCCCTGCGCTACCTCGACACCAGCGGCGGGTTCGAGCTCGGCTCCGGGCCAAGCATCGTGGTCCTCGACGTCGGCGCGGCCCGGGCGCTCACGACCTCGACGGCCCAGCACGACATCTACGCGGTCTTTTTCGATCAGAAAGGGCTGATGGCGGGCCTCGGGCTGCAGGGCTCGAAGATCAGCCGGATCGACAAATGAGCGCGGCTACGGCACCTTCACGGTGAGTTCGACGACACGGCCGGCGCGCAGGATCGTGATCTTCAGGGGCGTACCACTCTTCGCCACGGACGCCGCGTCCTTGATCTTGACCATGTTTGCCACGGAGGCCCCAGGCGTCCGCGAGCCCTTGGCCACGCTCTTGATGAGATAGCCATTCTGATTGTTCGGCACGTTGAGGAGATCGGCCAGGCTGTTGGTCAAGATCTGGCCCTCGAGCCCGCCCCAGAAGGACTTCTTTTCGAGCAGGAGCTGCTTGGCGGTGTGGGGTGTAATGCTGCACGACGCCACAGAAGCCTATCGCCTGGGTGTTTCGGCTTTTCAAACACTTGCGCACAGCCCTTTTCTGTGGCGTGATGTGCCTGGTTTGAGTTCCCACACCAAGGAGGTCAGACGATGATCGAGCTCCTCGATCCCACCGCGGAGGTCGCGACGCAAGCCATCGCGTACGTCGACCGGCCGGCGTCGCTCGAAGGCAAGCGCGTCGGGCTGATCGAGAACACGAAGTTCAACTCTGACCGGCTCCTCGCGAAGATCGGCGATGTGTTGAAAGCCGAGTACGGCGTTGCGGAGTGGCGGATGTTCCGCAAGCACAACGCGTCCGTGCCAGCGCACGAGGAGATCATTCAGGAGATCCGCAGGTCCTGCGACGTCATGGTCGCAGGCATCGGCGACTGAGGGTCCTGCTCGTCGGGCAGTGTGCTCGACGGCATCCTGCTGGAGAAGAACGCAGTGCCCTCGGCCGCGATCGTGACGGACGTCTTCGAGGTGACGGGCCGCGCGATGGCCAAGCAGTGGGGCGTCCCGACGTACAGGTTCCTGCTGATGCCGCACCCGATCGCGAACCTCTCGGAGGCCGAGCTCGACCAGCGCGCTCGTGAGATCGCGCCGGAGATCGTGAAGCTCCTATTGCAGGGGCAGGAGTAGTCGCCGCGGCGTTCCGCCCACCCTGGTGGTGCCGGAACGGCCATCTCCAGACCATCTGGAGCTCGCTCTTCCGCCGCGACCGCATCCGGTCGCGGCGGGAGCGGATCGCCACGCGCGACGGTGACTTCGTCGACCTCGACTGGGTAGACGCCGCGCGGCCGGCCGGGGCGCCGCTCCTTCTCGTCCTTCACGGTCTCGAGGGCTCGTCGCGGTCGCACTACTCGGTGGGCCTCATGCGCCTGGCGGCGGCCCGGGGCTGGCGCGCGCTCACACTGAACTTCCGCTCCTGCAGCGGCGAGCTGAACCGGCTACCGCAGTTCTACCACTCCGGGCACACCGACGACCTCGACCACGTGGTCGGGCTGCTGCTCGAGCGCCACCCCGACGCGCCGCTCGGCGTCGTCGGCGTCTCGCTCGGGGGCAACGTCCTGCTCAAGTGGCTCGGCGAGCGCGAGCTCGACGCGCCGAAGCAGCTGGTCGGCGCGGTCGCCATCTCGGCGCCGTTCGACCTCGTGCCGTGCGCGCGTGTCCTCGACCGAGGTCTCCGCAGGCGCGTCTACACGTCGAGCTTCCTCGGCCCGATGAGGGACAAGGTCCGTCAGAAGGCCGAGCGCGACCCGGACTTCGCGATGCGGGTGGACCTCGACCTGGCCTTGCGCGCCCGCACGTTTGCCGAATACGACCGGGCGGTGACCGCGCGCCTGCACGGCTTCGCCGACGAGCACGACTACTGGGTGCGGGCCTCGAGCGGCCCGTATCTTCGCCGGATCCACCGGCCGACGCTCCTGATCAGCGCCCTCGACGATCCGCTCGTGCCCCCCGACGCGCTCCCAGACCCCGCGAAGCTGCCGCCGTGGGTCCGTGCCGAGTTTACGGAGCGCGGCGGCCACGCGGGCTTCGTCGATGGCTGGCCCTGGCGCGCCGGCTCGTGGGCCGAGCGACGCGCCTTGGACTTCCTCAGCGAGGCGCTCGCCGAGCGTCAGGGCGTGAGCTAGCATGCCGTCCGTGCGACGCGACGCGTACGGTTTGCCCGTCACCACCGGGTCGGGCGATGCGCTCGAGGCGTACGACCATGCGGTCGAGGGCCTTCTCGGCTGGGACGCCCAGGCGCTCGACCGGTTCCGCACCGCGGCGACGACGGACCCGGGGCTTGCTCTCGCTCACGCGGGCGCCGCGGTCTGCTTGTTCCTCGACGAGCGGTTCGTCGAGGCTCGCGAAGCGGCGAAGATCGCGCGGGCCGTCGTCGGCGCTCAGACGGAGCGCGAGCGCAGTCACGTCGAGGCGCTGATACTCCTGGTCGAGGGCAAGTCGAGCGACGCCGAAGCGGCCATGACGCAGCATCTCGCCGACTACCCCCGGGACCTGGTGGTGTTCCAGCGGCTATATTTCGTCTGGTTCTGGCAGGGGAAGTTCACCGAGATGCTCGACCTCTCGAGCGCGCTGACCCGGTACTATCCCGGTAGCTCCTTCATGCTCGGCCTCCACGCCTTCGCGCTGGAGCAGGCGGGCCGCTGCGACGAAGCGGCGAGGATCGCCCAGGCGGCGATCGAGAAGAACCCGCGCGACGCCTGGTCCATCCACGCCCTCGCCCACGCGATCTACGAAATGGCGGCGTTCGACACGGGGATCACGCGCCTGCCCCCGGCGATCCACCCGTGCACCAACCTCAACTGGTTCAGGAACCATCTCCTCTGGCACCTGATCCTGATGCACCTCGGGCGGGGTGAGTATGAGCGCGCGTCCCAGCTCGGCCGGACCGTCTTCGAGCGTCAGCCCTCGTCGATCGCCGGCGATCTCCACGACTCGATCTCGCTCCTCTGGCGGCTCGAGCTGTGCGGCATGGACGTGACGGAACGCTGGCGCCCGTTCGCGGCGATCGCCGCCGAGCGGTTCGACCGCCCGGCCCTGCTCTTCCACGCGGCGCACCTCGCGATGGCGCTGGCCGCGGGGGGCGAGTGGGCAACCGCCGAGCGCCACCTCGGAGTGCTCCGCGAGCGAGCCGGGCGCGACCGCACGAGGCTCACCGGCGAGGTGCTCGTGCCGCTGGTCGAGAGCATTCACGCCTTCGCGGCGGGAGAGTACCGGCAGGTGATCGAGCGGGTCGAGCCGCTGCGCGGGCGGATCATCGAGCTGGGCGGGAGCCGCGCCCAGCGCGACGTCTTCCACGACACGCTCTACGAGGCATGCTTCCGGGCGGGGGACACGGACCGCGCGGAGCGCTATCTCGCGGAGCGCATCGCGCGCCGGCCCGACTATTACTGGAAGACTCGAGCGGTCGCGGGCGCCCGGCTGAACTGAGCGGTGTCCGCGCGCCCCCGGGTCCGGCCCGCGCTGCGCGTCCTCGTCCTGGCCGCGGCGCTCCTCGCCGCGTGCGCGTCCCTCGGCACCCGCGACGCCGACCTCGTCAGGATCACGCTGCTCCAGATCAACGACCTGTACGTCCTCGAGCCCGTGGACGGGGGGCAGCGCGGGGGAATCGCGCGCCTGGCGACGCTCGTGAGCGAGGCGCGACGGGGAAACCCGCACACCGTCTTCGTCCTCGCGGGCGACACGCTGTCGCCGTCCATCGAGTCCCGGGTGCTGCGCGGCGCACAGATGGTCGCGGCGCTCAACGCGATCGGGCTCGACCTCGCGACCTTCGGCAACCACGAGTTCGACTTCGGCCCCGACGTGCTGCGCGAGCGCATGGCCGAGTCGAAGTTCGCGTGGCTGTCGGCCAACGTGGTGGACCGACCCTCTGGGCGCGTCTTCGGCGGCGCGCGGCCCGACCTCCTCCTGACCTTCGACGGCCTCGCGGTCGGCTTCCTCGGGCTCACGACGCCCGAGACCGCGTGGGTCTCGAGCCCGGGCCCTGACGTCGTCTTCGGCGATCCGCGCGTCACGGGCAGGGAGGCGGCGTCGAGGCTCAGGGCGCGCGGGGCGAAGCTCGTCGTCGCGATCACCCATCAGGGGATGGCCGCGGACCGAGCTCTTGCCGGGGCCGCCGGTCTCGACGTAATCCTGGGCGGCCACGAGCACGAGCCGCTGATCGCCGAGGAAGGCAAGACGCTCATCACGAAGGCGGGCTCTGACGCGCGCTATCTGGCGCAGGTGGATCTCTGGGTCGCGCGGGACGGGAGGCTCGTCGAGCGCTCGTGGAAGTTCCGTGAGGTGAGCCGGCGCGTCCGGCCCGACCCTGCCGTCGAGGGGCTGGTGACGAGCTACGCGAAGCGGCTCGCCCAGGATCTCGACGTCGTCGTCGGCCGCACGGCGGTGGAGCTCGAGGCGCACTCGGGCAAGCTCACGACGGAGGAGACCAACCTCGGCGACTTCGTCGCTGACGTGATGCGCGAGCGGCTCCAGAGCGACGTCGGGCTCGTCAACGGCGGGGCGATCCGCGGCAACCGCACGGTGCCCGTGGGCCCCCTCACGCGGCGCGACGTCGGCAGTCTCTTGCCGTTCGCCAATGTCGTCATGAAGCTCGAGATGACCGGGCGCGAGCTTCGCCAGGCGTTCGAGCACGGCCTCGCCCAGGCCGACCGCCAGGGCGGC
>Ga0209237_1000774_pt1 | contig 18462 bp, 27 predicted proteins | sample GraSoi013_1_40cm_2_FD_185820 | JGI IMG/M metagenome (GOLD analysis project Ga0209237, IMG submission 185820) | Grasslands soil microbial communities from the Angelo Coastal Reserve, California, USA - Sample 10_02_2013_1_40cm (SPAdes) (version 2) | ecosystem: Environmental > Terrestrial > Soil >... | reverse complement strand
GCGAGGTGGGAGGGCTAGCGAATTTAAACAGCGCGGTTCTCTACCATATAAAGGGGTTTACCCTTTCTTTTCCTCAAAGCCCCAATACTTTGTCAGTTCTTTTTCAAACGCAGAGAACTGTTCTTCATTCAAAAAGTCACCACAGTTTTTGTGGTTTGCCACGACCCTCATTCCGACGAGCTTGAATTCCACCTCGTAGAATGTGACCTTGGGGCAATTGCACATTTGTATAGGACTCTTTTGCTGGCTCTACTTATTTGTTTACCCCTGGAATAAACATTTATCAGTTGCCGCATTCCTATTTTTCTTAATGAGTTCTAGATTTCTTGCCTTTGCGTTGGTGGCTTCGCTGCTGGTGTTTGGGACACTGTCAGTTGCTCTAACCAAGAGCGCTTTTGCAGCCGATGACCTTTGGTATCCAGGCGAAGGCGTCAAGAAGGACGTGTACCTGACATACCGAATTCAAGAACTTGACACTGCCAATGGAGATCCTTTCATAATGACGATGTGGTTCCAAGAGCAGCAGGATAGTAATTGGATAGTCCCAACCTACGTGGAATTTGAAGGCCGCGTCATTCAGGGAACAATGAAGCTCTCCGAAGGCATGGCCTATCTTGCAGGCAGCAACCAGGTACCGGCAGAAATGAACGAATTTATAGGAGGATACGCGAGCTCTTTGCATTGGCTTGATGCTTTTACTACAAAGTCTGAACCGTTGTCGCTCAAGGCAGGGTCTTGGGGCAAGATAGCTGCGATTGGCGGCGCTGAAATAAAGCCTGCGGGCACAGAAAAAGTGTCGTTCCAAGGAGCGCGGGATGTCTGCCAGGCCGATTCATGTGACGCAACGCTCGTATCGTGGCACAAGGGCGTTGATAACAAGATATGGATTGTAAATGAATTTCCATTTCCAGTCAAGGCCGAGACCTTTGCAGAACAATCAATAGGCGGATCCGTGACGCAGTTCAAATTTGAACTTTTGAAAGTAGGCGCAGGACAGCCAAACATCACTGCAACTGGCGAAGTTCCAAAACCGCCGCTTGAAAGAAAGACTTCTAGCGGAAAATATGCTGTCACGCTTAAATGGGAACCAGCAGAAATCCAACCAGGGAGCAATGTAAACTTCGGCATCAGCTTTGCAGACAATACACATGTTCCCTTGAAGGACGTAAGGTATGACTTCACCGTCAAAGACGCAAACGGAATCGTCATTGTGGATCTTAAGGATCAAAGGTCCGAAATAGGTGGTCCCGAGATACATTCAGTAAAGCTAAACAGCTCGGGCACGATAAGGGCCGAAGTTGTAATTACGGCGATAGAAGGCCAGACAACTGGACAGACGATCGAAAGTGCCGAATTTAATGTAGTCGTCGTTCCTGAATTCCCGGTGAACGCCGCCATAGTCGTGGCAACCGTGATAGGCCTCGTGGTCGTCATAACGAGGACAAGGGGCACATCGATTGGAAGCACGTTTGGCGACAGGGGCAATTCACCCTGATCCATACCTTTTTTTTGACGCCGAATCTCGTTTTTGCCACGACTGACAGCATTGCTGACAGCAAAATTTAAAAAGGCATGTTCTGATTGTAAAGCAAATGACACTACCAAAGGGATACGGAAGTGGTGGACGTAGAAGCGGTGGGGGAGGCGAAGGTGGCCGTGACGACGTCGAACGCATGATTGGCCGCAGAGTCGAGAACATGAATGCAGTCTACATTCTTGGGTTTGCGCTGTGCTGGGCTGCAACCGCAGGCGGAGTCTATGTAGGCGTAACCGTCTACCCGTGGGCATACCCGCTGCCGAGTGGTCTTTACGCGCTTTCTGTCCTGACTGTAATCGAGGCACTTGGGCTCTTCTTCATCATGAAGATAACGCACGAGAAGCCTGTCAGAGCGTAAACGTCCTCTTTTTCCTCTTTTTGTTTCAGTTCATGACTCCCCCCCGATGATAGTTTTCTCCTCGCCGCATTTAGAATGCCACTCGCAAGAGAGAATATCGTGGAAAAGATCGAATTTCGGATGCCTTCAGAGAAGGCATAAAAATTAATATACTACGTCTCTGTCTGGGTAGATAATGGTCTGGCTTAGACGTACAACGCACTATTTGTTCATAGTAGTGGTTGCTGTCAATAGCACACTGCTAACCATCAACGCAGGAGACTATATCTTCTACACAGACTGGATGTGGACCTCTTTCGTAGTGTTTTCGGTCTCGCAGTCAACTATGCTTGCTGTGGGTGCCATATACTACATGCTCTTCACAGGAGTACCTGGAACGGCCACATACTACGCTACAATCATGACAATCTACACATGGGTCGCAAAGGGTGCATGGTTCGCACTGGGCTATCCGTACGACTTCATTGTGGTACCTATTTGGATACCTTCAGCAATGCTGTTGGATCTTACATACTGGGCTACAAGACGGAACAAGCACGCTGCAATCATCATCGGTGGAACACTCGTTGGCTTATCGTTCCCGCTGTTCAACATGGTCAACCTGCTGCTCGTCAAGGATCCACTTGAAACGGCATTCAAGTATCCTAGACCCACACTGCCTGCGTACATGACTCCGATCGAGCCTCAGGTAGGTAAGTTCTACAACAGTCCCGTAGCCCTAGGCTCGGGAGCAGGAGCGGTGCTGACAGTGCCGATCGCTGCGTTAGGTGCGAAGCTTAACACGTGGACATATAGATGGATGGCCGCGTGGAGCAAGTGGGATTAAACCCCCTTTTCCTTTCTTTTTCATTTTTTCACAACCTAGCGGATGCTGTAATCCTTAAGATATTGGATGCTCAATTACTTCTATAATGGACGTCTTTGATAACATTGCAACAAAGCTAGACGTGCGGCAGTTCGGCCCACAAGATGTCCCCTCTGAAGTGAAGCAATACATTCTTGAAGCCGCCAGAATGACTGGTACGGGCCTCAACACACAGCACTGGCGGTTTATCTTGGTGGAGGGCGGGGACCAGCTAAGGAAACTTGCAGAAGACAGCACAAGCGGGGCATGGGTTGCGGGGGCAAATTTCGCAATCATTGTGCTTACAAACCCGAAATACAATTTCCATATGATTGATGCCGGAAGAGTATTACAAAACATGCAGCTTGCTGCCTGGAACCGCGGAGTAGCTTCAGGCGTGTTTACAGGCATAAAGGAGGAGAACCTGAGACACGATTTTGGAATTCCAAAGGAGCTCAATATTACGCTGACAATAGGTTTTGGATACCCCGCAAGGAAATTGGCTGGCAAGAAAGATCGCATCCCGATCGGCGAACTGGTCTACCATAACAAGTACGGTAATCCGATGAATCCATGAGTCACAACTTTGTAAGGCCACATATGGCTCCAGACGGAAAGACGCTATCAAGGCAGCGGGGAAGTGACGTGAGACTTTGGAACACTCCCAGAAACCGGACATTCGAACAGGATGCGCCGAGCGAGTCTAGCCTCAGTTCGTCTCCATTACGGCCGGAGCGGGCCGTAACTGTACAGTGATCCTTGGTTATCGTCAGAGGGCTTGATGAACGCGTTAAACGGGTTGTAGAACATTGTATCGATGTTTATCAAATTGGTTTTCTCCCTAATCAGCCAATGATTACCTCGTAGGCTAATCCAATTGATCAACATACTTATACAAAGCTTTTCATGGCTTAACAACATAGCTCATAACCCAAGCCGGGAGCTGTAATGATGTGAACACTTCAGATATGATTACGGCCATCCAGGCGCAATCCTAGAGTAAATGACATAATCGGCTGTAATTGATTGGCCGTAATAGCAACTACCGTAGCAGTGTCAACCACCGCCATAATCACGATCGCCTTTTACTTCAGACAGTCGAAAAAAATCCCGCTCTTGCTTGTACTGCTATTTGTCAGGCCACTAATTGCCGAGAAGCGATTAGGAGGCGGGGAAGAGCGTAATCCGATTGATCTCAGGAACTCATCTATTGGTGGCAACAATGAGGGGATCTGCTCGGCTAGGAATATTCCGACAGGCTCCAACAAATCATGCATTGCTGCGATTGATTCTCTGTCGAACTCGTGATTATCTCTGCGCTCGGGCAAGAGATTGGCACCGCTGGCCCGCGTTAATCCACTCGAGCATTGCAGTTGAGGTTCATTTACGACAGCTTCATTCTTACCAGTAAGCGGGAAAGTTGCCCCTTCTGCAATTATAACGTGGCCACTGATCCTTGTGGTCGTTGCTCCAAATTCAAGTATGGGCGTGCCAGGGATTACTTGAATAATTGGCGTTGTGCTATGAGGCTCTTGAGCGGCATGATTCTCGTTACTACCGGACGGATCAACGGAAGAGCTGTTGGTGAAATTCTCACTGTCTGAATTTAGGGCTTCTGTGGAACCCGATAGCAGTTTTACTCCGCTCACTTCGGTGACTTCGAGTCCTCCTAGACCACTACTGTCACTCTGGATAATGGCGATATTGCTGCCGTGTCCAGAGGCTATTACACCACCTGAAACGGTGACATATCCAACGCCACTTGCCGTATTGCCGCTTGTGAGATGACCGGAGACCTGGACAACTTTCATTCCATTCCTCGCCAAATTATGATTTTTGATTTCGGGACCAAGCGCCTTTTCGATACTCTCACTGCTAAGCTTTCCCTCGTTGATCAGATCCTTAAATTGGGATTTGATACCAGCTTGAAATCTCAGACGATACCATGCCACTTGCTTTGTAGGCATTCGCAACTTTTTTTATCTCGTCGTTTTTTCTCAGCGTCGGATGCTTTTTACCTTGAGACTCGCTCTTATGAATGTTCTTCGATACTATCACAGAATTTTTTCTTTGCGATTCAAGAGCAATACTTTCTATCATGTAGTTATTGGGCTGAAGTGACTAATTAATTCACCTGTATGTGCATGAGAAAAGTGGGGTCGGCCGGATTCGAACCAGCGGCCTCCAGCGCCCAAGGCTGGCATCATACCATGCTAGACAACGACCCCGATGAAAAGCTTCCCTGTCGGAGTGCAATTTTAACCTAATGAACAAACTGGAAAGGATTCTTTCTTGCCTTGTGCAGCTTGCCGATTATAGGTATAGGATAACTGCAGTTTTTGCAGCAGTTGTTGCTGTCAAGGTTCCATGAATCGATGGCAAAGCCATAGCGCCCAATAACGACTCTCTTGCATTCCGGACAGTACGTATCTTCTAACGGGTGTCCGGGAACATTGCCAAGATAGGCGTACTTTAGTCCTTCTTGCTTGGCAATTGCATGGTGCTTTTCAAGTGTTTCAACAGGCGTGTTGTCAAACTCCATCATCTTGTAGTCAGGGTGAAACCGGAGGAAATGTATTGGCGTGTCAGGCCCAAGTTCGTCGTATACAAACTTGCACAGCTTTCTTGCGGCCTCTAGGTCGTCGCCTACCTTCGGCACTATTAAATCTGTTATCTCAACATGGATCTTTGTCTTATCGCGAATTTCTTTTAGCGTCTGGAAAATGGGGTCTGAACTTGGTATGCCGATGTAACGCCTAACAAACTTTTGTTCGCCACTTCCTTTGAAATCAACAGTGATACAATCAAGAAACTGCCCCATCATGCTTACCGATTCTGGAGTGTCGTAGCCGTTTGACACAAAGATGTTAAATATGCCGCGTTTGTGCGCCTCGATGCCGCAGTCTCGCGCAAACTCGATGAAAATAGACGGCTCGTTGTAGGTATAGGCGATCCCCTGCGAGCCATACTGTGCAGCAGTTTCCGCAACCTGTTCAGGCGTCATTTCTGCGCCTTCAACTTTGCGCCTCTGGGAAATGTCGTAGTTCTGGCAGTACTGACAGAGCCAGTTACAGCCGGTCGTAGAAATTGAAAATATGTCCGTGCCGGGCATGTAATGAGTCACAGGCTTTTTCTCTATCGGATCGATGTGGCCCGCGATCACTCTGCCGTAAACGAACAATCGCAATTTGTTGTTCATCACTCCTCTTATACCGCACAGCCCAATTTTGCCCTCCGGTATCTCGCACAGCCTCGCGCATGCTGTACACTTGATTCTACCGTTTGGCAAGGCTATGAAGAGCTCGGCGTCTTTGCCGGGCACGCTTGTCTGCATGAAAGCTGTGTACGCGTTCTAATCTTATAAATCCTCAGGCGTTTGCCAGATACCTATCTATCATGCAGCTACCCTCATCAATTCTATCTCATTTGAGCTGCTCCTGATCTCTGTCGGTTCGGTATAGAGGTGCTTTCCCCATGATACTTTAATGTCGGCACGCAACTTGTGGGTGCCTGAATCGAGATCACTACCGCTCAGTTCGATAACCTTGTTAACGTCAAATAACAGTGATCTTGCTTCCTCTTCTGTCAAGGGGTAAAACGGCGCGTCGTCCTTGATTATCGACACCCAGATCCTGTAATGTATCTTGGGGTTGCGCGTCCAGAACAGAGCGGCCTTCCTTACAAATTTTATTGGCATAATCGTTTTTCTTCCAGATTTTAGGTCGACTTCAGTTGTCACCCGAAAACCATTGTCGTGCTTGTTGTAGGCGCGCTCCCAATTTTTCTGAGAAAACATCTCCCTTATCGCGCCATCCACTTTGAAGCTCAGACTCAGAGTGAGCGGCTGGCCGGACTTGACGCTGTCCTGCGACTTTTCTAGCGTAGCGCCGGCAATAATACTCTCAGCCATTTGTCTGGATGGTATCATTTATATCCTCAATAAGTAGTTGTCTGTATAACGCATGTTTGTAGAAATTGCTAATGTTAAGGATACGGAGATCGAACTAAAAATACGTGAAGAGGATATTTCTGTTCTATACATCATCCAGCATGAATTGTTGAAGGAAAAGAGCGTAGACTTTGCCGCCGTCATCCAAAAGCACCCGCTGACAAACGAATACCAAATGAGAGTGACGACAAAAAGGAAGGACCCGATGGAAGTGCTTCAGGACGCGTCGGCTTCTGCTCAGGAGTATTCCAAAGATCTAGTCAGCATGATCAAGTCCGCAATCAGAAAGTAACGGGGTTTTTCCGCCTTGCGTTTCTGTCCAAAGTGCGAAACACGTCTGAGGCCCGCGCCTGACGAACAAATAGTAGAATGTCCCAAGTGCGGTTTTAAGGCCAAAAAGGACCAGCAAGAAAAGAGCACAACAAAGCAGGAGAGCAAGCGGACAGGTTCTGACGCTTCGCTCAAAGTCATGGAAGGCGATGTCATTGACGCGCTTCCTACGACTAGCATGGAGTGCCCCCATTGCAAGAACGCCACAGCGTTTTGGTGGATGCTGCAGACAAGGTCCGCAGACGAAGCCACCACGCAATTCTTCAGGTGCACAAAATGCAGCCATACATGGCGTAACTATGCCTAGAATATTAGTACCCCCAATTATTTTGGCAGGAACGTCAGGAAAAGGAATGTAGCTACTCCTTATGAGAAAAAAACTTATCGAAGCCAATATTGTATCTTCCATCTTGTCTTAATTTGTCCGCTAATTCCATTTGCGGACCAGGATTTCATTCATCCTTTTGAGTCGAAAGTGTCCTAAATAGCAATGTTTAAAATCGGAAATGACTGCCACATAGAGTAATTTGGTATTTGTAGCTAGGAGCAAGTCGCCTGATGAGTGGAAGGCCGTGGCATCTGCAATTTCAACCCTTGTTGACGAGGCAACATTTGAAGCGGCGGCCGAAGGGATCTCTTTCAGGGGCATGGATCCTTCGCACATCGCGCTTATCGACATACATTGGCCCAACCATGCGTTTGAAAAGTACGAATGCGACAGCCTGGTCAAATTCGGCATCAGGATCGACGAATTTTCAAAGTTGATAAAAAGGGCAGACAAGAAGGACGCGATCGAAATATCACTGAGCGATGACAGCATGCTGCACGTAAAGATGTCAAACGGATACAAGAGGGAATACAAGACGCGCCTGATAGAAAGTTCGGCCAGTTCTACTCCATTGCCAAAACTTAATTTTAATTCCAAGGCGGTGCTCACAGCCATGGCGTTTGATAAGGTGTTATCCGACGTCCAGGTAGTGTCTGAATACATCTCAATTGAAAGCAAGCCGGGCAAGATCAATTTTTCCGGTAGGGGCGACTCTGGCGAGGCCGACATTGCGCTTGAAGCAGGCAACGAAGGGCTGGAAGATCTTGCAGTCAAGGAGGAAAGCAAGGCCACATACAGCCTCGACTACTTATCAAAAATAACCAAGGCCGTGGTGTCCATGGGCGGCTCGGTGACAGCAGAGTATTCAAATAAAATGCCGCTCAGGCTCGAGTTCAAGATAGCTAATGTGGGCAGGATACATTTCTATTTAGCACCCCGGGTTCAGGATTAGCATGCGCCTTGTAATGAAGTTTGGTGGAACCGCGGTAGATTCCCCAGACAAGGTCAGACACGTTGCGCATCTCGTGAAATCGCACAAGAAAGACAACGAAATCGTATGCGTCGTTTCTGCTTTGCGTGGCATGACGGATGGTCTGTTGTCGATAGCTGATAGCGTCAAGCGCGGCGACAAAACATCGATAGACGAATTTGTGAAAAAGTCGGCCAAGATCCATACGGACGTCGCCGAGGGCGCGATTTCTGATAAGAGACTGAAAAACGAAGCTGTTGCTGTTGTAAAAAAGATAATCAACGAGCTTGAAGACGTACTCGGCGGAATAGTGCTTCTGGGCGAGGTCACACCCAAGTCGCTTGACTATTTGATGTCGTTTGGTGAGCGCCTCTCGACGCCCATTTTGTCGTTCGCATTGCATATTGACAGACAGCAACTTTGGCGAGGCTAGGCCCCTGTTGGACACGACAAAGCTGCGGGTGAGCCACAAGCTAGAACCGATTTTCAAACAAGGCTCTGTGCCCGTGATCACAGGCTTTATTGGTGCAGACCAGTATGGCAACATCACCACGATCGGCCGCGGCGGCTCGGACTATACTGCTACAATAATAGCTGCCAGCACCGGCGCTGAAGAAGTTTGGCTTTGGAGTGACGTGGACGGATTAATGACAGCAGATCCAAAAATAGTGAAAGACGCCCAGGTACTCAAGGAAGTGTCATTTGCAGAAGCAATGGAGATGGCACTATTTGGGGCAAAGTACATGCATCCGCGCGCGCTCGAGCCTGTTATCGACACCAAAATACCGATCCGAATTCGCAACACGTTCAACATAAAACACACAGGCACCGTCATTACCCAGAACCCGAGCAAAGAATCGCAAAAAATAGTAAAGTCAGTCAGCGCGATACGCCACACCGCTCTCATCGACGTGAGCGGGGGCGGGATGGTCGGGACTCCGGGTACCGCGGCCAAAATATTCGACACGCTGGCCAAGAACCGAGTCAACATCATGATGATTTCGCAGAGCCCTTCAGAGTCGAGCATTTCAATGGTTGTCAGGAAGAGCGACCTTGACAAGGCCACGACGACGCTGGAGCTGAGCCTGCTTGGCAAGGTCATCAAGCAGATAAACGTCAACGATGATGTCGCAGTGATTGCGGTGGTGGGCTCCGGGATGCGCGGCATCAAGGGAGTCGCAGCCAAAGTGTTCGGGGCTGTAGCCAAACACGGCGTAAATGTCATAATGATAGCGCAGGGCTCGTCAGAGCTCAATCTTGCTTTCGCGGTCAACGACGGCGATTGCGATCAGGCTGTCCGTGCGCTACATGACGAGTTTGAGCTTGCCCGGGCATCTGGAAAAGGATAAATGGCATCCAGTCAATCTCAACTTTTGCAGACATGAGCGCCAAAAAGGGCAAGTTGTATGTAGTAGGCGTTGGACCTGGCAGCCATGATCATATGACGTACCGTGCAAAGCTAGTCATTGACGAAAGCGAAGTCATTGTCGGCTACGATACGTACGTCAGCCTTGTTGAAGACCTGATAGCGGCCAAGGAGGTTCATCGTTATGCCATGACGCAGGAGGTTGAGAGGGCCAACCAGGCGATCGACTTTGCAGAAAAGGGCAAGATAGTCTCGTTGGTTTCTTCCGGTGACCCTGGCATCTACGGCATGATCGGGCTGATATATGAAATTCTGGCAGAAAAGGGCTGGGACAAGGAAGGGGGCATTTACGTCGAGTGCGTCCCGGGCGTTTCCTCACTTAATTCCTGCGCTGCACTAGTAGGCTCTCCCCTCATGACAGATTTTGCAGTTGTCAGCATGAGTGACCTGCTGGTCCCCTGGGATATCATAGTAAAGCGAGTAGAAGCGGCGGCGATGGGTGACTATGTTACTGTCATCTACAACCCTGCAAGCAAAAAGAGGGTCCACCAGCTGCGGGACACCCGGGAGATATTCCTGAAATATCGCAAGCCTGACACGCCCGTGGCCGTAGTCAAGGGTGCTTACAGGGAAAGTCAGCAAGTAGCGATAACGACTCTGGACAAGTTGTTGGAACATCAGGAAATGCTTGGCATGATAACGACCGTCATTGTGGGCAATTCGTCTACTTTCAACTACAAGGGAATGATGATAAACCCACGGGGTTACACGTCCAAATACGAGCTTGTCAAGCAGTAATTTATTCAATAGGCTGAGGTAAATCAAAAATTAAAAGGAAAAAGGGTTGTGGCTTAAATTACTTGCCACGGTCTTGTTGCGAAAGTCACGCCAAGCCCTACGCCGATAATCACGCATTGGTAGACAATATTGCCATACGGAATTGGCTTAATTATAGGGTCTCCTTCAACATTTACTGTCGCACCCCTGCCGAGACCTGGGCCTACGTGTTCTATGTTAAGCTGTGTGTGTACGTGATATGTTGCTGGCTCTAGTGCCTTCACGGTGATCGAGTAGTGAATTGTTCCGCCTGCTGGAATGTCGAAAATGTTGCCAGGTGGATCTCTCTGCAAGAACTCCCATCTGTTACCCGCGTTTGCCGACTCGCTGAATAGTGACAGCCATGCTCTGAGCGGCTTGTTGACCAAGCTCTTCAGATCACCACTTACAGTCAATGTCTCGCCAGTTTTTAGCGTCTGGTCAGAAAATTGCTCATTTTCAATCCTTACGAATCTGCTCTGAAGCTGTGCTTGTACACCGTGTCCCTCTGCGCTTGGAAAGAAGACCGCGAATGAAGACAGCACCATGACAGTCGCAAGAGCCGTCACAATCAACGTCTTGCTTTCTATCATATATCTTAGGTAGACCAGAGAGAACAAAGATATATATTTTGCTCCCGGCGGGAATGCGCCGAATTTCGTCATTTCGTCAATGCTAATTAGTGGCCCTCGCAGAGTAGTAGCACTTGGCTTCTTCTGAGGATGCAGCAGGCAGGCTCGCGCTATCCAACATTGAGGAGATAGGGCCGGCCACGGAAAAACGCCTCAATGAGGCCGGCTTTCGGTCCATCCGCGACCTGTTAGTGAGGGGACCAGTTGATGTCGCTGAAGTAACCGGGATGGAGATGGACAAATCGGCCGAGATATGTAACAAGGCTCGAATGATGCTTGAAGAGCTTGGAATAATAGACAGAAGCTTTGTGACGGCCACCAGCCTTTTCAGCAAGCGGAGGGATCGCATATCTTCGGGCTCGAATAGCTTCGATGACTTGCTTGGCGGCGGCCTGGAGACTAAGGCAGTGACCGAAGTCTATGGTGAATTTGGGACAGGCAAGACTCAGCTCTGCCATACGCTGTGCGTTATGGTGCAGCAAGACACGCTTGTAGGCGGGCTCGATGCAAAGGCACTCTACATCGACACAGAAAACACTTTCCGGCCGGAAAGAATAGTTTCAATCTCAGACACGCGAGGTATTGATCCGCGCAAGTCGCTTGAAAACATAATTGTAGCAAAGGCGTACAACAGCGCGCATCAAGAACTCATCATTCAAGAAGCCGGCTCTGTGATTGAAGACAACCACGTCAAGCTGATACTCGTCGACTCGGCAGTCGCACACTATCGAGCCGAATTCCTTGGCCGCGCAACGCTGTCAGAGCGGCAGCAGCGCTTGAACAAGTTCATGCACATATTGGTTAGAATAGCAGAAACATACGACTTGGCTGTACTGGTGACAAACCAAATACAGGCGTCGCCTGATGCCTACTTTGGCGACGCAGCGCGGCCTACTGGTGGTAACGTAGTCGCGCACACCAGCACGTATAGGATATATCTGAAGCGCTCAGGCAAGAACAGAATAGCAAGGATGGTCGACAGCCCCTATCATGCAGAACGGGAAATCGTATTTACACTATCAGAGCGCGGCATTTCAGATGTCACCGAAAGCAGATAATATTAAATTAAGGCTGATGGCACTCGCATGCTATGCCACAATCGCACGGTACCAGAAGGAAGGCCCGTTCTATTCTAACCAAGGACAATGTCGTCAGGGGGATATCCTATCTGCTTCACGATTACAAGATTGGAGAGAAGGTTGTTGTCGACATTGACCCGAGGGAACACGACACTACCCCCCATAGAAGGTTTCAAGGCAGGATAGGCGTGGTTGAAGGGGTGGGGAGGCGCACCCTGAGGGTCGCGGTTATGTTTGGCGACAAGAAAAAGATACTACAGACCCGGTTCAACCACATCAAGCCTCTTAAAGGTACTCCTGAAATGTCGGCAGCAGGTGCCGAAAGCAAATGACGGAAATTATAAAGAAAGAAATAGTGACGCTTCCCCACGTAAAGGAGATCCTAGAGTCGACCAAACCCGATGACATGGACCAGATCCAGAGATGGACTGCGGATTATGTCACCAAGTTCTCAAAGGTTGACTCGAAAAAGGCCCAGAAAATGGTGCGCCAACTGGTGGACCAGTGCGACCTGACCGAAGAAGAGGCAGTCGAAGTTGTCAACATCTTGCCGGTGTCGCTTGAAGAGCTAAGGGCCTTTACTTTCGGGTGGAAAAAACTCATTCTGACAGAGACGCTGGAAAAGATGTTGAATATCCTAAGGGAAGGCACCCAAAGTTAAATACTCACTCTCGTATTATAGGAATTGAACATTGTCAGGACAGCCACCACCATCGCAGGATGCTGCAACAGGGCATTACAGCCATGGCGAGCATGGTCAACCAAGGAAATACGAGGAATACGCGTACGTGCTTGATTTTACGCCGAGGGGCAAGTCCATAACGGTAAGGGGCAGGGAAGGCGTAATCATCCAGGCCATAGGCGAGGAACGACTTACTCTCTTGGAGCTGCTTGGCGTCCAGAATGCAAATGTTGAGATCGGCGAGCGCCTGTACATTGGCCGTGAAGGCCGCGATAAGGTCGCAAGCGTACTTGGCCGACTGGAGTACAACGATATTTCACAGACTGCCAAGAACGAGCTTTCAAACATTGTGGAAAAGATTGTGGTTGCCAACGAAAAGCGCTTTGTGGAATACATGAACATGTCGCAGCCAATAACTCCGCGTATACACGCGCTCGAGCTCATTCCGGGCATCGGCAAAACTTACATGATGACGATAATCAAGGAAAGGGACAAGAAAAAATTCGAAAACTTTGCTGACCTGCAGAGCAGGGTGGGCCTGAGGGACCCTGCAAAGCTAGTGGCAAAAAGGATAATAGAAGAAATAATGGGGCAGGCCAGAATGAACCTTTTCGTGCGAAAGTAATTGCCACGAAACATTACAAAAGCCCTTGGCCAAAACATGCTCGTTGATCGACGAGTCCTTGGGAAGATTATCAAAGCCGCTAGCATCGGCAAGAACGAGACGGTGCTTGAGGCAGGCACAGGGCAGGGAATACTCACAGAGGAGCTGTGCAAGGCAGCAAAGAGCGTCATTTCGTATGAAGTCGACACAAAGTTGTTCGGACAGGCGCAGGAGAGGCTGCAGTTTCAGAATCTGAAGCTTGTAAACACTGATTTGTTTAGGACAAGGAACGAGCGCTTTGACATTTTTGTTTCAAACCTCCCATACTCCCGAAGCAGGGATGCTTTTGAATGGCTGGCTATGCAGAAATTTGATAGGGCTATTGTAATGGTGCAAGAGGAGTTTGCAGACAAGCTCGCAGCCAAGCCGGGCGACAAGAACTACAGGGCAATATCTGCACTGGCATCATCTTGCTTTGTAATTGAAAAATTGTTCAAGGTTGGAAGGGAGTCGTTTGAACCTCAACCAAAAATAGAGTCAGTGGTCGCTCGAGTAATTGCCATCAATGCGGTTGCGAAAGAGACTATAATGATGCTCAACCTCCTGTTCTCAAAAAGAAACAAAAAAGCTACAACTGTAGCTTCCAAGGCTGGCCTAAAGGCTGACTTTGGCACGAAACGAATAGACCAGCTTCTACCCGCCGATTTGATCAAGATGGCCGAGTCAATATCAGATGTACATTCCATCCGATGATACTTTCCTACTCGCAGACTGTATCAGACAGTACAGCGGCAAGTGGGCACTTGAAATAGGCATCGGCACCGGCCTCCTGCTCAATCTGCTTGAAAAGAGCTTTACGAACGTGGTTGGCTCTGACATCGACCTGTGGTCGCTCGAACACTGCAGGGGCAGATCAGGTGCAATGCTTGTATGCTGCGACGCGGCGTCAGCGTTTGCCGGAAGGTTCGACCTTATAGTAAGCAACCCGCCATACCTCCCTGATGACAATGAGGTCAGGGATAAGACCGTGCATGGCGGCCCCGTAGGAATAGAAACTACAATACATTTCCTACAGTCAGCGCTGCCGCTCCTCGTCGGAGACGGCAAGATGCTGCTTGTAGTTTCATCGCTTGCCGACTCTTCGGCGGTTGATCAGCTCGTCATGGAGAAAAAGATGCACAAAAAAGTGGTTAAGGAAAAAAGGCTATTCTACGAGACACTCTCCGTTATTGAGCTAACTACTTGATCACTTTTTCAGCAGCTTGCCAGCCCGCAACGCTATCTGGTCTGCCATCTGCGACATAGTAGCGCGGCCGCCCAGATCATAAGTCACGTGAGTGCCTTCGTTAATGACGCCCTCTGTAGCCTTGAATATCGCATCTGAGATTTGTTTTTCTCCAAGGTATTCCACCATCCACGCGCCTGACAGTACGGTGGCGACTGGGTTGACCTTGTTCTGGCCGGCGTATTTCGGCGCGCTACCGTGTGCAGGCTCGAACATTGCATACTTGTCGCCATAGTTGCCTGAATAGACGTTGCCGATAGAACCGACATGGCCGGAAGCGCATTCTGACACGATGTCCATGAAAAGGTTGGTGCTTAAGAGTACGCTCTGGTTGAACCTATCCGGGTTTTTTACCAGCTGCTGCGTCATGTTGTCGATGTAGTATTCCTCCACTTGTATGTTCTTAAACTGCTTCTGCGCGTTTTCTACAGCGCCCCAGAAAATGCCATCCGTCTCTTTGAGTATGTTGCGCTTTGTAATCACGTACACCTTGGTAAAGGCTCTTTTCTTGGCCACTTCAAACCCTTTCTTGGCCACGCGATCGCAGCCCTTCCTGGTGGTCTTGCGTATTGCGATTGCCGAGTTGTCGCTTGTCTTGAACTCGATGCCTGCGTACAACCCTTCAGTGGCTTCGCGCACGCAAACAAAATCCAGCTGCTTTTCCGCATTCTTGTACGTCTTGATCGGCCTAATGTTTGCGTAGAGCTCGAATTTCTGGCGGATGCTCACCGCGACGCTTCGCGGTGCGTCTGGCAACGGTACCGTGGTGGTTGGACCTTTAAAGCAGGCATCAGACTCGTCAAGTAGCTTCCAGACCTCCGGTGAGATGTATGAACTGCCGCCCTTCTTTTCCCACCACTCTGATCCCGCGTCGCACGGAACAAGTTCAACTTGGGAATTACAAGCTTTCAAAACCTTGATCATTGCGTTAACTAGCTCTGGCCCCGTGCCATCGCCCTTGATCACTGCTGCAGTCTTGCTGGCCAAATCAAAGAGGCGGCGCTTTTTTCGCTATTTATTCTATTGCTTGGACGTGAGCTCGATTCGCGCCACCATCTTGTTGTCCTGCGGGAAGGCCGGCGTGTCAGACGGCTTTGCCACCTTCGTGAATTTGCCTTCTTCTGAAAAGTACGAATATTCAATATTATAGTTGGTAAGGTTCAGCGTCTGTTCTAGTTTTGCGCCAGTCGAGTTGTCTACGACCTCTATCGTATTGGTGTTGTTGTAGATTTTCATGAAGTCGCCCAGCGTGAACCTTATAGGCCTGATATATTCGATATGTATGATGTTACCCACTTCATCAGTGCGAATTGGCCGGACACAGTCTTTTCCATCCTTTGGCTGCTTACCAACGTCGTCTGGCAGCAACATATGCTTGCTATCGACTATAACTTCAATTCTTGGATAAAGCTGGAAGGATCCGGTATCACCGCCCTTGAGGCATACCTGCGTCGGGTCAGGAGGCGGCGCAAGATTTGGTATTATGACAAGCGCAACGAGAGTGGCGGCTCCCATTGCAATCGGAGGTATCAGCATCTCCTTCTTGCCCAACCTTTTCTTTGGCTTCTCCTCCTTTATTTTGCGCTTTGGCAAACTTGTTGTTGTAAGGGCACGATCGGGCGTTAATATTGCTTTGCGCGCACATTGTTAAATAATACCAAGCGGGCATACATGTCGGCTTTGCAAATAATCCAGCTATCAGACATTCACATTGGCAGCCTATTCGTCCAGAACGTTTTCGATGTCGCGGTCGAGGAAGTCAACAAACTCAGGCCAGACGCGATCATTGTAACCGGTGATCTGACAGACGACGGGATACTCTTCCAGTTTGAAAAGGCAAGGAATGAGCTCAAGCGCTTTACATGCCCAAACATAATTGTAGTTGCTGGCAACCACGACTACAGGCACACCGGATATTTACTGTTCAAGAAGTTCTTTCCATCAAAGCAGATCTACGAGTTTGACGACGCCATAATCCTCACGCTGGGCACCGCCAGGCCCGATAGGGACGAGGGCGAAGTCGGCTACCGACAGAACCTGTGGATGGAAAAGACCCTGACCAAATTGCCAGAGAGCAAGCCAAAGATAGTGGCGATGCATCACCACTTGATAGGAATTCCTGACACCGGCACCGACAAGATCATTATCCTTGATGCAGGCGACACGTTGCGAACGTGCCTGCACTCCGGAGTCGACTTGGTATTGTGCGGCCACAAGCATAGACCATGGGTGTGGAACCTTGGGCGGCTGGAAATAGCCTACGCCGGCACAACGTCGTCTACGAGGTTCCGCGGCTTTTTTGAAAACTGCTACAACATCATTGAAGCAGAAAAAGGGAAAAAGCCACGCGTGGACATAAAGATAGTGGGAAAGAAGCGCTTTCCCCTCGCAGAGCTCGTCGAGCGCTACAAGCCATTCCTTGAGGAGGCTTAGGCGTACGCTTCATGTAAGCTTGAAAGAATTAATTAACGAGAAGCGCGTATTATCGGTAGGCAGCAGTGAAGATTCAGAGTTAATCCTGAAGCTATGAAGAGAAGGCATTTGACTGAGCTGCCCATATTATTTCCGTGAAAATGTCTATTGCTAATCAGATATGCTTATCGTGATTGCCTATCTTGACCATACGTTCTATTTCATATCGACAGCTTATCGAATATCAAAATCGCTTCCATAATCTAGTAAAAACATGAATCTTTTATACTTTTTATCGTCTAAACCTGAAATGCAAGTTAATATACTGGTAAGTATCCTAGGTAACTCATGGCTCAGATGCCAGCACTGATACCAAAGGAAGTCGAAATCCAAAGACTGAAAAAGATCTACATCATGGTCATCATGCTGGGTTCAATTGCAGCCTCAGTAGAAGTCGACAACTTTGTCGACGGCTCGCTGCACCAGACAGCAATCAGAGACTCCGCATTTACGCCGGCTCACTGGTGGCTATACAGCCACTTCGTAGCTCTCCCACTGGGTTGGGGTATGGTCGCAATGTACGACAGAAAGGTACCAATCCTTAGGGGTCCGGGCAACTCGATGAACACCGGTTTGAAAATCACCATCATTGGCTACCTAGCCACGATGTTCACAATCGGTGTCAACGAGATGTGGCACTTCTGGTTCGTCGAAGAAATCTTCGCAGTTCCTAACCACTGGATGTTCAACATGGGTGTCGTCGTGGCATTCATGGGTGCTCTGGCCTACGTAGTCAGAGTGTACGCCAGACTGGTAGAGCTGGGTGCAGAAACACCTGCAAAGAACCCATATGTGGCCGAAATGTACAAGCTAGCACTCGAAGGCAAGCTATACAGCAGGTCCATCCCATAAACGGGTTTCGACGAAGCGTCTGGAAAATCCAGACGCACGCTTTTTCTCTTTTTCTTACAGAATTATTGTACATTCTCCTTTTTCACCACACTACAAAATTCTTACTGATCTCACTAGATAAACAGCTATGAATCTGGGACCAACGTTGCTCGCTATAATCTTGGCAGCTCTCGTTTCAGCTACTGCAAAGATCTAGTCGTCAGCCCACCTAGTGACCGATCGAAATGGTCATGACAGACGGAATCGCGATGAAAGCACACGTCATATCCAATCTTGCATTGACAAAAAGGCATGATTGAAGACAACAGCACGCATTTTTTATTCTCTCCGGAGCGCGACTATCGGCGGCAGCCTTGAT
>Ga0209237_1000773_pt1 | contig 18465 bp, 18 predicted proteins | sample GraSoi013_1_40cm_2_FD_185820 | JGI IMG/M metagenome (GOLD analysis project Ga0209237, IMG submission 185820) | Grasslands soil microbial communities from the Angelo Coastal Reserve, California, USA - Sample 10_02_2013_1_40cm (SPAdes) (version 2) | ecosystem: Environmental > Terrestrial > Soil >... | reverse complement strand
GGCGCGGAACCGGCTCCGGAGTATGAAGGTTCGCTGGTCACTTGCGCCGCGGCGAACGAGGAGCCTGAGCCTTCGGCGTCAGCTCGGGGAATCGCTTGCCGTCGTGGGCGCATCGCATGTTGCGGTCCAGTGGTCGACCGCATTCGCACACCCACCCGATGAGTCTCGCCGGGACTCCTGCGACTAAGCCGTGGGCCGGGACGTCCTTGGTGACAACCGCTCCGGCGGCAACCATCGCACTTCGCCCGATCGTGATGCCGCATAGAATAGTGGCGTTTGCGCCAATCGAAGCGCCATCATCGACATTGGTCGGAACGACCTCCCATTCAAGGCTGCCTGCACGAGGATACGAATCGTTCGTAAAACACGAGTGCGGTCCAATGAACACCCGGTTACCGAGCGTCACCCCGCGATAGAGTGACGCGAAATTCTGGATCTTGCAGTCGTCTCCCACGATGACTCCCGCATCGACGAAGACATCTTTTCCAAGGACGGTCCTGTGCCCAACTCTTGCTCCCGCGCGTACGTGAACCCAGTGCCAGACGCGCGCATCACCCTCGACCTGGGCTCCCGGCTCGACAATCGCCGTGGGATGGATCGCCATGATCACCAAGCCCAAGGCATCTGGGGATAAGAGCGTTCCCGCGGATTCCTTCGCAGGGCGCGCGGGGTCATCAAGCGGCGAGTCCGACCAAGAAGCCGAGTACGTAAGCCGCGAGTCCAAGAAGACTGGCAAGGATGACCGTATCTCGGGGGCTCAGTTGGAACGCGGGGATGTTCGCGGTTCGAATCTTTCCGGCGTGCATCGTCTCTCCGGTCCCCAAAGGCGGGTATTAAGCTTGCCCGAAAATTATCGGGGATGATAAGTGCGGATGTTCCCGACTTCGCGCGTTCTCACTCACGAGACTATTCAAGAAACTCCTAAATAGCGATGCCTAGGATGGGCCCGGCAGATTGACGCCCGCCGATCTAGCGATAGCGGGGACGCTCTCGTTCGCAGCGACGTTCCTGTTTGCCGCATGGCACATTCGAGCCCTGCGAGGATCCACCATCGTGGGTATCGACATTCACAAGCCGAACTCTCCACGAATCGCCGAGATGGGCGGTGCATCGTTGCTGGTGGGGTTTTACCTCGGTGTGAGCATCCTTGCAATCTTCGCGAACTCGACGATTCCGGCGCCCATCTTCAGTACCTCGCTGCTCGCAATTCTCGGTGCGGGCTTTGTGGGCATCCTTGACGATCTCTTTGCGATTCCCAAGCGGTACAAAGCACTACTCCCGTTTCTGGCGAGCCTCCCCCTCGGCGTCGTTGAGTATTCTGGAAATGCCACATCAATCTTGGGATTCAACGTCGGGGGATTAATGATCGTGCTGATTCCGCTCGGCGTCACCTCCGCGGCAAATGCGTCGAACATGTTGGAGGGCTTTAATGGCCTTGGGGCCGGTCTTGGGATCATCATGTGTGTCGGACTAATCACACTCGCATCGATGTTCGGAGCTCAAGCGGGGCTTTTCATCCTCGTTCCGTTGCTCGGGTCTCTCCTCGCGTTCCTATGGTTTAATCGGTATCCGGCCAGGATTTTCCCTGGCGACTCGCTCACCCTCTGTGTGGGGGCCGCGATCGCCTGCGCGGCTATCATCTCGACTCCTTCGTTCAAAATGTTCGGCCTTTTCCTCTTTATCCCGATGATCGCTGAATTCGTTCTGAAGGCACGTGGACGGTTCCGAGGGGAAAACTACGGCATGCACATGCCGGACGGTAGGCTGTTGCACCAAGGTCGGGTCGAGTCGCTCACGCACCTCATCACCCGGACTGGCCGTTTCCGAGAATGGCAGGTGGTATCAATCCTCTGGGGAGCTGAGTCAGTGCTCGTGGCAGTCTTGCTAGTCGCGGCTCGCCTGTCCACGCCGGGCTAAGGGGGGCAATGTTAAGTGGCTCCGGACCTGCTTCACGAATATCTCAAGAGCCGTGACAGCGGGGTTATCCATTCGTTGCTCGAGGGACCTCCAGGACGACTACTGGACATCGGCAGCGGCTCCGGAGAGGACCTCCGCGCCCTTGAGCTCAGCGGCTGGGACGCAATCGGGCTTGACCCGTTCCAGCGGGCTCCTGGTTTCTCGGCTGTTCGCGGCATCGCCGAGCGATTGCCCTTCCGAGACTCCTGCTTTGACGCGGTTACTTGTGTTCTAGTTCTTCCACATGTCGAGTCGGCGACCGAGACTCTTCACGAAACGTTCCGGGTTATGCGATGTGGGGGGCAAGCCCTGTTCGTCGTCTTCAGTAACTCACCGCTCAACGCGAGAATTGCGATCTCGAAGTATCGACTCCCACATGAAAGACATCCGATTCGCACCAGGATGTTTTCGTCTCGAGCCCTCACTCGACTTGTGCGTTCGGCGGGGTTCAAGGAAGTCGCGCAATCCAGAACGGACTTCCTTCCGTGGATGTCGGGACTCTTGTCTTCGGAAGAGTCGCGAAGGCGAGTCCTCGGAATCCTAGGCAAGCTCGAGATGGCGCTCTCTCGAACCCCGGCCCGCCTGGTCGCGCGCAAGCTTATCCTGAAAGCAGTGAAACCATGAATCTCGGACCAGCAAGACCCGCAGTTTGTCATGTCGTGTATGCCCGTTACCCCGCGGATCCGCGAGTCCGGCGGGAGGCCGAGGCACTCTCACGGAGCGGGTACGACGTCGACGTCATTTGCCTTCGAGCGGAGGGCGAGGCGAACCAAGAAACCTTGGAGGATGGAGTCCGCGTCACGCGAGTTCCACTTCGAGCTATTCGCGGCTCGCGCATGAGGTACATCTATCAGTACATGCTCTTCTGCCTCCTGGCGGCGAGCTATCTGATGGCCAAGCAGGTTAGCCGTCGGTACAAAGCTGTGCATATCCACTCGATGCCTGATTTTCTCATCCTCGTCGCTCTCCCAAGCCGGCTCCTCGGTTGCACGGTCGTGCTCGACCTCCATGAGTCGATGCCGGAGTTGTATCTGGCCCGGTTCGTGGACCGTGAGGGGTCGCTCGGGCACCGATTGACCCTCGTCGCACAAAGTTGCTCTTGCCTGCTCGCCACCCGAGTCGTGACGGTCAATGACCAGATTGCGGCTCTGCTCAACAGCCGTGGGATCCCGCGCTGGCAGGTGTGCGTGATAGAGAACGCACCGGATTGGACGCAATCTGATGATCGAACAAGAGCGAGCGTGGCCAAGGAGCCGTTCACGATCGTAATTGCCGGGGGATTGAACGCAGAGAGGGACTTGGAGATTGTGATTGACGCGGCCTTTGAGATCGCACGGATCGTTCGTATACGATTGCGTCTCATCGGACCTGGCGATCCGTCATACATCGACGGATTGCGTTCCAAGGTTCGCTCACTTGGACTCGAAGAAACCGTCACAGTCGAGCCTGAAGTTCCCGCCGGTGCCGTGGCCGCTTTAGTCACGGGGAGCACCATCGGCATCGTTTCGTATGTTAAGAACCCGATCACTGAGATTGCGACGCCGAACAAGGCCTACGAGTACGCCGTCGCTGGGAAAGCGATGGTCGTGACAGACCTGCCCGGCTTGAAGAGCCTTCTGGGTGACGCCGTTGTATACTACAAGCCCGGGGACGCCAAAGACCTCGCGCGGCGAGTGTTGGTTCTTCTCCGCAACGATGAGCTGCGCCGGCGACTGGGCCAAGCTGTGCGCGCGCGTATTACCGCCCATGCCTGGCCAATCATGGAGAGTCGACTCATTCGGATGTACCAAGGCCTGAGTGCCGCAGAGGCCGTCGAATCATCTCGGAAAGGCACGGACGGTCGGTCAGGACGAATGGGGGAGGCCTAAAAGCGTGCGCGCACCCGATCGGTCGATTGTCGTGAGCGTCGACGTCGAACCGGACGTTGCATTGTTCGTGGACGGCAAATTCGGATTGACCGAAGGGCTTGGTAACCTCACAGATCTCTTTCGCCGACTGGAAGTTCCCGTCGATTATTACTTCACGCTAGATGCGGCACGAGAAGTCCCAGATTTCGCGCACGAACAGGCAAGGGACAGGCGGTGGGTTGGTTGTCACGGACTGTTCCATCATCCGGCTTATTACTCACGTCGCTCCCCTCGATGGCAGAAGCAGGCTGTGGTGGAAGCGACAGCCGGACTCAAGGAAATTGTCAGGAAGAACCCAGAAATGTTCCGTACACCGAATTTCAGCGTAAGTGAATACATTCTACAGTCGCTTGAGAGCCTCGAATATTACGCGGATTCATCCGTCCTCCCGGGGCGCCACAAGAAGATATACCGCATCCTAAACGCAACCGACCATCGGACTGCGCCGCATGTTCCCTATCATCCAAGTTTTTCGGACCCGTGCTCCCAGGGGGGGATGAAACTCTGGGAGTTCCCAATTACCGAGAATCCAGCAGCGCCAGGGGCACCAATTGGACTCGGCTTCGTCAATTCTTCGTCCGTCGAGGTGGCGCTTCAGGCCGTCCGCGTTAGCGTGGGTCCCGTCGTCACCGTCCTCTGCCATCCGTGGGAGGCGATTGACCTTCGAAAGAGATACTCTGGTTTGCCGGAGTGGTTGACATCCACATGTCGAAGTGACCTGCGTTCCTTCGAGAGGTTCCTGAGCGAAATGGGTAAGGAGTTGAATTTCACGTGTCTAAGGGACCTCGTCCACGACTATGTTTCCCTCTCGAAACCGGTCAACGCGGAAGTTGGAATTTCATGATGCGACTTCCCAAGGCCACCGTAATAGTGCTACTTGCCGCGTTGGTCTGTGTCAATCTTGCTCTGAGATATCCTGCAGCGCAACACGAGGGAGGCGCAGATTCGTTCGTATTCCATGGTCTCGCGCAAGTGGTTCTCGACACGAAACATGCGGACTGGTTGCTTAACCCGCTTTCTGTGCTCGGCCTCTATCCCCTCTCGCACCCATCCGGATCGATTCTCTCCGTCTCGGATTTGAGCGAGGTCGGCGGTGTCCAGGTGGAAGGTTCAATCCTTCTGGCCGATATGCTGACATCCATCCTGGGAACCCTGGGCGCTTTCCTAATGGCGCGCGAAATCAAAGTCGGCGACCCACTAGCCCTTCTCGTCGCCTTCATTTTTTCTACTGCGCCGCGATTCGTGAGCAGCCTCGAGTGGCAGGTTCCGACCCGGAGCCTGTTCACCGCAATCGTCCCGCTATTCGTTTGGGGGCTTCTCAGGATGCACAAGCGGGTCGATATCATTCAGATCGGGGTCCTCTCAACCATTCTTCTTGTCATGATGAGCGCCCATCGACTCGCGGTGATGATGGCGATTGTGATGACCGCTTACATCGCCGCGACTATCTTCGTGGTTGTGTTGCGCATACTCCGGACCACGTACGCATCGGTCTTTTTGGCTCCTCGTCTCAGGTCGATATTGAGGTTGGGGTCCTGGTGCGTGCTGGTCACCATAGCTGTCTATTTTCTGCTTTTCTCAGGCCTGCTCGATGCATACGAGAAAGGCCAATTTGGGGCGGAGACGGGTCTCGTCGGTCAATTCGAAAATCTCGGAATCAGCCTTGCGCGAACTGTCGGTTTCTTGATTCCGTTGGTTGTCGTAGGCGCTGCGGCTGTCTTGCACAGTCGTGGAAACGATGTGCGGCAACCTTGGCTCGTTGCCGTCCTGATCGGGATTCTCCCGACACTATCGCTCCGGCAGTACACGGGATGGTATCTGATTCCGTTCGCCGCCATCTATATCGCCATGGGCGTGCAGTTCCTCCACGACAGACTCAAGGCACGTCGGGGTATTCGGGTCGCGTTCATCGCTTCAGTGCTCGTGATTTCTCTCGTGTCAACTGTGTATATCGTGAACTACGAGCGCCAGGTCGAACAATACCTGACGTCACCGGTTTATGATGGTGGCATCTACATGCGACAGGCCGCGCAGCATGCGTTCATTTCCAATTCCGGCGCACTAGGGGTGCAAGCTCACGCCATCTCCGGCCTCCCATACCTCCCGATTGGCGGATCCACGACGGCTTTCCAAGGGCCCGAGATCCTTGCTTTCCACTACCTCGATCCGAGCGCTGTTCGACCGAGGCTCATTCCAATTGGGTCGTTAACGATCGAGGACGATTCATTCTTCGTCCTCGATGACGTGAATCTCGAGAAGACCTGGGCGGACACCCTTGCCAAACCTGTCTCCGACCCTTACGTAACACAGGAGCTGAATAGCTACCACATTCAATTTTTCGTCGAGAAGAAAGCCTTGTCGGGCAGCTTTGAGGCCTATGGCAACACATACGACTCTCCTTTCGCGGTTAGCTGTGGCGCGGAACGATATGTCGTCTTCAGCTCAGACACGGTCTCCGTCTTTTTTCTCCAAGGAGACCCGAGGTAAGGATCTTTCTCATGTCTCGCACGACGCACCGTGTCGTACATATCACGCCCTACATGCCGCCTGTCGTGGGTGGAATCTCGACGTACGTTTCTGGGTTGACAACCGCTCTGGCTAATCACGGAGTCGAGGTGATTGTCTTGACGCGCGAGGGAGGGGAGGGCCCAGGAGTAATGGTCGGCCCGCGCCGAATTCCCGAGTTCATCCGATGGTGTAGACGGAACTTGCGCACAATGAGACCTGCCGCAGTCCATGCACACGGACATTGGTACTGTCTAGCTGGAGCACTTTCGGCGACACGACGCCCTATCGTCCATCCGCTGGTCTTCACAGTTCACAGTTTCCCGGTTTTCCGATCACGCATCAGGGCACGCTTGTTTCGAAAGTTGGTTGATCGAGCCGACAGGGTGACATTTGTTAGCGGGAAGTCGCGCCAAAAGTTTGAACGAGTCTTTCAGCTCCCCCGTCAATGGGAAGTCATATACCCGGGCGTAAGGGCACGGCTCCCAAGCAGCCAGCAACGAAGCGGCATCACTCCGCGGCGAGAATCATCGTTCCGTGTCTCGGCCATTAGTCTTCTATCATGGCCGGAAAAGGTTGATGGAATTAGACTTCTGCTTGATGCCGTTGCAGAGCTCTCAAAGGAAATCCCGGATGTGGAGTTGTCGATTGTAGGCGATGGCGAATATAGAGCCGAGCTCGAAATGCAAGTCGCGCGCCTCGGCATCGAAAACAATGTTCGGTTTCTCGGCATCCTCCCAAACCCGGACGCGGTTTTGGCGCAGTCGGATGTCCTGTGCCATGTCTCATTCAAGGATTCGTTCGCGCAGGTGGTCCTCGAAGCATTGAGTCACGGAGTTCCGGTCGTCTTGAACGAAGGAGTATTGGACGAGATTCAACTGCTCGCTCCCGAGACTGGTATCACCTCAACGGCCTCGGACTCCCACGCGGTGAAGCTCGCGCTCGCCAACTTGGCGGCAAATTCGGAGCAACGCAAGAAACTCGGTATACTTGGCAAGGAGTTCGTTGAGAAGACCTTTTCCTGGTCGCAGCAGGTTGAGAGATTTCTGTCGATCTACAAGCTTGACTAGGTCCTTGATAGCGATTCGTATACGGTCAGATACTTCGCGCACATCTGTTCGTCGGTGAAAGCTGCACGCACCCGAGACCGAGCTCTCTCGCCCATCCTTGTCCTCTCGGTCGGGTGATCCAACATCCATGCGATCGCGCTTCGCAGTTCTGCCGTGTCGCCCGGTCGGATTAAGCGTGCCTCGAGTCCATCGCGAACGGCCTCCGGAATGCCGCCGACGTCGCTCGCGACTATTGGAAGTCCCGCAGCCATGGCTTCGAGTAACGTGAGTGGAAGTCCTTCTACATATGAGGGGAAGACGTAGAGGTCCGCTCCGAGAAGATATTCACGGTAACCCTGTGTGGCGCCGTATATGCGAGCTATCTTCTCCAATCCCGTGTCACTGATTAGTGCGCGCATCTCGTTTTCTTCCGCGGGGAGGCCTCCACCAATCAATACCAGGAGAAGGTCGCGTCCTTCGGACACGAGTGACGCGAAGGCCCGCACCAAGTCGTTCACTCCCTTGAGGCGTGAGAACCTTCCGGCGAACAGCAGGACGACCTTGTTATCGCAGCGCCATTCGGCTCGGATTCGCGATCGCACTTCAGGGCCCCTGCATTCGTCGGTGATTCGAACCCCGTTGTGAATTACCGTACCCCGAGTTGCGCTCAGGGCTTTAGCCGACTCTGCCGAAACGAATACCACCTCGTCCGCGCATGCGAAGACCGTTTTCTCGCACCATCGAAGGATTGCTCGACCGACGTGACTTTCTGGACGGGGCAGGACCCCATGGAGGGTCACGACGACTGGCACGCACATCAGCCGTGCGCAGAAAATCGCGGCGATCGTTTGCAAGTGAGGCTGGTGGGCATGGACAACGTCAATCCGACGCCTCTTGCCCAGCAAGAATCGAAGCGTCCCAACCGCCAACGCAAGATCACGACCGTGCGGGAACCTTGCGACCCGGACCTCTTTGACGTGCGTCCCTGACGGCGGATTGTGGAACGGTGGGCCAGTAGAATCTGGGACTATCCATGTGACCTCGTTCTTTCGATCCCGAAGGAAAACCGTCAAGGTTTGAACGACGGATCCGATTCCGGTCATTTTTCGGAACGGGTAAGGAAACGTAAATCCAAGCCTCATAGGTGACTCTCCGCGGCCTTCAAAAGGAGTCCGAAGAGACAATCAGATGTCTTGGTGAAGCTGATCTCGGGCCGCACGGACTCTGCGAACTTTATCGCCGCCGTCCGGTTGATTCCGAGTGCCACTTCCATACCTTGGGCGAATGCGATTGGCTCGTCTTCGGCCACTACTCCGATCTCGGGCCGCACAACTTCGCTTGCGATTCCCACGTTCGTTGTGACAACGGGAAGCCCAAGGGCCATAGCTTCAAGCAGTACCGTTGGGAGCCCTTCATATGACGAAGTAATGGCCAAGAGATCACATTCTTGCATGAGCTCGAGGACACGCCCGCGCGACAGCCTTCCGAGCGGGTGAATGTGCGGATTCTGTCTCGCCTCTTTCTGTAACCAGTCCGCTAGGGGACCGTCGCCAGCCACGAACAGCTCCAGGCCGGGGATCCGAGCCCGCAGGATGCTTGAAGCGGAGAGGAGAAGTGGCAATCCCTTCTCTCGGGATAGTCTACCCACAAACAGCACTTTCGGTCGCGCTGTCTCATCCAATAGCAATGGCAGTCCGCCCGGAACGCGTGGCAGCCTCGAGAGATCGATCCCCATCGGAAGTCGGATGATTTTTGGGCGAGCGTTCGGGAACTTTTCAGCGTAATACCGAACCGTCTGGTCGCTTACCGCCGCAATCCATGCAACCCGTCTCACGGCGCGGCTTTCTATTGCTCTTTCGAAGACCAGTGCTTTGAGACGCCCCCTGGTGCGCGTTAGTGTCGGAGGTACGGCGCCGTGAGCGAGGAGAAGGATCGGCTGTGTCGTCGAAAGGAAGGGCCAGACATAGTGTTCCGCGTTTGCAAGAATCACGGCGCCTGGGGGGACGAGGGACAGGTCGAGTCGTACACGTTTCCTGAGCGCGCGAACAAATTCGAACTCCGACCTCACGCGCTCGATTATTGGTTTCACCGTGACGCACCCTTGATGCAGCTCGCGATACCCCGTCGAGAGGAGGAGCAGCGGGATCGTCCGCTTTTGTGCTTCTACGGACAAGTCACGGAGGAAGGATTCCAGTCCTCCTCCCTGTGATACCTCCCAATTCGTTGTCGTCGGGACGACCACGGTGAGAGTGGGAGCCCTTGTCATCCGCTTGCTCATGGATTCCCCGATCTAAGTCGAGCGGCCAGCTTGAACGCACTGGAAACAAATGGCGGACCCTTTCTCAACTCGAGATAAGTCTCAAGTCCCGGGTTGAATTTTGCTTTGAACTCGGATATTCTTTTCGTGTTCGCTCCCATAAGTTCAAACTCTCGGCATCCCGCCTCGCAGCCGAATTGAATCGAATTCCAAACGAGGATATCGTTGACGGGGAGACCAGGGGTGCCCTTGAGCGCCCCTTGCCAGAGGATGAGTCGTTCCCGAAACCGAATTAGGGCTGCAGCGCCGAGCCATTCACCGGCGCGTCGAGCCACCATCAGCACGAGACGATCCCCAAGTTCTGCGCGCAACGCACGAAGGTACGTGGCTGGCAAGGGGGCCGTAAGACCTTGATCCGCGTATCTCGCCCTCGTCCGATCCTCGAAAGTCGACCAATCTCCGTCGGTGCCGACCGACGTAGAGATTGCTTCGGAATGGCGCTTGATGTGGAGGCGGGCTTCCTGCTTCAGCCGTTCCCACATTGACTTCTCATCCGAAAGAGGCAGAACGTAGCTGTACCGTGGAAGCGCCTCGAATCCTTGCCATTGAAAGGCCCTCGCGTCCGCCAGTCCGGGTGTCCATCGCATTTGGCAGAGTCGGCTCCGAGTGCTGCGCATGTGTTCTATCACAGCGCCCGCGATCGCGTCGAGCCTTCGCTCCCGCTTGTCTTGCTTCATGCCTTCAAAGTGTGGGATTAGCGGTCCGAGGTATTGCATTCCGAGTCCTGCAGGGGGCGAGAGGATCACACGGAGCGGGCCATGGCGGAGATGAACGTGAGGCAAGACTCCAATCGTTTCCTGACCTTGTGCGACCCGGAGGATCTGAACCCTTCGCAGATCGATACACGAAACCACCTTGAGCCACTCGGGACTGTGGAAAATCGTCGAATGCTGGCTGGCGGACGCAAGCTCCGGATAGTAGCCAGCCTCAGACAGTGTTTCCTCATGGGAGACCCACGGGGAGGTCAACTTGTCCACGCCTCCAACATGTCCGCCGCGCGGCCGATCCAGGCCCCGCGCGCCGTAGCTTCTCTCAAGATTCGTTGATACAATTCTGTGTACCCCGGGTAGTTTCGGGAGTCAAAGTACCGCTGATGGAAGAGAACGGTCATGACCCCTCCGACAGAGGCGACTTCGTCGAGCATGCGAGTACATTCGGTCGCCGGATCGTCCGCGTGCTCAAGAGTGGCTTCCATGAGATGCAGCGGCAGCTCCCACAAATCGAGTCCGGTGTCACGTCCCCAAAGTTGGAATGGGAACGCCGAACCTGACCGGAACCCCCATCTGTCGCGGAACCCGTACGAGCTGTCATAGACAAAACCGGCATTCGCAAACTCCTCCCATCGCCGCGGGAGATCCAGCCGGAGATAGTGCTGCCGGACCCCGGCGGTTGTGACGTGGAGTAAATCTTCCAACAACCTCTTTTCCGATGAAATGCGGCTGGGACGACCGACAGACGAAAGGCTGGCATGAAGACCTATCTCCCATCCGTTCTCAGCCAGGGATTGAACCTCCTGGGCCAGCTCTGGTTGCGCGAAATCCGCGAGCCCCCACGACAGCAGGCGTCCTCGGAGACCGGTCATTTCCCCCTCGCGGCCCTCGTGGAGAACAAAGATTGTGGAACGGACGCCGCTGTCTTTCTCGATTCGCCGTAATTCTTCGAATCCCCAATAGGGGCGTCGCGTCAAGGAGCGGTGTTGGTTTGCGATGCGCAGGCTTCGTCTGGGCCCGAGGTGCGTCAGATATTGGAATGTTTTTCGGACGCGGTCAACGTCATGTGTCAAGCAAAGCGCGAAGGGTGCTTTGTTCGGCCATCGGGGAATAGAACGGAGCTCCCCGCCGAGGCCGACCAGCTCGGCAGCAAGGCGATTTGCGAATCGATCGACCCAAGGCGTCCCGGTGAGAGCGTCAAATCGAAAGTCCACCATGGTGGGCGAGGGAAGGACCCCCATAAGACCTGCCCCCATGCAAAGCCACGGATCGAAACCGAGTTCCAGGGCTCCGTTTTCAAGAGCTGCGACCGGACGCGGACCCGTTTTCGAGAGACAAACCAGAATCGGACGACCATCTACCCGTCGGACCTGTTGGAACGTCGGGAGGCGCAAACCGTCGAGGACTAGCGCATCGCAATCAGTCCTGATCTCTCGTGCCCGAGGATACTCAATTGGCAGGTCACCTATCCTCTCGCTCGTGTTCTGAGAACCCGCCGTCTCATCAAGGCAGAATCGGTTCGTGAAGTAGCGAAGTCCAACCTCGCGGGCTATGTCCGGTTTTGACGGGATCATTCTCAAGGGGCCTCCACACGAGGGCGTCCCAGCGGACGAGCGGGAACTCCGACGACTGTGGACCCCTCCGCAACATCTCGAGTAACAACCGACCCCGCGCCGACAATCGCGAGCCGGCCGATTCTGACTCCAGGAAGCACAACGCTGTGAACCCCGACAAAAGCTCCTCTTTCGATTCGCGTCTCGGCGATTATCTCGTCACCTCTGCCGGTGTACGCCTCCGATTCATCGTGCGCGAGAATCGTGGAGCGCGCCGACACTGTCGCATGGTCTTCAATCACCACTTTCTCTGGATAGAGATTGTCGATGATTACGAAATATCCAATCTCCGCTGATTTGGAGATTTTGGCACCGCGAAGCCGATGGAACGCAACGCGCAGGGCGGAGGAGGGCATGTACCACGCTGGGAGGAGGAATAGCGTCGAACGGAGACGGGCTCGCGGTGGTCGCGGTGCTCGCCCACTCTTTTCCCGACCCGCTTGCTGAGGCAGTGACCATCAACTCCTCTCGGCTGTGATAGGCCTGGAACTCTGGAAAAATGTACCCCAGGTATCTCTCCCCCCCGATGCGAGAATCAGGGAAGACACCGTCACAGATAGTACGACGGCACCGACGGCGACATGAACGACGTCGAGGTCCGTAGGCACAGCGACGAGCAAAGCGATGAGTCCTGCGCCAATCGCAACGCCACTCGTGGTCGCAACGTGCGGGGAAAACTGAAGGCCAGGTTGTGCCCGGAGGACGTAGCGATCGATCGCCCAGAGCAGGACGATCGAAACTAGTGCGAACGCGATCGAAACGGAAATCGCCGCCCCGGTCGGTCCAAACGGACTCACCAGGGCGAACGACCCCACGGCCAAAATCGCTACCCCAAGGGCGGAAATTCGCAGTCCGACATCAGGCCGGCCGACAGCCGCGAGCGAAGGCGCGATAGCTCTAAGGCTCCCGAGAACTGACGTGCCTAGGAGTAGCAGTATGGCGTAGTCATAGGCCGCTGCGGAATCCGGCCCGAACACCACGAGGAAGAGAGGGCGCCCGAAAATGACTAGGGCAGACGCAAGCGTGCCAGTGACTGCGACGGACGCCGCGAGGGCGGTCGAGAGGTACTTCGCAACCCGTCGTTCGTCCTTCGCCCCAGCGTATTCGGAGATGACGGGGTATGTCGTCGTTCCGATGCTGCTGGGCAGGATCCAGAGAGCTCGCGTGACGAAAACCGCCAAGGCGTATGCCCCAACGATCGCGGGGTTGCGCACGATGATTGAGAGAGCAACAATATCGATATTGTAGAGGAGGGTGCTAAGTGCATTTGTAACGGTCAGATTGAGCCCAAAGGGGACGAGGCGTCGGAAGTCGGCCTTGAAGGCAGCGAGTCCGTTGTAGACCAAGTCCCTCCTCGTGGAGACAAGGAGCACGAGGAACATCAGGGCGGACGTAATGATGGTAGAGACCATGACGCCTGGAATTCCCTGTCCTAGAGCCAAGAGAACTAGTGACAGGCACAAGTTGACGACCGCCTGCCCTATTGTGAAGAGGCCTAACGTTCTGAACTGTCTCCGTCCTTGAATAACCCCTAACAAGGAGGCCGTGCCGAGGTTCAACGGCATCTGAACGGCTTGCAGCTGAAGTAACAACGGGAATCCGTCGTAACTGACATATCGTTCCATGAAGAATGAGAGACCGAAGAGTCCTGCACCGGCGACGCAGCCGGCGACCAGACCGAAGGTCAAGGCAGTCCCAGCAAGAGAGCCAATCTCTAGTTGTCCGCCACGTCGTTCTGCGATGAATTTCGTCAATGCTCCCGAAATCCCGAGGTCACTGCCGAGTCCGAACAGCGATGCAATGGCGATTGCAGATGCCCAAATCCCATACCCGTCAACCCCAAGATAGAGCACGAGGATGGGGTTGAGGATCGCACCGGCACCCAGGGCAACCATCGTTGAAGCGAGCGTCCAGCTAGCCCCGAGTACTAGCTTCCGCCGCTCGGAACTCATCGCGACCGGGCCATACGGCATTCGACTTCTATTAAAGCCCAACGACCTTGGTCTCTAGACCGATATCTTTCGCGGAATGGATCCAACTAGCGGACGTGTCTTCTTCCGCTCGCCATGCAGTCACGATAAACTTTCTCGATTCTCGCGAGGACCACACGTGCTCCGTACTCGTCTTCAAGAATCCTGCGCGCTCGCCGTCCCATTTCCTTCACTTCCTCCTTGTGGCCCAAAATATCGCGCAGTTTCCGTGCGTACGCCGAGACGTCGGGGCTGACGAGAAACCCCGTCTCGCCGTCCGAAACGGGGTGAGTGTCTCGCGATGTCGTCCGGACGACTGGTCGGCCACAGGCCATTGCCTCCAAGACGCTGCGTCCGCACCCGTCACCCCGATAGAAATCGACGAGGACATGGATGTCTCGGTAGAAACGGACTAGGTCGCTTGAGTCGAGCAGATTCGGGCGGACCTCCACGCCCATTTTCGAGAATGCTTGACCGTAGATTGCCAAGTCACGACGCGTCGCGCCTCCGGCCACGACAAACCGGACGCCAGGCAATCGCTCCTTTACCAGGGATTGGAGAATGAACATGCCGTCCCGCTCCCACCGTCCTGAGTACCCGACGATCAGGTCGCCCGACTGCGGCATTGGGGTGGGGCGGAACAGGTTTGTGTCCATCGGTTGGGGGATGTGGTGGATAGTCACGTCCTCAAATCGACTCGGATCGGATTGGCGAAACATCTGGGCTCGTTCGAATCCAGACTTGTCCACGCAGATCACGTGGTCGAATTCATCGAGGACCCACTCCATGAACCAACGAATGTCTAGCGGCACCGGCGTGCTGGGCATCACAAACATGCCGTGATCCGTGAGAACTTGTGGACGGTGACCCGTCGGGAGTCGGTTGAGACGGCGAGCGAGGTACTGAAGCGCGGGGATCTGGCCGCGTCGGGCCACAAAATAAGCTAGTTCAATGAGCGGGGGGCGATGCACGTGCAGGATGTCGAACTTGGTATCCTGCAAGGCTTCGCGAAGGTTCCGGAGTCGTGCGAGCCTCGCGATCCAGTCGCGGGCAGCAGCGAACGGTCTTGGCTCTGGCCCGGGAGGATGTTTGATAGGACCGAACCGACGTACCATGACATTCTGCGCGGGACGCTCAATAGATGACGTTCCGGGAAGCCGCGGCGTGAGAATCGTGGATTCGAACGCCGAAATCCCCCCCGAGATTGCTTCAACGTGTCTCTCTAGACCTCCGATGTGTGGAAGGTACCATGGCGTCACGTGCGCTACGATTGGTTGGTGGGCCGCCAAAGTCGAGCTCCCGACACCGAAGCCAATCGAATAACCGTTCCGGTCGACGCGAATCGAACCGAAGCACTTTAACGGACAAAGGATAATCAAGCGGCGCATTGGCCCTTAACAACCGTCCCGCCATTATGACCAGCCGCCACCCGCGGGTCCTGTTTGTCTATCCGATCGAGGCGAGTTTCGTCCAGAACGATCTTCATTTGTTGCAATCGTTCTGTGACGTCACAAAGTTTCACTTCAGGGGCCGAAGTGACTATACCGGTCTTCTTCGATCGATACGGAGGAGCGACATCGTCTTCTGCTGGTTTGCGCTGGAGTTCGCTTCGGTTGCGGTGTGCCTCGCGAGGCTCTCAGCACGAAAATCGGTTGTCGTGGCCGGAGGATTCGATGTATCCGGGTTGCCCGAAATCGGATACGGACGGCTGTTGAAGAGGCGGGGGCGAATCGAAGCGCGAGTCGCGCTTCGGGTTGCGGACCAAGTCTTGGCGTTTTCGGAGTCGAGCGCCCAGGCAATCCGGAAGCTGTCACCGAAGTCAAACGTTCGATCCGCATACCTGTGTGTGGATCTCGAGGCCTTCCATCCGGCAAAAAAGGACGAGGTTGTGATTACTGTCGCTCATGTGAGCCGGGAGAACCTGATTCGCAAAGGCCTTACGACGTTCGTGCGCTGTGCGGCGCTTGTCCCGGAGGCGAAGTTCGTTCTTGTGGGGCGTCACTGGGACGACGCAGGGACAACCCTGAGATCGATGGCGACCAAGAATGTCGAGCTTACAGGCTGGCTCCCGGCCAAAGAACTGCACGAGTTGCTCGCCAGGTCCAAGGTGTACGTACAAGCCTCTTACACCGAGGGGTTCGGGCTCGCGCTCGCGGAAGCGATGGCTTCTGGCTGCGTCCCCGTCGTGACACGTCGAGGTGCGATTCCCGAAATTGTCGGGAATGCTGGGTTCTACGCCGAGTATGGAGACGAGGCTGCGTTTGCGAAGAGGATTCGTGAAGCGCTTCGCTCCGAAACCGGGACAGACGCTCGCAGGCGCGTGGAGCGTCTGTTCAGCGTTGAACGTCGATCACAAGAGCTCAGAAGAGTGATTGCACAACTTGGGGACCGCCACACGCGATTGTCGTGCCTGAAGCGGGGTAGTGCGACTGCGGTCCACGAAGGGGTGAACCGGTGAAGCTCAGTATTTGCACGACGAACTATAACTGCGGGCTCGTGCTCGAGAACCACCTGAGGTCCGTTTGGGACCAGCTGGAGGGACTCGATTTTGAATACATTGTCGTGGACAATCGATCGCGCGACGGGAGCGAGAAAATCTTTCGTGCTTGGGCCAGGCACAATCCCAATCTGTCTCTCTACTCGAAACGTTGCACCATGGGTGAAGGTCGGCAGATCGCTTTCTCTCACGCGAGGGGGGATCACGTCATGGTCCTCGACACTGATGTTGTTTACTCGGAGCTTTTGCGCCGCTATATCGATGCATATTTTGTGAGGTGTCCGGGCCTCTCCGTTCAAGCCATCTTCGCCGCGATTTTCCCGCGGGATCAATGGATTCGAGCGGGGGGGCGCCACAGTCTCAACACGAACGAGGACGTCGATCTTTGGTTACGTATTGATCGGTTAGGCACTATGCGCTGGTATCCGATCGCGTTGGGCGAGAACCTAAAGGAGCCGTCAGCCTGGGGAATCTCCGATCACCTATCGCGCCGTTACTCGAAGCAAGAACGGATTCGTCGTCTACTCCGCCGAGAATGGGACCTGCTGAAGACTCGAGAGATCGGCCGGATGAGCATTGAGACCCTCGTCTCCCCGAACATCATCGACCTTGGACTAGGTCCTGAGCCTGGACCTTGGCCACAGAGCCGTACGCGAGAATCTCGGATTCAGCACTTCGTCGGGTTCGTGAGAGACCTCCGAAGGACGCTCGGAGCGGATTGAGTTTCAAGTTCTCCGTCACAATAGCTCCGAGAATTTCCAGTTGACTGAATTCTCTTACGGCCGAAAACGACGCGATGGGCAACGCTGCTCTGCACGGGTCGCTCATCGATGGGGACAAGCTCCCTCATCACCGAAATTCGCTCGACTCTCCAGTTCTCGCGACTCATAGGTCTATTGCCGGCTTGCTTGCTGGAGCACGGAGGCAACCTCGTGTGCTGTCTGCTTCCAAGAACCCGCATCAACGACGGCGGCTCGACCGCGCCCTCCCATCGCCTCGGACTCTCGCGGGTGCTCGACGATGCTCTCGATTGCGGCCGTGAACGCATTAATGTCTTCAGGTTCGAAAACTATCCCCGATCCCGTTCTGCGAACGAATTCGCCGATCTGATCAACGTCGCTCACGATGACGGGGCGTCCGCAGGCGAGATATTCGAACACCTTAATCGGCGATGCTTTCCTTCCGCGACTGAGAGGAGCAACGCAGACATCCGAGGCCGAGATATATTCTGGGACCATAGCGTATGGCACTCGGCCTGTGAAACGGACGCGGTCCGACAGACCCATCCGTGCGGCCAGTTCCTTGAGCCCCGGGAGTTCGGGCCCATCACCAATGATTAGGACGTTTAGGTCAGGTCTCACGCTAGCGAGTCGAGTCGAGGCGTCAAGCAGCATCTCGACCCCTTGCCATGCGACTAGGTTTCCTACAAAACAGACCACGGCGGGGGCGGTATCCAGGCCGAGGCGACTCCGGCACGATAGTCTGTCCATCGGTCGGAAATGGGTCGTGTCCGCCCCGTTTGGGATGACGACGACGTGATTCGGAGCGAGCTGATACCTTGAGATCAGATCCGACCGAATGCCAGCACTTACTGAGACGATTCGTGCTGCATCGAGCAACATGCGACGACGGATGCGCGCTCGGAGTCCGGGGAGCGACTCAGGAGCGACCTCAGTTGGTCGTTCGCGTTCGTCAGAGAGGACACCGTTGACTTCCAGGGCGAACGGCATTAGAGCAAGCCGTGAGATCGCCCACGAAAGCTTTGGGGACGTGCGACGTTCGTAGATTACGTCCGCCCATCCTGCGGCTAGCTCTCGCCCAACCAAGACTTGCGCTGAGCTCGATGCTGGACGCGTAACATGGCGAAAAGCTTCCGTAGCGTCGGATGGGGGTGTGCTCGTCATCAGCCGAACAGAGTGTCCGATGCTCTCTAGGTTCGAG
>Ga0209237_1000772_pt1 | contig 18495 bp, 19 predicted proteins | sample GraSoi013_1_40cm_2_FD_185820 | JGI IMG/M metagenome (GOLD analysis project Ga0209237, IMG submission 185820) | Grasslands soil microbial communities from the Angelo Coastal Reserve, California, USA - Sample 10_02_2013_1_40cm (SPAdes) (version 2) | ecosystem: Environmental > Terrestrial > Soil >... | reverse complement strand
GCTGAATATCCCGAGGGATGTGCTTGACGCGGGCCTCGACGTGCTCGAGGAGTGCTTCAAACGCGTCGTCGGCTGAGCCGCCGCAATCCGCGCCGCCCGCGGACCGTGCCGCTTTGTTCGTCTTTCGTTCCAAGCCGGGCGCCGCGCACTGCATTCAAATAGGGACATCCAGATGACCCCCGCATGGCCGAGGGTGGAGCGATTGCTCCGCCGCCGGGCGCGCCGGCGAAGCGGGGGATGGGATGGAGAATTTGGGCGGTCATTGCCGTCGTCGTCATCGTTGTTCTTGCGGGCACGACGTATGTCCTCACTCGACCCGCCGGGCCGACGCGTGACACGAGCACGCTCGTCTATTACATGCAGTCGGAGCCGATTACTTTCGACTCTGCGGACGCGTATGACTTGTGGTCCTTCGTGACGCTGCAGAACACGTACGACACGTTGGTGGGGTACAACCGGGACACCTTAACACTGGCGCCGGACTTGGCGACGTCCTGGACCGCGACGCCCGACGGATTACACTACACGTTCACCCTCCGTCAGAATGTCAAATTCGCTGACGGGAGTAACTTCACCGCAAACGACGTGTTCGCGTCATTCAAGCGAGTGCTCATTTGGGGCGCACCGACGTCGGGCGTCGACTGGATTCTGAACCAGAACCTCGACAAGACGAACATTCCGGGCGCGTTGTGGGTCAAGGACGCTCATACGATCCAGATGAACCTGACCCAACCGTACGCAGGGTTCCTCAAGACCTTGGCGACGGCGGAACCGGCCGCGATCATGTCTTCAGCGTGGATCGATGCCCATGGCGGCATCCGCCCCGCGAACCCGAATGAGGAAAACGCATACATCAAGACGCATTCCATGGGCACCGGCCCGTACGTGCTCGATTCATGGGCCATGCAGAACCAGATGGTACTCGTGAAGAACCCGTACTACTGGCGCGCGTGGACGGGGACGGAGCCGACCAAGATCGTTATCAAGTTCACGACAGACGCCACATCCCGAGTCGAAGCGATTCGGACGAGAGCGGCCGATGTCGCAGACCTGCCTCTGACGAGCGTAGCCGACGTCAAGGATCTCGCGGGCGTAATCGCGAAAGGAAACGACACGGTAAAGAGCGAGATCGTGGCCATCAACGCGACAAACCCGGACTTCGTCGACAAGCGCGTTCGACAAGCGCTCTCCTGGGCGTTCGACTACAACGGGACGATTGCGAACGCCTACGCAGGCTTCGCGACGTTGTTGCCCGGGCCGATTCCGAAGGGGATGCAGTTCTTCGAGGTCCAGAAGCAGTGGTACTACCAGAACCTGACAAGGGCCCAGGCCATTCTTGATGCCTCGGGGCATCCCAAGGCGACATCCGGACCGAACGCTGGATTCCGGTTTAACGGGACGGCGTTCCGGCTTGTGGCGGACGGGACCCAGCTCGAGGAGCGTCAGACCGCGCAATTGTACCAGACGACTCTGCAGAGCATCGGCATTAAGACGACCCTGACGATCACGACGACCTCGGCCGCGTGGGACACGATTCGGGGCGGTGGGGACTATGACTTCTTCGTGGCCCACTGGGTGCTCGACTACCTGGACGCGGACGACTACGTGACGCCGATGGTCGTGAGCGCGGCGAACGGCGGCGACTACTGGACCACGCGTTTCGCGGACGCGACAATCGATCAGTATGCAGTCGCGGCCAAGTCCGAACAGAACACTGCACAGCGGGCCACGGACTACCAGCTGGTCTGGCAAAATGCGATGGACAACCCGAACATGATCTGGTTCTGCCAGCAGCAATATGTTCCGGTGCACCAGGACTACGTCCACGGCTTCTGGTTCAATCCTGTGACGTGGTACAACTTCTACTTCTACCAGAAGACCTAGGCATTCAAGGGGCGGCAGCGCCCCTTCCCTTTTCCCCTGTCATCTCAAACTACATAACGGCCGACGCCTCTCTTGATTTCCTAACGTGAAACTCGACCGGAGGTCCGTCGCCTCGTGGGGGCAGCAGGCGGCTAGCAGGAGGAGCGCGTCGTGAAACTCTGGGAGTACGTCCTCCGGCGTCTCCTCACCCTGATACCGGTCCTGATCGGCGTCACCCTCATTACGTTCATCCTATGGAAGGCGATTCCGGTCGACCCGGCTCGGGCCTACATGGGACCGAAAGCCCCGGAAGAGGATGTGGAGAGGCTCCGGGTTGCTTGGCACCTTCACGACTCTCTTTGGGACCAGTACTTTTGGTACATGGGCAACCTGCTTCGAGGAGATCTCGGTGATTCATTCGTGAACAAAGAGCCCGTCCTTTCGAACTTACTGCCGAAGATCCCGGCGACTCTGGAGCTCACGTTCTACGCCATGCTTTTCGCCCTCCCGGTCGGGGTCTATCTCGGAATCGTTTCGGCAGCAAAGAGGAACCAATGGATCGACCACACCTCTCGGTTCATCGCGATTCTCGGTGTCGCCGTCCCGATCTATTGGCTCGGTGTCATGTTGAAGATCTTTGTCCATGAGGACCTCGCGGCTATCGGACTGAACTTCCTGCCGCTCGACGGCCGGCTCGATTCGGCTCCGCCGGCGACCTTCACCGGATTCTACACAATCGATTCGCTCATCGCGGGGGATCCGGGCAAGTTTATCGAGGCCTTCGCTCACATCGCACTCCCGGCGATCACGCTCGGCTTCGCGCAGCTTGCCATCATCCTCAGGATGACCCGATCCGGGATGCTCGAGGTGCTCGGCCAAGATTATGTTCGAACAGCCCGAGCAAAAGGCGTCGCGGAAAAGGAGGTCGTCTTTCACCACGCCTTCCGGAACGCGACGAACTCCACACTCACCGTCTCGGGATTGACGGTAGGTGCCGCCCTTGCGGGCGACGTCTATGTGGAGAGCATTTTCCGCTGGAATGGCATAGGGCAGTACTTCTTGCAATCCGCGCAAGCGGGCGGTTTCACCGATCTCCTCGGTTACGTCCTCATCGTGACGATCTTCTACGTCGTGGCAAATCTCGTAGTTGACGTGCTGTACGCCATGCTCGACCCGCAGGTGCGCTTGGGAGGCTCCTGACGTGGCGACGGAAATCGAAATCGGTGGGACCGGAATTGCACGGGCGTGGCGAAAGTTCCTGCAGGACCACGCGTCGCGAATATCGGATCTCAAATACTCGTTGTTTCTCTTCCGCAAGAATCGGCTGGCCGTGCTTGGATTAGCCCTCCTGTTGGCCACCCTCGCCGTCGCCCTTGCAGCCAGCGTCCTGGCCCTCCAGCATCCCTTCTACGTCAGCGTCGGCTCCGACCTCGAGCAACGATGGAACACCGACCTTTCCGAGCGTCTCTCGCCACCTTCATTCGCGCACCCGTTCGGGACGGATCAGTTCGGCGTCGACTGGTACAGCAAAGTCATCTACGGCGCGGGGACCGCGTTGCAGGTCGGCCTCTTGGTCGTCATACCCGCATCCCTCATCGGGTCCCTCCTCGGTCTCGTCGCGGGGTTCAAGGGCGGAATCATCGAAGAAGCAATCATGCGGATCACGGACGTCTTCCTCTCTATCCCGGGGCTGATTCTCGCGATCGCCATCACGGGAGTCCTGGGAAGGAGCATCGTCCACGTGATGTACGCGTTGATCATCACCTGGTGGCCTTGGTACGCGCGCCTGGTCCGCGGCCAGGTCCTTTCCGTCAAAGAGAGGCAGTTCGTGGAATCCGCGAAGAGCGTCGGGGCCAGCCCCTCACGACTCATGATGCGTCACATACTCCCGAATACAATCTCTCCCGTCGTGGTGCAGGCCTCGATGGACTTCGGGTATGTCATCCTCACTGCCGCAGGCCTCGGGTTCCTCGGACTCGGCGCCGTTCCCGGGACGGCTGAATGGGGCGTCATGATCTATGAAGGAATCAACTTCCTTTTCACGGCGCCGTGGATGTCCACGTTCCCGGGTCTGGCCATAGTCCTCGCGGTCCTGGGTTTCAACCTGTTCGGAGACGGACTCCGGGACATCTTGGACCCACGACTGCGGAGGTGAGCGTCTGGATTCAGCCGTCGTGCTCCGGATTGAGGGACTCAAGACCTACTTCCACACGTACGAAGGGACCGTGAAGGCGCTTGAGGGGATTCACCTCGAGGTCCCCGCAGGCGAAACCGTCGGTCTCGTTGGGGAGACCGGGTGCGGGAAGTCCGTGACCGCTCTTTCTGTTCTCCGTCTCATTCCGAGTCCACCCGGTCTGATCGAGGGCGGGCGCGTTTTTCTCGATGAACCGGAGGACATCTGGACGCTCCGGAACGGCTACGACGCTCTTGCCTCCGAACGTCTCAAGAGTCAGGGTTGGGTGGGGAGTCTAACCAGCGCACGGGTGCAGGAAGCGCTTCGGCCCGAGATCGAGGGCCTCCGAGCAAGACTCGCCGAGTCGAAGTCCGGGGAAGAGAAGGGGGAGCTCCGACGCCGGCTACAGGCAGCGACGTCCGAGTTCGATATCCTCCAGAAACCGGAAGATCAAATGCGCGGTATCCGCGGCGACAAGATCTCAATGATTTTCCAGGAGCCGATGACGGCCCTAAACCCAGTGTTCACCGTCGGCGAACAAATCGCGGAGACCCTGATTCTCCACCGCAAGCCGGCTCTCTGCGCGGACGTCCTGAAGTCCCTGGACCGTCAGATCCAAGCCCGGCAAACGGGGACCAAGGCCCGACGAACCACCGCTGCAAGAGCCTTGGATCGGCTCCTTGCCGGCCGAGAGCCGGCGACCTTGGAGACAAAGGAGAGGGAACGCTACGCCCAGCTTGCGGCACTCAAGCCTACCGATGAGGTCTGCACCAATTGTTACCACAAGGCGCCCCGGCTGTGGGACTACTGCCTGGCGTGCGGAGTGCGCCTTGCCTTCGATCCCTGGTCCTGGTTCCGCGGTCGAATCATGAGGATGGAGCGTTCCCTCTACGAGCGAATGCTCCGCGATCCCGAGGACCAGCTCGTGGACTTCGTGGGTACAATCTGGTTCCTCCGGCGGCTCGTTCGGAAGCGCCTTCGCGACGAGGGCATCCGGTGGGCCGTCGACATGCTCTCGGAAGTCAAGATCTCGGATCCCGAGAGGATCGCCGGCCAATATCCGTTCGAGCTTAGCGGGGGCATGCGACAGCGCTCGATGATCGCAATGATGATCGCCTGCAACCCGAAGCTGCTAATCGCGGACGAGCCCACTACCGCGCTGGACGTGACCGTTGAGGCCCAGATTCTCAAGCTCATGAAAGAACTCCAGACCCGGACGAAGATGGCGATCCTCCTGATAACGCACGACTTGGGGATCGTCGCGGAGGTCTGTGACAAGGTTGGGGTGATGTACGCGGGAAGCATCGCGGAGTTCGGCACAACGGAACAGGTCTTCCACCGCACGATGCATCCCTACACGAACGGACTGATGGAGTCGATTCCCCGGTTCAAGGGCTCAGCGTCCGAGGAACGCAAGAAGGAGCTCTACATTATCAAAGGCGCCGTCCCGAACCTGCTGCATCCTCCGCCTGGGTGCCGTTTCCATCCTCGATGTCCCCGGGCCCTCGATGTCTGCAAGGAGGTCGTCCCCACCTTGACGCAAATGGAACCGGGGCATCTTGTGGCGTGCCACAATCCGGTGCCGCGTGTGGCGGCACTGACCCCGGAGGTCGCCGCGTGAGGGCGACTCAATCCGCTTCGGAACCGGCGGACCACGGTCCGGGCGAAATCCTCCTCTCGGCGCGCGACGTGAAGATGCATTTCCCCATGCGAGGCGGCCTGTTTCGGACCGTGAAAGGGCATGTGAAGGCCGTCGACGGCGTGTCGCTTCGTGTCGAGCGTGGGGAAACCCTCGCGGTTGTCGGAGAATCCGGCTGCGGGAAGAGCACCCTGGCACGGCTATTGCTCGGGTTACTCGAACCCTCTGCTGGGAAAGTCTTCTTTATGGGTCACGACCTCACAACCCAGAAATTGAGGGAGGTTCGCGAGCAGCGAAGGCACCTCCAGATGGTCTTCCAAGACCCCATGTCATCCTTGGACCCACGGATGACCATCAAGAACATCGTCAGCGAGCCGCTTGTCGTGCACCACAAACCCGGAAGACGGCCTCGCAATGTTGCTGTCGTCGCAATCCTCGTCCTACTGTTCGGAGCGCTCGCTTTTGCTCTCTCCATTCTAGCCTTTGCAGTCCCAAAAGTCCCACTCTTTTTCGGCTTCCTGTCCACGGACGTCGTCTTCCCGTCGCTGATTGGAGTCGCCTTCAGCGCCGTGACGGTCGTTTCCGGGGTCGGTCTCTGGCGCGAGGGAACTTGGGCGTGGGAGCTCGCCACAATCATCTTTGCCATGAGTTTGGTGGTGTCGGTCATCTTCTTCAGCCCCGTCCAGATTGGGGTCACCGCGCTGTTCCTCGCCTCCCTCGTCTCCGTCCGAAAGCAGTTCGTCAGCGCGGAGGAAATCTCGAAACGCGTCGTGGAGCTGCTCGAGGTGGTGGGCCTGAAGAAAGAACACTTGAATCGCTTTCCTCACGAGTTCTCGGGGGGCCAGCGGCAGCGGATCAACATCGCGCGCGCGCTCGCCCTCAACCCGGACGTGATCATCCTGGATGAGCCCACCTCGGCCCTCGATGTGTCCGTGCAGGCGCAGATTTTGAACCTCCTGATGGAACTCCAGAGGAACCTCGGCCTCACCTACCTGTTCATCACCCACGACCTCAGTGTGGTGTACCACATCGCGGACCGTGTTGCCGTCATGTACGCGGGCAAAATCGTGGAGCTCGGCGCCACCGAGGAAATCTTCCGCAATCCGCTCCACCCGTACACAAAGGCGCTGATCTCGGCCGCTCCGGTCGCCGATCCATCTGTGAAGGCCGACCGCATCGTGCTCGAAGGCGAGGTCCCCAGCCCGGTCCATCCGCCACCCGGATGCCGCTTCCACCCGCGCTGCTGGCTCGCGTTCGAGCCGTGCTCGAAACTCGAGCCGGAATTGTTCGATGCGGGGAACGGTCATCGGTTCGCCTGCTTTGCAACCGCCCGGGATCGGGGGCTCTGGCGCCAGACCGGGACGAACACGGCCATCGATCGACCCGTGCCCGTATGACGACGAACGGTCTCGACAGGTCGGAACCACGCCGGGCGCAGAAAGCGCCCCGGGACGACGCCGAACCTCAGAGTCTTCCTGAACGCCGGAGCAGGCTGAGCTCATACTTCCTCGGCCAATCCAGGCAACGCCGGGAAGGATTCCTTCGGCGTTCCGCGGCGTTCTCCATCCGTAAGGAATTGGCACGGAACGGATACATCGCGGCGTGTCTCCTCGTCGACGGCCTTGTCGTCCCGGAACCGATTTTCGTTCTTAACTTCCCCTGGGGATGGATCGTTTCTGCTGTGGCCCTCGTGATTGCCATCTGGGGAGAGGTTCGCATCTACGAAGCGTTTTTTTCGCTACCCGAGTCCCTGAGCGACCGACGCTGAGCTCACCGCTGCCTGCTCCCGATCGGCATACTTCGAAAATCGAGAGGAGGCCGCGTTGGAGCGGCGACCGAGCCTGCTATCAATCGGGGCCCGGAGGGAATTCGTTTGATCGGTTTCGCAAGGTGACGCCTAGCGATTACAGGCGGCTCGTAGAATCCAAGCGAGATCTCGCGGTCAAACGAAACGAGCCGGGAGGCTTCGAACGGCACTCGAGCATGACCTCGGAGACATCGAAACCCCGCCCGGAATCCAACGGATTTCATCGACTTGCCGCAAACGGGACATCGAGGGTTCGCGACCTTGTGGAGGTCCTCGGCGAGCGCGAGCACCTCGAGCTTCTCGAGGTTCATGCCGACCGGTTGAGATCGGATGCTTCCGTACACGCGGACGCGGTCACCGGGCCGAAGCGCGCGCACGACCCGGCGGAACTGCTTCGACGGCTCGTATGCCACGACATCGAGCTTTCGCCGACCGAGGATTTCGAAGAGGACATGCCCGCCGGGGTGGGTGACGGGAGTCGACGCAACGACGCCCTCCAACGAGGTTGACGTGAACGGACGAACGGCCCAATCATCTCGCCGGATGTGATCGTCCGTGCCCTGGTTCGTTTCAAGCAAGAGCCAGCGCTCGGGTCGCTCGCCCCCAATGCGGCTCAAGGCCGACGGCAGATCCCGAGGATCGTCCCCGCGAATCCCGAGGAGGATTGGGCAAGGGGAGTGTGGTGCGATCACGACGCGCTCGTTCACGTAGTCGTAGTTGTTGAACGTCGACGGGAAGGCCATGTCCATCTCCCGTACGGAGCGGGCATCGATCTCGCGCGGCAGGCCCCACAACGCCGGATGCCGGTAAGCGAGGACCTCGTAGGTGCGATCCCTCGGCCTCCAAGAAAGCGCGGCGGCGGCTCCAATGATGCCCCGGCCGTTCTTGTACGTCCGCGCGTAACCGCGCCCCGCAATCGCCCGCCGGGCGTCCGTCCGTGTCACGATCCCGCGGACGGCGCGCCAATACAGGGCGGACACCGGCGGCGTTCGAAGAACGACGAAGGCGGGGTTCGTGGTCGGATCCGTCAGCACAGCCCATCGTTCAATGAGGGCGGACAGCACGTCGCCCACGCTCTCGGGATCTTCCCGAGCGCGGACGCCCGCCGAATAGGATCGCACGGAACGGTCGCCGATCCGACCGACGACTCGCGAACCTCCCCGGCCTCGGCCGAATCGGAGGGCGATCGCCGCGTTGCCGCGGGTTTTCCAAGGGATGCAGGGGTTCAATCGGACGAGACGCGGATAACCAATCAAATCATATTCGGATGTGAGGACCCGGATCATCTCGGTCGCGAGGAAGGTCGTGCACATTCCGCCCAGGCTGTCCGTGTCGTCGACGCCGACCCATAGAACCATGGCCGCCCTCGAACGGACGACAGCGCTTAAAGCACCCCCGTTCTTCGTTTCGGCGACGCAACGCCGGCATCACCGACGCGACGATCGTTCAACCAGCTCGACCGTCACGTCATCCGGATCCGAGACGTAGACACACCGTGCTCCCCGCCACCACTCCGGACCGCGGAGTTCGACGGGAGCGGCTCGGGGCAGGATGCCTTCCCGCTTCAGTCGGCGCAGGGTGTTGTCGAGGTTGTCGACCCGAAGGGCGAGGTGGCCGCTCCCCGAGTCGAACACACGCGGTTTCAGGCGGATGCCTTTTGGCCGAACGTACTGGAGGAGTTCGAGAATTTGCCCCGAACCCAGATCCAGATCTGCGAAGTAGAATCGAGCGTCCGTTAGCCCGGTGACGCTTGCAACGGCGCTTCCCGATTCCTCTCCCCGGCCTAGCAAAGGGATCCCGAGCAAGTCCCGGTAGAACGCCAGGGAGCGATCCAGGTCGCTGACGGTGACCGAGATGTGATCGATTCCGGACGTTCTCACGACGGCCCCTCCGACGGAGGTGCGGCGAGGCGCGGAGGAATGTGATCGCGCCGGAACACATCGTCGACCGATTCGGCTCGTTTCACGATCTCCGCGTCGGATCCTTGAACGAGGACGACGGCGGGCCGCGGAAGGGCGTTGAAGTTGTTCGAACAGGCGTCTTGATACGCCCCGGTGTCGAGGAACGCGATGATGTCGCCGACTGCCACGTCCGGCAGCTCCGCTTGGTGCACGATCACATCGAAACCGCATGAAATGCCGACAACGTCCGCGATGCGCGTCCGCGAGCAATCCGCCTTTTCGGCAACGACTGTCGTCCATCGGTTGCGTTCGACGATCGTATCAAGGAGGAACATCTCCGTCGTGTCGGTCTCGACCCACGACCACGGGTGAGGGGAGGTTTGCGACTTCAGCCCTCGGACCGAGGCCAGGTGGATACCCGCATCCGCGAAGACACTCCGACCGGGTTCGACTTCCAGGATCTTCCGCTCCGAGTGCAACCCGTTGCGTTTCAGCTCCCGCCGCAAGGTGTCCGTCATCGCCTCCGCGTACGCTTCCGCGGACGGCGCAACGGCGGCGCGCTTCGCTCCGCGACGAGTCGTTCGGCCCGTCGGATCCCGGGGAGCCGCGAACCCTCCTCCGAGGTCGATCTCGCGGGGCTCCCAGCCTCCCCAGGCACGGGACAATTCGGCGATGAGCGTGACGAGACTTCGCACCATCCCGCGCCAGACGTCGAGGTCTTGGCTGTGACGACCAAGATGGACCATGACGCCGGTCACGTCGAGCTCCGAGGCGCGAAGGGCCTGCGCGCCATGGGCGAGCAGCTCTTCCGTCGGGATTCCCGGCTTGTACTGTTGCGCGGCGATCCGGATTGGGGTGTCATCGTCGTAGAAGTCCGAGGGCTCGTCAAGCCCTTCGTACGCCGGACGCACGCGAAACCGAACCTTGGCCCGGATTTTCAAGGCGCGGGCCACCTCACGGACGAGGTCGATTTCGCCGCGACTGTCCAGCGTGATTCGCGCTCCCGCCCGAAGGGCCTGCTCGATGAGGCTTCGAGACTTGCTCGATCCATTCACGGAGATAGAGGCAGCTGGGATCCCGGCCCGCAAGGCTGCATTAAGCTCCCCCGAACCGAACGTATCGCATCCGGTTCCCTCCCGGGCCAGAATCCGGAGGAGCGCAAGCGTAAAGTTCGCTTTTACGGAAGGCAGGACGTGGACCGGGCCTTCCGGCCACCGCTCCTGGAAAGCGCGACGAAACCGGCGGATGTTCCGTCGGAGCTGGTCCTCCGACACGACGTAAATCGGGGTGCCAAATCGCCGGCCCAGCGCCGCGGCATCGCAGGCCTCGATGAAAAGGTGGCCCTCCCGGATCGACAGGCAGTCATCAATTCGCTCCGTCCGAATGTTCGACATTCCCTTCCCTCGCGCAACGACAAATGTGGCTTGATTGAGTCCTCAGTATATGAAAGGAATTCCGCGAATCGTGCGTCGCGCTGCAACGGTTCATCACGGCCGACAACGCGTGGTCGGTCTGACAATGTTCAAATACGCCGGCTCGGTTCGATACCCGAGTTTGCCCATGCCGGTCCGCACGTTTGAATTCTCCAGCGTGGACGGCCGGCGGTTTGTGAAGCCGACGGACCGCTGGGTGAACCTGAGGGTGGACCACAACAGCACGGTCACCCTGATCTCCGAACTCGGGGACCGGCAGGCCTCCGTCGACTTCCGCTTCACCGCGAACTACCACGCCTCCGAGGCGGTCGTCGGCCTCATTCAGATCGAAGGAAACCTCCTCTGGGAAGGGGACGCGAGGACGCTCGTAAAAAGCTGGTCTTCCGGTGGCCAGATGCCGCCCGAGGTCGCCCAGGAAATCCACACCGTGATCATGTCGAACTGCATCCCGGAGGCGGTCATCCTCGCCAGAGATCTCCGACTCCCGCCGCCGGTTCCGATTCCCCAGGTGAACGTCCCGCAGCAACCGGCTAAGCCTGGGAAAGGGCGATCTCCGGAAATCGCGTGATCACTTGATGTGGTCCAGCGAGAACGACCCGATCGACAAGCTCGATTTCGTGTACGTGTACCGGATCCAGCCCCGGCTCTGCACGTCGCAGATGCCCTTGATGCACAGGAACGACTTCAGCTGCTCGACCTTGAACTCGATGCTTCCGTCCATCAGCGACCCGAGCATCTGGATCTCCTGCTCCTCGTGCATCCCTTTCTCGATCACGTAGAAGGCCACGGCCTTGTCCCGCTTCCGCCGCCCGACAAAGGGCTGGAGGAACTTGAATGTCGTCGTTGGGTCCAGATACGCGATGAGCGTCGACACGCTGCGGAAGGCAAGCCGGTACGTCGGGTACTTCTTCTTCCACTCCGCGGCCCGCGCGTCGACCGCCTTCAGGATTGACTGATAGTCCGTCGGCTCGTCGATGTACGTCGTGTTCGGATCCGATGCCTCCGCACCCATCGACTTCGAATACGTGTCAATGTATTGGACCAGCCCGAGCTTCTCGTACTCCTCGTATCCGGGAAGGGCGAAGGCCATCTCCTCCCGGACTTCGGTCGGACCTTTGTCGGTCAGGATCCACAGGACCGGCACCCCTTTCTTGAGGCCCTCGGCCATGAACAGGCTCACGAGCACCTCCTTGCCGACGTAGGCGGGGCCGTACACGGAGGCGTTCGTCCCGAACGGGATGCCGCCGAACAGCAGGTCGTCGAGCCGCGGGATGCCCATCTTGACCTTCTGCTGCTTCACCTCGACCTGGAGGTCTTTGTCCCGGGCCTCGATGTCCTCCGAAATGAGGCCTTGCTCCCGCAACCGGAGTTCTTCCATCTTCTGCTGGAGGTACCGCTCCTTCGTGCGGACCTCCTCTTCCTTTGCCGTGATCGTACTCTTCAGTTCCTCGAGGCGCGACTTGAGATCCAGTTCCTCGACCGAGCCGCCTTGGGCTTTCGCTTCCTCCATCTTGCGGTGCTCCGCCTGGAGGACTTTCTCGCGATACATGAGGTCTTCCTCGCGCCGTAGCAATTCTTCCTCCTTGTAGGTGAGCGGTTCCTTCACTTTCTTGATCTCGTCCTCCTTGACCTGCAAGTCCGCCTGCAGACGTTGCAGCTCTTGTTCCCGCATCAGGACCATCTTCTCCTTGTGCAGGACCTCTTGCTCTTTCCTCGAAAACGCGGCCTGCACTTCTGACTTCGGCTTGCCTTCGAAGGCCTTCGCCTCCGCCCGGACTTTGTCCTCGATCTTGTATTTGCCGACTTCCTGCTCGAGCCCGATGATCCGTTTCTTGAACTCCTCTTCCTTCGCCAGATAGTCTTCCGCCATCTCGCGGAGCTCCTCCTCGAACCGGCGTTTCAGCTCTTCACTGGGAGCTCCGCCCTCGCCGGCCGGCATGGATGCGAGGCGCTCCTCTTTCGCCTTGAACGTCGCCTCGCGCTCCACGAGGTCCAGCTCCCGCTTCTTCACCTCGCGCTGGTCCGGCTTCATCTTCCCGAGGCCGGACTCGAGTTGTTTGCGCAGCTGCTCGTTCACGGACCGTTGCTCGCCGACGTCGGCCTCGAGGGCCTGACGGGCCTTCGTCTCCTGATCGAGGCGCTTCTTGAGCTCCGGCGACGCGCCCGCTTTGAGCTGCTGCGTCTTGACATACTTGATGACCGCAATCGAGCCTTTCTTGATGTGCTCAATCTCCTGCTCCAACTCCCGTCGCTTCGCGATCTCCGTCTGCAGCTGTTTCGAGAGGTTCGCGGTCTCCTCGATGTACTTGACCGGATCGAACTTGCCTTGCCGGAAGTTCGCGAGCTCGCGGTTCAACGTGGCGCGCATCGCTTCGAGTTCGGCGTGCAGACCGTCGACCTCGAGGGCTTTCGTCCTCAGCTCGCGCACCTTGTCATCGGAGACGCGCTCGGCCGGAGTCCGAGCCGTCTTTGCACCGCCAGAAATCGTCGGGACGCCGATCCAGTCCTGGAACGCCGTATCCTCGCCGGCGAGCCACTTGCGGAGCGCGTCGTCCTTCGAATCGCCGCCTGCGACGGAGGCGCCGATCCACGCATTCAATCCGCCGTCCGAATCGCCCTTGAGCCAAGTGGCGGAACCTTTGTCGTCCGCCTTCGGCGGATCGGATTGCTTCGTGCCGCAGACCACGCACTCGCCGTGCGGATTCACTTCGCCTCCGCACACGCGGCAGACCTGCGAGACGGTGCCCTCCGCGGGCTTCACCGCCATCGGGCCTGTGCCTCCCTGAGCATCGCTAGCACGACCGACCCGGAAGAACCGGTTGGGACTCGCTACGAGACAAGAGGGTATTTAATCGTAGCCACCTCAATATCATCCGAGCATCTTGCCGGGGCCTCCGGGAGAGGGACGCGGCGTCCGGGAGGGTGCCGGCCCGGAATAGGATTTACGAAGGCCCAACGGACGGTATAACAGTTTGGCGGCGCCACAGGCGTGCCCGGGTTTGGCCTCCGTTAAGGGGCGAAATGCATTTGCCAATTCGAGACGGTGCCGGATCGGCATGCGCAAAGCGCTCTCCGTCAGCGATTTACGCGAGCACGTCAAGCAGTTCAAGATCATCGTCGTCGTCAACGCTGCCATACTCGGCCTTGCCGCGGTCGAGTTGCTTTGGACTTGGTCGTCCAGGCCGGACTTGGCCAGGAGGGACATCGTGGTTATCAATGCGTTCTTCGGTGTTGGCCTTGCGACGAACGTGCTGCTGTTTCGCCGTTTCAAGCGGCAACTCGACTCCTTGGCCGGCATCGAACAATCATCATCGAAGGTGCCAGCCCGGTGAAGGCGCACGTGTGCCATGCCGGTTCGGCCCCGGAATAGTATTTATACGGCCGGACGAATCTGATGGTCTCGACACAGTCCGGAGGACGGGCGGGCCTTGGGGACGGAGAGCGAGAAGCGGATTATCATGCGGATCGACCCAAACGACGAGTCGATCACCCTCAAGGACATCATGCAGCGGATCCAGGAAATCCAACGGCAGCATCCGGACCTCGACGTGTTCTTCGACGGCGACGAGTACGCGGTTTGCTCGAGGCCGAAAGAGAAGGCTCGGGCGATCGCCGAGGCCGTGGAAGGCCGCAAGAAGGCGTAGGCGACCGAAGCCTTTTGGCGGGGCGCCGCATAGCGCCGCGCATGGCGGATAAGAAGCCGACGAAGGCGGATCTCACCTCCGTCCCGATCGAACACCTGGACCTCGAGAAGACGGAGACGATCGCGGACCTCGTCGACGGCTACAAGCACATCTCGTTCCAGGCGCGGACTTTGGGCCTCTGCGCCTCCGTCCTGGAGAACATGATGACGGACCCGAAGTGCACGGTCTTCTTTGGCGGGGCGGGCGCCCTCACGCCGGGCGGCTTGAAGAAAGTGATGCGCGACATGGTGGAGTTCGGCCTGGTCGATGTCGTCGTGACGACGGGCGCGATCGCCTACCACGACTTTTACGAGGCGCCGACGACATCGTCTTGCGGGAGCACTTCCTCGATCGGGTGTACGATACCCTCGCCGACGAGTCCCTCTTCCGGGAATGCGACGACGAGATCGCCGCGCTCGCGGATTCCCTCGAACCGCGGCCATACAGCAGCCGCGAAATCCTCTGGGACATGGGGAAAATCGCCTCGAAGGACCCGAACAGCCTGGTCGGCACGTGCTATCGCAAAGGGATCCCGTACTTCGTGCCCGCCCTCAACGACTCGTCGATCGGCATTGCGCTGGCGAAGCACCATCACGATCGCGTGAAGAAGGGCAAGGAACCGATCGCCCTCGACTCGATCAAGGACAACTACGAGATCGCGCAGGTCAAACTGAAGTCCCCTCGGACCGGGGTGTTCTACGTCGGCGGCGGGACGCCGAAGAACTACATCTCGCAGGTCGAGGTGATCCAGGAGGTCATGGGATATCCGGAGAACCCGCACATGTACGCCGCCCAGATCACCACGGACGTGCCGCAATGGGGCGGCTTGAGCGGGTGCACCTTCGAGGAGAGCCAGTCGTGGGGCAAGTTCCACAAGGACGCCAAGATGGCTCAGAGCCTCGTCGACGCGACGATCGGGCTGCCAATCCTCATCGGGTATCTCCTTCAGAAAGGCGTCCCCAAGAAGAGGAAGCAGAAGCGATACCGGTGGGAAGGCGAGGAGCTCGTTGAGCTCAAGTGAGACGGACGGTCATCGACCCGCGACACGGCGGTCGTACCAGCGCAACAGTTCCTCTTGATCCGGCTCGATGACGCCGCGGAGCGTGCCGTATGCCTTTCCTGCCCGCTCGCGGATTTCGCGGACCGCGGCCTCGGCCGACAACCCCTGGTGGATCAGGTACGCGGCGAGCATCGTACCGGTCCGGCCGCGACCGGCGAAACAGTGGACGAGCACCTTCTTGCCCTCTGCGATCTTCGAATCGACGAACGTCACGAACTCGTCGACCTGGTCAAGGGTCGGCGCCGTGAAATCCTCGACGCAGATCTTCTTGTGCTCGAAGCCCGCGTCCGCGATTTCGAACGTGTTCAAGCGGTCACATTCGAGGCTGACGACGACCGAGTAGCCCATCTTCCGCAGGCGGGGGAAGTCCCACTCCATGTACGCCGGGCCCGGAAGGCCGGCGAGGCGGCCGCCGTCGACCGTGTAGTACAGCATCTCCATGCGACGAGTCCAACACGGCGCACTAGTTCAAGATAGCTTCCCGCGTATCGCCGTCCCGCATGGCTCGCGGGCGGATGACGATCGGCCTTTACAATTCGTACGATCCCGCCCGTTTCGCCGAAGCCCACCGTCGGGCCATCGCGCGGGCGGCGCCAATTGCCCTCGCCTTCGACGCGAACCTGGCGACGTTCGGTTTCCCGTTCGAAAAGGACCTCCGCACCCCCGTGGACATCGCCGCCTGGATTTCCGGGACGACGAGCATTGGCGAGGCAGGCACCTATCTCCGAGACTTGGCGCACGCAGGCCGCTTCCTCACGTTTGCGTTTCCCAAGCGAGGCTTTCCGCCACAACTGGGCGAACCGATCGTGACCACGAATCGACCGGACGCGAAGAAAGCGACGACCGCGGCGTTCTTGGCCGGGCTCCTGGAACACGGGACATCGATTCTCCTCATCTTCGGATTGGGACCGCGCGGCCTCGACGACCGCGATGTGTATCCGCTCGGCCGCTATCACTTCGACCTGACGGCTCGTGGGCTATCGCTTGAAACCGCGACCGCGATCGGGGCGGCTCCCGCGCTCATCGCGGCTCATTTGGCGGATTGACGGCGAGCGCATCCCGGCCAGGGCGTACCGTGTTGCTGGTTCCTACCTGCATTCTTATATACGCCGGATTTGTCGGAACCGCGGGACATGGCCCGCTTCGAAGGCGAACTCTGCGACAACATCCTGCTCGGCAGCGAGGCGCGGCTCCCGACCCGGTACGGCAACTTCCGCATCCACGCGTTCGTCTGTCCGTTCTCCGGCGAGGAACACATCGCGCTTGTGAAGGGAAAGGTCGCAGGGAAGGAGGAAGTCCTCGTGCGGCTCCATTCCGAATGCGTGACCGGCGACGTGTTCGGTTCGGAGCGGTGCGACTGCGGGGAGCAGCTGGACGCCGCCCTGAAGCGAATCGGGCGGGCGTCCGAAGGCGTCCTCCTGTACCTCGCCCAGGAGGGACGGGGCATCGGCATCGTCAACAAGGTCGCGGCGTACCACTTGCAGGATCACGGCCTCGACACCGTTGACGCGAACCGCGCCCTCGGTTTTCCGGCGGACCTTCGGAGTTACAAGTGCGCCGCATGCATGCTGCGGGTCCTCGGGGTCGCCTCGATCCAGTTGATGACGAACAACCCCGCGAAGATCGAGGAGCTCCGCGCATACGGCGTTCGCGTGACGAAGCGCATCCCCCTCCAGGTCCGCGCCACCGCAACGAACGTCCGATACTTGCGCTCGAAGAAGGAGCGCCTGCGCCATCTCCTCACGACGCCGACGGTCCCCGAAGCTCGACCGAGGCGACGACCCGGTCCGCGGTGACCGTCTCTCCCTCCGCGACCGCGACGTGACGTACGACCCCGTCCCCGGGCGCCGGAATCTCGTTCTGCATCTTCATCGCCTCCAAGACCACGAGCGTCTCGCCGCGTCGAACCGGACTCCCGGCCGTAACGGCCACCCGCACGACGCGACCGGGCATCGATGAACGCACGTCGACGACCGTGCCCGCGCGGGCGGGATGGCGTTCGACGACCTCGGCTCCTTCCTCGGACACTTCGACGAGACGTACACGGTGAACCCCGTCGTCGAGGATCGCCTCGTTCCCCTGGAGTTGGAGGCGCAGAGTCTTCGCCCCGATCCGAACGTCGACCGAGTCTCCTCCTGCGAGCCGTGTCCGGGCCCGATACGTTGCGCCCTCGATCCGGATGACGAACCCACCCGTCATCGGTTCGACCTCGATCTCGCGCTGCTCACCATCGACGTCGAGGCGAAACCGCATGGCCACCCCCTGACAGACGTTCCCTCCGGCCCGCGATCGACCACCGCGTGACCGAAGGTCGTTCGAGGGGGAAGGTCGGACCGCGTGCCACCCGACCGCTGGCGGCGAGGGCGGCGGCGATCGCCGCGACGCGTTCCTCCCACGGGCCGCGGCTCCGGAGGCGGGCCGCAATCCGCAGGTCCGCGACCATCGTGGTCCACAGATTCCCTCGGACGAACTCGGGCCGGCGAAGGAGCGCGCGATGGAACGGGAGATTCGTGTACACCCCACGGATCTCGTATGCGTCGACGCTCCTCCGCATGTGCTCGATCGCCTGCCTCCGGTTCCGCGCGTGGACGACCAGTTTGGCCAGGAGCGGGTCGTAGTACGGCGGCACGAGCGACCCCGCGGCCACGCCGCTGTCCACGCGGACGCCCGGTCCTCTCGGTTGTCGATAGCCCACGATGCGTCCGGGAGAAGGGAGGAAGTTTCGGATCGGGTCTTCCGCGTTCACGCGGCACTCGATCGCATGGCCATGCCGGGTGAGCTCGGATTGCGAGACCTCGAGACCGTCGCCCGCGGCGATTCGGATCTGTTGTCGGACCAGATCCACCCCGGTGACCATCTCGGTGATTGGGTGCTCGACCTGGAGACGGGCGTTGACCTCGTTGAAAGTGAAGCGACCGTCGTGCAGAAGGAACTCG
>Ga0209237_1000770_pt1 | contig 18506 bp, 20 predicted proteins | sample GraSoi013_1_40cm_2_FD_185820 | JGI IMG/M metagenome (GOLD analysis project Ga0209237, IMG submission 185820) | Grasslands soil microbial communities from the Angelo Coastal Reserve, California, USA - Sample 10_02_2013_1_40cm (SPAdes) (version 2) | ecosystem: Environmental > Terrestrial > Soil >... | reverse complement strand
AAGCTCTCATACTCGCGCCGCAGTCGAGCCTGCAGCTCGGCCCACCCGGCCTGGTCCACCGTAGCCACCGTCCAACTCCGTGCACGATCGCGCGACGCCTGCTCGCCGCGCAGGGCTCGCGTCGACAGCACGAGACTCGAGCTCACGTGGTGGATGTGGCCGGCGATGGTGCTGCGGCCCGGTCCTCCCCGCTCCGAGGCCTGGACGGCGCTCAACCCGCGGATCGTCGCGAACAGCCCCGTTCCCGGGGATGCGTCCGTGAAGTAGGTCCAGGGACCGCGAGGCCCCTCGAAGGCTTCAACGAGCATCCGGGTCAACAGACTCACCGTCACGGCGGCCGGCGTGCCAGTCATGATCTCGGTCATGCCTTGAGAGCCGAAGCGAGGGGCAGCTTCCGGATCCGTTTCCCGGTGGCCGCGAAGATCGCGTTGGCGAGCGCCGGCGCCGTCACCGCCGTGCCCGGCTCTCCGATCCCGCCAGGCGCCTCTCCATTTCGTATCAGGTGCACCTCGATCGCGGGCGCCTCGTTCATCCGCAGGACGCGGTAATTGTGGAAATTGGACTGCTCGACCCGCCCGTGCTTGAGGGTGATCTCGCCCCACAGCGCGCCGCTGATGCCGAAGACCACGCCCCCTTCGATTTGCGCCTTCACGATATCGGGGTTCACCACGGTGCCGCAGTCGACCGCGCAGACCACGCGGTGCACCCGCACCTCACCTGTCGTGGACACCTCGACCTCGGCTACCTCCGCCACATAGGTGTCCCATCCGCTATAGAGGAGGGACACGCCGCGGCCGTGCCCGGCCGGCAGCGGGCGCCCCCACCCAGCTTGTTTCGCCGCGAGGTCGAGCACCGCGCGGGCTCTCCACGCCCTGCCCAGGATCGCGCGCCGGTACTCGACGGGATCGGTCTTGGCCACCGCCGCGAGCTCGTCGATGAAGCTCTCGATCACGAACACATTGTGGGTGGGCCCCACTCCGCGCCAGAAGCCGGTGTTCAAGACTGGCTCCTCGTGGCGCACGTACTCGACTTGGATCGCCGGGATGGCGTACTTGAATTGCGCGGCAGCGTCCACCGCATCTCCGTCCATTCCGTCCTTGAAGGCAGGCGGCGCCCAGCGCGCCAGGATCGACGGACCCACAATCCGGTGGGCCCACGCTGCCGGCTTGCCGCCGGCGTCCAGCCATGCGGTTAGCCGGTCATAATAGTAGGGGCGGTACACGTCGTGCTGAATGTCCTCCTCGCGGGTCCACACCACCTTCACCGGCCCATCGACCTGTTGCGCGATACGCACGGCCTGCGTGACGTAGTCGATCTCGAGCCGCCGGCCGAATCCGCCGCCCAACAGATGGTTGTGTACCACCACCTTCTCCAGCGGGAGCCCGGTGACGTGGGCAGCCGTCGCCTGGGCCCGGCTCAGCACCTGGGAACAGGTCCACACCTCGCAGCCGTCCTTCCGCACGTGAACCGTGCAGTTCATCGGCTCCATCGTGGCGTGCGCCAGGAAGGGCACCTGGTACACCGCGTCGATTTGCTTCGCCGTGAGGCCGATCGCCCCAGCGACGTTGCCCTGCTTGCGTGCGACCACGCCCGGCCGCTGGGAGGCCGCATCCGCGAGCCCTTGCACGACATCGGCGATGCTTACCTTGGCATTCGGTCCATCGTCCCAGCGGATGGCGAGCGCGGCCAAGCCCTGCTTCGCCGCCCACATGTGGTCGGCCACGACGGCCACTGCATCGTCGAGCCGGACGATCTGCCGCACGCCTTTGATCGTCTTGGCCTTGGTGTCGTCCAGTCCCGCGACCTTGCCGCCCAGCACAGGGCTCGCGGCGACGGTCGCGATCTTCATCCCCGGTAGCCGCACGTCGATGCCGAACGTCGCCTTGCCGTTCACCTTGTCCGGGGTGTCGAGCCGCTTGGCCGGAGTGCCGATCAGCTTGAAGTCCTTCGGACCCTTGAGCGTGACCTCCTCTGGTGGCGGTAGTTTGGCCGCCTTTTCCACCAGCGCGCCGTAGGCGAGCGTACGGCCGCTCGCCAGGTGGGTTACCACACCGTTTTGCGCCCGGCACGACGCCGGGGCGACGTCCCAGGTCTGGGCGGCAGCGGCTACGAGCATCGTGCGCGCAGTCGCGCCTGCGGTCCGCAAGGGGGTGTACATCATGCGCACCGAGCTCGAGGCGCCTGTCATCTGAAAACCGACCAGCGGATTAGCGTACAGCTTGTCATTCGGTGGGGCGTGCTCGAGCTGGACCTGGTCCAGCCCGACCTCCAGCTCTTCCGCCAGCAGCATGGGCATCGACGTATACACGCCTTGCCCCATTTCGACCTGATTCATGATGAGCGTGATGCGGCCGTCGGTGCCGATGCGAATGAATGCATTCGGCGCGAAGCCGGACGGCGCCGCTGCGGCGGCCGCAGCTGCCGCGCCCGAGCGCTCGCCCATGCGGCAGCCCAGCAGCAGCCCGCTCCCGGCGCTGGTGAGCACCACGACAAAGTCGCGTCGCGATACGGTCTGCTCGGTCACGCACCCCCCGCAGCGTGCTTGATGGCGGCGCGGATACGCGGATAGGTGCCGCAGCGGCAGATATTCCCGGTCATCGCGGCGTCGATGTCGGCGTCGCTGGGATGGGCGTTCCTCGCGAGCAACGCCGACGCCGACATGATCTGGCCCGACTGGCAGTAGCCGCATTGGACGACTTCCAGGTCCAGCCACGCGCGCTGCACCTTCTTGCCGGCCGGCGTCTCCCCGATGGCCTCGATGGTGGTGATCTTCTTCCCGGCGACGGCGGCCACCGGCGTGACACACGAGCGGATCGGTTGCCCGTCGAGATGCACCGTGCACGCCCCGCACAGCGCCATCCCGCAACCAAACTTCGTCCCCGTGAGCCCGACGACATCACGCAGCACCCACAGGATCGGCATGTCCGACGGCACGTCGACCGTTACGTCGCGCCCGTTGATATTCAACGTGGTCATGAATCACGCTCCGTGAGAGAGCGGCCCCCCTAGATCGCGGGTTCACGCGGCCGATCGAGGCGGTTGACCCGCCGCCTGACGGCCCCGATGTCCTGCACCGCGCGAACCTCGACGCAGCCGGTCTCGACCCAGGGGAACTCCGCCGCGATGCGGACCGCCTCGTCCATGTCCTCGGCCTCGATCAGGTTGAAGCCCGCGAGCAACTCCTTGGTCTCGGTGAACGGTCCATCGACGATGGTCCGCCGCCCGTTGCGGACGCGCACCGATTTGGCGGTCGTCGCGCCCTCGAGCATCTGGGAATCGAGCAACCGTCCGTCCTGGCGCAGCTCGTCGGCATGGGCGAGGCAGTCGCGCATCTTCGCGTCGAACTGCCCCGCCGGGAGAGCGTCCAGCAGGGTGCGGTCGGTGTAGATCAGGATGGCGAATTTCATGTCGGTTCCTCGGCAGGCGGTGTGTACGCGGTAATCTCACCAGTCGCCTACCCCGTGCCAAGCCGATGCTGAGCGGCACGTCGCTCATGGCGGACTGGGCCACTACTCGCGCCACCCCCGGTGCGACCGCTGCATCGCGGTACCAATCCGGCTCGTTGCCGTCAGGCAGCGTTGGTTGTCAAGCAACTGTGCAAGCGCGTTCACCTCACGGCCCCCCCGCCCCTGCCGGTCGCAGCGCCGTCAAGAGTCGCTCATAACGCGGATTGCCATGCAGGGCGTCGAACTCCGGCCGACGCAGCGCGGCCCAGAGATAGGGGACGGGTGAAGCGCGCTCCAACCGGTCCAGTGCCGCTGCGGTGTCGCCTACCGCGACGAGTGCCGCCATGATGAGCCAGTGGTCGGTCCGCCCTGGCCAGTGCGCAATCAGCGCCCGAGCGCGGCTGCTGTCTCCCGCGCGAGCGAGGACGGTGGCGAGCACGCTTTCCATCACCATGTCCCCGGGCTGCAACCGGTTCGCCAGCTCCGCGTCCTCCCGGGCTCCGGACACGTCGCCCCTCCGCAGGCGGGCCAACGCCCGCCAGCGGCGCGAGAAGGCCGAGGCGGGATCGAGAGCGACGGCGCTGTCAGTCAGAGCCACCGCGAGCGCGCTATCACGCACGTGCGTCCAAGCGGCCAGATCGACGAAGGTGATCGCGCGCCCCGGATCGAGCGCGAGCGCCAGATGCTGCTCCAGGTCCGCCTCGGCGTCCCGCCCCAGCCAGCTCAGGATCGCACCGTATTGATGGTGCGCCTCCGCGTTCTTGGGGTCGAGGGCGATGGATCGCCGGAACGCTTCCACCGAGCCCTCCATGGTGCGGGGGTAGACGAAGGCGAGCAGATAGCCGCGCGCCATCCAGGCGTCGGAGGAGGTCGAATCCCGGCGCAGCGCGCGGTCGGCGACGACGAGCCCGCGGACTGCCAGGCTCTCGATCGGGGCGTCAGGCAGCCGATAAGTGTTGCCGCGGGCGATCGCGTGGGCGTAGGCCGCCCGCCCGATCGCCGCCGCGAACCCGGAGTCGAGCCGCTCGGCTTCGCGGTATTCGGCGAGGGCCCGGGCGGTCCCATCCGCTGACCGGACGGCCAGCAAGAAATTGCCGCGCAAATAATGGTCGTAGGCGGCTGGGCTGCGTGTGCGCAACGTGCCGAGCGCACCGCCTTCCGATGACGGGGCCGGTCCCCCCACGCGCAGCGCCACCTCACGGGCGATGACGGACGGCAACGCAAGCAACTCCTCCGGCGTCCGATCGAACACGTCGCCCCACGCCGCGACCGCCGTCGCCCCGTTCAAGAGCTGGGTCGACACTCGCACGCGGGTGCCGACCCGCCGCACATTGCCGTCCACGAGGTAGCGCACCCCGAGCGCACGCGCGATCGCCGGCGCGTCGCCCGGCGCCGCCCGCTGGGCGCGCCGCACCACGCCGGGCGCCTTCACCTGCACCCTCCCGACGTTGCCGAGCAGGCTCGTCAAGTCTTCGGTCAAGCCGTCGGCGAGATAGGCGTCGGCGGTGTCGCGCGCTGCGAAAAACAGCACGGCGACGCTATTCGCCGCCGGTGGCGCGGCGCGCGCCACCTGCCTCGCGCACGGCGGCGGGGAGCCGTCGGAGCATTGGGCGAAAAGGCGGGAGGCCGGTGCCCCGCTCGCGAGAGCGAGGACGAGCGCGAGTCGTGTGCGTTTCACCGCCCTACAATGGCGGCGCCACCATCCACCCGCAACGAGCCGGATAGGGACTACTGGAGAGGGTTTCAGCGGCCGGGCGGACCCGCACGTAGAGGGAGTCAGCCGGCGACGACTCTACCTCGCCACGACCTTCAGCGCCGATTGTCCATGTGCCGCGAGCAGCCGGGCGAGGAGATCCGGCGAGAGACCTTGTGGGAAACGACTGACCAGTCGCAGCCTTGTCGCGAAGTCCGGCGCCGGCGGCGTCTCGATGAGTTCACCTACTTGCGAGAACTGCCCGCTCACGACAGCGCTATAAGGAACCAGCGTCACCGAATCCTGGGCCAGGACCACAAGCGCCGTGTCTTGCACCGCAAGGAGTTCCCCCTGCGCCCTTCTGCCCCCCCGCAGCGCGAGCGCGACCGCCACGCCGTCGGGCTGTTTCGCCGGGGCGAATCGGTCGACCCTCCCACCAATGCTGCACCCGAGCGTCGTGAGCACAGGTCCCCACAGCCAACTTCGCCTCATCGGCCCCTCACTTTCCCGGGCTCGGCTGGGTGGCGAACGCGCGCTCGCGAGCTTCCCGTATCGTTCCCCACTTGCGGAGCGCCTTCAGGAGCTCTGCGTCTGCGGACTCCCGGGCGCCCGCATCGCGCGCAAGGCTGAGCCCAGCTCGGCCGATCCAGGGCTCGTAGTAGCCCTGGGTAGCGATCAGGAAAGTCCGCGCCGGCTCCGCTGCTGCGGCCCCCACCTCGGCGACGACCGTAAAGCGCTCGCCGGGTGAGGTCCGGAGATATCGCTGGTCGGAGAGTCGCACACTTCGGACGACGGGGCGCCGCGCTCGCCTGGCGAACGCGATCCGGTCGATTCGCCAGTTGTCCGCCGGAAAGGACAGCCGAACGCGAACGCTGTCCCGATGAACCACGGGGATGAGGACGGCGACGTCTTTCCAAGCGTGCGGCCCGACGTCCTGAATATGCGCCGTCTGGTGGTAGCGGCGGCCGTCCCAGACGGCGATGCGCATTCCCATCCGTTGCCCCTGCCAGCGGGCCAGCGCTGCCGCCCGGCCGTCCAGCTCGCGGCCGATCCAGTCGAGCGAGCGGGCGCCACGATCGCCCAGCATCACTTCCGAGTACAGGAGGGTCGCGAGCAGACTGTTCTTCAACCGGAGGACCAACGCAACGCTGTCGCCGCCCGCGGGCGGGGGGGCGACGAGATAGATGGCGTCGTCCAACTGGACGGGTGAAGCTCCTGACAGGGTCCGGGCGTCGGTATGGAACGCGGCACCATCCGGCAAGGCAAGGAGGACACGGAGGTCACGGCCCGCGGCGTCGGCGATCGTGGTAGCAGGGACGAGTTCGCGCACGGCCAGCGCGGCGCCGTTCGGGTCCGGGAGTGTGGTCTCGTCCGCGGCGTGGCGGACCTCGAGCAGCTCGAGATGATTGACGTATTCCGTTTCGAGCGCCTCGTTGCGCACTTCCAGCCGGATCCGGCCGTCCCGGTCCGGGCGGACGCCGAGACGATCGACGTCACGCGTCTCGAACGCCGGGCCGAGTGTGTAGGAGAAGCCCTCGGCTTGGAGCGCCCACGTGCCGGCGCTGTCGGCGTAGACGGTCGGACAGTTCCCGAAGCAATCTGAGGATGAGCACACGATCACGAAGGCGGCCACTGCGGCCCCCAGCAGCGCGGCCCCAGTGGCGAGCGTGGACACGATGGCGGTGGGCGCCCCGTTCGTGGCCCTGCGGAAGGACTCCATCGCGACCACGCTGTCGAGCGGCACGACAGAGAGGGCGGTCGAATCGCGCAGCGTCAAGCCGTACCGCACCCCTGGCCCCCGGAGCGTGTCGTGGGCGAGGAGCACTCCCGCCCGGTACAGTACTGTGGAGCCGTCTCGGAGGTGGGCCTTGACCGGCGTCTGAATGGCGAGGGAGTCGGCGTTCGATCCGATCGCCTCGACCCGCACGCTGCGAAACACCCAGATGCAGGCCCCGGCGACGAGCGGGGCGAGCGCGGCCGACAAGAAAACGCGCAGCACGCGGCTGCGACCGAGTAGCAGGACCAGCGCCAGCCGCACCATGGGCGTCTCCTCGCTTGTACTCCGTCAACTCCTCAATACGACAGTCGGCTCGGTGGTATGTCAAGCTCGGGAACGCTCGGAGCGCTGAGTCGATTCCATTTCACATTGGTAGTACAGGGGTCAGTCCTGACACGTTCCTGACGCCGTCCGGTACTCTCGAGCTCGCGCCGCGCTGGCGCGCACCGCAGCCGGTCACCTGCAAGCAGTGTCACCGGGGGTTGCGGCTCACGGTCCCGTCCTAGAGAGTGTGGGCGTACGTGGAGGGCGTGTGACGACGAGCTCACCAGTCCGCGACGGCTCGCGCAGCCTGGCCCTGGTGCTCGCGGGCGGCGGCGCGCGGGCTGCCTACGAGGTGGGGGTCCTCTCGGCGATCGCCGAGCGGGCGCCCGGCCTCGAGTTTCCTATCGTGACCGGTGTGTCCGCGGGCGCGATCAACGCCGTCTACCTCGCGGCGCACGCGCAGACGTTGTCCGCCGCGCTTGGGGCGCTGCGCGATGACTGGAAGCGTCTGACAGTGGATCGCGTCTACCGCATTCAGCCGTGGCGCCTCGGGCGAGCCGTTGTGCGCGGCGTGGCCGGCACCCTACTGGGCACGCACGAGGAGGCTGCGGTCGTGCGCGGCCTAGTGGACATGAGCCCGCTGCACGATTTTCTCGCCGCGCGACTCGATTGCGGAGGGATCGACGCCAACCTCGCCGCCGGCCGCCTGCACGCGGTGGCGGTGAGCGCGACGTCATACGCCTCGGGGGAGACCGTGACGTTCGTGCACGGCCGTCCTGACGTGCCGACCTGGCGGCGCGCGCAGCGCTCCGCCGTGCCCGCGCGGCTCACGGTGGACCACGTGATGGCGTCCGCCGCCCTGCCGATCCTCTTTCCCGCGGTCCGCCTCGGAGACGCATTCTACGGCGACGGCAGCGTGCGCCAGACTGCCCCACTTGCTCCGGCGATCCATCTCGGCGCCCGGGCCATTCTCGTGATCACCCAGCGCAGCGAGCCCGAGCTGGCGGCCCCGCGCGCCATCGCGCTGCGCGATTATCCCACCCTCGCGGAGGTGATCGGGCTGCTGCTGCACGCGATTTTCCTCGACGCCCTCGAAGCGGACGCCGAGCGGGTCGAGCGCATCAACCGAACGCTGGCGCGCGTGCCGCCGGGGGCGGCGCCCGAGGGACTGCGACCGCTCAGTCTCCTGATGCTCCGACCTTCGCGGGACTTGGGCGCGCTCGTCGCGGGGTCCGGGGCCAAGCTGCCGCCCACGATCCGCTGGATGGTGCGCGGGATGGGCGGCCAGCAGGCCAGCGCCGTGGACTTCCTGAGCTACCTGCTGTTCGACCCGGCCTACACGAGCGCGCTGATCGAGCTGGGCTACGCCGACGGGCTGACCCAGTGGCCGCGCATCGAGCGGTTCCTAGCCGACTCGTAGCGGCTCGCTCCGAATGTGTAGACAAGGCGCCCCGGCGCTGGTAGCTTCGCCGCTTCCCATTCGACCCTATGCCACCTTTTCTTGCAGAACTGCTCGGCACCATGCTGTTGATCGTCCTGGGCGATGGCGTGGTCGCCAACGTGGTGCTCAACAAGACCAAAGGCCAGAACGCCGGGTGGATTGTCATCACGGCGGGCTGGGGGTTCGGAGTGATGGTCGCGGTGTATGCCGTCGGCAGCTTCAGCGGCGCGCACTTGAACCCCGCGGTGACGATCGGCCTCGCCTCCATCGGCAAGTTCGCGTGGGCTAAGGTGCCCGTGTACATCGCGGCGCAGCTGCTCGGCGCTTTGCTGGGCGCCGCGATCGTTTGGCTCGCCTATCTGCCGCACTGGCCCGTGACGGAGAGCCCGGCAGCGAAGCTGGCCGTCTTTTGCACCGGGCCCGCCATCCGCAACACGACCGCGAATCTCCTGACCGAAGTCATCGGCGCGTTCGTGCTGGTGCTGGGTGTGCTGGCCATTCTGACACCGAAGAACTTGAACCCCGCATACGGCTGGGACGGGGGATTCGGCCCGTTCCTGGTCGGTATCCTCGTGTGGGCGATCGGCCTGTCGTTAGGGGGGCCGACCGGCTACGCGATCAACCCGGCGCGCGACCTCGGTCCTCGTCTCGCGCACGCTGTGTTGCCGATCGCGGGCAAGGGGAATTCGGATTGGGGCTACGCGTGGATCCCGGTGGCCGGGCCGATCATCGGCGGTCTGGTCGCGGCCTTCCTTTATAAGGCGGTGTGGCCGGCATGAAACACATCCTGGCCCTGGACCAAGGGACAACGAGCTCGCGCGCCATCGTGTTCGACCACAGCGGGAGCGTTGTAGCCTCGGTGCAGAAGGAGTTTCGCCAGATTTTCCCCCAGCCCGGCTGGGTGGAGCACGATGCGACGGAGATTTGGGCCACGCAGTTGTACACGGCGACGGAAGCGCTCGGCAAGGCCGGCCTGACCGCGGCCGACATCGCTGCGGTAGGGATAACGAATCAGCGGGAAACCACCGTCGTCTGGGACCGCGAGACGGGCGAGCCGGTGCATCACGCCATCGTGTGGCAGGATCGCCGCACGGCCGCCGCGTGCGATCGGCTGAAGGCCCGCGGGCTCGCGCCGTTGATCAAGCGTAAGACAGGGCTCGTGGTGGACGCGTATTTCTCCGGCACCAAGCTGGAATGGCTGCTCCGCAATGTCCCGGGCGCGCGCGCCAAAGCGAAGGCTGGCAAGCTGGCTTTCGGCACGGTCGATTCGTGGCTGGTGTGGAACCTGACGGGCGGCCGAGTGCACGTGACCGATCCGAGCAACGCGTCACGCACGATGCTGTTCAATCTGCGCACCGGCGATTGGGACGACGAGCTGCTGGAGTTGTTCGGCGTGCCGCGCTCGGTGTTGCCGGCGGTCGGCTCGTCGAGTGAGGTGTACGGCGAGACCACGCTCCTGGGCGGTGTGGTGCCGATTGCCGGCATTGCGGGCGATCAGCAGGCCGCGCTGTTCGGGCAGGCGTGCACCCAGCCCGGCATGGTGAAGAACACCTACGGCACCGGTTGTTTCATGCTCATGAACACCGGCACGAAACCGATGGCCTCCAAGAACAATCTGCTGACGACGGTGGCGTGGCGCATCGGGAACCGGACCGAGTACGCACTGGAGGGCAGCATTTTCATCGCCGGTGCGGTGGTGCAATGGCTCCGGGACGGATTGGGCATCATCAAGTCGTCGTCTGAAGTCGAGGCCCTGGCGTCGCAGGTGGCGGATACGGAGGGGGTGTATCTCGTCCCCGCCTTCGCCGGCCTGGGCGCGCCGCACTGGGATCCCTACGCGCGCGGTGTTGTCGCGGGCGTCACGCGCGGCACGACAGCGGCGCATATCGCGCGCGCGGCGCTCGAGGGGATCGCGTTTCAGGTGGCGGACGTACTGCGGGCGATGGAAGCCGATGCGCACATCAAGCTGAAGGAGCTGCGCGTGGACGGCGGCGCGTCCGCGAACAACCTGCTGATGCAGTTCCAGTCGCACCTGCTGGGAGTTCCCGTGGTGCGGCCGAAAGTCACGGAAACGACGGCGCTGGGCGCGGCGTATCTCGCGGGATTGGCCGTCGGTTACTGGAAGGACCAAAAACAGATCGCGGCGCAGTGGCAGGTGGACCGTCGTTTCACACATGCCATGAAACCCGCCCAGCGCAAACAGCTCGAGACCGGCTGGCGGAAGGCGCTCGAGCGGGCCAGACGCTGGGAAGAGGCGGGCTGAAAGGTCCGGAATTCTCCGCCGGAGGCACTCGATGGAAGTCATCATTCAGCGAGACTACGAGCAGATGAGCAAGACCGCGGCGCAGATCGTCGTGGAAGTACTCAACACCAAGCCGAATGCCGTGCTCGGCATGGCCACGGGGTCCACACCACTCGGCTTATATCAGGAGTTGGTGCGGCTGCACAAAGCGGAGCAGCTCGACTTCTCTCGTGTGACGACGTTCAACCTCGACGAATACGTGGGCCTGCCCGTGAATCACCCGCAGAGCTACCACTACTTCATGCACGAGCACTTCTTCCGGCACGTGAACATCCCGCCGCACAACATCAACATCCCGTCAGGCACGACCAGCAACTACACGGCCTTTTGCCAATGGTACGAGAAGCGCATTGAGGAATGCGGCGGTATCGACCTGCAGATTCTGGGCATCGGCTCAGATGGCCACATTGCATTCAACGAGCCGGGGAGTTCCCTGAGCTCGCGCACCCGGCTCAAGACGCTCTCCAAGCAAACCATCGATGATAACGCGCGCTTTTTCGAACGCCGAGAAGACGTGCCGGTGTACGCGATCACCATGGGTGTGGGCACGATCCTCGATGCGCGCAAGCTGGTGCTGGTGGCGAGTGGAAGCTCCAAAGCAAAAGCGGTGGCGCAGGCGGTCGAGGGGCCTGTGACCAGCATGGTCACGGCCAGTGCGCTGCAGCTGCACCGGGACGCGATCGTGATCGTGGACGAGGCTGCCGCTGCGGGTCTGGCGATGCGCGAGTATTACGAGTTCATCTACGCGGCCAAACCGGCGGCGCCGAGGGCTTAGAAGCGTGAATACGGTCGCGGTGTTACTGCTCCTCGTTCAAGCCCCCGTCCTCCAACAAGACGGGCTGCAGTTCAAGGATCTGAACCGCAACGGCGTCCTCGATCCCTACGAGGATTGGCGCCTCGCCCCCGAACAGCGCGCGCGACCTCGTGGCGCGCATGACGCTGGAAGAAAAAGCGGGCGCGATGATGCATGGGACCGCGCGCAGCACGGGCCCGACGGGCTTTGCCGGTATGGGCGCCCAGTACGACACGGCGGCGAACCGCGCGCTCATCGACGGCATCGCGCCCGAGGCGGCTTCGCGCGAGGGATGGACGGTTGTCCATGCGCCGTCCCAGGCGGACGTCGCGATCATGCGGCTCAGCGCGCCGTTCGAGACGCTCCATCCGGAATATGTGATGGCTGCATTCATGCACGAGGGCAGTCTCGCCTTCAAGGACGGCGACCCGGACTTCGACACGTTCAAACGGGTGAGCGCCGCGGTACCGACGATCGTGACGGTCTACCTCGATCGCCCGGCGATTCTTACTCCACTCAAGGACAGAGCCCGCGCGCTGATCGCGAACTTCGGGGTGAGCGATGCAGCCCTGATGGACGTAGCCGCAATCAGATGTGGACCCACGTGCGGAACCTCAATGCGACCGAGCGCGTCACCGTGTTCCTCACCACGCACTATATGGACGAGGCCGACCGCGTGGCGGATCGCATCGCGGTGATCGACCACGGGCGCCTCGTCGCCACGGGTTCGTCCGCGGAGCTCAAGCAGCAAACCGGCACCGATTCGCTCGAAGCGGCTTTCCTCGCGCTCACCGGCACGACGATTCGCGACGAGAGTGCCACGGCCGCGGACCAGATGCGTCAGGTGGCCCGGGTGTGGAGGCGCTAGTCGCATGAGCGTCGTCTATATCCTCTGGCTGCGGGAGCTGAAGAAGTACCTGCGGTCGCGCGTGCAGATCGTCGCGTCCCTCGGGGGGCCGCTCATGTACCTGGGCGTGCTCGGGTTCGGCCTCGGCCCCGTGTTCCAGCGCGCGGGCGAGGGCAGCTACATCCAGTTCATGGCGCCCGGCGTGATCGGCATGACCGTGCTGTTCACCGCCATGTTCTCGGGGATCGCGATGCTGTGGGACCGCCAGTTCGGATTCCTGAAAGAGACCTTCGTTGCCCCGGTGCCGCGCCTCGCGATCATGATCGGCCGCACGCTCGGCGGCGCCACCGTGGCCGTTTTCAGGGCACGCTGATTTTCGCGGTGACGCTCATCGCGGGGTTCCGCCCCATGACCCTCCTCGCCGTGCCCCTCGCGTTCCTCGTGATCGCGCTGATCGCCGTGATCTTCTCGGCGCTTGCGACCGCGATCGGGTCGAGCCTCAAGGAGATGCAGGGCTTTCAGATGGTGATGAACTTCCTCGTGATGCCGACCTTCTTTCTCTCGGGGGCGATCTATCCGCTCGAGGGGCTCCCCCGAGCCCTGGGGGCGTTGACGCGAGTCGATCCGCTCACCTACGGCGTCGACGGGGTGCGCGGCCTGCTGACCGGGAGGACACACTTTGGGATCCCGCTCGACATCGCGGTGCTGCTGAGCGTGGGTGTCTTGTTCGTGGCCCTCGGGGCGTGGCGGTTTTCGAAAATCGAGGCTTAATGAGACGACTTTTCCTGCTGCTCCTACTGGTGGCGCTCGGGCGTCCCGCCGAAGGCCAGATGGCTGGGAAGCGCGCCATCGTCTATACCACGGCCGAGAGCACCACCTTCCGGCTGACGCCCACCGACACCCTGATGTTCAAGCCGTCCGAGCCTACCTCGGAAGCGAAGGTGTACGTCTTCGTCGATCCGCGGAAAGCGTTCCAGCCTTTGATTGGCATCGGCGGCGCGCTGACCGATGCCGCGGCCGAGACGTTCGCCAAACTGCCCGCGGCCCGGCAGGAAGAATTGATCGCGGCGTATTACAGCAGTGACCGCGGGATCGGATACACGCTGGGTCGGACCAACATCAACAGCTGCGACTTCTCGAGCGAGAGCTATACTTACGTGACGGAAGGCGATTCGGCCCTGACCTCCTTCTCCATCGCGCCCGACCTGCGCTACAAGATCCCCCTGATCAAGCGAGCAATGGCCGCGAGCGGCAACAGGCTCAAACTCTTTGCCAGCCCCTGGAGCCCGCCGGCGTTCATGAAGGACAACAACGACATGCTGCACGGCGGGCATCTGCGCCCCGAGTACGCGCGCTCCTGGGCTCGCTATTACACGAAGTTCATCGAGCACTACCGGAGGGCCGGCGTGCCGGTGTGGGGGATCACGATACAGAACGAGCCGATGGCGACCCAGACGTGGGAATCCTGCATTTATCAGGCGTCAGATGAGCGGGACTTTCTAAAAAACCATCTCGGTCCGGCGATGACGCGGGCGGGACTTCGCGATGTGAACATCATGGTGTGGGATCACAACCGCGATCTCATCATCGAGCGAGCGTTGACGATTTTCGGCGATTCGGCAGCCGCGAAGTACGCCTGGGGAATGGGCTTCCACTGGTATGAAGACTGGTCGGGTGGGACGCAGATGTACGGCAACGTCGCGCTCGTGAGCCGGCTCTACCCCGACAAGCACCTCGTCTTCACTGAGGGCACGCCCGCGAACTTTGACTCCACGGCGTACGGACGATGGAGCCTCGGGGAGGCGTACGGGCGATCGATGATCAACGATTTCAATGCGGGGGCCGAGGGATGGACGGACTGGAATATTCTGCTCGATGAACGGGGCGGTCCCAACCATGTCGGGAACTTCTGTTTTGCCCCGATCCATGCCGATACGCGTACCGGCAAGCTCATCTACACCAATTCGTACTACTACATCGGCCACTTCTCGAAATTCATCCGTCCCGGCGCCAGAAGGATTCTGGTAGCACCGAGCCGCAGCATGCTGCTCACGACGGCCTTCGTCAACCCGGACGGGAAAGTGGTCGTAGTCGTCATGAACCCGACGGCAAAGGGGGGAGACTACAACCTGGTCGTCGGCTCGGCCGCGGTAGCGGTCAATTCGCCGCCCCACTCCATCCAGACGATGGTGTTCTAACCATCGAACTCGACGAAAGACGGCGAGTTTTTTCCCTAGCGGAAGCGCAGCGTTTCGATGAGCGCCGCGAGCGCCGCTGGGAGCTGCCGTTGACGGGGATAGTAGAGGAAGAAGCCAGGGAACGGCGGGCACCAATCTTCCAGCACGCGCACGAGCTCCCCACTCGCGAGGTGCGGCGCCGCGCGCTCCTCCGACATGAACGCCAGACCCACGCCATCGATCGCTGCACGGACCATGATCTCCACGTCATCGACGATCAGTGGTCCGTTCACCGCGACGGTGAGGGACTGCTTGCCCTTGTCGAACTCCCACCGGTACACACCGGCGGATCCGTGTCGAAAGTTGATGCAGCGGTGGCTTGGCAGGTCACGCGGCGACGCCGGCTTCTCGTGCGACTCGAAATAGCGGGGCGAACCCACGATGGCGGGCCGGTGGTCCTGGGATACGCGGAACGTGATCATGTCCCGTTCGATGAATTCCCCGAAATGAATCCCAGCGTCGAAACCAGCGGCGACGAGGTCGACGCGGCTCTCGTCCGTGGTCACATCGAGCACGACGTCCGGGTAAGCGCGCGCAAATTGTCCCAGCTTCGGTGCGAGCACCGTCGTGGCGGCAATGGGCGACACCACTAAACGCACGCGTCCCGCCGGCCGGTCACGCAGCCCGGTAATCAGGTCCACAGCTCCCCGAATGTCGCCGAGCGCCGGGCGCAGACGCGCGATGAGCTGCTCTCCGGCAGGTGTCGGGGCAACACTGCGCGTCGTTCGCGCGAGCAGACGTACGCCAAACCGCTCTTCCAGCCCCCGCATCGCGTGGCTGACCGCAGAGGTAGACACACCAAGACGCTTCGCCGCCCGCGTAAAGCTCCGTTCCTCCGCTACGGCAAGGAACGCGGATAGGACGCTCAGCTCGTCGCGCACCATTTGTGAATAGTACTCACAAACCCTTCTCGACTTTTCCGGCTACTCAGGCGCGCACGGTCCCGTTACGATTGGCCTGGAAGAACAAGTGGAGAAAGGCACATTGGACATCAAGAGAAGTGGCTCACAGCCCTCCGGTAAAGGACCCGCTGAGTGGTTCACCGGCACGGTACGCGTTGACCCTCTGTTCCAAGCCCCCGATCCGGCACGCGTGGTCGGTGCCAGTGTCACGTTCGAGCCCGGCGCCCGGACAGTATGGCACACGCACCCGCTGGGCCAGACCCTGATCGTGACGGCTGGCTCGGGTCGGGCGCAGCGCTGGGGAGGGCCGGTCGAGGAGATTCGGCCCGGTGATGTGATCTGGATTCCGCCAGGTGAGAAGCACTGGCATGGCGCCACGGCAACGACCGCCATGACGCACATCGCCATTCAAGAACAGCTCAATGGCAAGACGGTGGACTGGATGGAAAAAGTCATAGAGGGGATACCATGACGAACAAGAAGATCTGGTTCATAACCGGTGCCGGCCGTGGCATGGGTGTGGATTTCGTCAAGGCCGCCCTGGCCGCAGGCCACGCGGTCGTGGCCACCGGCCGGGACAGCGACGCCGTGGCCAAGGCCGTGGGACGGTCGGGCAACCTGCTGGTCCTCGAGCTAGACGTCACCAACCGCGCCGACGCTGTGGCGGCAGCGCAGGCCGCCGTCGACCGGTTCGGCCGCATCGACGTGCTGGTCAACAATGCCGGCAACTTCTTTGCCGGCTACTTCGAGGAGCTGACGCCGGAGCAGATCGAACGGCAGCTCGGGACGCTCCTCATCGGCGCGATGAACGTCACCCGCGCCGTCCTGCCGGTCATGCGCAAGCAGCGCTCAGGGCACATTGTCTCGATCTCGTCGACCGCGGGCATCGTCGGCTTTGCGTTCTGTTCGGCATACGCCGCGGCGAAGTTCGGCCTCGAGGGCTGGATGGAGTCGCTGCAGCAGGAGGTCGCGCCGTTCGGCATCACCACCACCATCGTCAACCCGGGGTTCTTCCGCACCGAGCTCTTGGAGCCGGCGTCGGTGACATACGCCGAGCCGTCCATCGAGGACTACGCCGACCGCACCGCGGAGCAGCTGAAGTGGTGGCAGGCACAGAGCGGCCGGCAGGCCGGCGATCCGGCCAAGCTGGCGCAGGCGCTGATCGCGATTGCCAGCGAGGCGCCGCCGCCGCGCCGCTTCATCGCCGGCGCCGATGCCATCGGCCTCGCCGAGCAGAAGATCGCCGATCTCAAGGCGCAGATCGAGGCCCACCGCGGCCTCTCGACCTCTCTCGCTTTCGACGAGCTCGAGCCCGCAGGAAGCGCGACGTAGATCGCGATGCGTGCGACTGTCATGTACGGTGCAGTGCCTGTGTCTTTCGCTCTGGCGATGCTATCGGGCGGCAGCCAGGCTCGCGATCGGGACAGGCTTATCGGAGGGTGGCGCCTGGCCTCGCTCGAAGAGCCAGATGCAGACGGCAAGCTTCAAAGGGTTGACGGTACTGGGATGCTGGTCTTTACGCGCGACGGCCACATGTCGGTGCAGGTCGTGTATCGAAGCCCGCAGGCAGGGCCTGGGGCGGGCCCGGTGCAATATGCGCAAGGCGGATACGAGGCCTCCTTTGGCAGATTTGACGTCGACGAGCGCGCTCACACATTCACCTTTCATGTGGAGGGCGCCCTCGTTCGAAGTCTCATCGGCCAAGACCTGACGCGCGTGTACGAGTTGTCCGACAAACAGCTCATCGTGAAGCCGTCCAGCCCGAATGAACACTGGAGAGTGGTTTTGGAGCACTACCGATGAAAAAACGCACGCTTGGGAAAAGCAATCTTGAAGTGTCAGCTCTCGGGCTCGGCTGCATGGGCATGAGCTATGGCTACGGTCCGGCTGCAGACAAGAAGGACATGATCGCTCTCATACCTAAGGCCGTCGAGCGCGGCGTCACCTTCTTCGACACCGCGGAAGCGTACGGCCCATTCACAAACGAAGAGCTGGGGGGCGAGGCACTTGCTCCCTTCCGCGGTCAGGTGGTGATCGCCACCAAGTTCGGCTTCAAGTTTGGTCCCAAGGGAGAGCAGGTGGGCATGGATAGTCGGCCGGAGCACATCAGGCAGGTGGCCGAGTCCTCGCTCAAGCGACTGCAGACCGACGTCATCGATCTGTTCTATCAGCACCGCGTGGACCCCGACGTGCCGATTGAAGACGTGGCGGGAGCGGTGAAGACCCTGATTAAGGAAGGGAAGGTCAAGCACTTCGGCCTTTCCGAAGCCGGGGTACGGACGATCCGTCGCGCCCATGCGGTCCAACCGGTCACTGCGGTGCAGAGCGAATACTCGCTCTGGTGGAGACGCCCGGAAGAGGCGCTGCTACCGGCGCTCGAGGAGCTGGGCATCGGGTTCGTTCCGTTCAGCCCGCTCGGGAAGGGGTTCCTCACGGGCAAGATCGACGAGAAGACGACATTCGACAGTTCCGATTTCCGCAACATCGTGCCGCGCTTTACCGCGGAGGCGCGGAAGGCCAATCAAACTTTGGTGGACCTGCTGCGCACGATCGCCGCGCGCAAGAAGGCGACACCGGCGCAGATCGCGCTCGCCTGGCTGCTGGCGCAGCAGCCATGGATTGTTCCCATCCCAGGCACCACGAAGCTGAACCGCCTGGAAGAGAACCTCAGCGCCGTTGGCGTCGACCTTACCTCGGGCGATCTCCGCGAGATCGAGGACGCCGCTTCGAAGATCACGATTGAAGGGGCGCGGTACCCCGAAGCGCTGGAGCGCAGGACGGGGCTATGAGGGAGCGGCAGCCGG
>Ga0209237_1000767_pt1 | contig 18544 bp, 16 predicted proteins | sample GraSoi013_1_40cm_2_FD_185820 | JGI IMG/M metagenome (GOLD analysis project Ga0209237, IMG submission 185820) | Grasslands soil microbial communities from the Angelo Coastal Reserve, California, USA - Sample 10_02_2013_1_40cm (SPAdes) (version 2) | ecosystem: Environmental > Terrestrial > Soil >... | reverse complement strand
AGACACCTAAGGGACCCTCGGCATTCCTCGTTGACGCAAAGTCTGCGAAATCTAGTAAGCATATCGACAAGCTGGGCTACAGAGGCTCGGTTACCGCGGAGGTTGTCTTCGAGAATGCTCATGTTCCTAAGGAGAGCCTGGTCGGTACCGAGGGAGATGGATTCGAGTACGCGAAAAAGATGCTGTACGGAGGACGGGTTACTGTTGGAGCCATTTCCACCGGGATTGCTCGGGCCGCTTTTGAGAAGGCTGTCAGGTACAGCAGGGACCGGACCGCCTTCGGCAAGCCCCTCTCTGACTTTGAGATGATACAGTCCAAGCTCGCCGACATGCTGACGGATATCAACGCGTCGAGGATGATGGTGTATCGGGCAGCAAACTTGAAAGACCAAGGCAAACCATTCGAGTCTGAGGCTGCTCAGGCAAAACTCTTCGCAAGCGAGCACGGGTTGAGAGTATGCGATGAGGCCATCCAGATACATGGGGGCTATGGTTATGCAGATGAATTTGACGTACATAGGCACTGGAGAGACTCCAGACTCAATACGCTCGGGGAAGGGACTTCAGAAATAATGAGGTTAATCATCTCGAAGAACATCATCAAAGGATGAACTAGGCCTCAGAGCCTGATTGCAGAGGTCTCCCCAGGTGGAACTATTCTGTGTGCTTTTCTATGAATAGAGGGTTTCTCAAAGAGCCGTTTTTTGCACGGCACTGAGCTGCTTTTTGAGATCATAAGAGAAAGCGTCAACAATTCGAAACTGATCTGTTCTAGGCGAGCCTCGTGTTTCAGGCGCAGAATGAGCGGGTCCACTGTTTTCCAAAGCGCAAGTTATCCGCAAGAATCAGCGTGGAAATGTCGCGGTTTCAGATCGCCTGCTCGGATTTTAGATCAAGGCTTATTTTGGGCGATTTGTGTCGATCTTCAGGTGAAATTCGGGGCGTCGGGAGGGCTCTGATTAACCCTAAGGTTATTACAAAGCCCAGGGTCCGGTGACGGTTATCTGGAATACTCGTGTTTCCAATTATAGGAGCCGATTCTTAGTTGAGAGTGCTAATCATCGGAGCTGGGAGGATTGGAATGCACCTTATTCGATACCTCTCGAGCAGCGATAACAACCGGCTGACCGTCATAGAGAAGAAACAGGAACGCTGCAAGGAAGCATCCGCCAACTCCGATGCTACCATTCTAAACGCCGACGGTTCCAAACCCGACGTTCTTAAGCTGGCAGAAGCCTCACAAGCGGACATAGTCATAGTTACGACGGACGACGACAGAGTCAACCTGGCTGCGACCAGACAGGCAAAGAAAGAGTTTGGTGTTCCCCGCATTATCGCTGTTGCAAACAGCCCCAAGAACAAGGAACGGCTGAGGGAGGCAGGGGCTGACATGGTCATCTGCCCGGCTGAGTTAGCCCTCAAAGACCTCGAAAACATGCTAGAGAGAGACCGGGCGGTCACGCTCATGTACCGGTCGGAATTGGACCTACGCGTAGCCGAGACAATAATCCCACTCAATGCGACACTCATCGGAAAGAAGATCCATGAGATCCAGATGCCGGAGAAATGCAGAGTCGCGTTGGTCTGTAGAGACAACAGCTACGTCTTCCCCGAACCCGAGCTCGAACTGAAATCCGGAGACAGAGTACTACTTTTGGGCGACGCGCCATCCGTCGCGCGAACCGTGGAACTCTTAAGGTCAAGCGAAACAGCCTAACACCCCTCGGGGAAGGGCTGGAAACAGAGTGGCATTCGACCTCATCGGAATCTTCACCAGTCCCCTCATAGAACAACTCCTAACAGTAGTCCTCATCATCATCCTCACCTACCTAGTAGTCAGGTTCTACCGGATAATCATCACAAGAATAGCGGGAACAGTCCCATCCGGGCTAGTGGCGAGCCTCCAACAAATTGGCTCCTGGGCCATCTGGATACTAGGCGTCATCATCATCCTCAACACTCTGAACGTAAGCATACTCCTCCTCCTCTTGTTACTGTTCCTCGGCGGACTCACAATGATCATGGCCTACCGTCATATACTGACCGACATGGCAGCCTCCCAGTTCGTCTCTACTTACCAACCCTTCAAGGTCGGAGAATGGATCGAAGTGCAAGACCACTACGGACGAGTGATAGAACGTAACCTGATACAGACAAAGATACTCACGGCAGACAACGAAATAGTCATCATTCCTAACTCGACGCTACTGAGAAGGACCGTAGTCAATCGAACCCGCTCGGGAGCCCTTCGCATCCAGATACAAGTTGTAATCGGCACCAAGATAGACTTGAAGGAAATTGAGGAACAATTGTTACAGATCGCCGAGGACATGAAGGTCGACCTCATAGCAGATACGACTCCCCAAGTCCGCGTCACCGAAGTGACTCCTCAGGAAGCCCGGCTTGTTCTGATCGTTCAGATCGCCAACCCCGCAAAACGGGACCAGATAGTTTCTAACGTTCAGAAGAAATTCTACGAACTTCTCTCCAAAGCGAACTAACCCCAAATAGTCTCAAATAGCCTTAGGCTGAAGGACCCGGCAGTTCAGTGGCCAGATACCGAGGAACTTCTGTTTGACACAGCCCGCCCAGAGACCTGCCGGGCGCAGAAGACAAGGACTACGACGCAACATCGGCATTCTAGGAAACTTCGCCTTTGGCTACGCCGACGTAGCAGAGGGAATATACTTCACCCTAGGTCTTGTGGTGATATACGCAGGCGCAGCCGCGACATACGCGTATCTCTTCGCAACAACAGCCTACATTCTTACAGCGCTCTGCTACGCAGAACTCGCCAGCTCCTACCACCAGGCAGGGGGCGCATTCGTCTACGCCAGAAGAGCGTTCGGACGAAACATCGCTTTCCTCGCAGCATGGGCGCTACTTCTCGATTACGTCGTCACTACCGCTATTTCCTCCCTCGCTGCTATCGGCTATCTAGGCTACTTTTTTCCCCAACTGAATGCACCACTACTTATCGGTGGGGCTACAGCGGCCGCGATTCTTTTTCTAATGAGCCTCAACATCCTTGGAATAGGCGAGTCGGCCAAATTCTCCTACTTTCTCGTTCTGTTTAACCTAGCGGGAATGGCCCTGGTTCTAGCGACCGGCTACTTGTTTTCTTACAGACCTGGCCTCAATACCCTTCATTTCGGCACCTCGCCGACATATCCTAACTTCCTCTACGCGATAACCATAGCCATGTCCGGGTATCTTGGGATAGAGGTCATATCTCAGACTGCTGGGGAGACTAGGAGACCGGCTAAGAATATTCCGAGAGCTGTATTTCTGATAAGCGCCGCCGTTGTTGCGGCTACGCTTTCCTTCTCGACCCTTGCCCTGGGAGTTAGAAGTTATCAGGATTTCGTAAGCAACCCTACCAGCATAAACGACCCGGTATCTTTCATAGCCCTCGCATTTCCGAATGGCTGGATTCTTGCCGGCTTCGCCGCCATTTTGGGAATGTCCGTCCTTCTAGTAGCTGCCAATGCTGGAATAATTGGATCGTCGCGAATAAGCTATGCGATGAGCCTGGACGGGGTAATTCCAAAGGCATTTGGAAGACTCCACAGGAAGCGGAATACCCCGTTTATCTCGATAATCGCGTTTTCTTCGGTATCTGTCGCGCTTGCTCTCTCAGGTGAACTTAGTTTTGTGGCAGAGTTGTACAATTTTGGAGCACTAATCGCCTATGTGATCGTCGGTCTAAGCCTAATCTCTCTTAGAAACAAGGAGAAGGCCGTCTTTCGTCCATTCAAGACTCCAGGAAGCATTAGCATCAGGCCATTCTGGAGGAGAAACACTAATGAGGGTTCGGTGAGTTACGAGCGGTACACAATTCCGATCATCGGCGTGCTATGCATAGTCGCAGATCTAGCGATCTGGCTTCTCGTAGTTGTTCTTCACCCTCTTGGGAGGGTATTCGGAAGCATATGGATGGGTTTCGGACTCTTGGTACTTTTCGCATACACAAGAATCCAGAAAACGAAGAGGGGTCCAGTGTCTGGTTCAGATTCAGCAGAGATGAGCCCAAGCCCCACCCCGTAGCCTCGTGAGTGCACTAGAAGGAAAGAGCCTTGAAATTTGCTCTGATCATTGACCCAATACACACTCCGCCAGGGAGCACTCTCGTGCTCGTTTTTCTTGCGGCCCCTGCTCGTTCTACACCACGATAAACAGCTATTCCAGGTTCAAAAGAGCCCCAAAACCTGAGATAAAGCCCGAAACAGAACAACTAGCGACATGAGGCCCCTCCCGGGGGGGACCACTCGAAACGTCCGAAAGCAATTTCTTTTTGCGACTGTCGAGTCGACTTGGCGTCGTCCAGTGTCGAGAAGGACCCCGCCTGTCCTAGATTCTTGATGAATATTGCGGTCTAGGGGGTATCTCGGGCAGAGATAACTGTCCGGTGTCAAACAATAACAAGTGAGAGGACGACAGGCTACTCCTTGAGGCTCTTCAATCGCTTCTCTATGACATCGACTTGTTTGGACAGAAATGACTTGTAAGCTCGTAGAAGCTTGACCTGCTGTGTCTTCGTTTCCGCATCGATCGCGTTCATAGTTCGCTTGAATGTTTCAGAGGTTTTCTCTAGGGTCTCGTCTATTGTGGCCGAGACCTTCGGGGCCTTGTCTTGTACAAACTTGCTGGTCGAATCAACCCAGGCCTTGCTCGCCGAGGTTAGGTCTCTTCGAGCATGATCCATATCCCGGCGTATTCTTTCAAGAGCGGCCCTGATATCCCGGCGCGCATGCTCAGATCTTTTCCTAGAAGACAATTCACGGTGACAGACGCAACGTCCTGAGATAAATCTTCAATTTGAACACCTCGGCCCAACCAATATTACCAAGAACCGAAGCGGACCCAGCATGAAGAGTGTCAAGGACAGAGTCTATCATGCCTGGAAGACTGGGACATATCCTAGTACGGCGACCAAGACCCTTGGGATCAAGATACTAGAGCTATCCGAGGGACGTTCCCTAGTCGAGATGGAGGTCGACGAGCGTCTCCACAACATGTCAGGTAACATGCACGGAGGAATAATGGCTGACATTGCAGATGCCGCGATGGGAATAGCCATTTCGACCACTATATTTCCCGACGAGGACTTTACGACGATGGAGATGAAGATCAGTTTCTTCAGACCTCACGTCAAAGGACCATTGAGGGCGGAAGGAATCGTTGCGAAACGAGGAAAACGGGTCGCCTTCGCAGAAGCAGTGCTGACGAATCAACAGAAACAGATTGTCGCCAAGGCCAACGGCACGTGGCTCTTCCTTACCACATAGATTTTGACATTTCAGTCCGTCTCACTCATCGCGATGACGGAACATGCCCTGACTAGACTTCTAGACGGACTCTGTACTCGCCGAAAGCATTTCTGAACAGATCGCTGATCTCGCCAACAGTACATTCAGAGCGTACCGCCCTCAAAATATCATCAAGCAGGTTATTATCCCTCAAAGCCGAACTTCTCAGTTTCGACAAGGCGCTCTTCGCTTTCGCGTTGTTTCTTGAATTCTTGAACTTCTTGAGTTGTTGAAACTGTAACCTTTCTACGCTTGGGCTAATGCGCTGGATGCTCACCCCGTTCTTTTCCTCTTCCTTGAACTGGTTTACGCCGACAATTGTGGTCTGACCCTCGTCTACGGACCTTTGCAGCTTGTAGGCACTTTCTTGAATCTGTCTGTGAACGAATCCGGATTCAATGGCTTTCCTCGCTCCTCCAAGCTGTTGGACTCTTTCCATGAGAGGAGTGACTTTGGTTTCGATCGTTTTTGTCAAGTATTCCAGATAGTAACTTCCTCCCAGCGGGTCCACAGTGCGGCTCACACCAGATTCATACGCGATGATCTGCTGAGTCCGCAGTGCGATTCTAGCAGATTCTTCCGTTGGTAGAGCTAGAGCTTCGTCTCGGGAATTTGTGTGAAGGGACTGTGTGCCTCCGAGAACAGCGGCTAGCGCTTGAATGGCGACTCGAGCGACGTTATTGTCGGGTTGTTGGGCGGTCAAAGTCTCGCCACTCGTCTGAGTGTGAAATCGAAGCTTGCAAGATTCAGGGTTGCGAGCTTTGAAGCGTCCTCTCGCAAGGCTCGCCCAGATTCTTCGCGCAGCTCTGAACTTTGCAATCTCTTCGAGAAAGTCGTTTCGACAAGCAAAGAAGAAGGAGAGCTGGGGTGCAAAGTCATCAATCTTGAGGCCTCGAGCCAGTGCCGCTTCTACGTATTCAATCGCGTTTGAGAAACAGAACGCCAGTTCTTGAACGGCGTCAGCTCCAGATTCGCGAATGTGATAGCCACTGATACTGATGGGATGCCAATGAGGCATTTTTCGAGCAGAATATTCTATGAGGTCGACCGCCAGTCTAAGAGATGCTTTCGGCGGATAGATGTAGGTATTCCGGGCAATGTACTCTTTCAGAATATCATTCTGCGTAGTTCCTCGCAACAGTTTCTGTGGGACCCCTTGCTCCAGTCCTACTGCGGCATAGAGGCCGAGCAGGATTGGAGCGGTGGAGTTGATTGTCATGCTAGTGCTGACTTTACCAAGATCGATTCCATCGAACAACCGTCTCATGTCGTCGATACTATCGATGGCAACGCCAACCTTCCCCACCTCTCCACGTGCTCTCGGGTGATCAGAGTCAAGGCCAAGCTGTGTTGGAAGGTCAAACGCAGTGCTAAGCCCAGTCTCTCCATGGGAGATCAAATACTTGAATCGCCGGTTGGTTTCCTTCGCTGAACCAAAGCCGGTATACTGCCTCATCGTCCATAGCCGGTCCCGGTACATGTTCGGGTAGATTCCTCTCGTGTAAGGGAACTCTCCGGGTTTTCCGAGAGACCGAACCATTATCGAGGAAATGTCTCTGTTATCGTATGATGTCTTGACAGGTATTCCTGAGTCGGTTGTGATGTGATCAGGCATTTGCTGACACGTCCAATCTTGCTATGGCCCTTACGAGTTTTGAAGCTGCTGTCTCAGGGTCTATCCTTTTCTTCGTGACTTGGCCGAGTAGGTGCCGCCACGATTTTTCCTGTTTGAGACGGTTAACTGTCTCGGTGTAAAAGTCTGAAAATGCGGCTTCGATAAGTTCTGATTCCAACCGCTTTCTTGCTCTCTCTTCTCTTAGACCATGCTCGTCCAGGAATTTCCGGAATTTCTCGAGGCTGTCCACAAAAGATGGCACTCCTATTCCCTTGATTGCGACCGTCTTCAGCACGGGCGGTCTCCATCCATTCTTTTCCTGTAGCCCGCTGGCGACATTGAACATAGTCTTTGACGGATTGGTTATGTCCGCTTTGTTGACGACGAAAATGTCGCCGATTTCGTTGAAGCCTGCTTTGAACGCTTGAACTTCGTCTCCGAGCTGTGGCATTAGAACCACCACGGTCGCGTCAACAGCGGTGGCAACTTGGACTTCGGTCTGGCCCGCGCCGACCGTTTCCACTATTACTACGTCCATCCCAGCGGCGTCGAGGACTCTGATCGTGTTAATTGCGGCACGAGCGAGACCGCCGACATCGCCGCGAGAAGCCATACTACGAATGTACACTTCTCTCTCGAGAGTGTGATCCATCATGCGTATCCTGTCGCCGAGGACTGCACCTCCCGTGTAGGGACTGGAGGGATCTATAGCCAGTACGCCTACCTTTCGGCCTCTCCGGCGGAATTCTTGGATTGTCTTGTCCACGAGGGTGCTCTTGCCCGTACCTGTGGGACCTGTAATGCCGATTGTGAAGGCTTTTCCCGTGCGCGGATAGAGCTCTTGAATTAGTCTGCGACGACCGAGTCCTCCGGCCTCGACAATGGAGATGGCTTTAGCGAGGGCCCTATGATCGCCCTTCAACACTCTCGAGGCCAGATCACTAACCAAGTTAGGGTCTTGATTGCCGGTTCGTTCTGGAGCGTATTTCAACGTTCAGAGGATGGGTCCGAGAGGGATAATGGAGAAATAGGAAATCCAGGCCCAGTAGATTGTTCCGTGACTATTTTGGCAAAAGGGTACTGGAAAAACGTTCTAGACGAGATCAGGAGACAGCGGAAGGCTAGGCCTTCAACCTTCAACTCGAAATATCTTGCCAAGCTGAAACGCCAAGAAGCAGAGTGGCAAGCGAAGACTCTCAAGCAATGGACCCAGAACAGTCCTGAGCGTAAGGAAGAGTTCCGGAACCCTTCCAACATTTCGATCAAACGGGTCTATACTCCGACAGACGTCGCGTATCAAGACGAGTCTCGTCGGGCTGGTCTGCCTGGCGAGTATCCGTATCTTCGAGGAGTCTACCCGACACTTTACAGAGGACGACTTTGGACAATGCGAATGTTCTCAGGTTTCGGCACGCCAGAAGACACGAACAAACGGCTCCACTATCTCCTAGAGCATGGCGAAACAGGATTGAGCATCGCGTTCGACATGCCGACCCTGTATGGGTACGATCCAGATCATCCCCGGGCAGAGGGCGAGGTGGGACGCTGCGGCGTCTCCGTCGGTTCATTGAAGGATATGGAGATCATTCTGGAAGGCATCCCATTGGATAAGGTGAGTACGAGCATGACAATCAACGCGCCCGCGTCAGTCTTGACAGCGATGTACGTGGGCGTGGCCGAGCGGCAGGGAGTGAAGCCGAAGGAGTTGAGGGGAACCGTCCAGGCAGATATTCTCAAGGAGTATATTGCGCAGAAGGAGTGGGCGTTCCCTCCAGAGGCGCACCTCCGAATAATCCGTGACATGATGGTCTACTGTAGCAAGGAGATGCCGCAGTGGAACTACATCAGCATCAGCGGCTACCACATCCGCGAAGCCGGATCTAGTGCCGTCCAAGAACTGGCGTTCACGCTGGCGGACGGTTTCGCATATGTTGATCTCGGAATCGAAGCGGGTTTGAAAGTTGACGATTTCGCCCCGCGACTCTCTTTCTTCTGGAACTGTGGAATGGACTTCTTCGAAGAGATTGCAAAATTCAGGGCGGCAAGAAGAATATGGGCGCGAGTCATGAAAGAGAAGTACAAAGCCAAAGACCCGCGATCTTTACTGCTAAGGACGCACGCTCAGAATTCCGGTGCGTCACTGACCTGGCAACAGCCGCTCAACAATATCGTCCGGACCACAATCGAGGCGTTAGCCACGGTTCTCGGCGGGACACAGTCTCTACATACAAACTCTTACGATGAAGCTTGGGCCCTACCTTCGGAACAAGCAGCGACAGTTGCGCTTAGGACTCAACAGATCATCGCGGAAGAGACAGGCGTCACGGACACTATCGATCCGCTTGGCGGTTCGTATTATCTAGAATGGCTTACTGATGAGATGGAGGAAAAAACATTCGAGTATTTTGACAAGATAGAACGCGTAGGAGGATTGCTGAACGCGATCAAGACAGGATTCCTGCAGAGAGAGATTGCAGAGACCGCCTACCGCTACCAGCAGGAACTGGAGCGGGACGAGAGAGTCGTGGTCGGCGTGAACAAGTATCAGGTCGACGAGAAACAGCCGATTGACACCCTGAAAATCAACGAGGAGGCGCAGAAGCGACAGATCGAGCGAATAGCCCAGATCCGAGATACGAGGAACAACGCTCGGGTCCAGGAAGCATTGGACGAGCTGCGGAAGACGTTTGAGGACGAGAAGGCGAATTCAATGTATTCCATCATCAAAGCGGTCCGGGCTTACGCAACGCTGGGCGAGATCATGGATGTTGGTCGGAAGGTCTTCGGAGACTACAAGGAGCCTCCAATCCTCTGACCACTAGAATCAACCCAAGGAAATAAACTGGAACACAGCCCATGAGAACGGAGAACGCTCACTCCTCCCAAGGAATTGAGCCCGACTACTTGGCCGGCCTTTGAAGCGTTATTCTCAAAAACACAATGGTTTCTGGGGTGGATGCCGGCACTGTCAGTATGTTGAAGATGCGAGATTCGATGTAGAATCACAATTAGACAAATCTAGCGTTGTTATGAGGAAGACCGTTCGATGATGCAAGCTCCTTGAGATCAAGAACTCCAAAATTTCAACGGACCCAGAAACCCTGGAGAACAACCTGGTCGCGGAAACTGATTGATCTTGGAGAAGTGAAGCTGTATCGTGATAAGCTATTGTCCAAGTCCGGTTTTCGAACCGATCATCTCAGACTCTCGCTCCACGACTTTTCTATCGTGGTGCCGGTCTTGGACGATAATCGTCTGGTCTTCATCTGGAATTATCGGCATCCGATTCAGGGCTGGGAACTCGAACTGCCCGCTGGATTAGTGGACGATGGAGAAGACGCGGAGTCTGGCGCGAGACGGGAGCTGAAAGAGGAGACTGGCTACTCTGCGAGGTCTTGGAAGAGTCTTGGTTGGTTGCACACGCTGCCGGGAATCTCGGCTCAGCGGGCTCACGTCTTCCTCGCGCAGGGATTGAGGAAGGGCGAGGCGCATCGTGAGCCGTACGAGTATATGCGAGTCAGGATTTTACGTGCCGCCGAAGCCTACCGGCTCTTACGATCGGGACAAATCGTGCATTCTCCCACAGTGTCCGCTCTTGGACTTGCAGAGAAGACACTCCTCAGATGAGTCGGGGAGCCAGTTCCAACCGAGTCGGTCTATTTACTCTCCCGTATTTTCGGCGGGCTCAAGCTAACTGAACCCGGCATGAGTGTGACTACAGGTTGTAGGACGGAATCGGGTGGAGGACCACCTTTCAAGCGTGATGCCCGCAGTATAGATATTCGTGATAACCTTGCGTTCGAAAGGAACCGAACATTTCTTCATGGAGGGGCCGGTTTTGCCTTCTCAGGGCCCCGGCGGGGGAGTAGTGGTTCCCGTAGTTGGGGGCATAGCAGGGACTTTGGGTTTCCTCATTTTCATCACAGCGACGACCGCGACGATTACGATGATGGCGGCGATTGCTCCTATAATTCCATAGAAGACTAGTGGCGAAAGTCCGAAGATGGTAGCGGACCAGATGTTGGTCTCCGTCGCAGTAAAGTGCTCTGTTTGGGTGGTTGTGAATTGCTGGGATGATCCAGATTTTGCAGTACTCGATGTAGATAGTTCTAGCAAGATTCCTGTAGATTTGTCCCAGTAGATTGAGGTGGAAAACGAGCCGCCCGTAAATGATTGGCTTAGGGTAATTAGGTTAACGTCGCGAGAGGTACCAACGTAAGTTCGCGTCACGGTCTGATTGATCGTGGGAGCATTAGCAGTATTGACTACCTTGTCTCCCTGTCCGAGTCCACCGGCTATGAGAAATGGAATGCCGCTCATGGTGGAGTTGCTCGCTCCGGAGGTCACGTTTTCGACCATGGTCATAATCTTGTCCGCTGTACCGTTGTTGAAGCTCTGTGTTGACTTCGCGGTTACGTTTGTGCCGGACACGCTGTTGATGTCTATGCGGAAGAAGGCGGTGTTATCGACGTCTTTGATTGATTGGGGCTTCGTCTGCATGCTTGGGTCAGTTGAACTGTATGTCTCTGAGACAGATCCAAACTTCACGAAGTTTCCGGCACTCACTCCTGGCGTGTAGGTCGCGCCGGCTGCCGGGAGGATGGCGTAGACCAGGAAGCCAGCTACTGCTAGCTGAACAAGCAACGATGCAAAGAGAATCTCTCTTCTCATGGGCTTCCGCCTTCCCCGATCGCCTTTTATTGCTTATGGCAGTTTGAAAAGGAACCAATAGTTGTCGTGATTATCGAAAGATCCCCTCTCCAGAATTCCAGAACTAAGCTGATTTCGGGCGATTTCTAACGATGAAGATGCTAGATGGCTGCTCCACACGTAAGACACTTCCTTGTACCCGTTGGAAGCATGCTATGACAATAAGGACAAGTGACCAGGGCCTTGCCGCCACTAGACGGACTGGACGATGAGGGATTTGAGCCAGGGCCGGTCGCAGGAATGGTCGTTGATGATCCTTGTGAGAGAGGCGGAAAGGTGACTGGCGGAGCTATTGTCGGCGGTCGACCGTATCCTGTATTGCTTGTTGTCATTTGTGGCTGGCCGTACTGAGAGCCTGGTGAATATGGCATTCCATACGTGGGAGCGAGCGGTAGTCCGCTCTTTCCGAAGAAGGCCTTCACATGAGTCCTCGTCAGATAGTACAGCATCAGACCCCAGAAGATGAGCCCGCCGACCCCGCCCGTGATTAGCCCAATGATGAGCGCGGCGACGGCTCCAAACAGTGAAAGTACACTGAAAATCATTCCGAGGGTCCGGGACCAACCTCTACCATGAAGAAAACCTGCACCCGTGGCAAGCCAGATGAGACTGAAGAAGAGAACGACTGCGCCAATGATCAATCCACCAGTTCCCAGCAAAGAGCCCACTCTTGGTAGAGTCGAAAACAAAGCAGAGAAGCCGATTATCGCAAGACTACCCAAGAGACCGACAATTCCTATCAGAATCTCCAAAACGGCTAGTATTGTAATTCCTACCGGTCGAGAAGTCCGCTGAGTCATAGAGACAATTTGAGAAATCGCGCAATGTTAAGGCGACTGTTACTGAGAACCCGCTTTAGTCGGTCAACCGTCTACCGAAAGATATCCGGGAAAATTTATCGCTAAAGGGATTTGACTTAGCAGATCTAGAAGCTCGCGCCGCAATTGGGACATCGGGTGGCTCCAGCAGGAGTACTGGCGCCGCAGTTCTTACAAGTCATGCTTGAAGCGCCCATGTTCGGGCCCTGACTTGCGTAGTTCGGGTAAGACCCCATCGAACCCATCGGCATCGGAGCCCCCATGGATGGCGAAAATGCACCTTGGCCCATCATTGGTTTGTATACAAGGGCGAGTATAGCACCGATGAATGCCAATAACGACCCTATACCGAAGCCCCAGATAGCAGGGAAAGCAACTATCGAAAGGACAAGAATAATCACGCCCCACGTCGTGTGACTCTGCGGCTTATTGTACATCATAACCGCACCCAGAAGAACTATCAAGCCAAAAACAACACCAACGATCCCGAAGGCTGCCCCTATTCCCCCGAAGAAAATTGCGAAGCCAATTGCGACGGCAATGCCTCCGAGTAGCAAAAAGATTCCACCTATCAAGGTCAGGACGAATGCTGCTGTTGGCTTATCGTCCAAATCTCGTCTAGCCCGCTATAACTTCGTGCAACCGATAACCGAATTGTTACCATTGTGGTATAACGATCATAAGAATTCGGAAAGTCTCCTGTGCTAGAACTTGCTCATGAAGTAGTCCAGACGAAGAAACACTTGCACCCAGCCCATCTGAGGCGGTAGACGCTAATTGAAAGTGAACCGTCTCAGAGATTGGCGCCGCACTTGTGACACCTGAGTGTACCCTGCTGTGCTCGAGCCCCACAATATCGGCATTGCACGAGCACGCTCTCTCTAATAATTTCTCGAATTACCGGGCCCCCAGTTTGTAACGGTTCCGGGTATGGAATACGAGACTTTGCATCTAGGGCCAATCTTCTCACGTGGTTAGGATCCCTTACTCTCTCAAAGCCTACTCCATCGAAATACAGTGTACCGATGCCTCGCCTCTTACTTAGGAAATCCTGTCTAATTACTACTGCTTCCACTTGGTCGAGACGCAGCTCTCGGTTCTTATTCGAGGAAGACCTATCCTTTCTCATGACCCTCAGGTTAGTGACATAATAGCGGATGTCACGCCTACGCAGTGCCCACAAACTCAAGAATAGAAAGAGGAGAAACATAGGGAAAATGAAAAAAGCAATGATAGCTCCCAATGTTCCAAACCCCGCCAGTCCAACTATTCCAAATAACGATAGGAGTGTCAATATCGGGAGTCGGAGTGGATAAACGTACCTGTCTTGCCAGATAACAGACTCCCTGCGGCAGAGTGTTTAGCGTCACGACATATAGGCTATGCTATTCTGGGAATTAAGCTCTGAGAAACGAGTCCATCATTTATTCGAAACAACTCCATCAATGAAACGATGTCGCCAGTTTAACATACGAAACGCCCCGGCGAGCGTCTGTCGCTAATTCGCCCAGTTAGACTTTGGAAGTCCGCATTTTAGGCTTCTACTAGGATTTGCGCCCCACACGACTTGCAGAACTTTGAGTTCAAGTCCAACGGGGAGCCGCAGGATGAGCAGAACTTTCCTGAGGGGGCTCTTGCCGAGACAACAGTCGGGACCGGAGCTTGCATCGGAGTTGCCCCAGGTGTGATGGTTGCTCCGGGCGCGATAGTTGCGCCTTGTTGGCGTAGAACAGCCGCCATGCTTTGGAACTCCTTGATCTTCATCTGCTCCCGAGCCTTGTCGACGACCTCTTGCACGTATCGTCTTATGTTCACTGGATCCCTTACACCTTTCCAGAAGACCCCCCCTGACGAAATGACAGCTCGCTCTTTCTTGAAATTCACATTGGCTCCTGCGGTCAAGTAGGAGACGTTACCATATCCAAGCATTCTCGCGAAGATACCTTGGTGCAGGTTGACACTCTGGATTTTGTCGTGTGCGCAATCGTTCGTGTTTCTACTGAAGAGTCCTCTGGACTGCATCGTCCTCCTGTCTGTTATTGCATAGGCAGTATTCCGCCATTGCAGGATCCCTGGGATCAACCCGAGAATTGGTAGAGCAACAAAAATGAAAAGAGGGACGTAGAGCAAACTTGCGTCTCCACCGCTGCGGGTAACGAAGTTCGCAATTAGCCCAAAAAAGATTGACAGAATCACAAGCCGAATTATGGGTCCTGTTATGAACGCTACGATGCTCGGTCGGCTCTCGAATATGACAGATTCTCCCTGCGCAACATATTCCCTGGGAAAGGAGCCGGCTTTGTTGGATGCCGGGGGATTTCCATAGATAGACGATCCACTCTGTTTCATGGATGGTGAGGATGTGACGGCCATGCAGAACGGTTTGCAGAACGTGCATAAAGCCTTTGCCTGGTCGTTTTTAAGGAAAACTTCTTTTCCTCTTTTTACCTCAGAAAGGTCCTAGAGACCAAGCCATATTCTTCTATCATCGGGCATCCACAGATTGCAGCCACAAGGCTTGAGATTCGATGGGTTCTTTGTGCGAGACGAATCATAGCAGTTTATTTTTTGAAACTAGCTGACATTAGACTATCTTCGTTTTGGCGGTTAACGCCAACTTGGAGCGGAACCGCAACCGAATGATCGGCGAGATATCGGAAAGAAGTCTGTGGCTTCAGACCGATGGTTGTGTCGACGGGATCTCGGATGGCATCTTCTTCATTCGCCTTCTAGCTATCCAGACACTGGACGACAAAATAGCTGCTGCAACGATTACCATGATGCCGTATATCCATGGTAGCAGGCTCGCTGGCAATGTAGGGGATTTTGGTTGCGCAGGGTCGCTAGCAGGCCGCCCAGTTCCACCTAGTGTAACGCTGGACCCTAGACTAGATCCACTATTGGACCCAGAGTTTGACAACGAGTTCGATCCAGTACCAGTATCGAACCCGGTGCCGGACTGAGAGCCACTGGTTGCGTTCTGAGAAGAGCCCGTCGAGGTCAGCCGTTGGCTCAGGTCAAGCGTGGTGTTGGTGAGCTTCAGCGAGGCCTGAACGTCAATACCGAATTCTCTCAAGATGGAGATAGGGCTAGATGCAGGACAAATGGTCGTTGCTGAAGAGTCGCAAGGGCTTGGCTGAATGGTTGTTTCTGCGCCAAATCCGAAGTGGATGTCAGCGCTTGCGCTGAGGAGAAGATCACTGGTCTGATCATAGTTGAAAGTAAGCGCGAATTCGAAGTTGCCGGCAATCGGAATCGAGGAAGTCATAGTTGCCATTGGGTCCGGAGGAAGCAAGGACCCGGTCCTAGGAAACGCCAAAGTCCACGCAGACCGAGTTCCGATGCTGCCGCCAAGGTCGAGACTCGTGGAACCAGTTACATTGGTTGGAAACACTAGTACTGGGACAGTGTCGTTTACTTTGAGCGGTCCGTTTACCCACCACATTGTGTGAAGGGGTTGACGCATCATCGAGACGTCTATGGCCGACATCGTCGAACTCCAATCAGCGCCGGTAGGGATGCTTGTCCCCATGTTGGTCTGGGCCATCTGAAGGGCCTGGTCCATTTCTGGCTCGATGAACGGCAGGATAGTGGCTATTCGAGTTGCGAGATTGATGGACTCGTTGATGCTCCCGGTATGATGCGTGACTGGGGTAACGATTTCCCCGCCCGATGTTGTGATGTCCCGGGTCACATTGAGGTTAGCAGTTGTTGTGTTCAGATCGGTGACGATCCAGCCCAAGGTCCCGTTGATGTTTAGACTTGACGGAATTATGGCGATCATGGAACAGACAATTCCGGCGCTAAGGGCTGAACTCAGAATAGGTACGCAAGACTGCAAGGATGAGATAGAAACGGATAGATCGTAACTCGTCTGACTACCCGTGTGAAGAGCAGGCGCTGCATTCACAGGTACACCGATCAACAGAAGAAGCGTCAAAGCCCCAAGGGGGAGCCTGGTTAACCTCATAACTATTCGACATTCGCACCTTAGACCTTATCTCATAAAAAGGGTTAACGGTGTTCATCCAATTTGATGATCAATATTCCTCTGAGGAAAATGCGTGGACGAAAAAAGGGAGTTCTCGATAGTCCGCCTAACTAGGCGTAGCTCGGAGGTCCGAGCCTTCCGTATGCGTTAGGTTACTTCTTACTCCAGAGACCTACGACATTGCCGTGCGGGTCACCGATGGTGCCCCAGTAGCCCATTCCGCCACCGATGGCCTTCCTCTTCTTCAGTATTCGTCCACCTAGACTCTTTGCCTTTTGTTGCGTTGCCGGGATGGTGTCAACGTTGACGTAGAATGTGGTCGAACCAGGCTTGACTTTCTTGCCCAGCATGAAGCCACCTCCGACACCATTCTTAGAGGTCTTGAACATTGCATAGCCGTCGCCGAACATCTCGAACTTCCAGCCGAAGAGTCTGGAGTAGAACTTCTTGGTCGCCATCAGGTCCTTCGATATCAGTTCTATATGGCCGATTTCTTTTCCCATAGTAGCCATGTATTGCCAAATATTGAGTTTAAAAATCTACACCTTTTACCCGAAAAACACTCTAGTTGACGTTTCTGACGTTCAGGCAGCGGCTAGACGCGTCAGAAAGACCTGTTTGAAATTCGGGTTAGCGTCTGTGCAGACCATTATCGGTCTTCCCACCAGTTCATCATCTGACAACCAGTCCCGCCTGTCGGCGACTGTCATTCCCAATGTGTACTCGCCTTTAGTTTCAACCTGAGCATGATAGCTTGCGAACTGGAAAAGCAATGGCTTGACCTTGACAGCCACAGCCATCGGATCATGTAGAGCGAATCGGCCATATGTTCTCATATTATTCTCTAGGATTGAACTGGCGAAAGCCGCGATACGACCTTTCCGATTTCTCAGTCGGACATAGTCATTTTTTGTAAGCTGAACGCTAGGATTCATCGTCACGTCGAGGCCTACTGCCTTAACTGGCGCACCTGCTTCGAACACGATTTTCGCGGCTTCTGGATCCGAGTAGATGTTGAACTCTGCCACGGGAGTCTCGTTTCCATATCCGTATTTTGTAATAGAATAGGCGCCTCCCATTATCACAATCTCCTCGATCATCTTCTTCACGTCCGGGAACTCTGTTAGGAGCGCCGCAATGTTGGTCAACGGTCCTGTACAGATGATCGTCGTAGATTGTTGCTTGGATGAGTCGAGAGTTTCTGAGATCGCGTTGAGGGCGAGTTTCTTTGCCGGACGAAGATTGGGAAGTGGTAGGTTTGAATCTCCCAGTCCGTCCTTTCCGTGAAAGCTGGTAGCTCGAATCGGATCGCGGAGCAATGGATTCCCTAAGCCCTGTGCGACCCAGACATCTGATCTATTGAGAAGTTCGACAACCCTCAGGCCGTTGATCGTCGCTTGTTCTACAGCAACGTTGCCTGAGACCGCCGTGATGCCCGCTACGTCTAATTCAGGAGACTTCAGGGCAAATATGAGTGCGAGGGCATCGTCGATGCCTCCGTCCATATCAACAATGACGCGTGAGGGTCTTCTCGACCCAAGACCCTTCCTAGAATAATTTCGAGATTTTCTTGGTAGGCAACGCGTCGGCAAGGTACCAGAACTTGAGGTATTGAAGACCGATCCGATACTGCAACTCTGTGAAAGAGTTCACCGCGTCCTCGGCGATGATTGTCTCGTAGCCTCTGAAGAAGGCGTCGGCAGTTGTGTGCCTAACACAACAGTCAGTATGGAGACCTGAGATGATCAGGGTGTTAGGTCCCTTTCCATCATGAGTTCTCTTGAGTTCACGTTCCAGTCTAGTGTTGAAGAAACTGCTATAGGTTGTCTTGGGAATCTGAACATCCTTCTTTCGTGGTCTCAATTCGCCTATAACCTTGGCACCCTTGGTGCCACGCATGGCGTGTTCTCCCCACCTTTCAATCTCGAAATCCTTCCTCGTATGGGAGTCGTTAGAATAGAGCACCGGGACACTGGCACTCCGAGCAGAGTCTATGAGTTCGCCGCTGCGAGGAATCATCGGGATGGCTCTATCGCACTTGATCTTACCAAACACGAAGTCGTGCAGCATGTCCACCACAAGGACGGCGTACCGTCGGTTG
>Ga0209237_1000762_pt1 | contig 18584 bp, 18 predicted proteins | sample GraSoi013_1_40cm_2_FD_185820 | JGI IMG/M metagenome (GOLD analysis project Ga0209237, IMG submission 185820) | Grasslands soil microbial communities from the Angelo Coastal Reserve, California, USA - Sample 10_02_2013_1_40cm (SPAdes) (version 2) | ecosystem: Environmental > Terrestrial > Soil >... | reverse complement strand
CAGGGGAAGCGAGCGCGTGCCGCGTGGTCGTCTCGACCCCTGCCCCATCCCCCGCCGCCCCGCCCCAGGCCCGTTAGCGGGAGGACTTGGCGAGATAGAAAGAGAGGGTTTCGAGCTCGATCGAGAGGTCGACGTTCTTGAAGCGCACGTCTTTGGGAACCTTGATCCGGGCTGGCGCAAAATTCAGGATGGCCTTGATGCCCGCAGCCACCAGCTGATCGGCAACGGACTGGGCCGCCTCCGCCGGCACCGCGACGATCGCGATCTGGATCCCGCGCGCCTTCACTTCGCGGCCGAGGTCCCGGGTCGGGAAGACAGGCGTCGAGTCAACCTCGCGCTCCACCTTGCGCGGGTCCTCGTCGAAGATCGCCGCGATCCGGAACCCCTGACGCGCGAACCCTTTGTAATGAAAGAGCGCCGAGCCGAGATTGCCGAGGCCGACCAGAGCCACCGGCCACTCGCGATCGAGGCCGAGGATCCGCTGGAGCTCGGCCTTCAGGCCCGAGACGTAGTAGCCGATGCCGCGGACGCCGAACTCGCCGAAATAGGCCAGGTCCTTCCTGACCTGCGCCGAATTCAAGTTGAACCGCTCCGCCAGCTCCTGGGAGGACACGGTCTTGACCCCGTCCTCTTCGAGCTGGAGAAGGCACCGGGTGTAAACCGAGAGGCGACGGATCGTCATCTCGGGGATCTTCGGAAGGCGGGCGTTCGAGCGTGGCGTCATGGTGCGATGCGCCGCACGCGTCTCCGCGCGCGGCGCCCCCATCCCGCTGTTGGCTGCTAGCCGCCGGTGTTCACGAGAACTGGATGCCCTTCACGAACAGGAGGATCAACGCGATGACCAACGTGTAGATCGCGAGGGACTCGATCAACGCCAGACCGATGATCATCGCGGTTTGGATCCGGGCCGCGGCCCCCGGCTGCCGGGCCATCGCGTCGACCGCCGACGCGACCGCCCTGCCCTGACCGAGCCCGCACAAGCCCGCGGCGATCGCCATGCCGATGCCGGCCGCGATGACGGCAGAACCGCCACACCCCCCAGAATCAGTGAACGTCGCACGACTCCCTCCTCTATGCGGGTGATCTGCTAGTGGTGCTCGGAATGGTGCTCGGCCTCTTCGATGGCCCCCGAGATGTAGAGCATCGTCAGCATCACGAAGATGAACGCCTGCAGAAAGGCCACCAAGATCTTCAAGGGATACAAGAATCCGACCGTGAAGACGATCGTGATCGCGCCGCCGATGCCGCCGACGACGGCGCCGACCGCGCTGCCCGACAGCGCCCAGCCGATCAGGCCGTCCAGGCCCATCAGGAGGAAGATGACCGCGAGCAGGATGTGCCCGCCGACCATGTTGCCGAAGAGTCGGAGGGTCAGCGAGAGAGGCCGCGCGAGGTGACTGATGATCTCGATCACGAACATCAGCGGTTTGAGCGCGAGCGGAACCGGCCCCGCGAAGTGCTTGAGATACGTCAGCGCCCCCTGCTTGCGCACGCCGATCCAGTGGTAGGCCACGAACACGACGATGGCGCAGGCGGCGGTGGTGTTGAGGTTGCCGGTCGGGCCCGCCAAACCTGGCACCAGGCTCATGAGGTTGCCGGTGAGGATGAAGAGCCCGAGCGTCGCCAGGAGCGGTAGGTAGCGCCGACCCTCGTGGCCCATGACGTCGTCGATCATCTGCATGAACTGCTCGAGGATGACTTCCAGGAAGTTCTGGAGGCCGCGAGGGACGAGCTGCAGGTTGCGCGACGCCGCGAAGGTGATGGCCGCCAGGATCACCATCACGAGCCACGTGTACGTCACGTGATCGGGGATCCCCGGCAACCGGAAGATCGGGGGATGCTCGAGTGCTTCCATGCTCAGCGCTCCGCGCGGGCTGCCGCGAGTCCGCGCGCGATCAGATCACACGGCAACACGGTGAACCCCATCACCAGCGGGATCGGATGCGCCCAGCCGGTGGCGAGAAGTAGCGCGCAGGCAAGCGTACACGCGGCGAACCGTAGCCCCGCGCCGATGAGCCACGCGCCGGCCGACGCGCTCCCGGCCGCCATCGCTGCCGACGCGCGCGCCACCAGCCACCGGAAGTTCACGATCGCGAGGGCGCCGCCGGCGAGCACGCCCAGGCCGGCCGGCGCGCCGCCTAGCCAGCCCGCGAGCGCGGCGAGCGCGCCGACGGCGGCGCACGTGTCGAGCGTGACCCGCGTCGTCAGCTCACCTGGAGTCATCGAGCTCCCGCTCCGCACGCTTCACCGATCGAAAGAGGTTGACGAATCCCGCCACGATACCGAGCACGAGCCCGAGCAGCAGGAGCCAGGGCGTCGTTCCGAGCCAGCGGTCCGCGTAATAGCCGCCGACGAGCCCTATGACCGTCGCGACGACCAGCGTCAGCCCGATCGAGGATAGTTCCCCGAGCGCTTTCCAGGTCCCCTGCTCCCCGGACGGCGCCATGTGAAGAAGGACACTAGCATATTGACTCCGGGCGGACAAGCGATCGCAAGTGGCTGATTTGACTGCGCAGGGAACAACCCGCAATGAATCAGTGCGGCGCAACCTACCCGAACATGCCCCCCATGCGTGTGCCCGCGACGCGGTTGATCACGGTGACGCTCACGGCAGCGACGACGATCAGGATGACGCCGAGCGCCGCCGCCTCGTTTGCGCTGCCGGCGATGTAGAAGGAAAAGATTCCGACCGTGATGGTTTCCCAGCCACCGAGGGAGAGGAACAGCACGGCCGAAGCTTCCTGAAGCGACGTCATGAACGAGAAGAGCGAGCCCACGAGCACGCCCCGCCAGATCAGCGGCAGCGTCACGTCGCTGAAGGAGCGGAACCCTCGCGCGCCCACGCTCGCGGCCGCCTCCTCCATCGACCGGTGCACGAGCAAAAGCGACGCATAGGAGCCGCGGACGGTGTACGGCAGCCGGCGGATCGCGAGGACCATCGGCAGGATGATCCAGAGGCTTGTCAGGGGGCGGCCCACGAAGGGCAGGTCGAAGTGGAACGCGCGGATGTAGGCAATGCCGATGGCGGTCCCCGGAATCGCGAGGATCAGCGTATTGAGCCCGTCGAGGGTGTCCCGCCCGGGCAGTCGCGTGCGCGCCAGGATCCACGCGATCGGCACGCCGAGCGCGACGCACAGGACCACCGCGAGCCCCGAGTAGAGGAAGCTGTTCACGATGTACTTCGGCGTCTCGACGATGACGCGCTCGAAGTAGCCGAGCGTGTAGCGCAGGGGGAACGGTGTCAGTGACCACCCCTTGCCGACGGACGCGAGGACCACGCCGAGGTAGGGGATGAACGACAGGAGCATCACGATCGAGAGGAACGCGATCGCTGACGCCTGACCGAGCGGGGCGAGGCGCCGCCGCCCGATCTTCGAGTACGAGAGCGACGAGTAGTCCTTGATCGCGACGTACCGGCGCGCCGCCACCAGGAACACCACGGCGAGGGCCACCATGAGCGCCGAGATCACGATGCCCATCCGGAACAGCCGCCGGTCCACGAACTGGACGATGTTGAGGTACGCCTGCGAGGCGAGGAGATCGTGGACGCCGAGCACGAGCGGGGTGGCGAAGTCGGAAAACGTCCAGATGAACACCAGCAGCGCGCCGGCGACGTAGCCCGGTGTCGTGAGGGGCAGCGTGATCGTGACGAGCTTTTTCCAGCCGCGGGCGCCGACGCTCTCGGCCGCCTCCTCGAGCGCGGGGTCGATCTTGGCGAGCGCGTCGACGACGTTCAGCGTGATCATCGGGAAGAGGTGGAGCGTCTCCACGAGCAGCACGCCGTGCAGCCCGTACACGAAGTTCACGGGTCTGGCGAGCCCGAACCAGTCCTCGAGGAGCACGTTCACGGTGCCGGCGCGGCCCATGATGAAGGTGAACCCGAGCACGCCGACCAGGGGCGGCGAGATGATCGGGATCAAGGTCAGATAGCTGAACAGGTTGCGGCCGGTGAAATCGTAGCGCACCAGGAGAAACGCCACCGCGAACCCCAGCACCGAAGTCGCCGCCACCGTGCCCAGGCCCAGCAGCAGCGAGTTCACGAGCGCGCGGATGTAGTAACGGTCGCGGGCGAACTCGACGAAGTTCGCCAGGGTCAGGCGCCCGGCCTCGTCGCTGAACGCGTCATAGAGGATCCGCATCAGGGGATAGACGAGGAAGATCAGCAGGAAGAGCCAGATGCCGCCGACGCCGAGCGCCGGCAGCAGGCGCCCCGGGCGCGCGGGACTCCGAACGGAGACCGCGGCCCCGTCGCTCATTCGTCGGGCAGCGTCAGCGCCGCCGATGCGGGGAACGTCACGCGCACAGCCGCACCCGCGGGCAGCACCTCATGGTGCCACGGGTCGCCCACGTCCACCTTGAGCACCACGCCGTCCCGCACCTCGACATCGTAGCGCAGCGTGCTTCCGAGATACGCGGCCAGCACGATGCGCCCCTCGAACGTGTTCTCGTGGCCGGCTCCGAGCGCGATGTTCTCGGGGCGCACCGCCAGCACGCAGCGGTCACCGGGGCCGACTCCTGGCGCCGGCGAGCCCCGCACGGTGCCGATCGTCGTCTCGGCGGCCACGCGCCCGGCCGCGACCTCGCGGCAGGTACCCGAGAGAAAGTTGTTGGTGCCGACGAAGTCGGCGACGAACCGGCCGGTGGGTCGCTCGTAGAGCTCCTTGGGGGGCGCTACCTGGAGGATCCGGCCATCGCGCATGACGGCGACGCGGTCGGAGAGCGAGAGCGCTTCCTCCTGATCGTGTGTGACGTACACGGTCGTGATCCCCAGGTCCTTCTGCAGCTTGCGGATCTCGGCGCGCACCTGGACCCGGATCTTCGCGTCGAGGTTCGACAGCGGCTCGTCGAGGAGCAGGATGTCCGGGTTCAGCACGAGGGCGCGGGCGAGCGCGACGCGCTGCTGCTGGCCGCCGGAGAGCTGCCCGGGGTAGCGGAGCTCGAGGCCCGCCAGGTTGACCTTGCGGAGGCCGGCCGCGACGCGCTCGGCGATCGTGGCGCCGTCGAGCTTCCGCAGCTTGAGTCCGTAGGCGATGTTCGCCCTCACCGTCATGTGTGGCCAGAGCGCGTAGTTCTGGAAGACCATGCCGATGTTGCGGGCGTATGGCCTGAGACCGTCGACGCGCCGGTCCCCGAACCAGATCTCGCCGCCGTCCGGCGTGTAGAAGCCGGCGATCAGCCGGAGGAGCGTCGTCTTGCCGCAGCCCGAGGGCCCGAGCAGCGTGAACAGCTCGCCGTCGCCGATCTCGAGGCTCACGCCGTCGACCGCGGTCACGCCCCCGAACTGCTTGAGGACCTGGCGCAGCCTGATCTTCACCTCGGCCGCTCGCCTCGGACGCTACGGTTTCTTCCAGGTCGATTCGATGTCCGAGCGGAACTTCTGCTTGACCGAGTCCGATCGCTTCTGCGCGACGTCTTCATCGTAGACGTTCGAGACCTCGCGCTCGAAGTACGACCGCACGCCGCCGGTGAACTCCACGGCCAGCTCGGCGGGCGAGCCCGGCGGACCCTGCACCTTGTACTTCGGGGTGATCGGGAAGAGCCCGCGCTCCATGAAGACCTTCTGCCCGCGCTCGCTCAGGAGGAACTCGATGAAGGCGCGCGCCGCCTTCGGGTTGCGGGCGCCCGCCAGGATCGCCATCGGCTCGGGCGTGACGAACGCGTTCTTCGGCGCCACGAACTTGAGCTCGAAGCCCGCGAGCTTCTCCTCGAACGCCATGTACGATGGGACGGCGAAGCCGGCGCTGTACTCACCCTTGGCGACGACGGTCGGTACGTCGCGGCTGCGCGCCGTGAAGTGTCCGGTGTTCGCGGCGAGCTTCCGGAGCCACTCCCAGCCCTTGTCTTCCCCGTACATCGACAGGATCACCTCGTAGGTCGCGTTCGACGACGACGAGCGCGTCGGAGCGCACTGGGCGACCTCGCCCTTGAGCTTCGGGTTCAGCAGGTCGTCCCATTCCTTGGGCTCGGGAATGCCGAGACGCTGGATCTTCTTGGGATGGTAGACGAGCCCGTACGGCTCGAGCGCGGTGCCGACCCAGAAGCCGTCCTTGTCCTTGAGGGGAATGGGCCGGGGCTTGCCGATCGACGCGGGGATCGCCTCCCACGCCTCGCGGGAGATCTCGACCTTCTGCAGGAGCTTCTGCTCCGCGAGCTTCTCGAAGAGTGCCGACTCGCCGCCCCAGAAGATGTCGACCTCCGGCTTGCCCTTCCACTCGACGATGCGTCCGTAGGCGACCGGCGTTCCCGCCGGGATCGCGCTCACCTTCACCGTGACGTTCCACTTCTCCTTCGCGTAGTCGGCGAACGCCTTGAGCGCTGAGTCGTGGATGAATTTCGACACGGGCGTGATCAGCGCCAGCTCGCTCTCGATCGGCGCCTGCCCGAGGGCCGGGCCGGACGCGCCGGCGGCGAGCAGGATCGCCAGCGCCACGATCCCGAATCGTTTCATCGGTCATCTCCTCTCATGGGGCCACCCATCCCTTGGACCTCTCCACCGCCCGACGCCAGCCATCGTAGCGCGCCGCCCGCGCCGCCTCATCGAATCGCGGTTCGAACCTCCGCTCAAGGGTCCATCGTCGTCCCACCTCGTCCAGCGAGCGCCAGACGCCGGCGCCCAACCCGGCCAGGTAGGCGGCGCCGAGCGCCGTCGTCTCGATGACACGCGGCCTCAGTACGGCGACGTTCATGACGTCGGCCTGGAACTGGCACAGGAAATCGTTGGCGGCGGCCCCGCCGTCCACGCGCAGCTCCCGGACCGCGAGCCCGGCGTCCGCCGCCATCGCCGCCAGCACGTCGCGGCTCTGGAAGGCGATCGCCTCGAGCGCCGCGCGGGCGAGGTGGGCGCCCGTGGTTCCGCGCGTCAGGCCGACGATGGTCCCGCGCGCGTGCATGTCCCAGTGGGGGGCGCCCAGGCCGACGAACGCCGGGACGAAATAGACGCCGCCCGTGTCGGGAACCGACTCGGCCAGCGCCTGGCTTTCGGCCGCGTCCCGGACCAGGCCGAGCCCGTCGCGCAGCCACTGGATGGCCGCGCCCGCGATGAACACGCTGCCCTCCAGAGCGTACGTCGTCTGCCCGCCGATCCGCCACGCGATCGTCGTCAGGAGGCCGTGCGACGATGCGACGGGAACCGCCCCGGTGTTGAGCAGCATGAAGCATCCCGTGCCGTAGGTGTTCTTCACCGCGCCGGACGCGTGGCACGCCTGCCCGAACAGCGCCGCCTGCTGGTCGCCGGCCATCCCGGAGATCGGCACGCCGCGCGGGAGCCAGCCGAGGTCCACCGTCTCGCCGAGGACGCCGGAGGACGGCACGACGGCCGGCAGCACCGTGCGTGGGATGCCGAGGACCTTCAGCATCTCGTCGTCCCATGCGCCTGTCCGGAGGTCGAGGCAGAGCGTGCGCGAGGCGTTCGTCGCGTCAGTGGCGTGAACGCGACCGCCCGTGAGCTTCCAGAGCAGCCACGAGTCGACGGTGCCGAAGGCGAGGTCGCCGCGCTCCGCGCGCATACGCGCCCCGGGAACCTCGTCGAGAAGCCAGCGGATTTTCGTGCCCGAGAAGTAGGCGTCGAGGACGAGGCCGGTCTTCCTGCGCGCCAGGCCCTCGACACCCTCGGCCCGGAGCCGGTCGCACAGCGGGGCCGTCCGGCGACACTGCCAGACGATGGCGCGCCGGATCGGAGCACCGGTCACGCGATCCCACACGACGGTCGTCTCGCGCTGGTTCGTGATGCCGATGGCGGCGAGCTCGGTCCCGGTGACCCGCGCCTGGGCCAACGCCGCGCCGGCGGCGCGCTCAACGGTGGACCAGATTTCCTCGGGGTCGTGCTCGACCCAGCCCGGCTGCGGGAAATACTGCGGCAGCTCCGCGTATCCGCGCGCGAGCACGCGACCGTCGGGGTCGACGACCAGGGCGGTCGACCCGGTCGTGCCCTGATCGAGGGCGAGGACGTGACGGCGCGCGGTCATCGGCCCCGGAGCCGTTTCACGAGATCGGGGCGATCGCTCATGACCATGTCCACGCCCAGATCGATCATGCGCCGGACGTCCGCTTCCTCGTTGACTGTCCACGCCGCCAGGCGGACTCCGGCCGCGCGGGCTGCCGCCAACACCTCGGCGTCGACCAACCGGTGATTCATGCCGAGATCCGTGGCGCCGAGCTCGCGGGCGCGGCGCACCGCCTCGGCCGGCCGCACGCGCTGGCGCTCCACCTCACCCCGCGCCACGAGGAACATCGTGCGCGCCTTTGGCTCCAGCTCGCGCAGGCGGTGGATCGTCCCGGGCTGAAACGCCTGGACCGTTGCCCGCGCGATGAGGCCGCGCGCCTGGAGAAGCGCCAGCACCTTTTCCTCGATGCCGTCGTACCGCTGCCCCTTCGCATCTATTTTGATCTCTGGCAAGAGCTCGACGGACGTGGGCGCCACGAGGTCGAGCACCTCGGCGAAGGTGGGGACATGCTCGTCGGTAACCGCTCCGTCACGCGTCAGGAGCCTCACCGAGGCGAGAGCGGCGAGCCTCAGGTCGCGCACCGGGCCCCTGGCGGTGCTCGTGCGGTCCAGCGTCGGATCGTGGAGCACGATGACCTCGCCGTCTGCGGTCATGTGGAGATCGAACTCCAGGGCATCCACGCCGAGGGCCAGGGCCTGCCGGAACGCGAGCAGGCTGTTCTCCGGCCAGAGGGCGGCGCCGCCTCGGTGGGCCGCGACGAGGGTCGCCGGCCCCGAGCCCGCGGGGGACTCGAGCGCCGCGAGCACGAGGAGAGGGCCGAGGACGGCCCGGAGCGGGCCGCGGACGGCCCGGAGCAGGCCGCGGACGGCCCGGAGCAGGCCGAGGACGGCCCGGAGCAGGCCGCACACGGCGCGGAAGGTGCCGAGGGCAGGGCCCAGGCCGCTGACGAGGACGCGGAGTGACCGGGTCACGCGTCACCCCGAAGCAGCCGTTTCGCGATGTCGGGTCGGTCGGTCGTCATGATGTCGACCCCGAGGGCCAGTGCCCGGCGCATGGCCACCTCGTCGTTCACCGTCCAGACGCCGAGCAACAGCTTCGCCGCCCGCGCCGCCGCCGCCACGTGCTCGTCCACGAGCGTGTGCTCGAGCCCCACGTCGGTGACGCCGGCGGCGACCGCCCAGTCGACGGTGGCCTCGGGGCGGGCCCCGGCCCGCTCGACCGCGCCGCGGGCGACGAGGAGCGTCGTGCGCGCGCGCGGCGCCAGCGAGCGGACGCGCGCGATCACGTCGGGATTGAATGCCATGAGCGTCGCGCGCTCCCCGAGCCCGGCGCTCACGAGCGCGGCGAGGATCTTCTCCTCCAGCCCGTCGTAACGGACTCCCCCCGCCGGTCCCTTCACCTCGATCAGGAGCCTCACGGGCGAGGCCGCAGCCGCCTCAAGGACCTCGTCGAGCATCGGCACGCGCTCGGTGGTCAGCGTGCCGTCCGGCCCCCGGAGCCGCAGGCCACGGAGGTCGGCCGCCGTCAGTGCCCCGACCGCACCGCGACCATCGGTGGTCCGCTCGACTGTCGCGTCGTGGATCACCGCCACGCCGCCGTCGCGGGCCAGATGCACGTCGAGCTCGAGCAAGTCGCTGCCGAGTGTGATGGCGTTCCGGAACGCGAGCAAGCTGTTCTCGGGCCAGAGGGCTGCGCCGCCACGGTGGGCTGCGATCCGCGTCACTTCTCCCTCTCGATCAGGCCTTTCACGAACCAGCGCTGCATGAGGAGGATGACCGCCACCGGCGGCAGCAGCGCCATCATCGCCGCCGCCATCATCACATTCCACTCCGGCACATGGGTCCCCGTGCGGGGGATCAGGTCCTGCAGCCCGATCACGACGACGCGCTTGGCCTCGGAGTTGGTGATCATCAGCGGCCAGAGGTACGACCGCTACGCGCGGAACTGGTGCGAGCGCGCGACGTGCGCCTGGTAGGCGTCGAGCTCGGCCGCGAGCCGGCGGGGGGTCCAGGCGAGGAGCTGAGCCATCCGACGCCCGATCGACTCCGCGCAGTCCTGCCCCTGGCAGCGGCTCGTGCCGATGCCCGTCCGCCGCAGCAGCACGTCCTGGAGCGACACCGCCATTTCCTCGTGCACGGCGTGGTACAGCTCGGCCACGACGTCGGGGTTGGTAGGACACAGCCGTTCGGTCCCGCCGGCCACCTTGCCCGCGAGGCCGATCACGCGCGTCCAGCCGCGGCCGTACGTCGTCACCAGCGCCTCCAGCGTCGCGCGGTCGAGTCCGGTGGCCGCTGCTTCGCCGGAGACGTCGAGCCACGCGTGCGTCTCGATTTCGGACACGTCGTCGTCGGTGCCGTCGAGCGCGACGCGGTCGCTGCGGCCGGGCCCGGGGCGGCCGAGCGTGCGCATGACCTGGTCGCCCAGCTCGGCCGCCAGGCTCCGGAAGCAGGTGAGCTTGGTGCCGGTGATCGACACGAAGCGTCCCCGCTCCTCGGCGACGACCTTGTGCGCTCGCGAGACATCGGACTCACGCTTCCCCGGCTCGAACGAGAGCGGCCGCACGCCGGCATAGGTGTACGCGACCGCCGCCAGCGAAACGCGCGGGTCGGGCAGGACCTTGTACACCTCGTCCAGGAGGTAGTTCACCTCGTCGCCGGTCGCGTGCACGCGGTCCAGGTCGCCGTCGAAATCGCTGTCGGTCGCGCCGACGAGCGAGAACTCGCGCCACGGAATGACGAAGATCATGCGGTCGTCGCCGGTCGAGTGGTAGATGGCGCGCTCGGTGAGTCTCGGCAGCAGACAGTGGATGCCCTTCGTCCGCCGGAGGATCCGCGGGCCGCGCTCGGACACACGCGCGGCCGCGCGAAGCTCGTCCACCCACGGGCCGGTCGCGTTGACCACGATGCGGGCGCCCAGTGTCGCGACGCGACCGGTGAGCAGATCGCGCACGCGGACTCCGCTGATCGCGCCTTTCGGGCTGCGGACGATCTCCGCGACCTGCGCGTAGTTGAAGGCCTGCGCGCCCAGACGGCAGGCCGAGAGAACGTTTTCGAGGCAGAGTCGCTCGGGGAAGACGAGCAGGTCGTCGAAATAGTAGCCGGCGCCGCGGAGGTCGCCCGCCCGGATCGCCGGCTCGAGCGAGAGCGTGTCGATCGGGGGCAGCACCCGGTATCGCTCGCGGTTCCGCCCCGGCGCCAGCCAGTCGTAGAGCTTCAGCCCGATGCGGACCTTGATGAGGCTCCGCGAGGACTCCCGGTAGATCGGCACCAGGAACGGCAGCGGCCGTACCAGGTGCGGCGCCAGGCGGCGGAGCGTCTCGCGCTCTCGCAGCGACTCGCGCACGAGCCCGAAATCGAACAGCTCGAGGTAGCGGAGGCCTCCGTGGATGAGCTTGGACGACTGCGACGTCGTCGCGGAGGCGAAGTCGCCCTTCTCGACCAGCGCCACCGAAACGCCGCGCAGGGCCAGGTCGCGCGCGACCCCGGCGCCGGCCATGCCGCCCCCGATGATGACGACGTCGTACTCGGCGTCCTCGAGCGGCCAGGGGCGGGCGTTCATCGAGTCAGGGGGTCCTTGGAAGACCAAGGACTTCCCCCAGCGTGGCCACGATCAGCCACGCAGGGCGCCGAGCATCACGCTCGCGGCGATGCGGAGAGCGACCGGCAGGCCGTCCTCGTTCATCTCGAACTCCGGCGCGTGGTGCGGCCGCGTCGGTCCGCTGACCGGAGAGACGCCGACCTGGAAGTAGCAGCCCGGCCGGGCCTGGAGGAACAAGCTCATGTCGTCGCTCGCCAGCACGAGGTTGCTCTCGCCCTTCACCGCGTCGCCGCCCAGCTCGGCGGCCGCGCAGTTCCGCACGAAGGTGGATTGGTGCTCATGGTTGACGACGGTCGGGCATCCCTCGCCCTGAAAGCTGAGGCGCGCCTCGGCTCGGTAGGCGCGGGCGATGTCGCGGGCGTACGCGCCAAGCCGCTCCTTGACCTGAGCGCGGACGGTCGGGGTGAACGTGCGGAGCGAGCCGCGCATGACGGCGGTCGCCGGGATGATGTTGTGCTTCGTGCCGGACACGATCTGCCCCACGGTGAGGACGGCCGTCTCGTGCGCCGCGACCTCCCGCGAGATCAGGTTCTGCATGCCGAGCAGGATGTTGGCGGCGACGGTGATGGGATCGACCGACAGGTGCGGGTACGCTCCGTGGCCGCCGCGGCCGGTGATTTCGACGTCGAAGAAGTCGGCCGACGCCATCGCCGGTCCAGGGCGCACGGTGACCCGGCCCACGGGCGCCTGCGTGGTCAGGTGGAGACCGTAAACCTCGGCGACCCGCGGGTCGTCGAGCGCGCCCGCGTCGATCATCGGCTTGGCGCCGCCGAAGATCTCCTCGGCGGGTTGGAACAGAAAGACGGCGGTGCCCGGCACCTCGCGGCGGCGGGCGGCCAGCATCTCCGCCAGCGTGATGCCGATCGCCGCGTGTCCGTCGTGGCCGCAGGCGTGCATCACACCGGGCGTCGCCGACACGAACGGCAGGTCGAGCGACTCGCTGAGCGGCAGGGCGTCGATGTCCGCGCGCCAGGCGATGGTGCGGCCGGGCCGATCGCCGCGCAGGACTCCCACCACGCCGGTGCGCGCGACGCCCGTGCGCACCTCGAGCTTGGCGGCGGAGAGCCGCTCGGCGATGATCTCCGCCGTCCGGCGCTCCTCGAAGGAGAGCTCCGGATGGCGATGGAAGTCCCGCCGCAACGCCACCAGGCCGGCGAGGCGCCCGGCGATCTCGTCCGCCCACTCCGGTGTGGTCTTGCTCATGGCTCGCTCCCCTGGGCGCGCCGGCCGCGCGGCCCCAGCCCTCACCGTACTGCCCGGTGCCGAGGGCCGTCAACTTCGCATGCGCGTCAGTCGTGGCTGGGTGGGGCGGCCGGGGCGGCCAGTGAGACCACGCGGCACGCGTTTGCTATCCCAGTGCGGCTGGGCTCCATCAGGGCGCGATGCGTGCGTCGGCGCTTGGAGGGAACGGGTCGCTGCGACCCCCTCTCACTGGCCGCCCCGGCCGCCCCACCCAGCCACGACTCAATTTCAGCGGAGGAGGTCGCGGATCGAGGAGAGGACGAGGTCGGGAGCCGTTTCCGCGATGCGGGCGTCGCCGGCGGTCGTGATGCCGGTGAGGACCAGGATGGTCGCGAGCCCCAGCCGCTTGCCCATCACGATGTCCGTTTCGAGCCGGTCGCCGACGATCACGCATTCGCCCGCGTTCACGCCAAGCTGCGCGAGGGCGACCTCGAGAATGATCGGCGACGGCTTGCCGACGACGACCTCGACCGTGCGGCCAGTCACCGCCTCGACCGCGGCGGTCATGCCTGCGCAATCGGGGATTTCGCCGTCCTCGGTCGGGCACGTCCGGTCCGGGTTGGTCGCGATCAGCCTGGCGCCCTGGCGTACCGCCTGGAGCGCCGTGTTCAGCTTCGCGTAGTCGAAGGTGCGGTCGAGCGCGATCACCACCCAGCGGACACGATGGTCTGCACGCACCTCGAACCCGTGGGCCCGAAGCTCGCCATCAGAGGCGGCTCGCCGATGACGAACACCGGGGCGCCGTGGTCGAGGCGCGCCAGATGGCGCGCGAGCACGAGGGAAGAGTTGATCACCTCGTCCTCGCCCGTCGGGATCCCCAGGCGCGTCAGCTTGCGGGCGTAGTCCGCGCGGGTCTGGATGGGCTTGTTGGACAGGAAGGCGACCCGGCGGCCCGCCGCCCGCAAGGCCGCGATCGCGTCGGCGGCGCCGGAGATGAGCGAGTCGCCGCGGTAAACGGTGCCGTCCAGATCGAAGAGCCATCCGCGATGTGGCAGGACGAAGGTGGGCGCCACGCGCTCAGACCGCCGCGTCTATCCGCCTAGCGGAGGAGCGGCGCGACGGCGGCCTGGGCGAGGTCCACGAAGGGCGCCGGCATGACGCCAAGGAGCACGATCGCGAGCAGCGCGATCGTCAGCGCCAGGCTGCCGGCGAACGACGGCGCGTACGCGGTCGCCGCTCCCTCGGGCTCACGCATGTACATGAAGACGACGACCCGCAGATAGTAGTAGGCCGCCACCGCGGAGTTCAGCACGCCGATGACGGCGAGCCAGACGTAGCCCGCGCGCACGGCCGCTCCGAACACGTAAAATTTGCCGACGAAGCCGGCCAGCGGCGGAATGCCGATCAAAGAGAGGAGGAAGATCCCGAGCGCCGCCGCCAGGACCGGATGGCGCCGCGCGAGCCCGGCGTAGTCCCCGACCTCGACCGCCTCGACGCGGGCGCGCTCGCACAGCGTGATGACCCCGAAGGCGCCGGCGGTCGTGAAGGTGTAGGTCAGCAGATAGAAGAGCACCGCGCCCGTCCCGCCCGTCCCGCCGGCGACGAGGCCGACGAGCATGTACCCGACGTGGGCGATCGACGAGTAGGCCAGCATCCGCTTGAGGTTCGACTGCGCGATCGCGACCATGTTGCCCACTGTCATCGTGACGACCGCGACGGCCCAGAGCAGCGCCGTCCAGTCGGGCGGGACGCCGCGCAGCGTCACCGCCAGCACCCGGATCAGGGCCGCGAATGCTCCCGCCTTGGACCCGGTGGCGATCAGCGCGGTCACGCTGGTCGGCGCCCCTTGATAGACGTCGGGCACCCACATGTGAAAGGGCACCGACGAGATCTTGAACCCGAAGCCGACCAGCATCAGCCCGAGGCCGATGACGAACAGCGGGTCCCGTGGTCGCGCGGCCATCGCCGTCGCGATGCGATCGAGGTTCGTCGTTCCGGCGGCGCCGTAGATGAGCGCGATCCCGTAGAGGAGGAAGGACGAGGCGAACGCACCGAGGAGGAAGTACTTCATCGCCGCTTCGCCGGAGGCCAGCTCCCGCTTGAAGAGCCCCGCCAGGACGTAGAGCGACAGCGACATCAGCTCGAGGGCCAGGAATACCACCACCAGGTCGCCGGCCGCGGCGAGGAGCATCATGCCGGCAGTCGCGAAGAGCACGAGCGCGTAGTATTCGGCGGAGTCGCTCCCGGTGCGACGCAGGTAGTCCATCGAGAGCAGCACGATCAGGGCGCCCGAGTAGCAGATGATGACGTTGAAGAAGAGGGCGTAGCTGTCGAGCACCACCATGTCGCGGAACGCGCGACCGGGCGTGCCCCACCGCGCGAGCGTCGCCAGAAGCGCGCCGATCATGCCCCCGAGCGCGGTCACCGCCGGGAGCTCGCGGGGCAGAAAGCGCGGCCCGAGGTCGAGCGCCAGCACGAGCGCGCCGGCGGCCAGCACGATCAGCGTCGGCAGGAGGGGGCCGAGGACGACGGCCGGAAAGACGATCGCGTCCATCACCGGCTCGCGCTGGCTTTGGCCTGCACCTGGGCGATCAGCGCCTCGATCGTCGTCTCGGTCTTGCCGATGAACGCCGCCGGATAGACGCCGATCCAGACGATGAGCGTCACGACCGGCACCAGCACCGCCCACTCGCGGGTCGTGAGATCCCGGAGGCGGCGGTTCGCCTCGTGGGTGATGTCGCCGAAGATCACCCGCTGGTACATCCAGAGCAGGTACACCGCGGCGAAGATGACCCCGCTGGTCGCCAGGGCGGCGAGCCACGGGCTCCGCTGGAACGCGCCGACCAGGATCAGGAACTCGCCGACGAACCCGTTCAGGCCCGGCAGCCCCAGTGACGACAGCACGACGACGAGAAACAGCGCCGAGAAGGCGGGTACCACCCGCCACAGGCCGCCGAAGTCGGCGATGAGGCGCGAGTGGCGGCGCTCGTAGATCATCCCCACCATCAGGAAGAGGGCGCCCGTCGAAAGCCCGTGGTTCACCATCTGGATGAGGCCGCCCGTCACACCCTGCTGGTTGAGCGTGAAGATGCCGAGCATCACGAAGCCGAGGTGGCTCACGCTCGAGTAGGCCACGAGCTTCTTCATGTCCGGCTGCACCGTGGACACCCACGCGCCGTAGATGATCCCGGTCACCGCGAGCGCCCACACCAGGGGCCCGAACGCGAGACTCGCGTCCGGAAAAAACGGTAGACAGAAGCGTAGGAATCCGTACGTCCCCATCTTGAGCAGCACGCCGGCGAGGACCACGCTGCCGGCGGTGGGCGCCTCGACGTGGGCGTCCGGGAGCCAGGTGTGGAACGGGAACAGCGGCACCTTGATCGCGAAGGCCAGGGCGAAGGCGAGGAACATGAGATCCTGCCCGAGGCCGGGCGCCATGACGTACTGCGCCAGCACGGGCACATCGAACGTGTAGCGTTCCGTCGCCGCGCCGTACTGGTAGTAGAGGGCGAGGATCGCGATCAGCATGAGGACGGAGCCCACCATCGTGTACAGGACAAACTTCACCGCGGCGTAGATGCGATTCGGCCCGCCCCAGACCCCGATGACGAAGTACATCGGGATCAGCATCGCCTCCCAGAAGACGTAGAAGAGGAAGAGGTCGAGGCTCACGAAGACGCCGAGCATCCCCGTCTCGAGGATCAGCATCGTCGCCACGAACTCCTTGAAGCGATCCTCGATCACGCCCCAGGCCGAGGCGAGCGCCAGCGGCATGAGGAAGGTCGTGAGGAGCACGAGCAGCAGGCTGATGCCGTCGATGCCGACGTGGTAGGCCGCGCCGAGCGTCGGCATCCAGCGCCGGTTCTCCTCGAACTGATAGCCGATGATCTCGGGATCGAACCCGACGTAGAGCGGCAGCGAGAGCACGAACGTGACGACCGTGACCGCGAGCGACGCGACGCGAAGGACGCCGACGGACCGCCGCGGGACGAACAGCAGGGCGAGCCCGGCGGCGCCCGGGAGGAACGTGACCAGGGACAAGAGCGGGATCATTTATCGGGTGCTGGGAGCACGGATAGCACCGAGGGTGGCCTGAGAACGATGCTTGCCGGCACCGCTGGGAGCACGGATAGCACCCAGAGTGGCCTGAGAACGATGCTTGCCGGCACCGCACGTGTGAGCCGGGCGCGGGCCGGTGGTTTCATTCATCGGCTCAGCAGGAAGGCGACGATGGCGACCGCCCCGGCCAGCATCGTCAGCGCGTAGTTCACGGTGTACCCGGTCTGCAGCCGGCGGATCCCCGCCGCGCACGCCACCACCGACCGGCCGAGCGCGTTGACGAACCCGTCGATCAGCCGGAGGTCGAACACGTGCGCCAGGAACTCGCTGAGCGCCAGCAGCGGACGCACGATCGCCCCCTCGTAGAGCGCGTCGACGTAGTAAGCGTTGAGCAGGAGCGCGTGGACCGCCGTCTTCGGTCGTCCGATCGCGTCGGCGCGGACGGGCGAGGCCATGTACATGAACCAGGCGAGCCCGACGCCCGCTGCGAACACGAGGACCGCCATGACGAGGACCATCAGCGCGGCAAAGCCACCGTGCCCCCCTTCGTGCACGGGGAACACCGGCGCGAGGAAGCGCGCGAACCGCGTGCCGTGCTCTGATGGAATCCCGAAGGCCACGCCGGCGACCACCGTGAGCATGGCCAGGACGAAGAGCGGCAGCGTCATCACTCCCGGCGACTCGTGGACGTGATGAGCGGCTTCCTTGCTCATCCGCGGACCGCTGTAGAACGCGAGGAAGAGCATGCGCGAGCTGTAGAACGACGTGAGGAACGCGCCCAGCAGCAACAGCGCCCACATCCCCCGGTGCCCGGTCACGAACGCGGCGGCGAGGATTTCGTCCTTCGAGAAGAACCCGGCCAGTCCCGGCAGGCCCGCCAGGCCGAGCGCGCCGAGCGTCGTCGTGATCGTCGTCGTCACCATCCGCGACGACAACCCGCCCATCTTCCGGAGATCCTGCTCGCCGCCGAGCCCGTGGATGACGCTGCCGGCGCCGAGGAACAGCAGCGCCTTGAAGAAGGCATGCGTCACGAGGTGGAAGATCCCCGCGGCGTACGCGCCGAGCCCGACCGCGGCGAACATGTACCCGAGCTGGCTCACCGTGGAGTAGGCGAGCACGCGCTTGATGTCGGTCTGGACGAGGCCGATCGTGGCGGCGAAGAGCGCCGTGGCCACCCCGACCCACGCGACGACCTCGAGGGCGACCGGTGACCGCTCGAAGAGGACCCGGCTGCGCGCCACCATGTACACGCCGGCCGTGACCATCGTCGCCGCGTGGATGAGCGCCGACACCGGGGTGGGCCCTTCCATCGCGTCCGGGAGCCAGGTGTGCAGGGGCAACTGCGCCGACTTGCCGCACGCGCCCATGAACAGGAGCAGCGCGATGCCGGTCGCGGTCCCCGGATGGAGCTCGGCGGCCGCCTTGAACACGTCGGCGTAGTCGAGCGTCCCCACGGCGCTCCACAGCCAGATGATGCCCAGGCCGAAGCCGAAGTCGCCGACACGGTTGACGATGAACGCCTTCTTGCCCGCCTGCGCCGCGGCCGGTCGCGTGTACCAGAACCCGATCAGCAGGTACGAGCAGAGGCCGACCGCCTCCCAGAACACGTACAGGAGGAGGAAGTTGCCGGCGAGCACCAGCATCGTCATCGAGAACACGAAGAGGTTCAGATAGGCGAAGTAGCGCGCGTACCCGGGGTCGTCGTGCATGTAGCCGACCGAGTACAGATGGATCAGCGCGCCCACGCCGGTGACGACGAGCAGCATGACGGCGGTGAGCGGGTCGACGTAGGCGGCCACCGAC
>Ga0209237_1000761_pt1 | contig 18603 bp, 21 predicted proteins | sample GraSoi013_1_40cm_2_FD_185820 | JGI IMG/M metagenome (GOLD analysis project Ga0209237, IMG submission 185820) | Grasslands soil microbial communities from the Angelo Coastal Reserve, California, USA - Sample 10_02_2013_1_40cm (SPAdes) (version 2) | ecosystem: Environmental > Terrestrial > Soil >... | reverse complement strand
CATCGTGCCCAATAGCCGGGTCGAAGTCGTGCTTCGGACGGGCCACGCCGTGCACCAGGAGCGGCCCGAGGCATTTGCGCGCGTGCTCGCGGCTCACCTCGCGGCGGCGGAAACGTCAGAGACTTCTGGCAGGAGCTCGAGCTCGACCATTGCGTGAAGCCCCGCCGCGTAGCGGGCCGCGCCAAGCCTTTCCATGTCGAGCATCCCGCCGCCGGCGACCGGTTGCAGCAAAAACGCGCGGCATCCCAGGGCAAGCTGGCGCTCCACCTCACGCGCGACGTCCGGTGGATGGACGAGGGTGATGTAAGCGGTGGTCATGCGAGCAAGCCCACCGTGAGCAGCAGCGCATAGGCGGCCTCCGCGGCGGCCATGCGCTTGAGAGCACCGACGAGCTCCGGTCCACTGCTGGTTGCAAACGCCGTACGAACCGGGACCGCGGCAATCGGGATTCCGAAATGCACGAGCATCACGGTCACGCTCGCCAATCGCAGCACGAATATCACGATGGGCACGGCAAACGCGCCGCAGACCAGGATCAGTAGGAGGATCAACGTCCGCTCGCGGCCGATCCGCGTCGCCAGCGTTCGCTTGCCGGCCGCGGCGTCCGTTTCGATGTCACGGAGGTTGTTGAGCACCAGGATCGCGGTGGCCAGGAACCCGATGCCACAGCCCGCGAGAATTGCCAGTGGTGTGATCCGGAGGGATTCGACGTACACCGTTCCGCAGGTCGCGACCAGGCCGAAGAAGAGGAAGACGAAGAGCTCGCCCAGTCCGAGGTATCCGTAAGGACGCGGCCCGCCGGTGTACAGCCAGGCCGCGAGCAGACAAGCGCCTCCGACTGCAAGCAATCGCCAATCGGTCGTCAGGCTGAGCACCAGACCGGCGGCAGCCGCGACTCCGAAGGCCGCGATCGCGGCCCACCTGACGTTCGCCGGCGACACGACGCCGGAGGCCGCCGCCCGCACCGGGCCCACTCGCTTCGGCGAGTCGGCACCGCGCACAAAGTCGGAGTAGTCGTTGGCGAAGTTGACACCGACCTGCAGCGCGAGGGCGACGACCAGCGCGCCGAAGCCCGCGGCAGGGCGGATGCCGCCGTCATGAATCGCGACGGCGGTGCCGGCGAGCACGGGCGCCACCGATGCGGCGAGCGTCGCCGGGCGAACCGCGGACCACCATACCCGCCTTGGCGTCAGGACCGGAGCTGCAACCATCTCAGGGTCGTTTCGGGAACTTGGCGAAGTTTGGTTTCCGTTTCTGCACGTACGCGTCGCGGCCCTCCTGCGCCTCTTCGCTCATGTAGTAGAGAAGCGTCGCGTCGCCCGCGAGCTGCTGGATGCCTGCGAGGCCGTCATCGGCCGCATTGAGGCCGGCCTTGAGCATGCGCAGCGCGAGCGGGCTGAGCTCGAGGATCCGCCGGCACCAGGCAACCGTCTCCTCTTCGAGCGACGCGAGGGGCACGACCTTGTTTACGAGGCCCATGTCCAGAGCCTGCTGGGCGTCGTACTGCTCGCACAGGAACCAGATCTCGCGCGCCTTTTTCTGGCCGACGATGCGGGCGAGAAGTCCTGCGCCGTAGCCGCCATCGAAGCTGCCCACCCTTGGGCCGGTCTGGCCGAAACGAGCGTTATCGGCGGCGATCGTCAGGTCGCAAACGACATGGAGCACATGACCTCCACCGATCGCGTAGCCGGCGACCATCGCGATAACCGGTTTTGGCAAGCGCCTGATCTGGACCTGAAGGTCGAGCACGTTGAGCCGGCCCGTGCCCTTGGGATCGATGTAGCCGTCATCGCCTCGGATCCGCTGATCGCCGCCGGAGCAGAACGCCTCGGTGCCGGCTCCGGTCAAGATGACGACGCCGACCTTCAGATCGTCTCGCGCCGCCTCGAAGGCTTTCGACATCTCGAAGACGGTGGTGGGCCGGAACGCGTTGCGAACCTCGGGGCGGTTGATCGTGATCTTGGCGATGCCGTCCCACGTCTCATAGACGATGTCTTCGTAATCGCCTGAGCGCTGCCATGTGCCCTTCGCCCGGCTGCGGCGACCCTTCAAGTCTCCACTCCTAGAGCAATCACTAGCACTATTGGGAATCGTACGCCGAGCGGATTCAGCGGCGCTCGAAAGCCAGCCTTGCGCCCAGCCCGATCAGGACGACCCCGGTGAGCCTGGTCATGAAGCGCCGGACGCGCGCACCCAAGCCGCTCCGCCCGAGCCTGCTCACAACATGCCCGTACGGGATGAGCCAGGCCAGGAGCATGACCTCGAAGACGGCGATCATCAATACGAGGCGGATTGCGGGGTCGCCGGCGATGGTGAACTGGGGCATCACCGTGACGAAGAACGCCCCCGTCTTGGGGTTCAGCAGGTTGCTGAAAAGGCCCTGGCTCCAAGCGCTTCGGTCGCCGAGCCGGTTGGACCTCCCCTCACCGGCGCCCTCCCGCGCCGATGGCGCGGGGACCCCAGTGGTAGGCCGGAGCTCCCCACGTGGTGGGGAGCCGAGCAGACTTCGCGCGCCGAGATAGCAGAGGTAGGCCGCGCCCGCCAGCTTGAGGATGGTGAACGCGGTCGAAGAACGTTCGAGGAGGACTCCGACTCCCAACGTTGCGGCGGAGGCCCAGGCGAGGATGCCGACCGCTACCCCCAGCGCGGACATCGTCGACGCACGAGGTCCTCCTGCGAGCGCGTTGCGGATGATCAGCGCGGTGTCTGGTCCCGGTGTCGCGATGATCAACGCCGACAGCGCCACCCAGGCGAACAGCCGCGCGTCGAGCTCCACGACTAGGCCTTCTGGGTTGGTTTCGGTCGCGGGAAGAGCCTGACGATCTTGGCGTAGTCCTCTGGCGTGTCGACGTCATCTAGGCGATCGCTATCGGGCGCCGGCACGATGTCGACCAGCTCCGGCCTCTTATCGAGCACCTGGCGCGCACCGGCATCGCCTTCGAGCGTGAAGAGCTCGTCCCACAGCTCACGCGCGAGCACCACCGGCGGCGTCCATCTGCCTCCACCTCCGCCGGCCACGGCGACCGCGGGCCGCGAGCCCTCGCGTCGCCACGCCCGCAGCAGCACGGCGACGGTGCGCGAACCGACCATCGGCTGATCGCCCAGCATCACCAGCGCGGCCTCCATGTCAGTGCGCATCGCCCGCAGGCCGGCCTGAAGCGAGGACGCCATGCCTGTTTCAGCGCGAGGGTTGTAGACGAGCTCGGCGTCGCCGCTGACCGCTCGCCTGACCTCGTCGGACGAATAGACGACCAGGATTTGATGGCAGCCGCCATCCGACGCCGCCTCGATCACCGATTTGATCATGGGCCGGCCGTCGAACTCGAGGAGCAGCTTCTGCGAGCCGTGCATGCGCGAACTGGAGCCGGCGGCAAGGATCACCGCGCCGACGGGCAGCAGGGCGTCCGCCAGGCGATCGAATGGTGGCGAGGCCGAGCGGATCCATTCGACCTCGGCTTCGGCGCGCAGCGCCTTCTCCGCGAAATCGTGCAGGCGCGCGCCGTCGGAGTCGACCAGGAACAGGCGACGCCCGGCGAGAACGCTCAGGTCGCGATCCTCCTTGGGCAGGCCGATCACCGCCACGGCCCTGCAGTCTTTACGGGCCGCGACGTGCTGCAGGCCGGCCTCGATATCCCGCCCCCGCACGACCATGCTGTGCGGTCCTTCCGGTTCGCGATACGTGCGGCCCCGGATCGGCAGCTCCAGGTCACTCATCACAAAAACGGCCACGCTCCCAATATGGCAGACCGGACCGGAATCCGACCCCACGGCTGGGACCCCTTAATCTCATCGGGTGCCCATCATCGGCGCCCACGTCGACTCGTCGGGCGGGCTGCACCTGTCATTCGAACGTGCCAAGGCGATGGGCGCCGACGCGATTCAAGTCCACCCCACTCCGCCCGGCTTCTGGGGCTCCCCGAAGCTCGACGAGGTGCGGATCTCGACTTTCAAGGAGGCGGCTGCCAAGCATGGCCGGCCTCCCTTCTACTTCCATGCGGTCTACCTGATCAACCTGGCCGGTGACGATCCGACGCTGCGGCAGCGCTCGGAAAGCACGCTGACGGGGTACCTCAGGTCAGCCGATGAGCTCGGCGTCAACGGCGTGATCTTCCACACCGGGTCGCATAAGGGCACGGGCTTCGAAACTCGCTTGCCCTCGATCCTCGAGCACATCAGTAAGGTCCTGGAGCGCGCCGATCCCAAGACAGCACGCCTGCTGATCGAGAACAACGCGGGGCTCGGCGGCAGCGTCGGCGCGCGCTTCGAGGAGATCGCGACCATGCTCGACGGTCTTCGTGATCCGCGCGTCGGTGTTTGTTTCGACACCTGTCATGCATTCGCGTCCGGGTACGACGAGCGGACGCCCGCTGACGTGGCCCAGACCATCGACGAGCTCGACCGCGTGATCGGGTTGAAGCACGTCGAGGTCATCCACTGCAACGACTCGGTCACCGGCCTCGGTTCCAACCGGGACCGTCACGCCAACATCGGTGATGGTCAGATCGGCAAGGAAGGCTTTCGCGCGCTGCTTCACGAGCCGCGCCTCGCCAAGCTGCCCTTCATCCTCGAGGTCCCGGGAGCCGGCAACGGGCCGGATGCCGAGCAGGTTGCCGTGCTCCGCAAGCTGGCTGCCGGCTAGGCGGCGTCGTGCCGGATCGAGTGCGGTCGCTTCCGCGGTGGCCGCCGGGACGCGAGCCCCGCCAGCAGCCAGACCCGACCCGCCAGGCGTCCGAGAGTCTCGAGCGCGACCCGCGGCTGGGAAGCCGCCATCAACCGGCTGTTTTCCATCTCGCGCTGTATGTCCTGCAGGCGCTGCCAAGCCGCGTCTTCGTTCGTGTACGGGTACATCTCTTGTCCTCCTGTAACCACCTTTAGCGTTATGCCAGTTATTATAACCGATGTTAGGCTATCGTGGGTTAGGGATATAATTCAGCTCGAGATGGCCGATCGAGACAGCGCAACCGGCGTTCTGGGCTTGGTGCAGGCCTATGTGAACTCGGTCGACCTGCAGGATGGTCCCGAAGAGCTTTCAGATCCAAACACGCTTGGCGCCTGGCTGCTTGCACGTGGGTTGCTCGAACCAGGGCAGACGGTCACCGAAGGCGACTTGAAGCATGCGATCGCCGTACGCGAAGCAATCCGCGGCCTGATCGGAGCCCACTCGGGCGGCAAGGTCTACCCGCTGGACATCGCCATCCTGAATGAGGCTGCCACCGCCAGCCGGCTGCGGGCGCGCTTCGGCGCAGACGGCGAGGCGCGCCTGGAACCCGAAGCCGGCGGGGTCGCCGGCGCCATGGGGCGCGTGGTTGCCGCGGTGTTCGCGGCTATGGCCGAGGAGGACTGGGGCCGGCTAAAGCTGTGCGACTCGCAGACGTGCCGGTGGGCGTTCTACGACTTGTCTCGCAACCATTCGAGCCGGTGGTGCACCATGGCCTCCTGCGGCAACCGCCAGAAAGCAAGGCGATTCCGGGAACGCGCGAAGTCCGGGGTCTAAGGGACTGAGGGCCTGCGAACCCCACGCATTGATGATCCAGAGCCCCCAAACCGGACCGCGGTGATCTCCGCCAGGATTCCCAGGGCGGTCTCCTCTGCTCCACGCCCGCCGAGGTCGAGGCCGATCGGGCCGTGGACGCGCGAAAGCTGTTCCTCCGTGAAGCCTTCCTCGCGCAGCGCCACGAACCGGTTCTCGTTGGTCTTGCGGCTGCCGATCGCGCCGATGTAGCCCACGTCCTCCCCGAGCACGGACCGCAGCGCCGGCAGGTCGAACTTCGGATCGTGCGTGAGGATCACGACGTACGTCGAGTTGTCGAGCTTCAGCTTTGATGCGGCCTCATCAGGCCACGCAACGATCAGCTCGTCCGCATCGGGAAAGCGTTCCCTGGTAGCGAACTTGGCCCGCGCATCGATCACGGTCACCCGGTAGCCCATCAGCTTGGCGAGCCTGTGCAGCGGGATCGCGATGTGGATCGCACCGACGATCACCAAATGCGCCGGCCGGCGAAACGGTTCGATGAACCAATCGCCTTCTCGACGGGCGAGCTCCGACCCCGACGGCGTCCCCGCGGTGGCGGTGGTCTCGCCGGTGACCAGGTTGGTGCGCAGCGTCGCCGGGCGGTTCTCGTCCAGCAGCCCCATAAGCTGCTGATGAACCGCGCCGAAAGGCTGGACGAACACCTCGATGTGACCGCCGCAAGCCAGCCCCACGGAGAACGCGACGTCGTCGGTGACCCCGAAGGCTGCAAGGTTCGGCGCCCCGGCCTTCAACACCTTCTGCGCCTCCTCGAAGACCGCCCCCTCGATGCAGCCGTTGGAAACCGATCCCGCCATCTTGCCCGACCGCGTGACCACCATCTTCGAGCCCAGGGGGCGCGGGCTCGAGCCCCAGGTCTCGACAACGGTAGCGAGCGCGATCTGTTCTCGGTCGGCAGTCCACACTTTCAGCTCGCTCAGCACCTCTCGCATGCCCTATCTCCGCACAGGCCGGCTGTCGAGTTTCGCGAGCATGCGCCCCAGGTCGTCCAGCGCCTGCACGTTGTGTGCGGCCAGGAAATCGTCACAGTACGGAAGAGCCGCGGCCATGCCCCGCGTGAGCGGCTGGTAGCCCTCAGAACCGAGCAGCGGATTGAGCCAGATGAGCCTGTGCGCCGAGCGCCGCAAGTGGATGAGCTCCGCGGTGAGCTGATCAGGATCGCCACGGTCCCAGCCGTCGCTGACGATGATCACCACCGCGCCGTGGCCCAGGACGCGCCGCGCCCAGCGCCGGTTGAAGTCGGCGAGCGCGTCGCCGATGCGAGTGCCTCCGCTGAAGTCGCGAACGCCCTTGCTGACCGAGGTAAGAGCGCGATCGATGTCGCGTTGGCGGAGCAGACGCGTGATGCGCGTGAGCCGAGTGGAGAACACGAATGCCTCCAGGTCCTCCCGGCGCGCGATCGCGTGGGCGAAGATCATCAGCAGCCGCGAATAGCGCTCCATCGAACCGCTGACGTCGCACACCAGGACGATGGGGCGCCGCCGCATTCGCGGCTTGCGGCGAAACAGCTGCACCAGCTCGCCGCTGGATCGGATTGCGTGGCGCGCGCTGCGCCTGAGATCGATGTGACCCGAGCGCGCCGAACGAAGCCGGCGCGTCCTGCGTTCAGCCACCCGCCACGGCGCCGCTTCGAGCAAACGCCGGACCTGCTCGGTCTCTTGCCAGGTCATCGAGTCGAAATCTTTCTGGCGCAGCAGCTCCTCGGCGCTGTAGCCGCTGGAGGTGGCCGGCACGGTTCGCGGATCCTGGTCCCGATCCATCTGCGAGCTGTTGAGACCGAGGGCGTTCGCCCACGCTTTGGCGCGCTCCGGCGACAGCGGTAATGAACGCGGGCGACCCGGGATCACTCCCGCAGCGGCACGCGGATCGGGGGGCGCCCAGAAGATGTCGAAGGCCGCCTCGAAGGTCGGGAGGTCTTCCTTCCGGCTCACGAAGACGGCGCGGAGAGCATTTCGGAAATCGGGCTCTTTCTTGAGGTCGACGAACGTCAGCGCTCGGGTGGCGTCGGTCAGGCGGCGCGGCCCTGCTTCGAGGCCGGCATCGTGAAGGAGCCGCGCGAAGGCGCCGAGACGAGACAGGAGGTCCGGGCCTTCAGGCACCCCGTGCCTTCTCGACCAGCGCGGGCACCTGATCACGAATGCGCTCCAGGTCCTCCTGGTACTTGAGCGCCGAGCCGAGCGTCGCGTCCACCAGCTGGGCGTCGATGCGGGTGGCGCCGAGCGCCGCGAGCGATCGGGCCCAGTCCAGCGTCTCGGCCACCCCCGGCACCTTGTAAAGCTCCATGCCCCTGAGGCCCTGGACGAGTGCGGCCACCTCGCGGGCCAGGCCATCCGCGGCCTCGGGCGCGCGAGCGCGCACGATCTCGACCTCCTTCTCGAGGTTGGGGTAATCGATCCAGTGATAGAGGCAGCGGCGCTTGAGCGCGTCGTGCACCTCACGCGTGCGATTCGAGGTGATGACTACGAACGGCGGGTTCTTGGCCTTGATCGTCCCGATCTCGGGAATGGAAACCTGGAAGTCGGACAGCAGCTCCAGGAGGAAGGCCTCGAACTCCTCGTCCGAACGGTCGATCTCGTCGATGAGGAGCACCGGGGGCGTGGCGTCGTCGTTGTCGATCGCGTCCAGGAGCGGCCTGCGCAGCAGAAACTCGGGGCTGAAGATCTCCCGCTCGGCGGTCCGGCGGTCCTCTCCCTCGCCGAGCAGCCGGATGTGCAAAAGCTGCCGCGGATAGTTCCATTCGTACACGGCGTGGGCCAGGTCGATGCCTTCGTAGCACTGCAGGCGGATGAGCCTCGCCCCCAGCACCTCCGCCATGACCTTCGCGGCCTCGGTCTTGCCGACGCCCGCCTCGCCCTCGATGAAGAGCGGCTTTTCGAGCTTCAACGCCAGGAAGATGGACGTGGCAAGACCGCGGTCGCCGATATAGCGACGCTCCCTTAGGCGCCGCTCCACGTCGTCGATGCTCGCCGGAGCCGTCATCCCGACAAACAGTACCGGGCGGCTACGTCGCTTGTTCTATCGCCCTCCTGGTGAGGACCCGCGCAAGGTGCTTCTTGTACTCGGGGCTCGCCCGCAGGTCGCCCGACGGGTTCAGCCCGTCGGAAGCATGCTGCGCCGCCTCCTCGGGCTTGGCGCCCTTGCGCAGAGCATCCTCGACGGCCGTTGCGCGCACGGGCGTCGGGCCCACGTTCGTCAACCCGATCCGCCAGTCGCCATTCATCTTCTGCGCTGCCGCGCCGACGATGGCCCAGTCGAAGAGCCGGCGGCGGAACTTGATGTACTTGTGGGGCCCGTTCGCGACCGGGAACACGACCTCGGTGACGATCTCGTTCGATGCCAGCGGCGTCGTGAATAGGTCTTTGAAGAAATCCTTGGCCGCTATCGACCGCTTGTTGGTGACGATCTCGGCGTCGAGCATGAGGGCGATCGTCGGGTAGTCACCCGCCGCGTCGGCATGGGCGACCACGCCGCCCATCGTGCCCATGTTGCGCACCTGGTTGTCGCCGATCTCTGCCGCCACCTCCGCAAGGATGGGCAGCTTGTCCTTGACGATCTCTGAGTTGTGAATTTCGACGTGACGTGCGAGCGCGCCGACGTGCAGCTTCGAGCCTTTCACCTCGATGCGGTCGAGGCCCGTGATGCCATTGATGTCGACGAGCGCTTTCGGCTGCGCCAGGCGCAGTCGCATGAGCGGGATGAGACTGTGCCCTCCTGCCAGCACCTTCGCGTCTTCGCCGTACTTGTCGAGCAGCTTCGAGGCCTCCTCTACCGAGGAGGCGCGGGAGTATTCGAATGCGGCAGGGATCACGTGCGTGCCTCCTTTCCGTCGTGGGACGTGCCACGCGCAGCCTGGATCTGCATCCACAGCCGGTCCGGACTCGCCGGCATGTCGACATGCTTGATTCCGAATGGGGCTAGGGCGTCGCAGATGGCGTTGATGACGGCGGCGCTGGCGGCGATCGTGCCTGCCTCGCCGATCCCCTTCACACCTAACGCATTGGTCGGGCTTGGGGTTAGCGTACTGCCGAGCACCATCTCCGGAATTTCGTTGGCGGTCGGGACCATGTAGTCGGTCAGGGTTCCGGTCCTCAGCTGCCCCGACTCGTCGTCATACACGACCTCTTCGAATAGCGCTTGAGCAATGCCCTGCGCGACGCCACCGACGATCTGACCCTCGACGATCATCGGGTTGATCATGTTGCCGCAGTCATCGACAGCGATGTACTTGCGCATGTCGACGGCGCCCGTGTCTGGGTCGACCTCGACAACACAGATATGCGCACCGAACGGCCACGTGAAGTTGGGCGGATCGAAGTAGCTCACCGCTTCGAGACCTTGCTCCATCCCTTCGGGCAGGCCTGCCCCATAGCTTGCGAACGCGATCTCGCCCAGTGTCTTCGCCTTTTCCGGGCTGCCCTTGACATGGAAGCGGCCCTGGTCGAACACGATGTCCGCTTCGTCAGCTTCGAGCACATGAGCTGCCAGCCGCTTGGCCTTGTCGATCACCTTCAAGCAGGACATCCGGATCGACATCCCACCCACCGCCAGGCTTCGGCTGCCATAGGTGCCGTAGCCCATTGCGGGTCCTTCGGCTGTGTCGCCATGCCGCATCTCGATCGAGTCGTACGGAACGCCCAGTGTGTCCGCCACGATCTGAGCGAAGGTCGTGTCATGGCTCTGGCCATGCGAGTGCGTTCCCACGTAGACGGTTACGCCGCCCGTCGGATGGATGCGCACCTGCGAAGACTCGACCAGCGCCACTCCCGCCGCCGGCGCTGTCGCCGCGCTGGGCCCTAGTCCGCAGATTTCGATCCACGTCGACAGGCCGACGCCCAGGTAGCGACCCTGCTTGCGAAGGGCTTCTTGTTCGCGGCGCAGGTCTTTGTAGTTGGCGAGCTCGAGCGCCTTGTCCAGCGACCCCTCGTAGTTCCCTGAGTCGTAGACGAGGCCGAAGTTGTTTGTGAACGGGAACTCGGTCGCGAAGTTCTTGCGCCGCACCTCCACCGGGTCCATCCCGATGTCGCGCGCGACCAGGTCGACCGCCCGCTCCACGAGGTGGGTGGCTTCAGGCCGTCCGGCCCCCCGGTACGGATCGGTCGATGTCTTGTTGGTCAGGATCCCCACAGTGCGAGCGGCGATGTGCTTCCACCTGTATGCGCCACCCGACAGCAGACACGCCACCGCTTGAAACGCTCCGAACACCCCTTGATATGCGCCGATGTCGAGGTACTGGGTCACCTTCAAGGCAACCAGCGTGCCGTCCTTCTTGGCCCCGACCTCGATGTCGAAGATCTCGCCGCGGCCGTGGGTCGTGGCGACGAGGTTTTCAGAGCGTCCTTCTATCCACTTCACCGGCCGGCCCGAAAGCTTTGACGTGACGACGGCCAGGTACTCCTCGACGTAAGGCCGGATCTTGCTGCCGAAGCCGCCGCCAACGTCGGGACCGGCGATGACGCGCACCTGGCTCTCAGCCAGGCCGCACGCGGTCCCTACGAACAAGCGGACGAAATGCGGAATCTGACTCGAGGTCCAGAGCGTGAGGCGCTTGTCATAGCTGTCGTACTCGGCCACCACGCCACGGGCCTCGATAGCGATCGGAAAGAGGCGCTGCTGAAGGATCCGCTGCTTGACTCGTACCTCGGCATCCTTCCAGGCGTCCTCCGAGTCAGGGGCGTAAGTGAGGTCCCAGCCGATGTTGTCGGGGGCGCCGGAATGGACCTTGGGGCTACCCGGTTCCATCGCCTTCTCGATGTCCATGACGACGGGCAGCGGCTCGTATTCGACCTGCACCAATGACGCTGCGTCGGCGGCCTGGTATCGCTCGTCGGCGAGCACGACGGCAACCGGCTCTCCCTGGTACACGACCTCGTCATGCGCGATGGGGAACTGGTTGGGCACCTGCTTCTTCTCGGCCACGAAAGACGCGGACACCGGGAGACCGCCTGCGATGTGGTCTTTGAAGTCTGCAAACGTGTAGACGGCATGGACACCAGGTGCCTTCTTCGCTTCGGACGGATCGATGGACCGGATCTTGGCGTGGGCGTAAGGGCTGCGCACCACCGCCATGTGGCCCATGCCCGGGCGCGTCATGTCGTCGATGAACCTGCCGTGCCCCGTGATCAGACGTGGGTCTTCGCGGCGGTGGATCTTGGCTCCGATCATGGTCGTGATTGCCATGTCAGCTCCTCCCGGCGGCTGACTTCGCGCCGGCTTTCGCCGTCGCGCCGCCCATCGTGACGGCCGCGGCCTTGACCGACTTGATGATGTTCACGTAGCCGGTGCAGCGACAGAGGTTGCCCTCGAGACCTCTGCGAATCTCGTCATCAGTCGGGTTCGGGTTCTGGCTCAGCAGATAGGCGGCGGCCATGATGAACCCTGGCGTGCAGTAGCCGCACTGGAGACCGTGCTCGTCCCAGAAGGCTTGCTGGAGCGGATGGAGCTTGCCGTCCTGGGCCATGCCCTCAATGGTGGTGAGACTCCTGCCCTCGGCCTGGACCGCAAACATCGTGCAGCTCTTGATGGCCTTGCCGTCGACGAGGATCGTGCACGCGCCGCACTGGCTGGTGTCGCAACCGATATGGGTGCCAGTGAGCCCGGCGACATCGCGAATGTAGTGCACGAGCAGGAGCCTGGGCTCGACCTCATCCTCGTGCTTGCGGCCATTGATGGTGGTAGCGACCTTGTGCTTCATCAAGTCCTCCCAGTAGCCAGTGAGCGCGCGCGGCGCACCAGAGCGGGCAGCAAACAGCTCGTAACCGAACCCCTCTATTCGGCTACTTTTAGCTTTGAAATGCAACTACAAAATTCTTTCTCCGTGGCCGCCCCGCCAGAGCGCGTGTTTGCGTACCTGCTGGACGTGAACAAGGTGGCCGGCTGCGTGCCCGGGGCTGAGCTCTCCGAAGTCGTCGATCCGACCACTTTCAAAGGGAAGGTGAAGATCAAGGTCGGCCCCATCACCGTCGCGTACAGCGGCACGGCCCGAATCGTCGATCGAGACGACAACGCACGCAGCGCCACTCTGGAAGCCGACGGTCGCGAGACGACAGGGCCGGGATCGGCGCGCGCGAAGGCATACATGAGCGTGGTCGCCGACAGCACCGGCTCGACCGTCAAGATCGTGACGGACTACAACGTGGCGGGCCGGGTCGCGCAGTTCGGTCGCGGTGTGATGGAGGACGTGTCGCGACGGCTGGTCGGAGAGATGGCGGCCTGCATCAAGGCCAACGTCGAGGCCGGCGAGCCGGGTGCCGGCGCGGGCCCGGGGCCCGCCCCTGGCGACGCGACCGCGTCACCTTCAACGTCAGACTCGGCGCCGCCGCAGATGGTCACGGCCAAGCCCGTGAACGCGATCGGGCTGCTGTTCTCGGTCTTGCTGGCCCGCCTGCGCGGACTGTTCGGATCTAAGACCTGAGGACTTAACCGAGGTAAAGGCCGAGCATCTGGTCGCGATTGACCCAGATGGTCGGCTGCGTCCAGCTCTTGGTGGCGGCGCCGATGATCGTCACGGTGACGTCGACCAGCGGCAGGAAGTGGCTCTTGATGAGGATCTCGCCGTGCATCTTGGGCTCGGTCGCCTTGGGAAACTCGGCCGCACCGGTGACCATGAAGCAGGTCCCCTGGAACATCGCATAGCGCCGGATGATCTCGGGCTGATCCTGCAGAGGAGGTTCCGCTTCAATGGTCCGAATGCCGCAGACGGCGGCCTTGCTGAACAGGCCCTCCGGCACCCCATTGAGCTGAACAGCGCCGGGCAGAAGCGGCTCCGCGCTCACGTTGCGGAGGTGGAACAGCGGTTCTGGGTCGTTCATCGTCTCTCGCAGGCGGCCGCGGATCTGGATCTCGGCCGTGAGTCGCTGGTACGCAGTGAGCACGTCGACCTTGGTCCAGGCCACCGTCGGACTGATCGCGCCCATCGATTGAGACATCTCGCTAGGTCCGGAGGATAACTCCCCGGCTGCCAGAATTGGCTGGAATTGGATCTCGAAGAGGCACGCCGGCGAATTCGCGAGCACGCCGACCTGAATGCGTTCATCTCCATCTCGGACGAGACCCGGGACGGCACTGTGGTCGCGGTGAAAGACCTTGTCGATGTGGCCGGCATGGTCACGACGGCAGGCGGGATCATCCTTCCCAACACACCCGCCGCCCATGACGCGCCGGTCGTGGCCCGGATCCGCGAGCATGGCTGCGTGGTCGTCGGCAAGACGAACCTGCATGAGTTCGCTTTCGGGGCGACGAGCGTCAACCCTCACTACGGGCCAGTGCGCAATCCGCATGACCCCAGCCGGGTGGCGGGCGGTTCGTCGGGGGGATCGGCCGTGGCGGTGGCGATGGGCATGTGCGATTGGGCCATCGGCAGCGACACGGGCGGCTCGATCCGGATTCCATCATCTCTATGCGGCGTGGTGGGCTTCAAACCGGCCCTGGGCAGCATCGAAACCTCGGGCGTCGTGCCGCTGAGCCGCTCGCTCGACACCCTTGGACCGATCGCGTCCGACGTCGCGACCGCAGCCGCCGCCTATTCAATGATGTCGGGCGAGTCGCTCGTCGTCGAACCGGTTCGCGCGCCGCGCCTCGGGCTGCCGGCGGGATGGGTCGCCGACCTCGACGATGGGACCGCGCAGGCGTGGGACATGGTCTCGGCCGGCATACCGGAAGTGCCTTTTCCCAGCCGCGACGAGCTGTTCAAGGCGGGACTCATGATCTTGCTTGTCGAAGCAGCAGCCTTCCACCGGCGGTGGGCGACCGAGTGTCCAGAGAAGTACGGCGCAGACGTCATCGGCCACATCAGGCGAGGGCTGGGAATCCTCGCGGTCGACTTCGAAGACGAACTCGTCGCGTGGCCTCGCTTGCGCGCGGAGGCCCACCGCGCAATGGAAGTGGAAGGCATCGATGCGCTCATCCTGCCGGCCACCGCCATCGTCGCGCCTCCGATCGGCGCGGGCGACGAGGTGCGCGAGCCGCTGGCGCGATTCACGCGGCCGTTCAACTCCACAGGCCAGCCCGTGGTCACACTGCCCGCCCCAGTCTCGGGATTGCCGGTGGGCATCCAGGTCGTCGCCAGCACGAACAGCGGAGCCATCAACGTCGCGGCGACGCTGGAAGCCAAATGGCGCGAACTCAGGTCGTGAAGTCGAAGGAGTTCTTCCCCGAGGTCTTCAGCCGTCACGCGGCGGCGTATCAACGGCGCCTGGAAGACATCATGGCCCGCGGCGAGGCGCGCGGCCGGGCGCGAGTGATCGAGCTGGCCGCGCCTCAGCGCGGAATGCGGCTGCTCGACCTGGCGTGCGGACCGGGCAACCTGACTCGGCGGCTTGCCCCGCTGGTGGCGCCTGGCGGCGAGGTGGTCGGCATCGACCTCGCGCCGGGGATGGTCGAGCTGGCTCGCGAGGCGGCCATTCCGAACGCGCGATTCGAGGTCATGGACATGGAGCGGTTGGAGTTTGCCGATGCGTCGTTCGATGCGGCCGTTTGCGGCCACGGCTTGCAGTTCGCGCCGGACCTCCAGCGCGCGCTGCGCGAGGCCCACCGCGTCCTGCGAGCCGGCGGCAGGCTCGTGGCGAGCATCCCGGTGTCGCCGGTGAAGGACTCTGTCTTCGATCTCCTCGACGGCGTCATCGACCGCTGGCTGCCCCCGGCGCCAGAGGTGGTCGACCAGAAACACACGCGGGAGACCGTCCGGGATGCACATGCCCTTCGCAAGGGTGCTTTTGATGCCGGATTTGGGTCTGCCAGCGTTGAAGTCATCGAGGAGGAAGTGCACTGGCAATCGGCGGAGCAGCTCGTATCGATGTTCATGGGCTGGTGGGACTGCGCCAGCCGCCTGGAGTCGGTGGCACCCGAACAGCGCGAAGCGTTCAAAGAGGACGCACTCGCGACGCTGAAGCGCGAGCACCCCGGCACGATCTCGACGATCGGGCGTAACCACGTGCTCATCGCCAACTCGTGATCAGGCGCGCGGCTGTCGCCGGCGCGCTGATTCTCACGTCCCTTTCGTGCACCGGACAGAACGCTGCCTCGACGCCGACGATCAGCCCGAGCCCGTCTCCATCACCGAGTCCCATCGTGTACGGGCCGCCCCAGTACCGCGCGCTCTGGGTGGACGCATTCCACAACGGGATGAAATCGCCTGCGCAGGTGGAGAAGCTGGTCGCAGACGCGCACCGGGCCAACATCAACGCGCTGATCGTGCAGGTTCGCAAGGCGGGCGATGCGTACTTCAACCGGTCCGATGAGCCGCGCGCGAGCGACATCCAGGGACCTGCAGACTTTGACCCGCTTGAATACGTGATCGCGCTTGCGCATTCGGCGGTGCCGCGTATCGAGGTTCATGCGTGGCTCAACACGTTCTTCGCCGGCGAATCCAGCCGCGTCTACGTGGACCACGGCACCGACTGGGGCAATCGAGCCAATGACGGCTCGACGAGCGGTTATCTCGACCCCGGTGTGCCGGAAGTCCAGATCTATACGCACAAGGTCTTCATGGACGTGGCTCGCAACTACGACGTCGATGGGCTGCACCTCGACTTCGTTCGCTACCCCGGCGTGGCATGGGGCTACAACCCCAACGCGGTGTCCCTCTACATGCAGGAGACAGGGGCCCGGGCCGCGCCGGCCTATGACGACGAGCGATGGAAAGCGTGGCGGAGGGCGCGCGTGACCGCGTTCGTCCAGGACCTCCATGCCGACCTTATGAGCCAGCACCCCGGAGTGAAGCTGAGCGGAGCGCTGATCTGTTTCGGCGGCGGCCCGCTTACGCCTGCCGACTGGCCCCGCACGTCCGCCTACTCATCGGTCTTCCAGGACTGGAAGGACTGGCTGACCAAGGGCTACCTCGACTTTGGCGTGCCGATGAACTATGACAGCGACTGGAGCGGCCTCGAGAAGGGATGGTTTGGGCGCTGGCTCAGCTTCGAGAAGGACTCGGGTTTCGCCAACCGAGTCGTCACCGGAGTTGGCGCTTTCTTGAACTATCCGGAGGAAACCCTGGCTCAGATCAACCGAGCGCTCGAGCCTTCTGCGGGAGGGAACCACGTACTTGGGGTGGCGATCTATTCGTATGGCTCGACGTCGGTTTACGGCACAGACGACTTCTACGGTTCTCCCGACCTTGCCTCGGGCCTGCCTCGGCAGCCATATTCGGGCGGCATCAAGGACCAGGCCGCGCTCGCGCAGCGGGCACATACGTTCAATGACTGGTTCATAACCCAGCTTTCTCAGCCCGATTACTACCGTGACGTCAAGTACGGCTGGATTCCGACCCAACCGGTCTTCACGCTTCCGGCGCAGGTGCCTGAGCTGCCGGCGGCGTGACGATGCCGCCCGCCAGCAGAATCCTGCGGCTGCTCGCGTTCGCGGTGCCGGCCGCGCTGACGCTGGCCGGCGTCCAGCCGGTCATGGGAGCGGCAACAGGTTCCATTGGACCTGGGTGGGCCGCGGAGCTCGCGGCTCCGGCAATCATCGCTGCTTCATTCCTCTTCCTCGCGGCGAGACGACTCGACCGCGGCGACCTGGTGCAGCCGCCGTGGTACTCGGCGTGGTTGTTGTTCCCGGGCGCGTTCTTCCTGGCGGGGGCAGCCTCGATGTGCATCATCGGCGCCCTCGTCGACTTCCCGACCATCGCTCCAACGATGTGGGCGCTGGTGGCGGTGGGCACGTTGGCGTGGACCGGCGCCATCGCCATCGTCGGTCGCGCGTCGCGTTAACCAGGCGCGCGACCTGCTCGCGCGTCGCGTTAACCAGACGCCCGCGAGTGCATCATTCCGGCCCCGCCGGTCAGCGTCCTCCGCAGGCACACCGCCACCCACATCCGATATGGCCGCCAGCTCTCCGCCAGCTTCTCTAGCTGGTCGAGGTCGGGCTCGGCATCGAGCCCATACTCCGTGCGGATCGCGCCCATCAGCCTCGGCTCTCGCGTCGGCAGCTCATCCACCGCGCTCAGCGCGCGAAGGCGCACCAGCTGCGATCCGAAACCTCCGATTCCCGCCAGCCGCTCCAGGCGCTCGAGCGACTCGTCGCGAGGGAGGGCTCGCAACGCTTCGGTGTCGAGCTCGCCCGCCAGCGCCGAGCGGCCAAGTCGGTTGAGATACTCGACCTTGCGCCCGAACATGCCTTTGAATGCAGCGAGGCCGGCCAGCCGCGATGGCTCGGGGAATGCCCACAACCGGTTGCCGTGGACATCGACCTCATGGCCAAGCTCGCGGCACATACGGTCTTTGATCGCCTGGGCCTGCCGCATGCTGATCCGCGACGACATCACGCACCAGGCGGCGGCTTCGTAGGCGTCCGACCAGTTCACGGGCCGGAAGCCTGGAAATCTCTGCTGCAGCCCCGCCACAACTCGATCGCGGCGCCCCACGTCCGGCCAGCCGCGGCCGTCCACGTCGAGGCTGAGAATCCGCGCCACCTGACGTTCGACAGCAGCGAGGTCGGCCACGCCGTAGACGTCGCAATGCACCGTTTCCGATTCACTCTGACTTACGCACACTCCGACCGGCTCCCAGCGTTCGTCGGTCAGGAAAGCCAGGTGGAGGTGACCGCGGGCGGGTCCCCCTTCGGCAGGCGCCTGATGCCAGGCGCCGATGAAGTCTGCCGACTCCGCGAGCGAGTAGGGACCGAGTGGCTTGATCTCAAAGCTTCGTATCGCCGTCTTCGTCATCATGCCATCAGTGTGGCTGGCAATTGTTGACATCCAATGTCATCATTGCGAAAGGAAAATGCGCGCGGATCGGGTCCTCGCCATGCTGCTCCTCCTACAGGCTCGCGGCCGGGTGACCGCTAGCGAGCTCGCCAACCGGCTGGAAGTCTCGAGGCGAACCGTGTACCGCGACATGGTTGCGCTGAGCGCGGCAGGCGTACCGGTGCACGCCGATCCGGGTCCCAACGGGGGCATCGAGCTGATGGCCGGCTGGCGGACGGACCTCACCGGGCTCACCGCTTCCGAGGTAGAAGCGCTTTTCACATCGGCTGCGGGTCCTCAGTTCGAAAGCGCCATGGGCAAGCTCGCGGCGGCTTTGCCAGGCGAGACCGGCAGGCGTGCCGGCCGGATCCGCGAGCGACTGCTGGTCGACTCC
>Ga0209237_1000759_pt1 | contig 18612 bp, 14 predicted proteins | sample GraSoi013_1_40cm_2_FD_185820 | JGI IMG/M metagenome (GOLD analysis project Ga0209237, IMG submission 185820) | Grasslands soil microbial communities from the Angelo Coastal Reserve, California, USA - Sample 10_02_2013_1_40cm (SPAdes) (version 2) | ecosystem: Environmental > Terrestrial > Soil >... | reverse complement strand
TCACCAGCACCCCCGCCACCACCGGCACGTAGGCGCGGATGGGCTGGACGGCTAAGGAGAACGCATAGAAGAAGAGGATGAAGATCAGCGACAGGCCCGCGACGAAACCTAGGCCGGCTGTCACAACAGGCAGCGATGACACACCCCGATCGGCCGTGGCGACGGCGCCTGCGCCGGCCGGCGTCGGGATCGGGACCGTTCCTGCGTGCGCGCCGAGGTAGGCCAGGTACGCCGGAACCAGGGGCAGCACGCAAGGTGACACGAACGAGACGAGGCCCGCCAGCACTGCCAGGGCGGGACTGATGCCGTCCAGGCTGCCGGCGGCGAGCAGGGACACCCGTCGTCAGCCTGGCTGCAGGACGTTCGCCTTGCGAGCCGTATCGACGATGGCGTCCAGGATCTGCGGCCAGAAACGCTCGGGCATGTTGTGACCCATGCCCTCGAACTCGAGCAGCCGAGCCCCGGGCACGGCGGCCGCGACGCGACGGCCGTTTTCGACCGGGACCAGCGGGTCGTCGATGCCGTGGATGACCAGCGTCGGCACCTTGACCTGCGCGAGCCGCTCCAGGCGGCTGTGAGCCGCGAAGACCGCGACCAGCTGGCGGCCCGTTCCTGGCGGGTAGTACGAGCGGTCGACCGCCCGTGTCGTACGCCGCAGCTCCTCCGCCTCGTCGAAAGGCCCAGACCCGTTGAGAACTCGGCGGATCCAGACGCCGTGCTCGATTCGCCCGTCCCGAGTCTCGGGCGCCACTCGTGTCAGCACCTCCGCGCCTTCTGGCAAGGGACCGACGGTGTCATGGCCGCCGGGGCCCGACATGATCGAGGTCAGCGAGATCACCCGATCGGCATGGTTGATGGCCATCAGCTGCACGATGAAGCCGCCCATCGACGCGCCCACGATGTGCGCGGCGCCGATGCCCAGCGCATCGAGCAAACCAATCGCGTCATCGGCGAGATCATCGAGCGAATACGCCGGCTTCCCGTGACCCGCCAACGCGGCCATGACGTCGGGCTCGCCGGCCTCCTCCATCTTCGTCGAGAGGCCGCTGTCTCGATTGTCGAACCGGATGACGTAGAAACCCCTGGCGGCGAGCTGCTCGCAGAAGGACTCGTCCCAGCTGAGCATCTGCGCGCCCAACCCCATGACGAGAAGCAGCGGCGCGGCATTCGGATCGCCAAACGCCTCGTATTCGATTTCGATGCCGTTGGCGTGAGCTCGTGGCATGCGCCTAATGCTATGACCTACCCTTAGCGGCCGTGGCCAAGACGCTGCCCACCAGGGCTGAGGTGGACAGGAGCTACGCGTGGAACGCGGAGACCGTCTTTCCTGACGAGGCGGCCTGGGAATCCGCGGTGCAGACCGTCCTCGCGCGGCTCCCCGACCTGGCCGAGTTCAAAGGGCATCTCGGCGACTCCCCCGACACCTTGGCGGACTGGTTCGATGCCACCGAACGCGTTCAGCGGCTGATGGGCAAGGTGACCGTCTACTCGACGATGTCGTACTCGGTGGATGTCACGGACCAGGCAGCGGTTGCGAGAACCGACCGCACCCGCACCGCGACGGCGCAGCTCGGCGCCGCGATGTCATTCGCGCTGCCCGAGATGATCGCCATGGGGTTCCCGAAGCTGCACGAATGGGTCGCGACGTCGCCCAGGCTCGCCCACCTCGGCCACTACTTCGATCGCCTCGAGAGGCTGCAAGGCCACGTGCGAGCACCCGAAGTGGAGGAGGTCCTCACGCAGGTGTCAGATCCGCTCGCGAGCGCGGTTTCGGCCCACAGCGTGCTCGCCAACGCGGACATGAAGTTTCCGCCCGCAGTCGGCGCCGAGGGCGCGGAGGAGGTGGCGCAGGGCACGATCGGAGCGCTGCTCGGCAGCCCCGACGCGTCGATAAGGCGCACCGCATACGAGAGCTACGCCGATGCCCACCTCGCGCTGCAGAACACTATGGCGACCAGCCTCGCGGCGGGGATCAAGCGCGACGTGTTCTACTCGCGCGCACGAGGGTACGAGTCCTCTCTACACGCGGCGCTCGAGCCGGCATTCATCCCGCTCGAGGTCTTTCACAACATCATCCAGGTGTTCCGAGACAACGTCGGCACGTGGCACAGGTACTGGCAGCTCCGCCGCCGGGCGCTGGGTATGGGAACGCTCAAGGCTCACGACACGCGGGCGCCGCTTCAGGACCTCAGGCTGCAGGTGCCATACGAGCAGGCGGTGGAGTGGGTGGCCGCCGGCGTGGCCCCGCTCGGAGACGAGTACGTACAGATACTTCGCCGCGGCGCCCTCCAGGACCGCTGGGTCGACGTGTACCCGAACAAAGGCAAGCGGATGGGCGCGTTTTCGACCGGGGTCATGGACACGCTGCCGTTCATCTTCATGAGCTACAGCGACGACATCTTCGCGATGAGCACGCTTGCGCACGAGCTCGGCCACTCGATGCACTCGTACTACGCACGCCGAACGCAGCCGTTCGTCTACTCCAACTACGGGCTCTTCCAGGCCGAGGTCGCATCGAACATGCACCAGGCGCTGACGCGACAGCACCTGCTCGACACCCAGAACGACCCGGAGTTCCAGATCGCGGTCCTCGAAGAAGCGATGGCGAACTTCTATCGCTACTTCTTCATCATGCCTACGCTGGCGAGGCTCGAGCTGGAGCTGCATCAGCGCGTGGAGCGCGGTGGCCCGATCACCGCCGCCTATCTGAACGACCTGACAGCCGATCTCATGGCTGAGGTCTACGGTGACGAGGTCGACATCAGCGGCTTGGATCGCGACCGGGCCGGATCCACGTGGGCGCAGTTCCACACCCACCTCTACAGCAACTTCTACGTCTACCAGTACGCGACCGGGATCGCGGGCGCGCATCACCTCGCCGCCAGGGTCACGGCCGGCGAGAAAGGCGCGGCGGAGGCTTACATCGCGTTTCTCATGAGCGGAGGGTCGATGTATCCGCTCGAGGGATTGCGGCTCGCCGGAGTGGACATGTCATCGACGGAACCGGTGAAATCCGCCTTTGCCGCCCTGTCGACGACCGTGTCGCGACTCGAGGATCTGCTGTCCAGCCGCGACCCGAAGCAGCTCAGCCGGCGATCTTCCGCCTCTAACCCTTGACGCTGCCCACGGTCACGCCTTCTATGAAGAAGCGCTGGAAGGCGATGAAGAGCGCAACCACCGGCAGGACGATCAGGGTCGAAGCCGCCATCAGCAGGTTGTAGGACACGGCGTGCTCCTGGCGGTAGAACTGCAGCCCGATCGAGAGCGGATACTTGGCCTCGTCCTGTAGGTAGAGCAGTGGGGCCAGGAATTCGCCCCAGGCGGCAACCGCCGCGAAGATCACCACCACCGCCACGGCCGGCCGTGCGAGAGGCAGGATGACGTAGAGAAAAGTCTGGAACTCGTTGGCGCCGTCGATCCGCGCCGCCTCCGAGATCTCGCCCGGCAGCCCACGGAAGAACTGCCGCATCAGGAAAATGAAGAACGGGTTGCCGAAGAAGGCGGGCACGATCATCGGGAGGAAGGTGTTGATCCACCCCAGCTTGGCGAAGATGTCGAACAGGGCGACGATCAGGACCGGGAAGGGGATGAAGATGGTCGCCATCACGATCCCGAAGAGGACGTCGCGTCCGGGCCAGTTGATGCGAGAGAAACCGTAGGCGATCAGAGGGTTGGAGATCGCAGCGCCGAGGGCGATGCCGGTGGTGAGGATCACCGAGTTGATGAAGAACGTCCCGAAGGGGATGTAGTTGACTGCCGTACTGAAGTTCGACCACTCCAATCCCAGCGGAAAGAAGGTTGGCGGGAAGGTCGAAAGCTCCTGGGTGGTCTTGAACGCGGCCGTGGCCATCGACCAGAAGGGCAGCAGGAACAGGGCGCACATCACGATCAGAATCAGGCGCGGGCCGAGCGACTCCGGAACCGTCTTGTTGAAGAAGCGTCCCCATCGGCGGGCTGGGCGCCGGCGCGCGGCCAGCCTCGAGGCTTCTTTCTGCGCGACTGTCAACTCAGCTCACCTCGTAATGAACCCAAAATCGCGACCACCGCATGATGATCACGGAAAGCACGACGCTGATCAGGAACAGGATCCAGGCCATCGCGGAGGCGATGCCCATGTCGCTGTACTGGAAAGCCTCCTTGTACAGGTAGAAGACGTAGAAGAGGAGTGAGTTGTCAGGCCCGGCCGTGTAGGCGGCTCCGCCGCTGGTCCCGCCGACCAGGATGAAGGCGGGGGTGAAGATCTGGACCCCGAGGATTGTGCCGTAGATGAGGTCATAGAGAATGACCGGCGTGATCAGAGGGAGCGTGATGTGGCGGAAGCGGCGAAGAGCGCCGGCTCCGTCGAGCGACGCGGATTCATAGAGCTCGCCGGGCACGGCCCGCAGCGCGGCCAGAAATATGAGGGCCGGGCCGCCGGCACCCAGCTGAGCCAGCAGGACCACTGAGAACTTCGTCCACTTGGGGTCGCCCAGCCAGTTGATCGTGGGCACGCCCACCAGCGAGAGAAGGTAGTTCACGAATCCGAAGCGCGGGTTCAGCAGGACGATGAAGATGAAGGTCAGCGCGAACAGGGGCAGGATCGAGGGTAGGTAGATGGCCGCCCGGTAGATGGCGACCTCGCGGACCTTCTGATTCATCGCCAGGGCGAGCACGATCGCCACGACCAGCCCGATGGGGACGGCTAGGCCCGTGTAGTAGAGAGTGTTCCAGAGCGACTTAAAGAACAGCGGATCGCTGGCCAGGTGCTGGTAGTTTGCAAACCCGACCGGGGTTGCGTTCCCGAAACCTGAGTACGAGGTGAAGCTGAGATACAGGGAGTAGACGATCGGGTAGAGGGTGAAGGCGAAAAAGCCAATCACCCATGGCAGGATGAATGGCGCTGCCGTGCGCAGGTTGCGCCTGTCGGCCTTGCTCAGGTGGAGGCGGGGAGCGGCAATCACTGCCGCTCCCCGCGGACTCTCCGCCTCACGGCGGACTCGATCCACACAGGGACATCTCTACGCGAGAGGACAGAAGGGTTGCAGCTTGGCGTTGGTAGCGGTAGCAGCTGCGTCGAGCGCTGCCTGTGGAGCCGCGGTGTTGCGAACGGCCGCGTCCTGTGCAGTGCTCAGCTGGTCCCAGTAGAACGCTCCGACCGGAAGCGGGGGCCGGCTGTGAGCGGCCGACAGCTGCTTGATGAAGAATTGGTGGTCGCCTGGGAAGAGGCTGCTGTCACTCTGCAGGCTCTTGATGGTTGGCGTGTGCTGGGTCTCTTTCGTGTACACGCGCTGGCCCGGTTCGCCGGCGATGTACTTCATGAACTCATAGCCACCCTTGGCATTCTTGGCGTTCTTGGGGATCACATCCGACCAGCCGCCTGCCCAGGTCGCGGGCTGGTCGCCCTTCTTCGGGACCGGGATGTAGGTGACTCCGTACTTGAGGTTTGGGGTGTAGGTGGCAATCTGGCCGAGAACCCAGTCACCACTGATGACGAAGCCCAGGTGCCCTGTCAGGAACGGGTCCTGCTGGGTGGGCTGGTTGGGGGGCGAATACGAGCTGATGAATGTCTGGACCGCGTCCACGCCCAGTGACTTCGACCAGTTCGTGAACATGTCCGTGTAGGCCTGCACGATCTTGGGGTCGTTCGGCGTCACTTTGCAGCCGCTCTTGTCGAAGAAGCTGCCGCCGTAGACGAAGCCCCACGTGTAGTGCCAGCCCTGGTTGATCCAGGGGATGAACCCGACCACGTCGTAAGCGCCGCCGGTCTTGTGGTTCACCTTGTTCGCCATGGCGCGCACCGTGTCGATGGTCGGTGGGCCGTTGGCGGGGTCGAGTGCGCTGAGGTCTGTTATCCCGGCCGCCTGCAAGAGGTCCTTGCGGTAGTACATGGCGCGGGTGTCGGTGTCGAACGGAAGCGCGTAGGGCTTGCCCTTGAAGGTGGCCTCAGCCCACGCGAAGTCGACGTAGTTGCTGGCCAGGTCTTGTGCGCCGTACTGACTCAGGTCTTCGAGCACGCCCGCGGCGGCTCGCTCGGCGACCGTAAAGCGGTCGAGCATGTAGACATCAGGACCGGTTCCACTTCGTACCGCCGTCGTCAGCTTGGCGATGTCGGTCTCGGAGCCAGGTACCTGGACCATCTTCACGCAGGTGGCCGTGCTCTGCTTGTTGAATGCGTCCACGATGTGCTTCAGGCTGTCGGAGTCGGGCGGCGTGTGCGACGTCCAGAACGTGGCCAGAGTCGTGCCCGAGTTGCAGCCCGCCAGCGGGGCAGCCGACTGATTGCCGCCTCCACATGCCGCCAGCACGACGCTGACGAATACGAGCGAGGCCTTCCAGCCCCGCCAGCTGAGTAATGACATGGCGATTTCCTCCGTAAACGATGCGCCCTGATCCCCCCCGCCTTCTTCCCGGTTCGACGTGTGCCCGAAGCCCGGGGCGAGAGCGCGCCGACGAGGGGCCGCCAATTACTCCGCCCTCACTATTGCCCGGTCGCATCGCAATGTCAAGGATCTGGACAAACCCTGAACGGCTAGGTTGACGGGAGTGGTGCCTCGTATTGGCGGCCGCACGATCTCGCGCCGGGGGTTTCTCGCCTGCGTGGCGCCCGCCGGGCTTGGCGTAGCCGGCGCAGGCATCTGGCTGGCGCGCCAAACCAATGCCCCTCCATCGATTCCAGGCGCCGCCGAGGTCGCCGCCGACGTTCGCGCCCGGGACCTCCCGTCGGCCTCACGATCATCGAAGCACTCGTATCGATAAGGCAAGCTGCACTCAGGAGTGGTGAGCGTGCCCGAGAATTTCGTGGCGGAGGTCGGCACCAACCTGGCCGAGCTCGGCATGCTCGCCCGCCTCACTGGCGACGAGCGCTACTTCCAGGTCGCCAAGCGCGCAGCCCAAGCCGTGTACGAGCGGCGGTCTCCGCTCGACCTCATCGCCACCTCGATCGATATCGAGAGCGGCCGGTGGCGCAGCGCGGTATCGGTGGGTCTGTTCTCGAACGCCCCCGCTTCGACTACCAGCACAACTATCTGAGCACCGAAGGCAAAGTGCTGGTGGGCCTGCGGCCACGGTCCTAAGCACCTACAGTCTGCAGCCATGGACCTGGCCGGCAAGGTGGCGATCGTCACGGGCGGCGGCGCAGGAATCGGCCGGGCGGCGGCGATTGCGCTGGCAGGCGCCGGGGCCGCGACGGTCGTGGCCGACATCGACCAGCAGGCGGCGGAGGCGGTGGCTGCGGAAATCGTCGGGCAAGGTGGCAGCGCTCTTGGCCTGGTGGTTGACGTAAGCAGGTCGGTGGATGTCGGCACGATGGCCGCGGCAGCCGTTGACAGCTATGGCGGCATCGACCTCCTGTACAACAATGCCGCCATCCAGACCTACGGCAGCGTGACCGAGCTCGAGGAGCCCGCGTGGGATCGGCTCTTCGCAGTAAACGTCAAGGGGATCTACCTCTGCTCGCGGATCTGCATCCCTCTCATGCGGTCACGGGGCGGCGGCGCGATCGTCAATGCCGCGTCGATCCAGGGATTGGCGACGCAGAAAAGGGTCGCCGCCTACGCGGCCTCCAAAGGCGCGGTGATCTCGCTGACGCGGAGCATGGCGCTCGACTACGCCTCTGATGGCATTAGGGTCAACTGCATCTGCCCGGGGTCTGTCGACACCCCCATGCTGCGTAAGAACGCTGCCGCGCAGGGCGATGCCGAAGCCGTCCTGGCGATGTGGGGTTCGGTGCATCCCATCGGGCGGATCGCGCAGCCGGCCGAGATCGCGCGCCTCGTCGTCTTCCTCATGAGCGACGACGCCTCATTCATCACAGGCGCCAGCTACGTGATCGACGGGGGGCTCACCGCAGCTTTTGTCCAGGGATGACGCCGGCTCGCAGGCCCGCGCCGCCTGGTGGTTGGAGGCGCGCCTCGGCCTGTTCATCCACTGGGGGATCTACGCGCTGCCCGCACGCCACGAATGGGTGAAGAGTCGCGAACAGCTGACAGACGATCACTACCAACGCTACTTCGACCATTTCTATCCCGACCTCTACGACCCGGCTCAGTGGGCGCGGGTGGCGAAGGATGCCGGGATGCGCTACTTCGTGATCACCACCAAGCACCACGACGGTTTCTGTTTGTGGGACTCAGACCTCACCGACTACAAGGTCACGAAGACGCCGTGGGGCAAGGACCTCATCCGGCCGATGCTGGAGGCTTTTCGAGCCGAAGGCCTGAGGGTCGGCTTCTATCACTCCGTGCTCGATTGGCATCACCCTGAATTTCCGATCGACGGCCACCATCCCCGGCGCGGAGATGCCGCCGCCAACGATCGCGACATCTCGAAATACCGCCGGTATCTCCATGGCCAGGTGAGAGAGCTGCTCACTCGCTTCGGCAAGCTCGACTACCTGTTCTTCGACTTCACCTATCCGGATCTCCCCGGGGGCGGAAAGAGCGCAGCTGACTGGGGATCGGAGGAGCTGCTGGCGATGGTTCGCGAGCTCCAGCCGGAGGCGATCGTCAACGATCGCCTGGGCATTCCCGGCGACTTCGTCACCCCCGAGCAGTACCAGCCGGCGAGCCCGATGCAGCGAGACGGCGCACCTGTTCTCTGGGAGGCATGCCAGACCCTGAACGGGAGCTGGGGCTACGACCGAGACAACCTGCACTACAAGACGCCCGACATGGTCGTGCGCATGCTGATCGACGGCGTGTCCAAGAACGGCAACCTGCTGCTCAACGTGGGACCCACCGCGCGCGGCCGGCTCGATCCTCGCGCCCTGGAAATCCTGAGCCTGTTAGGCGATTGGCTGAGCGTCCACGGCCGCTCCGTGTACGGGTGCGGCCCGAGCTCGTTCAGCCCGCCACCGGATTGCCGCTACACCCAGCGAGGCGACCATCTCTACCTGCACCTGTTCGCCTGGCCATATCGCCACGTCCACCTGCCTGGACTTGCCGACCGTGTCGGTTACGCCCAGCTGCTCAATGACGGATCGGAGGTCACGATGCAGGTGATCGATCCGAAGCGACGCGCGCAGAACGTTCGGATGGGCGGACTGCCGGAAGGAACGCTGACCCTGGAGGTGCCGACCGTTCGACCGCCGGCTCTGGTCCCGGTGGTCGAGCTGTTTCTTACTTAGCCAGACTTCAGGAGCCCCCGCCGTTCGGCGGCGCCTTCCGCGAGCAGCCGGTACGGATAGTCGGGCGTGGGCGGTGCGCTCACATCGTCCAGTCGCTGCACTTGAGCGTCGTCAAGCGTCAGCTCCGACGCCTTGAGGTTGTCGCTCAGCTGTTCGACGGTTCGAGCGCCCAGCAGGGGAGCCGCCACGCCGGGCCGGTCGGCCAGCCAGCGAAGAGCGACCCGGGCCGGCGGCACACCATGCTCGGCGGCGACGGCTTGAACCGCATCCACGATCCTCCAGGTGCGCTCGGTGTTGCGTCGCTCGTATGCCTCGACGCCGCGGTTTGGGTCCTCGCCCAGCCGGGTGGCGCCGGTGGGCCCGGCGTCGCGCCTGTATTTGCCAGACAGCCAGCCCTGGCCCAACGGACCCCACGGCAGGATCCCGAGACCTTCCTCGAGGCAAACCGGCACCAGCTCCCACTCGATTTCGCGAGCCAGCATGTTGTACTGCGGCTGCAATGAAACCGGCGCGGACAGGCCTGAATGCCGTGCGACCAGGACCGTACGCTCAAGCTGCCAGCCCGTGAAGTTGGACACTCCGATGTAGCGGACCTTCCCGGACCGCACCAGGTGGTCGAAGGCGGCAAGCGTCTCTTCGATGGGGGTCGCCGGATCCCAAGTGTGGGCTTGATACAGGTCCACGTGGTCGACCTGGAGCCGCCGAAGACTGTCTTCACATGCTTGGATGATCCATCGCCGCGAAAGGCCTTCGGAGTTGCCCGACTGGTCCATACGCCCGCGGCATTTGGTTGCCAGCACGATGGAGTCGCGTACCCCGCGATGCCCACTGAGCCAGCGGCCGATGATCTCCTCCGACGTGCCGCGCGGCCCCACAGGTGGGTACACGTCGGCGGTGTCGACGAGGTTGCCGCCGCTCTCGATGTAGTGGTCGAGCAATCCGGCGGCGCTGTGCTCATCGGCCTCCTGGCCGAAAGTCATCGTACCCAACGCGAACTCCGACACCAGCACACCCGTGCGGCCCAGCAGGCGCTTACGCATCGGTCAACTTCGCGAGGTTGCGATAGCTGATGGAGAGGCTCTCCATCGGATCGCGGCGGCACTCGTCCTGCTCCACGACGAGCCACTTGGTCGCGGCGTCGCGGCACGCGCTCAAGATGTCGGGCCAATCGAGGTTTCCCTCGCCGACCTCCGCCATGACAGGATCACCCTTCTCTACGTCCATGTCCTTGAGGTGCACCAGCGGAACCCTACCCTTCAGCCTGCGGATCCAGCTGGAGGGGTTTGCACCGCCGTACTGAAGCCAATAGGTGTCGAGCTCCGCCTGCAGTCCGTTCGCGTTGCCGAACAGGGCTTCCAGTCCCGTCTGGCCGTGCCATCGCTGCAGCTCGAACGCGTGGTTGTGATAGACGAGCTCCAGCCCGTGCGATTTCAGGCCGCCGGCGAGCTCAACCGCTTCCGCGGCGAAGCGTTCGTAACCTTCAATCGACCTGTAGCTCTCGGGCAGGCTGGGAACGACGATGTACTTGCAGCCCCATTCCTTGCATTCGGCCGCGGCAGCCGCGAGGTCGCTCCACAAGCGCTCGAGCGAAATGTGTGCAGCGCATGCGACCAGCCCCGATCGCGACAGCTCTTGCCCGAAGCGTTCGGACGTCCGGCTTCCGAGCCCGGCCACCTCGACCGCGGGATAGCCGATCTCGCGCAGCCGGCCCAGGACGCCGCTCAATCGCGAGGGATCCTGGAGCTGATCGCGAACCGTGTACAGCTGGGCCGCGATCACGATACCGCCACCAGGCCGGAGTCAAGTGGCAGCGGCGCCGGGCGCCGGCAGGTGCTCTGCACTTCGACGTGATGGCCGCTCGTGGAGGACTCGAGGATCGACAGCATCACGTCGAGCACGTGGTAGCCAAGCTCGCCGGACGCGCGCGGCTCCTCTCCCCTCTCAATCGCCATAGCCATCTCGATCACCCCGAGTCCGCGAAAGTTACCTGGGCCATCGGTGTGGTGGAATGCGAGCGGCACATCTTGCCACTTCGATTCCTCCTCGTTGGATCGCACCTTCACGGGGCCCCAGAAGTAATTCGGATCCGGAACGCCCAGGATCCCCTTGGTGCAGTACACCTGCATGTTGGGCAGGTCGTGTCCCGAAATTCCAAAGCTCGTGACGAGCGTCGCCTGGGCGCCGCTCGCGAATTCGAGCAACGCCGCCACGAACGTCGGCGTGCTCACCTTGAAGGTCTCCCCGGCTCTGGGCCCGCGGTCGGCCGTGCGTTCTGGATAGAGGACGCGGCTCATCCCCGTGACGCGGCGAACCGGACCGATGAGGCAGACCAGCGTGGTCACGTAATACGGACCGACGTCGAGCAGCGGACCGCCGCCAGGCTGATAGAAGAAAGCTGGATTCGGATGCCAATTCTCCGGCCCTCGGTTGAGCATGAATCCCGAGGCGGCAAGCGGCTCGCCTAGCTGACCTTGCTCGCCGTGCTCGAGCAGCCGAAGGCACGTCTGGATACCTGATCCGAGAAAGGTGTCCGGCGCGGAGGCAACCACGAGTCCCCTGGTTCGGGCGGTCTCGAGAATCCGTTTGCCGTCCTCACGCGTGGTGGCAAACGGCTTCTCCGTGTACACGTGCTTTCCATTTTCGAGAGCGGAGAGCGTGACTGCCGCATGCGCGCTGGGGATCGTCAGGTTGAGCACCAGGTCCACCTCGCGCTCGGCGACAAGCTCATCGGGGCTGGACACCCTGGGAATCGCGTATGCGGCGGCGCTGGCTTTCGCCCGCTCCGGCACCTGGTCGGCACAAGCCACCACCTCGAGGTGGGGCGACGCCTTCATGTTCTTGAAGTAGGCGCCACTGATCGTTCCGCAGCCGACGACTCCAACGCGCAGGCGCATCACACGGTCACCACCACGGTTGCCACCTGCCACGGCCGCATCTGCAGCCGAAAGCGCCCGCCATGAATGGGGATGTCGGGGATGTCATCGATCACCTCTTCAGTGATCGTCGCATTCTGCGCATGCGAACCCTGCGGCAATCCCTCAACGACCGCTTCTCCGGCCTCGCCGAAGCTCTCTTGAAGCCTCAGCACGAGGGCCGCGCCGTGCTGCGCCCGCTTCAAAGCCGCGATCAAAATCCCGGGGCTGCCGGTGAGGCGGGGGCTCCAGGCGCGGTTCAAACGGCCGCCCTCATGAGGGGCTGGACGCGCGATCAGCGGCTGGTTGAAGCCCGCCGCCAACCGCGTGATGCCCGCCTTTCTCCAGTCATCCGAGTGGGGAACGAGGCTGTAGCGCACGTGGTGCTCGCCCATGTCCGACATCGGGTCGGGGTCGAATGCGCTGCGAACCAGCGTCAGGCGGAGGCGGCTGCCCAGGGCGTCGTGACCAAATCTGCCGTCGTTGAGCAGCGCGACTCCATAGTCGGCGCCGCCCACATCCGCCCAGCGCAGCGCCGGAACCTCCTGGCCGTCGGCCGGCCGTAGCGCCGCGGCGTATGGGGTCTCGTACCAGGCATCGGCCTGGCCGAGGCGCGCGTTGAAGGCGACCTTGAGATTGGGGATGCCGTGCTCGCGACCCGACGGCTCCCGCCAATCGACAATCGTCTCGAAGTCGATGCGGGGGAGCTGCTTGTACAGCACGATTCGCTGCTCGAGGCGTGACTGCCTGAACCGGCGCTTGACCGCGATCACCGCTCGCACCGGCCCGGTTTCGACGACCTCGCACGCCGCTCCATCGATGAGCGAGGTCTCGGCGGTCACATCGTCGAGATGCCAGGCCGACATGTCGTGAAAGCGCTCATCGACGACTTGCATGACATTGAGCGCGAGGTCGACCCTGGCCGAGTCCAGGTAGTCGCTTCCACGACGCGTCCCAAAACCCACCAACTCTCGACCGGCTCGCTTGTCCTGCAGTGCCACGATCGCTCCCGACGGCCGGTGGATGCGGACCGTGAACGCGTCCGTTTCGACAGTGATGTAGAGCGGGCCCTCCGCAACTTCGATGCTCGGCGCCTCGTGGTCATCCTCTTGCACCGTGTAAGCGGCGGTGCCGAATGCCGGCGCTCGCGCCACGAATACGAGGCCGTCGGAGGTCCACTGCCCGGGCGTCGAGAACCCGTTCGTGGATTGGAGCCGCACGGATCCGCGCCGCCCACGATCGGCGGGCGCCGCCGCCACCTCTTCACGGTCCCAGCCCAGCGGGTTGGTCACGACGATGTCGCCGCGATCGGCCCGAGCCTCGATCACCGCCAATGCTTCCGCGCTCACGGCGTTGGCGACGTCCTCCGCGAATGCGATATCCCGTGCGTTCTCCTCGTACGCCTCGTGGACCGAGGAGCCACACAGGATGTCGTGAAACTGGTTGAACAGCACGCGACGCCACGCCTGGCTCAAGCGGTCCGTTTCGTCAATCTCATTTATCCCGGCCAGCGCGGCCAGCGTCTCGGCGGTGGTGAGCCGGTTTTCCGCCCGGCGGTTGCCGGCCTTGGCTTCGACGTGGGTCGTGTAGCAGCCCTCAAAAATGGTGTTCAGCTCGCCGTGGTGAACCGGAAGCCGGTCGCCCGCGGCAAGGATCTCCTCAGCGTGGGCACCGAGCGTGCTGCAGCGGGTATCCGGTAGGCCCGGAAGATTCGCAAACCGGCGCAGCGCCAGCAGGCCCTCCCGTGTAGGCCCGCCACCGTGGTCGCCCACCCCGTGGAAGAGGAGCGCGGTCGCGTGGCCGTGGCGGTGAGCGCGCAGCGCTGCCTCCGCCACAGCGCCGGCGGTGATGAGCCCGTTGTAGCTGTGAGTGGAGAGCGCCAGCACGCGCGAGCCGTCATCACCCTCCCACCAGTACGCGGGCCAGAGGTCGTGGCCTCCTGGGTTGCAGCGGTGGTGGTAGTAGTAGCGGGCACCTGCGGATCGCGCCAGCTGCGGGAGATTGCCGGCGTGGCCGAAAGAGTCGGGAGCCAGGAAGACCGAGGGGCCGCGGCTGAAATGCTCCTGGGCAAAGCCCACGCCCTGCAGCAGCTGGTGGGCCATCGACTCGCCTGAGATGAGATTGAGGTCGCTCTCGACCCACTGCATGGTCGCGAGCTCCCACCGACCGCCGGCCACGTGCTCGCCGATCTTTGAGAAGAGCGCGGGCGCCTGTTCGCGGATCACCTCGTACGTCGCCGCCTGGCTGTGCGTGAAGGTCATCTCGGGGAACTCATCCATCAGAGCCAGGATGGTTGCGAAGTCTCGCTTGATCACTTCCAGCGTGTCGGGCCAAGTCCACAGCCAGTTCATGTCGATGTGCGAATGACCGATCACATGCACGCGAAGACGACGCACGCTCTCGCCAACACTCGCCAGCGCCGCGCCAACCTCTTCGAGCTTCGGAGCGAGGTCCGGATCGCCGGGTCGGTCCAGGTTGGTCTTCATCACCAGGTCCGCCGCGGCCTCCACCTCCGCCTGCTGTTGGGGGTCCGCTGCCACAGCGTTCGCCAGCGCGAGCCGCGCCCACGTCACATCGAGGAGCTCGAAGCACTGGCGGAGCCGCGGCGTGCTGAATCGGATCCGCAGCCACGGCCACGTCTTGTAGGTGTGAGCCTTGACCCGGAGCAACAGCTCGCCGTTATCACCGGGTTGGAGCTTCGGCGTGACTCGGACCAATGCCGGCCCGGGCGCGACCTCGGGCATTTTTTCGTGATAGACGGCGGCACCGTCGTACTCGAGCTCGAGCGGGTAGATGCTGTCGACCATCACGTCGAGCGCGTCACCCGCGATGTCGACGCCTTCCAGGTTTCCCCCGACATTGAGCCGGGAGCGAAGCTCGAGCACGCCGCCCGGCGCGACGGCCAGGTCTCTGAATTCGCCTCTTGCCAGGACGAGCGGACTGGCCGGCCCAGGCCCGTTCCACTCCATCTCCGGCCACGCGAATGCGATTCGGTCGGCAGCTGCGCGGAGGCGGGCGAGCGCCTCGGTCGCGGTTCCCATCAGCCGAGCTGCAGCCGATACAGGTTGCTCTCCCGCAGCTTGAAGCCCATTCGCGGGTACAGGCGGTTCGCGGCTTCACGCTGGACGCCCGACTGCAGCTCCGCGACCTGCGCCCCCCGGGCGCGTCCGACGTCCAGGCATGCTTTCACCAGGGCCTCGCCGACGCCCCTGCCGCGAGCGGCTTCGTCGACCACGACGTCGTCGATTCGTGCTTTGACCCAGAAAGGTGTGGTGTAGACGATCACCGTCGCGGTGCCGACGATCTCGGCGCCGTCGCTTGCAATCAGAAGCGTCACCGCCGGATCGGCGATGATCGCACGCAGCCGCTCCATCGTCGGGACCGGGAGCTGCGCGTTGAGCTGGGGCAGCAGGCGCGCAAGCGCGGCGTGCACCCGGGCGCTCGCGTCGATTGCCGGTTCGATGCGAACCACGTTCGAGAAGGCTAACCGTCGATGATATGAGCGTGCTGACGGAAACCGGCCTCGACGCCATCCGGGACCAGCTGCTCGCCGCCGTAGAGCGAGAACACGAGCAGTTGGAGCTGACGGCCTTCATGGTGCGGGGGGAACCGATCGCGTATGCGGAGGCGGTACGCGGCGAGTACCGGGCCTTCAAGGTCGGCGAGCGGTGGGGCCCGCCCTGGAGCACGACCTGGTTCCACGTTCGTGGCCACGTGCCCGAGGCATGGGCCGGGCAGACCGCGGTCGCGGTCTTCGACATCGGATTCGACGGCCATGTCGGGTTCACCTGCGAAGCTCTGGCCTGGAAGGACGGCAAGCCGTGGCGCGGGGTCGATCCCAATCACCGGTGGCTGCCGTTATCCGGACCCGAGGTCGACTTCTACATCGAAGCCGCCGCCATTCCGAAAGCAATCGTGTCGGGGCCGGAGGACGCGCCTTCGATGATCGCGCTCCGCGATTCGGCGGACCCCGCGTTCGTCTTCCGCCAGGCCGAGCTGCGCATCCAGGACCAGCGCGCCCGGAAGTTGGCGCTCGATTTCAAGGTTCTGGTCGAGCTGGCGCTCGCCCTGCCCGAGGGGACTCGCCGCGCGCAGATCCTCGAGGCCTTGGATCAGTTCGCGCAAACGATGGATCCAAAGCCGCTCGACAAGGTGATGTCGCGGCCGAGTGACTCGCGCCACTTCATCGACGCCGTCGGACACGCGCACATCGACACCGCTTGGCTGTGGCCGCTGCGCGAGACACGCCGCAAGTCAGCGCGCACCTTCTCGACCGCGCTGGCGCTGATGGACGAATACCCGGACTACATATTCGCCTGCTCTCAGCCCGCCCAGTACGCATGGATGAAGGCGTCGTACCCCGACATCTTCGAGGGAATCCGTCAGAAGGTCGCTGCCGGCCAGTGGGAGCCCGTCGGGTCGATGTGGGTTGAGGCCGACTGCAACCTGCCCTCCGGAGAGGCACTGGTTCGCCAGTTCCTTCATGGCAAGCGGTTCTTCATGAAGGAGTTCGGATACGACACCAAGGAGCTCTGGCTGCCAGACGTCTTCGGCTATCCGGCGTCGTTGCCTCAGCTTATCGCCGAGTCGGGGGGCAACTTCTTCCTGACCCAGAAGCTGTCGTGGAACGACACCAACAAGCCGGCCCACCATACATTTTTCTGGGAAGGGATCGACGGCACGCGCATCTTCACCCATTTCCCGCCGGCGGATACGTACAACGGCGACTTCAGCGCGACCGAGATCGTGCGCAGCGCCAACGACTTCAAGGATCACGACCGCTCGTCGCGCTCCCTCTACCTATATGGGTGGGGAGACGGCGGAGGCGGCCCGGAGCCCGACATGATCGAATCCGCGCATAGGCTGCGGAACCTCGAAGGCGCGCCGCGGGTTGAGCTGACGAAGTCCGCGGAGTTCTTCGCCGCCGCTTCCGCCGAGGCGCACGACCTCACAACATGGGTCGGCGAGCTGTACTTCGAGCTGCACCGCGGCACGTACACGACGCAGTCCCGGACCAAGCGCCTGAACCGGCGCGCCGAGCAGGCCCTGCGCGAAGCCGAAATCTGGTCAGTCGCAGCGAACGACGGCTATCCCGCCGCCGAGCTCGAGACGGCCTGGAAGCAGCTCCTGATCAACCAGTTCCACGACATCCTGCCGGGCTCGAGCATCGACTGGGTGTACGAGGACGCGGAACGAGACCTCGCGGGAGTGGTCGAGGTCGCGGGCGGCATCACCACGGGCGCCCAATCGAAGCTCGCGGGCAGCGGCGAAAACCTGATGGTGTTCAACGTCAACTCGCATTCCCGGACCGAGATCGTCGACCTGGGCGACCGGTTGCGCGTTGTCGAGTCCCCGGCATGCGGATGGGCGGTTCAGGACCAGGCCTCGGTCACGCGGGACCAGGCGGTTTCTGTCTCCGACGGCGCCATGGAGAACGACAAGCTGCGCGTGCAGTGGGACAAACAAGGCCTGCTGACATCCATCTGGGACAAAGAGGCGGGGCGCGAGGTCCTAGCGACTGGCGCGCGCGGCAATCTGCTCCAGCTCCACGACGACAATCCAAAGCAATGGGACGCGTGGGACATCGACCTCGACTACTTGAAGAAGGGTCCGGCCGATCTCGTCAAGCTGTCGGCGCAGCAGGTCGAGTCGTCGATGGGGCTGCGTGGCGCGGTGCGCTTCACACGCGAGTTCGGGCGCTCACGCTTCACACAGCGGATGGTGCTCGACGCAGGCTCGCGCGTGCTGCGGTTCGAATGCGACGTCGACTGGCACGAGGAGCACAAGCTCCTCAAGGTCGCGTTTCCGGTTGCGGTCCATTCGCCGCGCGCGACGTACGAGATCCAGTTCGGGCATGTCGAGCGCTCGACCCACACGAATACGTCGTGGGACCAGGCGCGCTTCGAGGTGTGCGGCCACCGCTGGGCCGACCTCGGCGAAGCCGGCTATGGCGTCGCGCTCCTCAACGACTGCAAGTACGGCTATGACATCCGCGGTTCGGTGATGCGACTGTCATTGCTGCGCGCGCCCACGCACCCCGACCCGACCGCCGACCGCGGCGGGCATCGATTCACGTACGCCCTCATGCCGCACCCGGGCGACTTTCGCGAAGCGGGTGTGATCGCGGCCGCCGAGGACCTGAACGCGCCGCTGCGCGTCGTTCACGGAGGTCGCGCGGCCGGCGAGCGCAGGTCGCTGATCGAAGTAGACAGGCCGCAAGTCGTGATCGAGGCGATCAAGCGTGCCGAGGATTCGGAGGCGGTGATCGTGCGTCTCTATGAGTCCTGGGGCGGCCGGTGCACAACGCGGGTTCGGACCACGCTGCCCGCGACTCGAGCGTTCCTCTGCGACCTCCTCGAACGAAACGTCGTGGAGGTCCGCGTGCACGACGGCGAGCTCCAGCTGGAGCTGACGCCCTTCAAGATCCTGACCCTGAAGCTCGAGCCCTAAAAGGAACGACTGGCCGGCGGTTCTCGCCGCCTTTGTCGAGTCAGGCGCCGGCTAGAGGAGTCGGAGCAACGCGGCCGTGGCGGCAGCCGCAGAGACCACCACGAGAAATGGCGCCCGGAGCAGCACCGCGAGAGCGGCAACGGCCAA
>Ga0209237_1000758_pt1 | contig 18613 bp, 21 predicted proteins | sample GraSoi013_1_40cm_2_FD_185820 | JGI IMG/M metagenome (GOLD analysis project Ga0209237, IMG submission 185820) | Grasslands soil microbial communities from the Angelo Coastal Reserve, California, USA - Sample 10_02_2013_1_40cm (SPAdes) (version 2) | ecosystem: Environmental > Terrestrial > Soil >... | reverse complement strand
TTATTCCCAAGGGTTCTGGAAGCCAAAATAGGATAAAGCCAATTTTTTGAAGTTTCTTGCCTGGCGCAGGAGCTCGCTGAAGAGCAGCAAGTGAGCGGGCAGTTCCTCTATCGTCTAGGCTCCCAAGTGCCGAATAAACCTCGACACGTCTCCTCATTGAATCTCTTAATCTTTTAATTTTATGAATACCTGTTCTAAGTTCCTTGTCCACTCTGGCAAATCTTAGGGAAAATAGTTAAGATTCCATGCAAAATATCCATCACAACCTGGTAAAGATTTCTTACCAAGAGATTAGGTTATATCGCTTTGAGTATATTTCAAACTAGACGATGAAAGAAAAGCATGCTGAACGTCTTGAATCAATAAAGGAAGCACACAGGTCAGCAAAAACAGATTATTCAAGGATGGAAGATTATCTTGAAGTCATATCCGAACTTGTAGAGCTAAAAGGGTATGCAAATACCATTGATATATCCAGATATCTTAACGTAAGCGCGCCTTCAGTTACCAAGATGCTTCAGAGGCTAGATGAAAACGGCTATCTAGAATACGAAAAATATAGGGGCATAAATCTAACAGCTAAAGGAAACACGGTTGCAGATACGATAAGACAAAAGCATGGCATACTTTTGGAATTTTTCAAAATGCTCGGAATAAATCATGATGTGGCAAATCAAGATGCAGAAGGAATAGAACATCATCTAAACCCACAAACAATAAGACAATTGCAAAAATTCATCGTGTATCTAAAATCCAACCCAAAGGTTCTTGAAAGTTTTCAGTAGTTATTCATGAACGAGTAACTTGATGTCGTTCTTTGACATCACCGCGTTAATTATCCTCTTTCCAGAGCTTGATTTTTTTGAGATGATTATTCTGCCTCCCTTGACAACATGGCTGGACAAGAGATGCTTATCGTTAACGTAAATGTCTGCATCCATTCCGGTCTTGGCACTGTCAACTTCAAGAATCAAATTATTTCCAGATTCCGACATTTCAAACCATTCGCCCTTTGCGCTAGACTGACCTTTTTCCTCTACATCGATATGAATCCCAAGTGATCTCTCAAGTTCATTTATGGTAGAACCTCCGCGACCTATAAGGGAAGGTATGGCATCTTTGTCTACTCGCACTCTTATACTATTATTTGAAAGAATCTCAATTTCTGCATCAGAGTCAAATCTGCGAATTGTGTCTCTAATTTTTGATTCTGCCAATCTCTCGATACCGCCACTCTTTGCTTCTTTAGATATGGGAATAACGATGTTCTCCTCACCATACGTGTAAATCTCGTATTCTAGGCTGTGATTTTCAAAGTTTCTTACTTCGATTATGGGTCTTGCTAAATCTTGTTCTATCATACCAGTGGGTACTCTTACCTTAAACTCTAACTCGTATACCTTTGAGATCTTGCCTCCTTGAACAAAGATGACAGTATCTAAAATATGAGGAATCATGCCAAGTTCTATTTTTCCTATGAATCTTTGTATTGCATCAAGTGGCGCACTTGCATGGACTACGCCCACCATTCCTACGCCTGCCAATCTCAGATCAGAAAATACCCTGAAATCATGAAACCTTCTGACCTCGTCATAAATTGTATAATCGGGTCTTACAAGCAGTAAGATATCGGCGGCGTTTTCAAAACTCCCATCAAGTTGTGTGTATTGAGTAATCTTTTCATCAACTTGTAGGTCTCTTGGAGATTCGAATGTTTTGACAATCTTTCCCTTCTTAGAATAGAAATCGGCAAGAGATGAAGCAAATGTACTCTTTCCTGAACCGGGAGCTCCGGCAATTAGTATTCCTTCTGCTTTTTCAGCAAGTCTTTGCATAAGTTTTTCAGTAATTCTGTACTGTTCCAAAGAAAGTTTCACTATGGGATGAGTAATTGTAATTTCATAGCTATCAGAAAAAGGAAGATGTGTTACTACAACTCTAAAATCTCGGTATTGAACTACAAGGGCACCGGGCTTGGAGATCTCTACAACTCCAGCTTGAGTGGCTCTAGAAGCTTCCAGAATTTCAGAGGTAATTCCCTCAAGATATTCCTTTGATAGATTTTTGTCTTCTAATTCTACCAAAGAAAACGCGCTTGGCTTGCCGCGTTTGGCTACAGGACGTGTCCCTTCCTTGAGGTGAACGCTCATGGTATTAGAATCAAAGAACTTTTCGAATTCTAGGTCAGCTATCTTGACTTGAGGCTTTGAATAGCTAGTTTTAACACCTTCGGCCTGGGCAACAAGTGCCTGGACATAATCTGCAGTGTAAAATGTTGCATTGTTCTTCTTTGCAATGTCCTTTATTATGGCATCAATTCGCCCATGTCTTGCAAGCTTGATATCTTCCATGCTGGGCCGTTCGCCTTCGAATCTGAGCGTTAAATTGTTCTTTTCTGTCAGTTCGCGAATTTTTTTTATCTCTTCTAGACCTACAAATCCATAGTCTTTGCTTTGAGATGCTTGAGATTGGAGCTCATCTAAGACAGCAACAGGTATTATGATTTCACAATCCTTGAGTTTCCCTGATTCTATTAACTTTGTAATCTCACCATCTATTATGATACTGGTGTCAACTACTATCTTGTCCATTAAAGACACAGCGCCTTTGGTACCTTTTAATCATAGCTTTTACGAATTAGCAACTTCTGTTATTATCTTTAAGACATCTTGAAAATTAAATGGTTTTAGAATGTATGCCCGAGCACCTGCGCTTATGCACTCCCTCATTGTATTTTGATTATCGCTGGCAGTAATCATAATTATCCTTGCTTCCGATTCAATTGTGATAATTTCTTTAAGAGCTGTCAGCCCATCCTTTTTTGGCATGGCCATGTCCAGAAGAGTAACGTCTGGTTTTGTTTCAATGAATCGTTGTACTGCCTCGTCACCGTTGGTTGCTTCTCCCACAAGCTCGTGTCCTCCTATGTCAAGAATGTCTTTGAGTACTAATCTTATAGCATCGGAATCGTCAGCTACAATAACACGCACCATTTCTTAGATTCCTTGAGCAACATTCGTATATAAGTGCAAAAGTGTCCTACCAGTCCACTATCTCAGGAAATGAATTTCGTACTCTGTCTCTAAAGTTATCTGTGTCAGCGATGTCTTGGTCATTGAACATCTGCTTCATCTTTTCTACCGACTCGAGAATTATCTTGTATGATCCACTCAAGATTCCATTATCCATGATATACAGCAGAATAACATCGCTCATTTTTGCAACTTCTCCTATCTTATCTTGCCCCATCATTGGTGCCAAGCCCTTTATCTTGTGAAGATGACTTTCTATCTTACGCGAGTTCTTGAAAACGTGTTCGTCGTTGTTGCAAGACATTAAGACTTGGTCTAAACCTTCCAACTCGGTCTGTATTTCCAGTCTAGCAGCTTTGAGAAACTCATCAGACATTTTAACTAATTAACAGATATCTTTTATACTAACTTTTATAGGATAACGGCAACGCCTCCTATTCAAAGTGAGAATTACACAGAAGACCTTCATACTACTTGGAGTCATTATAGGAGTATCTGCGATTAACCTCTATCTATTGGTAGTTACAGCACAGGAAAATCAAGCAGTGCTGCATTCAATTAGTGACGCCAGCGATCTCAAGGTAATAGTAGAATCAATATCAGGAACTGCAAACTCCATCGCAAGTGGTAACGAAAAAGACAGAGAGACATTGTCAAGTGAGATATCAGATTTTGATGCGACCTATGCCATATTGGGAACCGGAGGAACTAGCAAGGGTCATAATGTAGTTGCTGTGCCAACCGAACTTGGAATGATATATGAGAACTTGGGTAATTCATGGCAACAGTACAAGCAAGAAGCAGAAAAAATCAAGAAAGAATCTGTGTTCAATCCACAAGTGGTGGATTCTTTGAAATACATTCTTGGCAAAAACGGTGACTTGATCTCATTGGCAAATGGCATAACAAATGACCTTTCTTCACTGGATAGGAATTACAACCGACACAAAGAGGTAGCAGCTGAAATGGTCTCACTTGCAAAGGACCTAGGAGAAAAAACGCTACTTGTCTCAATTGGAGAACAAGGAAATGCCACCGAGGCAATAAAGAGAGATAGGATAATCTTTGACGCAGACTTAAAAAAGCTGGAAGGCCTGCCACTAGATAGTCAAGAACTTGATTCTTATAATATAAAACAAGAATCATTGCAGCAAATCCCAAGGGCAAATTCTGATTCCATTAGACAGCTTGACCCTATCTGGGAAGCCATAAAAGCCAAGTTGTCGTTTATCGAATCAAATCCAGTTATATCAAAGGAATTTGGAGCAGCTTTGGCTAGTTTGGGAAATACTAGAAGTGCCCTTCTTGATACAACTTCAAGCTTCGTAAATGAATGGAACAAATTACTAGATTCCAGATTGAATGATAGAGTAGAAATAGTGCAAGCACTGCTAATTGTTGACATTGCAGTCTTTGTACTAGTTATGCTTTCAATAAGAAAATCATTGAGCCCACTAGTTATGATGACAAAAACAATTGCAAGAATCAAGGAAGGATTTTATGGTGAAAAAATTGAATACTCTTCAAAGGACGAAATAGGTGAGCTTGCCCAGACCTTTAACGCTATGTCAAGTACAATTCAGAAAAAAGAGCAAGAAGCCAAGAAAATCGAGATAGCAAAAGATGAATTTCTAGCCATGATAACACATGAATTGAAAACACCACTTGTTCCAATACAAGGGTACTCAGATATCCTACTTGGGGAACATCTTGGTCCTTTGAACAAGAATCAAAAAGATAGATTAGAAGTAATTAGATCTAGTTCAGCTACTCTGCTGCAGCTTATTTCAGATTTGCTTGATGCGCAGAAATTGGAATTGGGTCAGCTCAGAATAAAGCAGTCACGCAATAATTTACGAGATACAATACAAAAGACAATTGTTAGCATGGAACCACAGAGTGTATCTGATCAGATCTCGCTTGTCAACAACGTAACACAAGATGTGCACGTAAATTATGATGATGAAAGAATTAAACAAGTACTCACAAACTTGATCAAGAATAGCTTAAAAGCGTGTTCTGCAAAAATAGGAAAGGTCGAAGTCTCAGTTGAAGAGAATCCAACTGAGGCGATAGTCTCAGTTAGAGATAATGGAATGGGAATACCCTCAGATGCAATTGACAATATATTCAAAAAGTTTTATCAAGTTGACACGTCCCTTACTAGGGAAAAGGGCGGAAGTGGTCTAGGTCTCTCGATTTGTAAGGGAATCGTAGAAGCTCATGGAGGCAGAATCTGGGTAGAAACCAAACCAAACAAAGGTTCAACATTTTCATTTTCCATCCCAAAGACGGCAAGTCCACAAAGTTCGATATAAGATACAAATACTTGCAAGTGACGCTGTCAGGTATTGCTACAAGAGTATGCTGACAAAGCCATTCAGTTTGCCGTTAAAAGCGGCGCCCAATATTGTGACGTAAGAGCTGAGGCAGTAACAAGCAACGGATTTGTCTTAGAAAACGGAGAAATCGAACACTTTTCGTCTGTTAGTGAGCAAGGATTAGGAGTTCGGGTTTTGGCAAATGGCGCGTGGGGCTTTTGTTCTATATCTGATCCAAAATCAACAGATGAAATAAAAAGCAGTGTAGAGGAAGCGGTAAAAAGTGCCTTGTATTATGCCTCATTTAAGAAACAAAAAATCATACTTGCAGAGGCACGTGCGTTCGTGGATAAGGTAGATCTCAAAGCAGCAAGGATTCCTTCAATTGAAGAAATGACAGAAATTGCTTTCGAGTGCGATAAAGTAATTAGGACCAGAAAAAGAATTAACAAATCTTCGATATCTATACATCATGACAGTTTTTCCAAATATTTCGTAAATAATGAGGGATCAAGGATATCACAGAGCTTTGACGACGTTATAGCCAATCTATCTGCAACAGCACATGAATCTGGTGTTACCGAATCAGTGAGCTCAACTGAGGGAGGTAGAGGAGGGATGGAACTGATAACAGGTAAGAATGAAATCACTACAGTGGCTCAATCAATATCTGAAAAGGCCGATGAGCTAATCGATACAAAAGGAGTGAAAGAGGAGGAAGCGACAGTTGTAATGAATCAGGATTTTGTGGCATTGCTTACGCATGAAATTCTTGGGCATCCTTCAGAAGCCGATAGAGTTCTAGGTAAAGAAATGGCTTGGGCAGGCGGGGCTTGGTGGGCAGGAAAACTTGGCAGCAGAATAGGGTCAACGGAGCTGAACGTAATAGATGATCCCACGATTCCTTCAAGCCTTGGGTCCTACAAATATGACGATGAAGGCGTAATTGCAACTAAAAAATCGCTAATTGAAAATGGCATCTTGTCAAATCACATGCAAAGTAGAGAAACAGCTTCCATTTTCAATACAGAACCAAACTCGGCTATGCGCGCTACTGGGTATGCATTTATGCCTTTGATCAGAATGGCGTGTACTTGTATAGCTCCGGGAGATTGGGATCCTAACGAGATGATCAAAGGTGTCAAAAATGGTTATCTTATTTGTAACATGAAGGTTCCTTCGATAGATATGATGAGACAAAATTGGAGCATCTCTTGTCAATACGCTCACAAGATAGAAAATGGTGAGGCAAAAGAACTGTTAAGGGATGTGATAGTAATGGGAAACGCCCCCGCGTTCTTCCAATCTATAGACGCAGTAGGTAGCGATTTTACTGTTCGTCCTATCACAAATTGCGGAAAGGGGGATCCCATGCAAATCATGAGAATGGGAAACGGAGGTCCTCATATTCGTGGAGTGGTCACAGTAAAAAGTGTAGGTGCATGAAATGTCAGAAGAAATTGTAGCCCTGAGAAAAAGAGTAGTGTCATGTACCAAATGCACCTTGCACAAGTCAAGAAAAAATGCCGTCCCAGGATATGGAAATATTGGATCAGAAATTATCTTCATAGGCGAGGCTCCAGGCAGAAATGAAGATCTTCAGGGAGAGCCATTTGTTGGTATGGCAGGTCAGATTCTGTCTGAGGCTCTAGCGTATTCAGGCTTGAAAAGGAATGATGTGTATATAACTAATGTAGTTAAATGCAGGCCCCCAAATAACAGACAACCGCTCAGAGAAGAGCGGGAAGCATGCAGGGAACATTTGTTAAGAGAGTTGGAGATAATTCGTCCCAAAATAATATGCGTTCTTGGTAACACTGCGTTTGATTCACTTTTGGGCGGTAACTTGATAACAAAAAACAGAGGAAAAGTCTTCAAGAGAGATGGCCAATTCTATTTTGTCACGGTTCACCCAGCAGCCGTCATTTACAATCCTGATCTGCGGCAGGTTTTAAAAGATGACTTGAAATTTCTGGGACAAACACTTGACAAGATAAAAAAGGGTTTACAAATAGAATTCTCAGAATGATAGTAATTCCACGTTCATTTTATCAGCGAGATACTGTAAATGTAGCTCAGGATCTTCTAGGCCAGATACTGGTAAGAAGAATATCAGGCAAGACAATATCTGGAATAATTGTAGAAACAGAAGCGTACAGATACAAAGATGATGCTGCAAGCCATTCTTTTGCAGGAAGAACTGAAAGAAACAAAGCCATGTTTGGAGAAGTTGGGAGAGCCTATGTGTATTTTACGTACGGCATGCACTATTGCGTAAATGCAGTAGCCAGAGATGCTGATTCAGATGCAGGAGCTGTTCTATTACGTGCTCTAGTTCCAAAAGAAGGAATTGATTTTATGATGAGACAACGAAAGACTGATCTCGTTTCTAATCTTACGAATGGACCTGCAAAACTGGCGCAAGCATTATGCATTACAAAGAAACAATATGGTGAAGACCTGACCAGAAAGTCAGATCTTTACATAATAGAGGGTAAGAAAGTCAACAAGTCTGATATTGATGCTAGAGCACGTGTTGGAATTAAAAAGGCCATAGATAAGTTATGGAATTTTAGAATTTCAAAGAATGTATTGTGAAATAAATCTAGGAAGAAGGTTACAGCGGTCTGGCTACAAGAGTAGCTGTTAGATTCATAGACTTTCCTAGTCTATTGACAGTCAAAATAACGTTATCACCTACATGCTTTTGCTCATCAAGGTACACTATCACATCATAGATTGTCTTTACAGGATGCCCATCAATTGCAGTTATGATGTCTCCACCATGGGGAATCTTGTTCTGATCCAAAGTGGAGGCAGTAACTCCTGCCCTGTCGGCTGGACCTCCTGGTACAACTGTTTCGACGATAACGCCTTTGAAGTTTCTTGGCAAACCATTTGCAAGCGAAATATGCGGATTCATGCTTGTTCCAGCTATTCCAAGATAAGGATGTGAATAGTTTCCATTCTTGATTAAGACAGGAGCTACTCTATTGATCGAATTTGAAGGAATTGCAAATCCAATTCCTGCAAAATCACCGGTGCTGGTCTTGATAGCTGTGTTCATTCCTATGACCTGTCCTTGCAGATTTAACAGAGGCCCGCCAGAGTTGCCCGGGTTTATTGCGGCATCCACCTGGATAACATCTGGTATGGAAAACCCAACATTCTCATTAGGAAGTAGACGCCCTACCTGACTTACTATCCCAGTAGTCATGGTGTCGCTGAGACCAAAAGGATTTCCTATTGCGATGGCCGGTTGACCAACCTCAAGTTCTGAAGAATTACCAAGCGTGAGAGGAATGAGATTCTCATCTGAGTAACTATCGATTATCTGTATGACTGCAATATCATTATCTGGGTCAGTTCCAACTACCTTTGCAGTGTAGGTATTTCCATCAATAAACGTGACATCTACCGTCTTGGAGCCTTCAACAACATGATTGTTGGTAATTATACGTCCTTCCTTGTCGTAAACAAAACCAGAGCCAAGTCTTGAGGACTGTCCTTGAAGTGGTTGTCCATTTATTATGATACTGTTATCGACTGTGGAAACTGTGCTGGTAATTTGTACTACCGAGTTCTCGACTCTTTTGAAAATCTCTGCTAACGTGTTGTCCTGCATCGAAGACGAGCCTGATCCTTGTGTACCTGCAGGTCCAGGTGGACCTTGTGGACCAGGAGGTCCTTGCGGACCAGCAGGACCTTGAACAGTTGCTTGTGATATTTCACTCAAAGTTCTGGTGTTACTAAACTCTACAATTACAGTTGCCGAAAGGGTAATAATTATTCCAATCAGAATGACTTCTAACTTTCTCATATTGGATACAAGGCAGACAAAGTGAGACTAAAATAATATCCTTTCCGAAGCTTTGTTAATCATTACATAAATATACGCAAAAAACAGTTATCTTATAATGGTAAAGAAGCAGAAAAACAAAACTAAGACTAGTCCAATTTCTAAAAGTACTATGATAGGAATCGCAATAATAGCGGCCGCCACAATAGGAGGAGGCGCTTATCTTTGGAATTCCGCTGTACCAGTAAACATGAGTACTCCAGTATTTGGAACTCCCTCTAATATTTACATCTTGGCTATACATACAGATCAAGGATATGCATTTGATGAACAGTCAACAAGAACTGGTAAGAAGACAATATCTGGCACAAACATAGATCCTTCTATTCACACTTCAAAAGGCACTTTGGTATCGTTACATGTCATAAATGAGGATAAAGACACCGGTTCAGACCAAGACTTGAACATTGATGCATTCAATGTTCACACCAGACACTTGAAATACTTTCAAGCCCAGTCTATTACCTTCCTTGCTGACAAAGAAGGTACCTATACGTACTATTCTAGCATCCATCCAGAAATGAAAGGAACCATAGTGGTGGACCCATAAGAAATGAGATGCAAAGTATCTAGAAAATTCTGGTATGCGTCAGAAGAGGAGATTTTGCATCTTGATAGATGACAAAGAACAAAGATTTTCTCGTGTAGACATGCTTGACCTGATGGATAGCTTCATTAGCAAAATATTGGAAATAAGAAGAATCCTCCTGGGTGTTTCTATTTCTTCGCTTATTCTTGCGCCGTTTGCTATAGGCCTTTCGATCTTTCTCATAACACATCCTCACTTCTTCCGCGTTCTTGAGAGAGAATACGAATTTGGTGCTGTATTGAGTGTCTTGCTTGGAGTGATAATCTCTGTTTCAGTCGTGTGGCTCGTTGCCGGAATCAGGCAACACTTGGCTCTAAAGTCATGGAATAAGCGATACCAAGAATATCTCAGACAAAAAGATGAGATTAATCGAAAGATAGCCTCCGAGTACGGCTTGGAACAGGATTAAAGGTTATGTTTTTTCCATCCAAGTTCTTCTTACGGGGAAACAAATTTTCGTAAGGTTCTAGGATTGTCTTACAAAATTCTATTCCCGTAGGGGTAGGTTTGTAAACAGTAATAATCCGTTTCCCTAATGTCTTTTCCACACTGGCAATCAACTCATTTGTTTCTAGTTCATCTAGTATTGGCTTGTGCTTCTTCAAATTTAATCCGCAAAAGCTTACCAAGGCAGTCTGGTTAAGCTCACCATACTGGACAAGCATCAAGATGATATCCTTTATGATATAAATCCTGTCGCGATAGGTGCTTGTCCCAGACATATATCGTCGCCATCAAGACTGTTACATATAATCCCTAATTGTTATTACTCGATAATTGGATCCTGAAGAAAGTTAATAGCTTCTAGCAAAGATGACTTCCATTTTACCTGAGTTTTTGCAAATGATGCACGGTGAATCTGTTTTTTTCTCATCAAAGGGAATTACTCGAATATCTGCTCCAGTTGATTCCTTGACAATTTCCTCACATTTCTGATCTCCGCACCATGGAGAATACACAAACATCCCCTTTTCCAAGTCCCTTTTGAATTCGTCAAAGTCTGTTGGTCTCGTCGTTCTCTCGTTAAGGAGCCTTTTTGCATTCTCAAAGAGGGTCTGTTGAATATTATTTAGCGCATTGATGACGCCCTCTTCTGTTTCATCGAAAGTAAGATCTATCTTTTTTAGATTATCTCGTCTTACTAGTACCATCTTACCTTTTGCAAGATCTTTTGGGCCGATCTCGATTCTGAGAGGAACTCCTTTCATCTCCCAATCATTAAATTTGTAACCGGGTGTAAATTCATCTCTTGCATCAATCTGAATACGCAAGTCCCTTTTCACTAGAGTCGCCTTTAGCTCCATGGATTTGTTGAGAATCGCTTCTTTGTCTTCGGCCGAATAATAAATTGGTACAATTACTACCTGGATTGGGGCAACACGCGGTGGTAGGACAAGACCCCTATCATCACCATGAAGCATAACAAGTGCGCCAATAAGACGCCATGAGACTCCCCATGAAGTTTGCCAACCAAAAGTCTCAATGTTTTGCTTATCAAGAAACTTTACGTCGAATGGTTTTGAAAAGTTCTGGCCAAGAAAATGTGACGTTCCCATCTGCAATGCTTTGCCGTCTGGCATGACCGACTCCATAGTGGTCGTGTAGACTGCTCCGACAAACTTTTCTTTTTCACTCTTCTTCCCTGTTATGACAGGTATTGCAAGTTCCTCTTCCACAGTTTTCTTGTATATCTCAAGTATAATCATGACTTCTTCCTCGGCTTCTTCTTTCGTGCTGTGTACTGTGTGGCCTTCTTGCCATAAGAATTCCGAAGTTCTCAATAAAAGTTTTGTCGATTTAATCTCTGCTCGTAATGCCGAGTTCCAGAAATTAATTTTGAGCGGCAAGTCTCTCCAACTCTTTATCCACTTGGAATACATGGAGTATGCAAGTGTTTCAGAGGTTGGTCTTAAAGCAAGACGGTCTCCTATTTCTGCGTCCCCAGAATGCGTGACCCAAAAGACCTCGGGAGTAAATCCAGCAAAGTGATCTGCTTCCTTACTTAGCAAAGATTCTGGAATCAGAACTGGAAGAAAGGCATTCTCGTGGCCAGTTGCCTTGAGTTTTTGATCAATAGATGATTTGAGAGATTCCCAGATGGAATATCCGTACGGTCTAAGTACAATAAGGCCCTTAACAGGGGCATAGTCTGCAAGCTGGGCCTTCAAAACGACCTGTGTATACCACTCACTAAAATTTTCATTCTTTTTTACGGTGATTCCTATCTCTTTGCTCAATTTACATCATTTTGATATTTGTCCTAATGAGCCTTCTGGTTTTTTAGAGCGGGTCGCCCTTACAAAGTACTTTACCGCTTATTCTACTTTGAAAATTGGGGCACACAAAACATTGGATGAATGCGACTTCTTCCTTTAAGACAGGGCAATCAACAGATTCTCCTTTCATCCGCTTGAGCATCTTGGGGCTGACACCCTTTAACTTCAATTTTCCTTTGTCATCCATCATACCTGATACTTTAAGTTCTGCTTTGGTTTTGTCTGATAGCTTAAGCGGGATTGCGGCAACTTTGACAGGAACCTCGTATTTGTGTGGAAGCTCGCTCATGATCTTCATCTTAGAAACCTTGAATATATTATTAGTGGTAAAGAGATTCTCAGATCGCTTAAGATTAATATAATCTGGTTTGCGCCTGAAAGGAGAAACTGATGCTAGCAATTTTTGACGTGGAAGGTGTGTTACTTGATGCAGAATTCCTTCCAACACTTGCAGAAAAAATCAATAAACAGGACGAAATCTGGGACATCACAAAAAAAGGTATCGAGGGCGTAATAAACTGGGAAGAAGGACTAAAGAGAAGAATCGAGATTCTCAGAGGAATAAAATATGAGACATGCAAAGACGTCGCAGACTCTCTTAAAATCATGACTGGTGCAAAAGAAGCATGTCGAGCCTTAAAGTCAGCTGGTTGGAGATTGATGGCGGTTTCCGGCGGATTTACAATAATGACCGATAGACTACGAACGGAGCTTGATTTGGATTATGTATTTGCCAATGAGCTGCTCTTTAAGAACGGTAAACTGGATGGTGTCAAAATAGACGTAAACTCGGACAAGGCTAAGTCTGCCATGATTAAGGTAAGAGAGTGGAAAGAAGAGAAGAAGAATATTGTAGCGGTGGTCGATGGAGCAAACGATGTCAAGTTATTTGACATATGTGAACTAGGCGTGGCGTTTAGAGCACAAGATATCGTTAAAGATTTAGCAACAGTAACTCTTGAAGAAAAAGACCTCTCTAAACTAATTGATGTTATCAACAAACACTATAACTTGAAAATATAGGATCATACGGTGGCCTATGCGAGATATAATTTTAAGCAGTTAAAGAGTAGATTTCCTGGTTGACGCTAGAAATAATCCCTGTTCAGATAGATAAAGAGATAAAACCAGGTGATGATTTGGTTGAACTTCTGCTACTTGCAAAATCAAAACCACAGTTACAAGATGGAGACATACTAATCTTCACGCAGAAAATTATATCTAAGCAGGAAGGCCAGGTTATCGATCTTGCTGAGGTGCAGCCCACACTCCTTGCTAGGGGAATAGCAAGTGAATATGGCAAAGATGCAAGGATAGTGCAACTGATACTTAATGAGTCCAACCGTATAGTAAGAATGAGAAATGGCATTATAATATCCGAAACAAAACATGGTTTTATATGTGCAAATGCCGGTGTTGACGAAAGTAACGTACAAGAAGGTCATGCCACGTTACTACCTCTTAATGCCGAATCTTCAGCGCAAAAATTGAGAAAAGAAGTGAAGGACAAAACCGGAATAGAAGTAGCCGTTATAATTTCTGATACCTTTGGCAGGCCATTTAGAGAAGGGCAAGCCAATGTCGCAATAGGACTCTCTGGTATTTCTTCTATATCAGACTACGCCGGAACAAATGATAGCTTTGGTCGGGTTCTACGTGTTACTGCCATCGCAATAGTAGATGAAATTTGTTCTGCTAGTGAACTGGTGATGGACAAGACCCTCAACACTCCAATTGTGATAGTTAGAAATTACAACTTTGATAAGAAAAGCGGTTCAATAAATGATCTACTTAGATCAAAATCAACAGATTTATTTAGATAGATGAAAATTCTCAAAACAAAGATTATATTCATAGGGTGGTGGAACCGATAAACATTGGACTTTTTAACAACCGAGCTGCATTGTCATAATGAGTTTTCAAATTTTCGACTCGGCCTGAAGGAAACTCCGTATGATTGCGGTATTTCCATTCAGGAACAACTTGCACAAGCCTACAAAGTAGGCCTAGATGCTTTCTTTATTACCAATCATAATACTTTGGATGGCTATAAGTCACTTCTTGAGTACAAGGAAAATCACGAAAAATACAAGGAAATTCGAGTCTATCCGGGAGAAGAGATAACTACCGACAATGGAATACACGTTCTTGCATTTGGATTGACGGAAACGATAAGAGCGGGTAAAAACATGGACGAAATACTTGATATCATTAAAAAACAGGGAGCATTATCATGCGCACCGCATCCTTTTGGCCTCAATAATGGTTTACGAGAAAAAGCTGTTCTTTGTGATTTAATTGAAATCTTTAACAGTAATAATGTCGACAGATATTCGAACATACGAGCTTCACATTTTGCAAGAACAAACAATATGATAGAAGTAGCAGGAAGCGATTCACACGTTCTTTCTACTTTGGGCAGATGTACGAATCTAATAGACTCGGAAAATAATTTGGATGACATCCTAAATGCATTACGTAAGCGACAAATCACTATAGAAAATACTGGCTACATTACAAGCAGAGAAATGATAGAGCATGCCAAGTACAAGATAGAAAACTCAAAGGATGATATCATGAGATACTTTAAGGAAAATCATCCGCACTTGACAGGTTTGTGCAGATTCTTGATAAGTGCCTTTGAATCAAATCCAAATAGTGTAGTTTGGACAACAGTGTATAAAGTAGCAGTACATCTTACCACAAAACTCTCAAACAAAATTAATTTCAAGAATCAAGACTATGAGATTTTGTATGAACGTAATCTCAGGGCAATATTGCCAATGATCTTAACTTGATTTAACTTTCATGCTACTATGAATAGATTTTAATATCACTCTACTGATTTTTTGTTTACAGGTGAATTGATATTTCAGAATTAACTCCCACAAAGACAATAGATGTACGTGGCTTGTTCTGCCCAGAGCCGGTCTTTAGAACAAAGATAGAAATTGAGCGAATGACAGTAGGAAATATTCTAAGAGTCATAGCGGACGATCCTGCATCAGAGGAAGACATTTCAAGATGGGTCAACAGAAATGGCCATCAATTGCTTGGCATCAAAAAATCTGATAAAGATCTAGAGTTTACCATAAAGAAGGTGAAATAGCCATTGGCAACAAAAGTTGTTAGTGACGAGCATCTTAAAAAAATAGGTAACACCCCTCTTGTAAAATTAGGATCCTTGTCTTCTAATTCAGTAACCTCATACGCAAAACTTGAATCATACAATCCATTTGGATCTCTAAAAGATAGGGCAGCTTTCTGGATGATAAAGGACGGAGAGGACCGTGGAATCCTAAAGAAGAACGAAAGCATAATCATTGAACCTACTTCTGGTAACACGGGAATAGCACTAGCGGGAATTGCGAATTTGCTTGGCTATAAGGTGGAAATAGTCATTCCTGAAAAAGCAAGTGACGAGACAAAGAAAATTATTGAATCACTTGGAGCTAAACTCTATCAGACAAGCGATGATTTGTGTCCCAAGGTCGGAGCCGGAACTGACCAAAGCATAGCTTTGGCAAGAGCCATTTCTTCAGCCAGGCCTGACTTGTATTATATGCCAAATCAATATGAAAACGAAGCAAACTTCATGGGACATTACAAGGGAACAGGGCCTGAAATATGGAAACAGACCGAAGGAAAGGTCACTCACTTCATGACTGGAGTTGGAACAGGCGGCACGATAACTGGAATAGCAGCTTACCTCAAGGAACAAAACCCTGGTGTTAAAGCAATAGCTGTTCAACCGCAACAAAACCATCTCATACAAGGATTGCGTAATTTCGAAGAATCTGACAAGCCAGTGCTCTTCAGGAAGCGAGAAAACCTGGTAGATGATTGGATGACAATAACAAATGAAGAAGCATTTGCCGGGGTAGTGAAGGTCTTCGAGAAAGACAAATTACTCGTAGGTCCATCTTCCGGGGCAGTTTACGCGGCAATGGAAAGGTTATCGCTTGACAAGGGATGTCTGGTTGGAATTTTTGCCGATGACGGTCTTAAATTTAAAAGCCTTTATTTACAACAGAAAGTCTTCACTGACGAGCAATTTGAAAAGGCGCTAAAGGAAGCTAATCATATATCACAAGCTGTTTTTCTCTAATTATTTTTTGTTTTCAGAGAGATATCTGTCGACATCTATTGCTGCCATGCAACCAAAACCGGCAGCTGTTACTGCCTGTCTGTACCTGTGATCGTGCGCATCACCGGCAGCAAAAACTCCTTCAACACTTGTCTGCGTTTTGTTTTTTAATATTATATATCCTTGGTCATCAAGGTCGATTTGTCCTTTGAATAACTTTGTGTTTGGTTCATGACCGACTGCAACAAAAATACCGCCAGCTTCTAACATCTCTTTTTGATCGGTGTTTAGATTTTTGATGGTAATCTCACTTACTTTCTGACCGCCCTTAATTTCATCTATGACACTATTCCAATGAAAATGGATCTTCTTATTTTCAAAGGCTCGATCCTGCATTATCTTGCTTGCTCTAAGTTTGTCTCTTCTGTGTACGACATGAACACTTTTTGCAAATTTTGTAAGAAAAATAGCTTCCTCCATGGCAGAATCTCCGCCACCAGCTACTACTAGGTCTTGATTTTTGAAAAATGGGCCATCACAAGTTGCACAATAGGATACCCCTTTGGCACTGAATTCCTGTTCTCCCCTGACGCCAATCTTTCTTGGGCTAGCTCCTGTGGCAATTATCACAGCATCTGCTTCATACTCCTCTGAATAAGTCAATACCTTGAATGGTAGGCGTTTGAAATCCACGTTGACAACTTCGTCATCAATGATTAAAGTTCCAATTCTCTCCGCCTGTTTTCTCATCGTTGTCATTAGTTCAGGCCCAAATATCCCTTCAGCGAAACCCGGATAGTTTTCCACCTCTGTAGTGAGCATCAATTGTCCACCGGGTAAGTTTCCGGAGATAACAAGTGTCTCACGCTTTGCCCTTGACGCATATATGGCAGCTGTATATCCGGCTGGACCTGCACCTATTATGATTACGTCAAATTTTCGCTTTGTCTCAGGTTTCTTGCTTTCAGCCTTTATTTCAGCCTGCACAAATAAAACTCATTTGCGGTTCATATTTAAATTATTCAGACTTTTGTCGGAACTCGTAGAGGATCTTTTGATGATTTTCACACAGGCTAGAAATTTCTATCTGAGAATGCAAAAGTTCTTCTTGCCAATGAGCGTTGTAAAGCATACAATCCTTTGACTCACAAAATGGTTTTGATGTCAAGTAGTAAAAAATTGCTTGTAATGCGTAACCTCTTACGACCCCTCCGAGATTCTTGTCATGGAACTCTAAGAATCTGCCTCTGAATTGATTCTTTACAGAATCCAAATTAAGACCCCGCGTAATATTTTCATAGTACGCAAGTAAATATTCACGAGGTTTTGCCGGCGCTTCTATTATTCCGGTAGTTGAGATAATTGATGGATTAGAGCATATCACCGCTCTACCATGATACCTGTAATCGTCACAATCATAGGTGCAGGTACGTCTTGTAGTAAAGACAAGATGGAACATGTCAGATGCCAAATCTGAGTCTGGAATAATATTACTCAAGATATTTTGTAGTTCAAAGCCATCATAGAGTATGATATTATTCAAAATCGATCTATTTACAAATGACTCTTCTTCAAAACTCACTTCTTCTGAAGTTGGTTCATGTTTTTCAAAGGGGATATACGGATTGAAAATTCTAACAGAGGCTAGTTTATATGCAATTTCACGATCTGCGTTAAAATAATCAAAAAAGCTTTTTCGTACTTCAACTTCAAAGCCCGTCTTTTCAATTATGAATTTCGCAAGATTATCAATTTCAATTTCAGGCACGCTGGGTTCATCATACAGAAAAACTTTGGAAATTCTCAACAGTTAGATAATAATACGAATTGATTTATCTTCATAGTTCTTTTATTTTGGCAGCGGTAACCTCCGCGGCCTTCTTGCCAGAAAGCAGCATAGAACCGTATGTTGGTCCCATTCTGGCTATTCCATATGTCTCAGTCACAGACATTCCGGCTAGTACTAGTCCTGGAAAGATTTCGCCGGTGTTGTAAACCACTCTATTTTCACCATCGTCAACCCACATAGGGTCCATCCCCTTCCACTCTACAAGTTTTCTATCGACTAGTCTTTTTACAGCAACGGAATCATGACCTGAGGCGTCTATGACCATTTTTGATTCCAAAGCGACTGGATCTACGCAAGTTATGTTTCTTGGAAGTGCAGATACTGGCATCCAGTTAACCACAACGCCTCCAACTCGCCTGTTCTTTAAAACCAAATCATCAAACTTTGTTAAATTCAAGAATTTCACTCCTGCATCACACGCAGCTGCTATTAGCTTCGAGACCGCATGTGGACCTGGCGTAAGATAAAGTCCTTCAGATACCTTCTTGTATGGAATTCCTAACTCGTCCCAAATTTTTTGTGCTGGTTCACGGACAGTAACTGGATTCATCATGTATCCGCCCAGCCAATAACCTCCTCCCAAGTAGTTGTTTTGTTCTA
>Ga0209237_1000757_pt1 | contig 18613 bp, 24 predicted proteins | sample GraSoi013_1_40cm_2_FD_185820 | JGI IMG/M metagenome (GOLD analysis project Ga0209237, IMG submission 185820) | Grasslands soil microbial communities from the Angelo Coastal Reserve, California, USA - Sample 10_02_2013_1_40cm (SPAdes) (version 2) | ecosystem: Environmental > Terrestrial > Soil >... | reverse complement strand
CTGCACCACCATGCCTTGGGAATCGAGTGCAACTGATGCACCGCGGACGGCCCGACACCAACCGAGAGACCGGCGGAATCTCTGTTCAACGCCCCAGTGTCTCGACCAGCAGGTCCGCAGTCTCGCTGCCCGAGAAGTTCTGCTGGCCGGTGATCAAGTTCCCGTCGCGGATCGCGAACCCGCGCCAGAGGCCGGACTGCACGTAGTTGGCGCCGATCCTCTTCATCTCGTCCTCGATGCGCCAGGGCATCACGCGCTTGTGGCGCGGGAGCAGCTTCATCTCCCAGACCGCGTTGTCCGCGAAGTCCTCCTCGACGTTGGCGAAACCCATCACCGTCTTGCCCTTCGCCAGAAGCTGACCGTTGGAGAGCTTCGCGTACCGGAGGATTGCGACGCCGTGGCAGAGCGCGACTGCGACCTTGCCCGCCTCGTAGAACTCGACGAACTTCTTGTGCAGATCTTGCGCCGACTCGAAGGTGAACATCGGCGCCTGACCGCCGGCGACGATGATCGCGTCGAAGTCGGCTATCTTGATCTCGGACACGTTCCTCGTCTTGTCGACGAGCGCCGCGAGCGCTGGCGTGGCGATGAAGCCCATGCTGATCAGGTCCCTCTGAGAATAGCCGCTCGCGTCGCGCGGGTCGCTCATGCCGTCAGCTTCGCACTTGCCGCCTTTCGGGCTGAAGATCTCGATCGCGTAGCCTTTCTCGGTGAGCACGAAGTAGGGATGGGTCAGCTCGCTCCACCAGAATCCAACCGGCCACTGCGTGGTGGTCGAGACTGCCGGGTTCGCGATGACGATCGCGACGCGCTTCGTCTTCTTCGGGTTGACGACGTTCGGGTCTTCGAGGCTCACGAGGTGCTCCTTAAGTTGGATTCAAGAACTGGCGAGCCAGCAGGCGACGTTTCGCAGGTAGTTCTTCACATCATCGAGAAGGCCCCGTTGCCTTTGCGATCGTTGCGCCCTGCGGGTCGTCGACGAAGGAGGGGCCCCACTGCGCCTCAGTGGCTGGCCCTCGGGATATGGACGTTCCAGGTCCCACGGCCAGCTTTCTCGTCGAACTCGCCTTCCATGACGGCCGGAACCTTGGACAACCACGCGTAGCGAGCGTCTTCCGTGCCGAACACCAGCGTGACGCTGACGCGGTACTTGTCAGGGCTGCGCAGGCCGTAGCCTCTGCCGTCGAAACGGATGCGCGCTCCGTCCGGCGTTTCGATGAAGCCGCCCGGATTCATGGTGCAGAGGTGCAACCGGGGATCTTCTGCCCCTTCCGCACGAGAGGATAGACGCAGTTTCCGGACCACAACGACCAGCGGATCGTTCCTCGAATCCGATCGCCCGTGACGATGCCATCCCCGCTTCCGATGTAAGCGCCTTCGTGGCCTTCGGGCGCGACGACGGCGTCCTTTTCCGATTCCGACTTGTATTGCATGACCGCCTGGAAAAGAGGTTCGAGACCGTTCACGGGTTTGCCTTCGGTTGGTTGCGACAACGCGGCGATGGAAAGGGCTAGCAGGAGCACGGCTACCCCTTCACAGGCGTGCCGGCCTTGAAGCCGAGGCTGTTGATCGCCTCGACGAACTGCTCGGGCTTCACCTTGGAGGCGTCGTAAGTGACGAGCGCCTCGTCTTCATGCGGTCCGGGCACGATGCTCTTGACGCCGTCCATCTTCTTCAGCGCGCGGCGCACGGCGAAACTGCAAGACGCGCAGCTCAACCCCTCGACCGGAATGATCACCTTCGAGTCCGCGGCAGCTGTCTTTGCGCTCTGCGGCGCCTTGCCCGCGGCGCTGGCGGGGGAAACGGCGGCGATGCCCAATGCAGCGGCGGCGAGAAGGATGACTGCATTGTTCTTCATTTGAATTCTCCTTGGATAGATTGTTGGATGCGTCGGAGGCAGCTGACCCCTACTGCAGCCCCTCGCTGTAGGAGCCGAATATCTCCGCGCCGTTTTTCACCGCGTTGGCGAGTGTGAACAGTGTGCCCTCGCCGTCGTGCTCTTTCTGCCACTTCTCCCCCGCTTCTTTCGAAGAGAAGAACGACATGGTGTCGCAGCCTCGGCCCTTGACGATGACGATGCCGGCTGGCTCGGCGCTGACGATCCGTTGTCCGCTCACGACCACGCGCAGCGGCGTGCCGTTGTCACGCGCGGTGGCTTCCACCACGGTGGTCTTCTTCCCCAGCATTTCGGAGACGCCCAGCGCGTCGATCGCGCAGCGACCGAAGACGGGCTTCCCCCCATCGACGGTGACGACGATGCCGGTGGGGATGTTGGCGAGCGGCCACGCGATTGCGATCAACTCGCTCGTTGGCGCGCGGAGGATCCCGGCTTCGGTCGACTCGCCACAAGCCTGCATCGCGTCCAGCAGCCGATCCGCTTCCGGCTGCGTCAACTTCATACGCTGGGCAAACTCTGCGGGCGTTGGCGCGCGGCCCAGATCGATCCATTGCTTGAAGATGCCGTCCAGTATCGCGTGACGGTACCGGGTGGCTTCCTTCTGATCCTCCGCCTCGGGCCAATCCTGGCCGGGGCGCAACGGGCACTGCGGCGGCTTCGCAGCCCGCTGCTTGCTGGAGCGCGTCGCGCTGGCGACGTCGCTCTTGCCGGACGACCCCGCGGCCCATGCATTGGTGGCGCCGATCACGCAAGCCAGCGCAGCTCCGAAAATGAGACCGGTCATCTTGGGCAGGCTCATGCTTTGCTCCTTCCTCAACGCGCTGCCCCATTCACGTTCCGGGCCAATCGTGTGAAGCTTGGTTCTCAGAGGAGAAGGGCTGGACGCGACGTGGCTCGACTTCGCCTCCAATCCATTGTGGAACAGACACCTGTTTCCATTCTGGAAGGCCGATCTCAGCAAACATCGCAGTTTTGCGGAGTGCGGTCCTCGAACGGCCGTTGCACCGACGCGGGTGAGCTGAGTGAGGGGAGAACCGTGGCGAGCTGAGTGAGCGAGAAAGCGGAGACGACCACCCAGAGGGCGATGATCGCTGCGGGGTAAGCCCAGAAGCGGATCGCCCTCACGTCAGCCTTTGCCATCGGTGTCTCCTCCTGCTCCACATCTTGAATAGGCGCGAGCGGGGAGAACGTGACTGTCAGCGTCGACTTACTGCCGCTTGCGCCGGCCCAGGCCCTCGTACTGTCTGAGCTTGCGCCACAGCGTGTTCGCGCCGATGCCGAGCGCGCGCGCCGTCTCCTTGCGGTTGCCGCCCATTTTCTCCAGCACGCGCAGGATGTGGTGGCGCTCGACCTCGGCCAGCGCGAGAGGCCCCTCTTCCTTCACAGCGCCCGAAGCCGATCCGGCGATCTCCGGCGGCAGGTCCGACGCCTCGATGCGCGGCTTGCCCTCGGCCAGTACGACCGCGCGCTCCATGGCGTGCTCCAGCTCGCGCACGTTGCCGGGCCAGTCGTAGGCGAGGAGCTGGTCAAGTGCAGCCGGCGACAACGAGCAGGGACCGCATTGGTAGGTCGCGCACCCGCGGCGCACGAAGGCGTGGGCGAGCGGGAGCACGTCCTCGCGCTGCTCCCGCAGCGAGGGCAGCTCGACGGCCAGCACCTTGAGGCGGAAGTAGAGATCCTTACGGAAAGCGCGATCGCGCACCATCTCCATCAGATCGCGGTTCGTGGCCGCGATGATGCGCACGTCGATGTGCTTGCTCTCGGTGCCGCCGACGCGCCGGACCTCATGGTCCTGGAGCACGCGCAAGAGCTTCACCTGGATTGCGAGCGGAATCTCGCCGATCTCGTCGAGCAGCAGGCTGCCGCCGCCGGCCGCCTCGATGAGGCCCTTCTTGTCCCGGTCTGCGCCTGTAAACGCGCCGCGGACGTGGCCGAACAGCTCGGACTCCAGCAGTTGTTCGGGCAGCGCCGCGCAGTTCACCGCCACGAATTCCCCGCGCGCGCGGCGGGAGCTGGCGTGAATGTAGCGCGCGACGCGCTCCTTGCCCGACCCGCTCTCGCCGGTGAGGAGCACGGGAGCGTCCGATTGGGCGACCCGCTGAGCGAGCGCAAGCACGTTGCGCATGACCGTGCTACGGGCGATGAGGTCGCCCTGTGCGGCGTCGGTTGAGCGCTCGGCCGTCATCCAAAATGGAACTCTAACCTCATTCCAGAATGGACGCCGCACTGACTTCTCGATGCACGTACAGTGCGGACCTGCTTGGCCTGATTCTTGAAGCATCACCAGACAATGGAACATGTCCAACACTTGCCCCCCGGCCCGGCTCGCTCGCGCAGGCTTTCCGGCCTTACGGTCGCCGGGGCAGTCGCGTCCGGACTTCTGGCATCCGTGTGCTGCATCGGCCCGTTGCTGCTCGCGGCGCTGGGGATCGGCGGCGCAGAGCTGCTGGCGAGGTTCGAGAGTTACCGGCCCGCCTTCACAGCGGCGACGTTCGCGTTGCTCGGCGTAGGCTTCTGGCTCGCCTACCGCAAGCCCAAGGTGATCGAGGGCGACGCGTGCGGCTGCGGGTACCCGAAGGCGAACAGGCTCGGCCGCGCGCTGCTTTGGATTGCCGCGGCCGTGGCGATCATCTTTTGGGCTGCCCCGTACCTCATCGAACGCATCTTCGGGTAGTGGGGGAGGATGAGCATGGGTTGCTGCGCGGCGGCCAAACACTACGCGAACGGCCAGCCCGCTTGCCCCTCCTGCGGGAACATTGGTCGAGTCGTCGGCGACAAGACCATCCAGGCGATCCTCGAGCCCGCGCAGGCGCTCTCGTTGCTCGCGGACGGGAGGCGGTTTTGCGGCACGCCTTCCTGCGCGACCGTCTACTACGGCGACGGCGGGCGGGCGGTCACGAAAGACGAGGTCCCAATCCGCGTGGGCCTCAAAGAGCGCGAGGATCCCATTCCGCTTTGTTACTGCTTCGGGTTTTCAGTCGCTGACGCGCGCCGAGAGATCCTCGAAACCGGGCGCTGCACCATTCCGGCGCGCATCAAGGCCGAGGTTCGCGCCGGGCAATGCTCCTGCGAAATCAAGAACCCGGCGGGGAACTGCTGCCTGGGCGAGGTGAACCGCGCCTTGAAGAAGCTGCACGAGGACCTTCAGGAGGAGGGCGCTCAACAAGAGCCTCTACTTGCTCGGGCGAGATAGGAGTCGGACGATGGCGCGCGGCGTGGGCGACGGATCGAAATCTGCCGCGAATGATCTGAGGCAGCAACTCGGCACTTCCTTGAACGCGCCCGGCACAAGCGGAGTGTTTCGCACTCTCCTTACCCTGCTCGCCGAGGGAATGCCCGTGCCGAAGGGTGCCGTCGCGCGCGCTCTCGGTCGCCCCGAGCGGGACGTCGTGGATCTCCTGGCTCAAATCCCTTCCCTGGAATTCGACGACGCCGGAGACATCGTTGGCGCCGGCCTGTCGCTGCGGCCCACCATGCACCTCTTCGAGATCGGCGGACGGCGGCTCTATACCTGGTGCGCCCTCGATACGCTGATCTTCCCAGCGATGCTCGGCCGAACGGCGCGCGTGACGTCGCCGTGCGCTGCCACGGGCGCGTCGGTGCGCCTTCTCGTCAGCGCGGAAGGGATCGACGAGTTGGAGCCCGCGAGCGCGATCCTCTCGCTGCATCTGTTCGAAGGGCGCGACGTCCGCAACGCTTTCTGCCGGGACGTGAACTTCTTCCTCTCTCAGAATTCCGCCGCCGGATGGCTCCATACGCATCCGGGAGCCTGGGTGTTGCCGGTCGCACAGGCCCATTCGCTCGCACGGGACCTCGCGAGGCAGCTCGCGGATGGAGGCGGTCCGACGTGCTGCTGACGAAGGAGTCTTGATCATGTTGTCCGCGGGAAGATTCGACCTCGTCATTCTCGGCTCCGGCTCCACGGCCTTCGCGGCGGCGCTGCGCGCGCAGGAACTGGGGAAGACGGCCGTGATGACAGAGGAGCGCACCGTCGGCGGCACCTGCGTGAACCGCGGCTGCCTCCCCTCGAAGAACCTGATCGAGGCGGCGAAAATCGTCCACGACGCGCGCAACCCCCGCTATCCCGGCCTCCGCGGGTCCGACCTCGGGCTCGACTTCGCGCGGCTCATCGCCCAGAAGGACGAGATCGTCGAGAGCTACCGCGGCAAGAAGTACGAGAGCCTGGTCGGCGGGAAGGTCCGCGTAGAGCGCGGCCACGCGCGGTTCGTCGATGCCCACACGGTCGAAGTCGATGGCAAACGGCTGCACGGGGAGACGGTTCTCATCGCGACCGGTTCCCGGCCGGTCCTGCCCGAGATCGACGGCCTCGACAGGGTGCCGTATCTCACGAGCGATCTCCTCACTGTGGGCGAGAAGATGGAGTTGAAGGAGTTGCCGAGCTCGCTGCTCGTGGTCGGCGGCGGCTACATCGCGCTGGAGCTTGGGCAGATGTTCCGGCGCTTCGGTTCGGAGGTTACGCTGGTTGAGCGGAGCGCCGGCGTTTTGGAGCACGGTTACGAGCCCGAGGTCGGGCCGACTGTCGAGCAAGCGCTGGTGGAAGAGGGCATCCGCGTTCTCAAGAGCGGCATCGTGCGGGGAGTGCGCATCGAAGGCACAGGCGTCATGGCCGTCGTGGAGGTTGCAGGGCAACAGCGCGAGGTTCGGGCCCAGCGGTTGTTGGTGGCGGCAGGCCGGCGTCCCAACACCGACACCATCCACGTCGAGGACGTGGGTATCGCGCTGGGGGAGTTAGGGGAGGTCGTCGTTGACGAACACCTTCGCACCAACGTGCCCGGCGTCTTTGCCGCAGGCGACGTCATCGGCCGGGCCACCGGAAGCCAGATGGCTACGCCGGTCGGCAGCAAGGACGGCGGCATCGCAGCCCACAACGCCCTCGCGGGCGAAGCGCAAAAGCGAGTCGATTACCGCGTCGTGCCGCGCGCGATTTTCATCGATCCGCCGGTGGGCGTCGTCGGTCTGACCGAGAAGCAAGCGGTGGCGGCGGGCCATCGCTGTTGGTGCAAGGCCGTACCGCTGACGCAGGTCCCTCGCGCGGCTGCCATTCGCAACACGCATGGGTTCGTGAAGCTCGTCGCCGACCGCGACACCGAAGAGGTCCTCGGTGTGACGATGGTGGGCAACAGCGCTGCCGAGGTCATCCACGAGGCCGCAATGGCCCTGCGCTTCCACGCCAGGCTGCACGACTTCATCGACCTCCTGCACGTCTTCCCGACCATGGCCGAGGCGTTGAAGATCGGGGCCATCTCGCGCTTCAAGGACCCGGCGAAGCTATCCTGCTGCGCGGAGTGAGCGGACATCCAGGGGGGCGGAGAGTGGTTGACCTATCGCCCGTAACCGGGACGTGGTGCAACGCGTACGTGACATGGCCATAATCGAAGTCCGCCAAGCCGATAGTCGCGACACCGACCTGGTGGCTGCGCTGCTTGCGGCGCAACTCTCGGAGCACGGGCTTGCCGCCGATCTGGAGCAAGTCCGGCGGGGACTCGAGGTTGCTCTTCAGACGGGCGCGCCATTGCTGGTTGCCACAGAAGCGTCGCGTGGCCTCGGCGCTTGTCTCGCCAACCGCATCGCCAGCGTCGAGTATGGCGGCGTGGTGCTGTTCATCGAGGAGCTGTACGTCGTGCCAGGCGCGCGTCGGCGTGGGGTGGCTCGGGCGCTTCTCGGACACCTTCTGGCGGAGGCTGAGTCTTCAGGCGTACGCGCGATCGAGTTAGAGGTCGATGAAGGCCACGAGCCAGCGCGCTCCCTGTATCGCAGCTTGGGCTTCGAGGCGAACACGCGAACACCATGGGTCCTCGATTTATGCCGGGGTGAGCGCGACTGACTGCCCGGTGGTTCCATGCACTTCCTCTGGGCCCGGCGTAACCGCGTGTGCAGCCATTACGGATCTGTACGGCGAGTGTGAAGAGCCTTCCCAAGTGCCTTGCATTCGAACCTGATGGCGTTCTGCAAGTCCCGGTAGTATGGCAACTCGCCGCGCTCGCAGAGGTCATAGACGTGCGCAGTTGAGCAGCCGAGCAGTTCGGAAACCTGGGTTACATCGAGCGAAGCCCTGCGACTCCGCGACCATCGGCGTGGCACATGCTGGGCACATGAAGCCTGAGAAGCCGCGTGGAGATTCGTGGAACCGGGCAGCGGGTCGGGTTCCTGAGACCCGAATGAAATCGCAGGATCGTGGAGATTGGTGTAGGCTCCTGAACCTTCGTGGATGCCGGACTGTCTCGTTGCCAAGGCGAAGGTCGCCGGTTCGAACCCGGTGTTCCGCTCCAATAAGGCCCGGATCTCAAGCACTTGCTTGGATCCGGGCCTTTCTCTTCGATGAATCGTGCAAGGCGAAGGTCGTCGGTTCGCTCGTTCCAAGAAACGCTCCGGATTCAGAGAGGTTTCCAGCGTGGTCGCGCGGGTCCACGCTGGATGCTGCGAAAAGCGTCAGTCCGGCGTCAGTAGAGCGAGCAAGAACCGCTCGTAAGACGCGATATTTACAATACGCATACTTGACACTAATTTCACTTTTATGATGTCTTGACTCGTGCTCTCGGACCGGCAGATCGTCGAGCTCTTCCATCTTCAATTCGTCCGGCTGCTCTGCTCGGGGCCGGACAAGGACCGCTTCGCCATCAAGGGCGGATGCAATCTGCGCTTCTTTTTCGAGAGTGTCCGCTACTCAGAGGACATCGATCTCGATGTCGCAAGACTGCCGGTTCACGCCCTCAAGGAGAAAGTCACCAGAATCCTGGGCGGGCCGGCACTCGCGCTTCCACTCAGGAGCCGCGGCATCGCGATCGTCGAGACCAGCGCCCCCAAGCAGACCGAGACCACACAGCGCTGGAAGGTCGCGCTCTCCGCAGAGGGGCGCTCGCTGCCGCTCCATACCAAAATCGAGTTTTCCCGCCGGGGAACGAAGGAGGACTCCAAGGTCGAGTCCGTCGCCGCGAGCGTGCTCGCCGAATACGGACTGATGCCGGTGCTCGCTCCGCACTATCCACTCGCGGCGGCGATACGACAAAAGATCGGCGCCCTCATCCACCGCAGCACTGTGCAGGCGCGGGACGTATTCGACCTGAGCGTGCTCGTCGCAAAGGCGGGTGGAAACGTCGAAGTGCTTCGGTCCGCGCGCGCACAGATCCCGAAGGCGCTCGAGCGCTGCATGGAGGTTTCCTATGGCGACTATAAGGCACAAGTCGTCTCCTACCTGAAGCCAGATCAAATCGACGCACTCGGCTCTCGCGAGGCCTGGGATGCGCTCCAGTCGCAAGTCGTCGAATTTCTCGAGAAGGCGCCGCGATGAACGCGAGCGAGGCACTCGGCCGACTGAAGAGCCTGCGCGTTCCTGCAGCGACAACTGCCGACGTCGCAGCGGTGCTCGGGCTCTCCAGTACCGCGACCAGCCACATGCTGAAACGACTTGGCCACGCCGGCTTGGTGACTCCCTTGCGAAAGGGAGTATGGGCTCTGGCCGAGCGACCGGATCGGCTCGCGCTGGCGGAGTACCTGACCGCTCCTTACCCCGCCTACGTGTCGCTGCAGACAGCGCTCTATCAACACGGGATGATCGAGCAGATACCTTCGATGATCTACCTGGTCTCACTGGCCCGCAGCGCGCGGGTCAACACCACGCTCGGCACCTACAGTATTCACCACGTTCAGCCTTCGCTTTTCGACGGATTCGAAGTGCTCGACTCGGGCACCAAGCTTGCCGTACCCGAGAAGGCGCTGGTCGACTTCCTCTATCTTTCGCCGACGCGAGGCCGGCTCTTTGCATCGCTGCCCGAGCTCGAATTGCCACCCGCGTTTCGCCGACGGGCAGCGCGCGAGTGGATCCAGCGCATCCCGTCAAAGCGGCTCAAGACCATCGTGACCCAGCGCCTCGACGAGGTCCTCGCAAGAGCGGCCTGACGACCGGAGCGCCTCCGCCAAGCGACTCTACTGCTGCCGAGTTTCGGATGGGTCAGTAGTCGGCCACGGGCGGCGAGTACGATTCGACGACCTCGTACATGCCGGGCTCAAACTTGGCGAGAGCGAGCGCCTGTTGCAGGAAGGGTGCAGGAGCCGGGTTCCTGCGCATCGCTTCATAGTCCTCGATCGTCCGCCATTGCGCCTACATCGTGACCCTGGTGCCGTCGAGGCTGCGATGAAGGCTGGCGGACACGAAGCCGGGCGCATGCCGCACCGACGTATCGGTCGCCCGCGCGAGCAGCTCGAGGAGGAGTCGCTGATTCGCGGGCTCGACCGTGAAAACGTTGATGAGCGTCACGAGCTTTGCGTCCTTCGAGATGGTGGTCATCGTGATCCGCCCGTCCTTCTGCTGGCAAGATGGTGCGACGCCTCTGCTGACGTCGTAATTCTTTCCGTCTGCCGCCGTGACGCTCAGCTTCACTTCGATGTTGTTGCGCGTCGCATTCGAATAAGGCACGCTTGCAGTTGTACTCCGGTCTGCCTCAGCGCTGCGGCGAGACGGCGATTCCCCACGGCAGGTTGCCGGCCCGCACCTTGGCGACGACGCGGCCGGCCTGCAGATCCACGATGGAGACGTCGTCGGAGTTGCCGTTGGCGGTGTAGAGGCGCGTGCCGTCGTTGCTCACCGCGATGCCCCACGGTCGTGCGCCCACCGCGGGGATGACGCGCTCCACGCGCAGGCTCGCGGTGTCGATGACCGCGACCGATCCGCCCCGGCCCGTGGATGCGAAGAGCGTCCGGCCGTCGGCGGACAGCGCGAGCCCCATCGGCTTCACGCCCTGGCCGCTGATGGCGATGCGGCCGCTGCGCACCTTGCGGGCAGCGTCGATCACGTCCACCGCGGCGCCCTGCTCGCAGGAGACGAAGGCGCGCTTTCCGTCGCGCGTGAAGACGATGCCACGCGGCCGCGCGTCCACCTTGATGCGCGCGACCAGCGCGAACGGCGGCAGCGAGACGACGTCGATCTCGCTGTCCTCTTCGCTGGTGACGTAGACGGAAGTTCCCTCCGGGCTGACGGTCACGCCCTCGGGCTGCGCGCCCACCGCGGTGGTGTGGACCACCTTCGCCGAGGCGATCTCGACCACGCTCAGCGCCGAGGCGTCCTCGTTGGAGACGAAGAGCAGCTTGCCGTCCCGGTCCAGATCGAACGACTCCGGATCGCTCCCGCCGGGGAGCCGCGCGACCACCCTCCGCTGCGCGAGATCAACCACCGCGATCCCGTCCTTCGTGTGATCGCCGGGCGACAGATCCTTTTCGTCCACGCCGGGCCCGCCGCGCGGCGATCCGCTGACCGCCACGTAGAGCGTCTGGCCGCGCAGCTTGAGGCCGCGGGGGCGCGTGCCGACGGGGATCCGCGCGATCTCGATGGACCCCTCGATGACCGAGACGTCGCCGGATCCTTCGTTGCTGACGTAGAAGCGATCGGCCGTGGCCAGGAGCAGCGCGAGCAGGAGCATGATCACGCATCCATTCAAGGCGCGATCAACGTGCGCACCACGTTCACGCGGCCATCACGGATCGCAAGGATATCGATCCCGCGGGCGACCGGGAGGCCCGAAACGCCATGCCAAGGCCGCGATATCGGTCCCGATGTACCGCGGCCCGTCCTCCTCGAGCCTGGCGTCGGTGACGGTCGGATAGGTCGTGGTCTGGGCGAGGGCCGGCTGGCCGGAGAGCAGGGCCGCGGACAGCGCGCCGAAGGCTCGCAGGTAGGACGTACGATCAAGCTTCATTGGGACTGTCCTTTGTTCAAGGGGACGGCGTAGATCCGGAACGGCAGGGCGGGTGACTGGCCCTTGCGGGCGGGGTCGAAGAAGAGCGGCATCTGGCCTTCGCTGACCCAGACGACGGACCCCACCCGGGTGACCGAGGTTGGCGTGCGGAACCCGGCGCGCAGGGGCGCAGCCCGGAACCTGTCGCCGTCGACCTCGACCCGGTCCAAGGTCCCAGAGCCCTCGACCAGCAGGAAGCTCTTGCGACCCAGCGGGCGAAGCCCGTCCGGCAGGCCGAGGGCCCGCCCCTGCAGCTTGATCACGCGGCCCGCCCGCCCCTTTTCGACCGCGATGCGAAAGAAGCCGCCCGCGGTGTAGGTCGTCACATAGAGGGCGCCGTCGCCGCCGAAGGCGATCCCGTCCAGCCCGGCGCTGTTCGGCTGCGGCGGCGCGAACTGCGGGCTCGTGGCGAAGACCTCGAACCTAGAGGCCCCCGCGGGGAGCCACAGAACAGTCGGGTTGGCGCTGTCGGTCACATAGACCGCGCCGCCCGCATCGACGGCGATGTCATTGCAGAAGGGGTGCGGCTCCGGCAGCGGCACGCTGCGCTTGGCGGCGCCGGTTCGCAGATCGAAGGCCTTCAGGGCGGCGCCCAGATCGCGCCCCCCCGAGGGGCCGCCCAGGGCGCTCAGATCGTTGGAGCAGGCCCAGAGGGTCCCGGAGGCCTCGTCGGCGAAAACGCCGGTGATCGACCGCGAGCCGGCTGCGCCTGGCGCGACGAATAGCGCGGCCGCCCCGGTCCATGGATCGGCGCGGACGACGCCGCCCTCACCGAGCCGACCGACGAACAGGGTCCCATCGCGCGCCGAGGTGATGCTCTCTGGAAACGCCCGCTCTCCCGGAAGTGCAATAGACAACGGCCCGGCCTCTGCTGCTGTGATCCAAAGGACAGATGAGAACAGCGCGCCGGCTAACGCCCCTTGTGTGAGGCGCGACACAGATGAGGGGTAGGAACTCACCATCGACATGCCCGGGTTTAACCTCGCCGTGACCTGAAGGCCTTTCGCAGCTCCTCGGTGAAGAGCTTTGGCTGCTCGAACGCGGCGAAATGGCCGCCTTTGTCGAGTTCATTCCAATAAAACAGGTTCGGCCATAGTGCTTCGGCCCAGGCCTTCGGCGGGCAGAATATCTCGTGCGGAAAGACCGACGCCGCCATTGGCAGTTCGATCCTGCCTCGGGAAGGGAGGCCTCCGAATCCCGCGCGGGTGTTCTCCCAGTAGATGCGGGCCGACGATGCGGCGGTGTCGGTGAACCAGTAGAGGCTGATGTTGTCGAGCATCGCGTCGACCGCGAGCGCATCTTCAGGATTGCCGTGATTGTCGGTCCAGGCCTGAAACTTCTCGTAGATCCACAGCGCCTGACCCGCGGCCGAATCCGCAAGCGGATAGCCTATGGTCTGCGGACGCGTCGCGTGTTCGCGAAAATAGCCGCTCTGGTCGTTGGCGAACCACGACGCCCGGTCGATAGCTCTGCGCTCGGCCGGCGTGGGGTTGTCCGGCAGCTTTTCGGGAAAGACGAACTGCCAGTTCACATGGGCCGCGATCAGGCCCTGGGGCCGCTGATGCGCCAGGGCGTGCGTCACGCCCGCCCCCCAATCGCCGCCCTGCGCCACCCAGCGGTCGTAGCCAAGGCGTGGCATCAGCGTCGCCCAAGCGCGGGCGATCCTGTTCACGTCCCAGCCCGTCTCGACCGGCTTGTCGGAGAAGGCAAAGCCTGGGAGCGACGGCACGACGACATGGAACGCGTCCTCCGCCCTTCCCCCGTAGCGGGTGGGATCGCTGAGCGGGCCGATGACCTCCATGAACTCCACGACCGATCCCGGCCATCCGTGCGTGAGAATGATCGGCAGCGCGTTCTGCTGAGGGGAGCGCAAGTGGATGAAATGAATGCCAACCCCGTCGATCTGGGTCCGGTATTGCGGGAAGGCGTTGATGCGAGCCTCAAAGCGGCGCAAGTCATACTTGTCGCGCCAGTAGGCAACGAGCGCCTGAGCCTTCTGGAGGGGGACGCCCTGCGACCAGTCGCCGACGGTTTCCCGCTCCGGCCAGCGGGTCTTGGCCAATCTCTCTTTGAGATCGTCCAGTGCTGCCTGCGGCACATCGACCTTGAAAGGTGTGATGTCCTTCGTGGCCGTGGGGAGCAAGAGCGGCGCAGACTTGGCGGCGGTCCGCCGGGCGGCGGTCAGCACCAGCCCGGCTGACAATAGACCGGCGCCACCAATGAACTTACGTCGCGAGGAGTGTTGGCGCTCTAAGCGACTTTCTGAGTCGTCGTTACTCATCAGTTGCTCCGGAATGTGTATCGGTCATTGAATTCACACCATCGCCGACCGTCAGAACTTACTAGTGCCTCTACGGCCGTTCATGCTTTCGAAGCTTGAACACGTGCACCGTACCGGCCTTCGGAACCGCTGTTTTGGTGCACCGAATCGTGTCGATGCCGTTTTGAACGCCCTGCGCATCAAGTTCCCAACTCGCGATGACGGCTATGTACTGCTCGCCATCGACTTCAAAGGACGTGGGAACGCCAATCAGTCCGGCGGGCATTATCCCATCCGGCTGGTGAACTGGTTCATATCGAAATAGTCGCGCCAGGCTTTGATCTTGCCTTCGCTGACCTCAAAGGTCCCCATGACCGGCAGCTCGAACGACTTGTGAGGGAGCTTGAAGACGTCCACCCGCTCGGTCATGACGACCGGACCATTGGCTGCGATGTTGATGACACGGAACTGGATGCCCTCGATGCCTGGCGCGCCAGGGCGGATGAACGAGGCGATGTTGTTCGCGATGGCCTCCCTGCCGGTGACCGGCGCCAGCGGGATATTGTGGTAGACGGCGTCGTCGGTGAAAAATGCGGCCAGCTCCGCGGCCCCGATATTGTCGGCCCACGCCGCGCAGAACCTGCGCACTACCTCGATCGGGCTCTCCATCTGGCTCCTCCTGTGGTCGATCTTGGTGGCACTCCGCTCGGCGCCCATCAATGCCAGCCCCGCAGCTGATACGATTCCGGCACCACCAACCGCATATAAAAACTTACGGCGCGAGCGCGAGTGCGACATTTCCGTCCGGCTGTCCAAGTCCTTGTCATCCATGAGTTGCTCCGGGACCTTCACTTCCGATCAGCCTTTGCGAAGCTTGAAGACCAGCACCGTGCCGGCCTTTGGAACCGCTGTTGTGGTGCCTCGAATCTTGTCGATGCCGTTTTGAACGCCCTGTGCATCAAGTCCCCAACCAGCCGTGACGGCGATGTACTGCTCGCCATCGACTTCAAAGGACGTGGGAACACCAATCACACCGGCGGGCGCCGGGAAGCTCCAAAGCTGTTCTCCGGTGCGCGCGTCGAACGCCCTGAACTCCCGATCTGGCGTTCCACCCGCGAATAACAGGTCTCCTCCCGTCACCAGAAGCGGCGCCCAGAGGATGGTCTTGAAGTTGTGCTGCCAGACGCGCTTGCCGGTATTCAAATCCCAGGCTTGAAGCTCGCCGAGATGATCGGCGGCACCGGTTGCGGTGCGAACGGATCCGAAGATGCTCTCCACTTCGTATCCAACATAGAACCCGCCGGCGTCCTGCTTCGGGACATTCCCCTTCGGCAGATAGGTGCAGATGTTGTTGTTAGCAGGAACGTACAGGAGCTTCGTCTGTGGACTCCACGCTTCGGGCGGCCAGTCCTTGCCGCCGCCGATGCTTGGGCAGAATCCAGCGCCTTGCCCGGCGCCAGGACGCTTCGATTCATCTACGGCCGGTCTCCCCGTCTGCGCGTCAATCGACGTGAACACATTGTTGTTGGAGAAAGAGAAGGCGTGGAGAAACTTCAGCCTCCCTTGTTCGCGATCCAGAATCCAGAGGTATCCATTGCGGCCGGCACGGGTAGCCGTCTTGACTGGCTTTCCGTCGATCTCCGTGTCGATCAGCAGGGGTGCCGACACTTCGTCCCAGTCAAACGAATCGTGAGGCGTGTATTGGTGATAGCTCTTCAATTGGCCGGTCTCGACGTCGAGCGCCAAGGTTGAGTCCGTGTACAGGTTGTCGCCGGGACGATTGTCAGCAACCCACGGCGCCGGATTTCCGGTGCCCCAGTAGGTGATGTTCAATGCGGGATCGAAGACGCCGGTGATCCAAATGGAGCCACCTCCGCGCTTGTACGCATCGCCTTTCCAGGTGTTCCCGCCTGGCTCATGAGGTGCGGGCACCGTGTAGGTGCGCCAGATGCGCTTGCCGCTCTCGGCGTCGAAGGCGCTCAGCGAGCCTCGGACGCCAAATTCCCCACCGGAGTAACCGACGAGGATCTTGCCTCGCACAGCCAGCGGCGCCAGCGTTGCGTAGCAGCCGGTCTTGTAGTCATCGATCTGAACCGACCAGGCTTCCCTGCCCGTGGCGGCATCCAGCGCCACGAGTTGGCAATCCGTGGTGGCCATGTAAACCCGATCGCCGTACAGAGCGACACCCCGATTGGTCGGATGCAGTTGAAAGAGGCCCTCGGGATATTTCTTCACATACCGCCAAAGCTGATCGCCGGTCTTGGCGTCGAGTGCGATGACGTTATTGCCGGGCGTGGTGATGAACATCCGCCCGTGGTTTACGATCGGCGTCGTTTCGTGGGCGTCGACCAGATCCGTATTGAGCGACCAAGCGAGGGATAGGTTCCCGATGTTCTTCGCCGTGATTTGGCTCAAAGGGCTGAAGCCTGAGCCATCGTACGTCCGCCGGTACATCAGCCAATCACCGACTTCCGGATGCTGAAGCCGTTCGTCCGTCACTGTTGCGTACGGCGTCGAACGAGCATCGGGCTTGATGAAGGTCTTCTCGTCTTCCTTCGGCTTGTCGTCCGTCCGCGCGGCCGCCGCCGACGGAAGGTCCGTGCGATTCGGACTGACCGAAGTCGAAGGCTTCGATGCCGGAACCGACGCTTGAATTGCGCCGCACGCCATCGCATTCAGCGCCAATAGGACAACCGTTCGATTCACCGGAACATCCTCCGTTTCATGGATCGCATCTCGCCGCCCGGCGTACCTCTGCTCGTAGACCTTCGCGGGTGGCAAGGACCGACCGCGTCGATCAGGTTGGGCGAACAAGTAGATCGAGTTCGGGCGGTCGATCTTGTCGGATTTCGCTATTCCTGGTCCGATTCGAGCGTCCCGTCTTGAAGCCGGTTGGAAGCGGTCGGGAATTGATGGCCCGCCGCAAACCCGGCCGGGGACTCGATTTCGGTCAGAATTTGCGAATGCGCCGCCACTGTCCGGGCGATGTGCCCGTCACGCGCCGAAAGACCTTGGTGAAATGGCTTTGATCCGCGAAGCCGGTCAGGATCGATACGTCGGCGAGCGATGCCCTGCTCTGGAGCAAAAGTTCCTGGGCGCGTTTGATTCGGGCCGCGACGAACCAGCGATACGGTGGGGTGCCAGTGGATGCTTTGAATGCCCTGGCGAACTGCGATTGGGAGAGCCCAACCAGATCGGCGAGTTCCTGCAGGCCGATGTCCTCGGCGAAGTGGGCCTCGAAGAATTCCAGGACCCGACGCAACTGCCAGGGTGCCAGCCCTTCGCGGGCTCGCTGCGCGGATGTTTCCAGCGGGCGAACAGAAGCGCCGTGAGCGCCGTGGTCAGGCTCTCGCCGTACATACGAGCCTCAGGTTCGCGACACTCCTCGGCCAACAGCGATGCGCACCGCGCGATCTTGTCGTCGTAGACCATGAGGACGGGCTCCCTGGTCTTTCCGACCTCAAACTCATCGCCGAGGATCGAAGCAAGGACATTAGCGTTGAAACTCAATCGAAGGTCCCGAGTCGATTCGATTCCGTCGGAGTACCCCCAGACGCTCATCTCGGCGGGCACGAACACGGTATGGCCCGCGTCGAAGCGGGTGCGGGGTGTCGGCCGATTCACGTTCAGCCGCGATTCGCAATAGCCTCCGACCTGTTCGAGCAAAATCGCCACGGTCGGATCTTTGGAGGAAAGGTCGTGCCAAACCCTGCCTGGGCCGAGGCACTGAACGACATGGCGGACGGCGATGCCGTTCCAGTAACGGCTCTGACACTTCATGTTCCCGACACCGTGGGGCGATCGAAACTCGAACGGTGGATGCTCTTCCGTAATCGTCGCGAAGCGCATCCTGCTCAAGTAACCGAAAAATGGATTGCGCACAACCCGCGCCGAGGAAGGCGCTCGGCGAGTATCAGATCGAGGAGCAAGTGCGCGCTACGCTCTCTCACCAATTCCCCGACGGGGGTTTCGACCAGGTCGTGCGCGAGGTGTTCAAGCTCGTTCTCGAGCGAGATCGCAAGCGCAAGGCACTGACCGAGCGACCGCGCGCGCCCTGGGAACGGCCCAGCGAAAACGATCGCTACGTTCCGGACGCGGTCAAGCGTGCGGTCTGGGAGCGCGACCAGGGACGCTGCACCTGGCCAATGGGAATGGGCAGTTCTGCGACTCGACGCACCGCCTCGAGTTCGACCATGATCTCGAAGTCGCTCTCGGAGGCAAACCCGACGATCGACAACATCCGTCTGCTCTGCAAGAGCCACAACCTCATGAAGGCCGAACAACATCTCGGCCGCGCCTTCATGGCGAAGTTCCGGTCTCACAACAGCGTGGTCTAACGGGTTGTACTTCTTCGCCACCCAGAAAACGCCCTAGCAGTAGCAAGTGCGGTCGTGATCGAGTGGTATCCGCGTTCGTCATCGGCGTACTGGTCGGAGGGCGTGTGTCACCACGCTCTGTTAAGGCGAGATCTTCGCTCGCTCCTCCTGTCAAGCGAAGTATCGTCGTCCCCGTGTCACCGCGTCGAAGGTTCCGTCCGGTGACAGGCCACAAGCCAAGTCTTCAGGTCGCGGCCCTCGACTTGTACCGCTCCCTCGAACCTCACGTACTGAAGATCTCCGCGGTCGCAGGCGGAGTAGACGGCGGACTTCGGGACCTTCAGCAGCTCTGCGACCTCTGAGATGATGAACAGGCGGTCATCCGGGATTG
>Ga0209237_1000756_pt1 | contig 18619 bp, 13 predicted proteins | sample GraSoi013_1_40cm_2_FD_185820 | JGI IMG/M metagenome (GOLD analysis project Ga0209237, IMG submission 185820) | Grasslands soil microbial communities from the Angelo Coastal Reserve, California, USA - Sample 10_02_2013_1_40cm (SPAdes) (version 2) | ecosystem: Environmental > Terrestrial > Soil >... | reverse complement strand
CATGCACTGCCTCCGAGGAAGCGCGGCCACCATTTTCGGCGATGGCACGCAATCTCGCGATTTTACCTTCGTTGAGGACTGCGTGGCCGCCAACCTCATGGCGTGCGAGGCGCCGCTATCCGGAGGTGAGGTGTGCAACATCGGGTCGGGATCGCGAATCTCCATTGCCGAACTCTGCGCCATGATCAGACGGATTACCCGCAGTAGCGCGTCGCCTCAGTTTGAGCCCTCACGCCCCGGGGACGTCAAGCATTCACTGGCCGCCATCACGAGGGCCAAGACCCTGCTCGGGTACACACCTCGCCATGACCTGGAACCCGGTCTTGCCCGGACCGTGGAATGGTTCAGGAGTCGAGTTGCGTGAGATGAGATTGCCAAGTATCGCTCTCGTAGCTCCTAGCTTGGAGTCCATAGGAGGTCAGGGTACCCAGGCGCACACTCTGGCCACCCAGCTTCAAAAAGAGGGCTACGCAGTCTCGTTCATCCCAATCGAACCCTGCTTCCCACCCGGACTCCGGTGGGTCCGCCGCTATCCCTATGCGCGGACCCTTTTGAACCAGTCGTTCTACCTGCCGAGCCTCCTTCGCCTTCGTCGGGCCGATGTGGCGCATGTCTTCTCTGCGTCGTATTGGTCGTTTTTGCTGGCTCCGGTGCCAGCGATACTGGCCGCGCGAGGTTTTGGAAAGCGGATCGTCCTCCACTACCATAGCGGAGAAGCTGAAGACCACCTGGCCAAGTGGGGCGCGCTGGTTCACCCCTGGTTGCGTTTGGTGGATGAGACCGTGGTCCCCTCGGTTTATTTGCGAAACGTCTTCACCCGCCACGGGTATCGGGCACGGGTCATTCCAAATGTGGCGGACACCTCGCGCTTCCGCTACCGGGAGCGTTCGCCATTGCGCCCTCACCTGCTCTCCACGCGGAACCTCGAATCCTTCTATCGGGTGGACAACACGCTCGAGGCCTTCGCGCTTCTCAAAGCCCGGTACCCCGAGGCAATCTTGACGATCGCGGGATACGGAAGCGAGGAAAGCCAGCTTCGCCGGCTGGCCGCCTCGCTCGGAAGCGATGGGATCCGCTTCGTCGGACGCGTCCCACCTGACGACATACCGGGTCTCTATGAGGAGGCCGACATCTTTGTGAACTCCTCCATCGTTGACAACCAGCCGGTCTCGGTGTTGGAGGCGTTCGCGTCGGGGCTTCCTGTGGTATCCACCGGGACCGGGGATATCGCCAACATGGTGCGCGACGGCGCGACCGGTCTCCTCGTCCCTCCTGACGATCCGGCGGCAATCGTCAAGGCCGTGACAAGCCTACTTGAGGATCCGGATCGCGCGCTCCACATCGTCCGCCGGGCACGGCAGGAGGTGGAGCAATATACTTGGACCCAGGTTCGTGAGGCATGGGCAGCCGTGTATTTGAAGAGATCGGCGCCTAACTCGGGGCTCTAAGCATGACACACAAGACGTCCATCACTGTTCTGAGAGAGGGTCGCGTATGACGAGCCACGTGGATCACCGGTATTCAGAGTCGGCTTACCAGGCAGAACGCGCCGCGAAGATCGGTGATGTCGGCCCCACCCCTGAATACATCATTGAACGATACCGGAGGTGCAGACTCTGGCGCTTGTTCCCGAAAGAGTTCGTGTTCAAGCGCTTGGGGGATATTACTGGAAAGGAGATCTTAGATTTTGGTTGTGGGGAGGGCGTGATAAGCACTCAGTTGGCGCGGCTGGGCGGTCGGGTCACCGCGATCGATATCTCCCCCCAATTGATCGATCTCGCAAAGAGACGGGCCGATCTCGACGGAGTCCGGGACTGCATCAACTTCGTCGTGGCTGACATCACGGAGTCGCCCTTCCCTAAGAACAAATTCGATTCCGTCATCTGCAGTGGTGCGCTGCATCACGTGGATTTGCGCTCCGTGATGCCCCACCTCCTTGCGTGTCTCAAACCAGGCGGCGTCACGATCATGCTCGAGCCGATCGCCTTCGCTCCGCTGCTCCAGCGGTACCGGGACATGCTCCCTATCGAGAAAGACGCATCCCCTGGTGAGCGGCAACTGAACCGGGACGATGTGAAGTTCATCGTCGGATGGTTTGACGATAGCCAGGCGACGTTCTTCAACCTCTTCGGTCGGCTAGCCCGCCTCTTTCAGCATCAGAACAAGATCGATAAGGGGCATCCCCTGACGAAGACCGCACTCGTCGTGCTAACGGGCCTGGATCGTCTCCTGGTGAGCGTGTTCCCTGGTCTATCGAGATTCTGTGGCATCATCGTGATTGTCGGCTGGAAACGGGTCGGATCGTCCGGGCCTGACGATCCGGCGGCAATCGTCAAGGCCGTGACAGGCCTACTCGAGGATCCCCAGCACGCGCTGCACATCGCTCGCTGCGCGCGGCAGGAAATCGAACAGTACACGTGGGCCTCCGTGCGCGAGGCGTGGGCGGCGGTGAGCTCAGCGAGGCCAGCGTGAGGCTGCGACGGCTGCTGACCATGAGTGTCCCCGAGCTCGTCTGTCGCGGCAGGCAGGAGACTTCGAAGCTGCTGGAGCGGACGGGCGTGGCCAGAAGAATGAATGGGCAGCCCCGTCGCGTCTTAAGCCTCGATCGCTTCCAAGAAGTTGTTCCCAGTCGCTTCTTCGAAGGCGTCGTGAGCGAACAGACGCCGGGCCTCATCGCGCAGAAAATGCGCGAGGCATACAACCAGACCGTGGCGGCTGCCGAAATGGTCTGTCACCGGCGCTTTGATCTTCTGGGTTACCATGGCCTTCGGTTCGGTGATCCCGTCGACTGGCACCTGGATCCGATCTCAGGGCGTCGGGCCCCGCTCGTACACTGGAGTCGGCTCGACCCGCTTGACCCCGCCACTGTAAGGGACATCAAGGTCGTCTGGGAGCTGAACCGTCACCAGTGGCTTGTGTACCTGGGCCAGGCGTATTCGCTGACGGAAGACGAGCGCTATGCTGAGGCGTTCGCCATCTGCCTGAAAAGTTGGCTGCACGCCAATCCTCCGAGCATGGGGATCAACTGGGCGAGTAGCTTGGAAGTAGCTCTGCGCCTCATCTCATGGTGCTGGGCTCTCGCGCTCTTTCGACGATCGAAAACGTTGTCATCGGAGTTCTTTGCGTCACTGTTGTCGGCGATCCAGGCTCATGCGTCGCATATCGAACGGTACCTCTCCTACTATTCTTCCCCAAACGCGCACCTGACCGGCGAAGCACTGGGTCTGGTGTATGCCGGTGTGCTGTTCCCTGAGTTCCAGGCGGCCGATCGCTGGCGGAAGTTAGGCACTCAGATCCTGATCGAGCAAAGCGAACGCCAGATCCTTGCAGACGGCGTCTACTTTGAGCAGTCCACCTGCTACCAGCGCTACACAGCAGAGATCTACCTCCATTTCCTAATCCTGGCCGCTCGCAACGGCATCGAGATCCCGACAACAGTCCGGGAGCGGGTCCAGAGATTGCTTGATTTTCTACTCGTGATTCATCTTCCTGACGGATCGCTTCCCCGGATCGGCGATGCCGACGGCGGCTGGCTGCTGCCTCTTGCCCCACGGGCCGCCGCCGACGCCAGAGGAGTCTTCGCCATCGGAGCGGCCTTCTTCGGCCGGCCTGACTACGCGTGGGCGGCTGGAGGTGTGACACCGGAAGTCCTGTGGCTCTTAGGGCCTTCAGGCCTGAAAGCCTATCAGCAACTCCGTCCGGCGGCGCCTGCCATGGAACCCTCCTGCCTTTTCCCAGAAGGAGGCTATGCGGTCATGCGCGGCGGCTGGAGGCTAGACGCCCATCACTTGATCTTCGATGCGGGACCCCTCGGGTGTCCGCTGAGCGGGGGACATGGGCACGCTGATCTCCTCAGCATTCAGTGCTCGGTCTTTGGCGAGCCATACCTCGTGGATTCGGGCACGTACTGCTACACGGCGGACCCGGCCTGGCGGGACTTTTTCCGCAGCACCACAGCCCACAGCACCGTGATGCTGGATGGCGCGGGGCAAGCCGTCCCCGCCGGACCTTTCGCGTGGGAGCGACGACCTCAAGCGCGGTTAAGACGCTGGCTCTCCACGGAGGCCTTCGACTTCGCGGATGCAGAGCATAACGCCTATTGCCGCCTTTCGGATCCGGTCGTTCATCGACGCCGCGTGCTCTTCGTCAAGCCTCGATACTGGCTGGTGGTGGATGACCTTCAGGGTGCCGCGGAGCACCGGGTGGAGCTTCGGTTCCAATTTGCGCCGATGGAAGTGACGGTGGACCCCACCCTCTGGGCCCGAGCGTACGGACCGCGGGGCCGCGGGCTCCTGATCCGGCCGTTCGCCATGGTGGCGCTTAAGGCGGAAGTCCGGGAGGGCGAAGTCGCACCGATCCAGGGTTGGGTGTCCCCAGACTACGGCCAGCGTCGGCCGGCTCCCGTCCTGATCTATTCGGCCGTGACGTGTCTGCCGCTCCGGATTGTGACGCTCCTCCTTCCTATTGAGCAGCGACAGGTCACTCCTCCGGCCGTTTCCCCGATTGTGGGCGAGGGCCCAGGCCCTATCGGTCTGATCTTTGGGGAGGGACAGGAGACGATCCTTGTGGATGAGCCCGCGATCGTCCTCAAGCGTCAGTAGGGCGGGATATTGGGGCAGGTAGTGGGCAGCTCATGCACGTGACGATGCTTGGACACGCCTCTCTCCTCTGTGAGACCGAGGATGTCCGGATCCTGATGGATCCCTGGCTCGTCGGCCCTGCAAACTTCCGGAGCTGGTGGCACTTGCCTGCGGTGGACCTGGACCCGGCGAAGCTCCCCGAGCTCGACTACATCTACATCTCCCACTTGCACGACGATCATTTTCACGTCTCGACCCTCAAACGGCTCCCGCAGCGGCCAACCGTCCTCATCCCACGGCTCTATCACAACCGCCTGGTCTGTCGGCTGCGAGAGCTGGGATACACGCAGATCAAGGAGCTTCCTCATGGGAAGCATGTGCATCTGAGAGCTTCGACGACGGCATGCTGTCTGCAGATGGGCAATGACAGCCTTCTGGCTATCTCCGACTCTTCGGCATCGATGCTGAACGCCAATGACTGCCTTCAAGGCAACGACCCCCGAATCACGCTGCCCCTGCTTCGACGCCTGGGGGAACAGTTCCACTTTGACATCGCGTTTCTCGCCTTCGGCACCGCGGGGCCTTTTCCGAAGTGCTATCGCTTCGAGGATCCAGCCGAAGGGCTCGACCCTTTGAACAAAGAGCGCGCCATGCTCAACAATTTCGTCCAAGGTGCGCTGACAGCCCAGGCCAAGGCGGTGGTCCCATTTGCTGGCGGGTTTGCTCTCCTGGCTGACAAACTCCTGTGGATGAACGAGATCAAGACGACACCGATCGATGCCTTGGCGGCTCTCCAGGCGAAGGATTCACGTCTGATGGCCTTCGAAATGAATCCCGGGGACATCTGGGATAGCCGGGCCGGGCTCGTTCAGGTGCATCCCGGGGTGACGTGGGCGGATCGCCTGGCGATGATTCACCGGCTGCATCGGAAGCACGCAAGCGAGCTCAAGGAGATCGAGGAGGAAGAGCAACAGGGGCCTCCCGACCTGTACGAGCTCTTCGAGGCGCGCATCACCCAGAACCTACGAAGGTTTCCCTTTTTGCGGCGTCGCATGAACTGTTCCGTGCTCTTTGTGGTCGAGGGACAGCCTGGGGGGCAGTGGGAGGTTGATCTGCGGAGATCCAACAGGTGGTTTCGTCAAGGGGATTCTGGAGACTGGCTGATACGAGTGACCATTCCCGCACGATTGCTGGCCGAGGTGCTCATGGATCCAGACGGCTGGGAGACGCTCGGAATCTCGTACAAGTTGGACCTCTATCTGAAGAAAGGGGCACGCGCCAAGGAAGCGGTGCTGCGCCGACTGATCCATACCCCGTGTCCGTCATCCCTTGCACGCCTGCTGCTCGCCCCTCGGTTTGCCGAGTTCGTCATTCGACGGAGACAAGAGTTCTTCCGAATAGTGAGGGACAAGTTCTTCGGTATGCCGTAGGCGAGTTCGCCGGGCGGCAGTGCGCTGCGAGGACAGGAAAGCCGTGTGTGCGATAGTCGGCATCGTCAAACTGGACCCCCGAGAACGCGTTGAGGAGGCGCGCCTCAAGCGCATGCGCGACGTCCTACGCCATCGGGGACCGGACGGCGCAGGGCTTTGGATCGACGGACCGGCAGGCCTGGGACACCGCCGGCTGGCGATTGTGGACGTGGCTGGCGGGCACCAGCCTATGGCGAACGAGGACCAGACGGCCTGGATCGTCTTCAATGGTGAGATCTATAACCATGCGTCGCTCCGTCCGGAGCTTGAAGCGCGCGGGCATCGCTACCGGACACGGAGCGACACGGAAACGATCGTGCACCTGTACGAGGAAGAGGGAGAGCGCTGCGCCGCGCGCCTCCAGGGCATGTTTGCGTTTGCCATCTGGGATCGTACCCGAGGTCGGCTCCTGTTGACCCGAGACCGGCTCGGGATCAAGCCGCTCTACTTCGCCTGTACCGATCGTGAACTCCTGTTTGCTTCGGAGATCAAAGCCATCCTGGCGGCAGGTTCGATTCGGCCAGAGTTCAACGAAGCGATTCTGCCTGAGTTTCTGGCCACACGCTTCGTCGCTAGTGAGGAGACGTTCTTCCGGGGCATACGGAAACTCCTCCCGGGGCACACGCTCTCGTGGTCCCTCACAGATGGGTTTCGGCCGCGACGGTATTGGCACTTACCGGTTTCGCAAGATGACTCTGCGGCCACCTTCCAGGAGAGAGCCAGCGAGGTGCGTGCCAGGCTTGAGGCCACAGTCCAGAGCCACCTGATGAGCGACGTCCCGCTTGGGCTGTTCCTGTCCGGCGGGCTGGATTCGAGCGGGTTGGCGGCCCTTATGGCGCCCATGGTAAAGGAGCCGATTCGGACCTTTTCTGTGGGCTTCTCCGAGCCTGAGGCAAACGAGCTCGCCTACGCTCGGCTCGTGGCCAGTTCCGTCGGGGCAGAGCATCGAGAAGTCATCGTCTCTCCCGAGGAGTTTTTCCAGGTCCTCCCCCGTCTGATCTGGCACGAGGATGAACCCATCGCGTTCGATTCAAGCGTTCCGCTCTATTTCGTCTCACGTCTGGCCCAGGAGCATGTCAAGGTGGTGCTCACCGGCGAAGGAGCGGACGAACTCTTCCTTGGTTATCCCAGATACTGGGTCACAGCCTGGAACGACCGGCTGGGGCGGGCCTACCATCGGCTGGTTCCCGGAACGCTCCGCGACCTGATCGGCCGACTCGTCACGAGGCTACCGAACCCTGTCCAGCGGTACGCCGAGCGGACCTTCCTGATGTTCCCCCCCGGCCCGCGGGGACTGTTCTTCGACAATTTCTCGGTCTTCTCGGAGCCCCTGCAACAGGCCTTGATCCTGGACAAGGGAATCCTCACCGCCAGAGACCCCTACGCCGTCGGGCTTTGCTGCTTCGAGGAGCATACTGGCGGGATCCCGGATCGCATGAGTCATGCGGATCTCCAGACCTATCTGGTGGAGCTGCTCATGAAACAGGACCAGATGAGCATGGCGGCGTCGCTCGAAAGCCGGGTTCCGTACCTGGACCACGAGTTCGTCGAGCACGTGGCGGCAATCCCTGGCCAGTTCAAGCTCCGGGGCTGGCAGACTAAGGCCGTATTGCGGGAGGCGCTCCGGGGCCTGGTGCCGCAAGAAATCCTCACGCGGCGGAAAATGGGTTTTCCGGTTCCCGTGGGCCGATGGTTCCGCGGGCCGTATTGGTCGATCGTCCAGGAGTTCGTACTAGGGCCGCGACCACTGTCGCGCGGGCTGTTTAGACCGGACGAGTTGCGACGCCTGACCGAGGAGCATCGCAGTGGGCTCAGAGACCATAGCAACCGTCTCTGGCTCCTTGTGAACCTGGAACTCTGGCAGCGGATCTTCCTCGATGGCGAGGATATCGCGACCATAATGCTAGCGATGCGAACGAGATGAGGATCATCAGCAAGGTATCGCGCGCACGACCCAGGCATGGGGAGGGCGACTTGGACATCAGAGATTTCTACCGTCAGGTGAGTTCTCAGTATTACCGCGAAACCTTCGAAGAAACCTGTACGCTTTCGTCCGTCACGCGGAAGGTTCGAACACGACGCGTCGTCGAAATGCTGGATCGCCACCTACCGATAAAATCCATCCTAGCGGATTTGGGCTGCGGCCCGGCGCAGTTTGCAGAGCCCCTGTTGGAGAGGGGGCATTCGTATGTCGGCATTGACATCAGCGCCGAGATGTACCGGGAGATGGCCATGCGGTTGTTGGGAAGTCCGCGGGCGACGTTTCTAACCGGATCTGTCGAAAAGATACCACTGCCCGACAGCAGCGTCGATGCCGCCATTTGCATCGGCGTGGTGGAATACCTCCGAGAAAATCATGCGGCGCTTGCCGAGATCTATCGGATTCTCAAAAGGCCAGGCGTGGCGATTTTCACGTTCCCCAACCTTCGATACCCGATCTACCTGCTTCGCACCGGCTTACGCCCCGTGCTGGCGCCGGTTTTGCGTATGATCGCACCGGATCTACGTGATACGGTCTACGTCTCCGGTATCACGCATCGTAATCTTTGGCCTCATCGCTTTCTGCGCGAAGCGGTCCAATGCGGGTTTACTGTTCGGGAACGGTGTTCCCATGGCTATTACCCGAGGCTTTTCAATCACCGAGTTCCCTCCTTACGGTTCTACCTCTTGATGGAACGCTGGGGCGAACGATTCCTTCCCGGGATGGGTGCCAACTACATCGTCTGTTTGAATAAATGATGCTGCGCTCATTGGCATTACAGATCAAACAGATTCTCTTCTGGTTAGTAGACTTTACGGCAGTGATTCACTTCCTGCTCAACGGGAGAAAGCCGAAACCTGGACTGACGATTCTCTGCTACCATCGTGTCGCGGAGGGCTTGCCAAGCAATCCTCCGTTCAATCCGTTTAACGTCACCCCTGGTCACCTTGAACGGCAACTTGCGGCATTGCAGGCCTTGCGCGGTACTACCGTAGTATCCGCTCGGCATGTGGCGGAGTGGCTCCGGACCAACCGTATTCCTGAAGGGTCCTTTCTACTGCTCACCTTTGACGATGGCTACCAGAACGCTCTGGTGGCTGCAGAGCAACTCGCAGCGAAAGGCTGGACGGGCGTGTTTTTCGTGGTCACCAGCTACGTCGGCAAGCCGATCCTGGATTTCAATGACTACGACCGGTGGTGCCAAAACCTTCCTCATTCGAAGTCGATTTGGTATCGCCCGGTGGAGCTCAAAGATTGCCATAGATTGATAGCCCTGGGCATGGAAGTCCAACCACACAGCCACACCCACCGGCCGCTCGGGTGGCTGGAGTCCGAAGAGATGGAGCAGGAAATCCAGGCGAGCAGGGCCTTCATTGAGAAAACCCTTGGCCAACTCGCTGTGGCTTTCTCCTATCCCGTTGGAAGCCCCTATTTGAATCATTTCACTCCGGCGACGGAACGAGCGATGGCGAAGGCAGGTTTTCAGTTCGCGGTCTCCACTGAGGCTGGCGTGAACGACCTGCATTCCCTCCCACACCAGGCATTTCGCATGCGGCGCATTCCGGTGAACGACTACAATGACGGTCTATTCTTCCTGGCCAAGGCCGCTGGCTATTGCGGGATACTGCCCATCGCCAAATACCTGCTTCACAAACTCGTGCTGCCTTTGGCCCACAGCCGTGCCGCGGGAAGCGTTCTGGGGCCTGGGACCACAAGCAATCCTGACGCGAAGGAAAATGGGGTTCCCCGTTCCAATGGGCCGATGGCTCCGAGGGCCGTTCTGGCCCGTCGTCCAAGAATTCGTCCTCAGCCCCCGGGCGCTGGAGCGAAAACTCTTTAGCCCGGAATTCGTGCGCCAACTGGCTGAAGAGCACCGACGGGGCGCCTGGCCACATGGCGACCGCCTATGGCTGCTCATCAATCTCGAGACCTGGCACCGGATTACCCTTGACGGGGAGGATCCGCTCATCGTGGATGGAACTACCCATGCTTGAAGGTCAGTCGATTATTTGCTTCGCGAATGATTGGGGCGGAGACCCCACCAGCAAGGCGCACATCATGCGCATCCTGGCGAAGAAAAACCGGGTGCTCTGGGTGAACTCGATCGGGATGCGGAGACCCACAGCATCTCGGGCCGACCTGAAACGGATGATTACCAAGCTTCGGCGAAGCCTCGCCGGCTGGCAAGAAGTAGAGCCGAACCTCTTCGTCATGGACCCGCTGGTTATTCCTCTACCTGGCGTCGCGCTGGCAGACTGGTTGAACGCCAAGATTCTCGCGACATCGCTCCGCCGCCTCTGCAGACGGCACGGGTTCGAGCAACCGCTGCTCTGGACCTTCCAGCCCCACGTGAGCCGGCTCGTAGGTCGCCTGCAAGAGCGCCTGGTCATCTATCACTGCGTGGACGAATACTCCGCGTTTTCGGGCGTGCCCCGGGACGTGCTCATTCGGATGGAGCAAGATCTCATCCGGCGTGCACACGTCGTCTTCACGTCCGGTGAGAAGCTGTCTGAGGAACGACGGTCACTCAACCCGCACACGTACTACATCCCTCACGGCGTGGACCTCGCCCACTTCGCCCGGGCGCTGGACCCGAGCACCGAGGTCCCGGCGGATATGCGCGGGCTCCCGCATCCCGTGATCGGTTTCTTTGGGCTTCTTGCTGACTGGGTGGACCTGGAGTTGGTGCGGATGATGGCCGCAGCTCGCCCAGATTGGTCTGTCGTCCTCATAGGCAAAGCAACAACCGATCTTCGCCCTCTTCGGGGGCTGGCGAACGTTCACCTCCTTGGACAGAAACCGTACTCGACACTCCCCTGCTACTGCCGGAGCTTTGATATCGGGATGATCCCGTTCCGAAAAAATGACCTGACGGTACGGGCCAATCCCCTCAAGCTACGGGAATACCTTGCGGCTGGCCTGCCCGTGGTCTCGACACCGCTTCCGGAAGTGGGGCGATGCAACGGCCTCGTGCACTTGGCCGACGGAGCCGAGGCCTTCATCACGGCGATCGAAACGGCACTGGGCCAGCGGTCAAAAGCCATGGCCCGGCAGCGTGTTGAAGCGATGCGCGCCGAAGGATGGGAGGCACGGGTAGCCGAGATGTCGACGATCATCGCCCGACACCTGGGGGGGGCAAGATGACCGAGCGGCACTGCTGGTCGCGTTTGTCTCGCGCGCTGCCCAGGGTTCTCCTTGCGGCGGCGTGCGTCACCGCAAGCGTAAGCGATGGCGGCGGTTTCGGCTTGCCCAGTCTGACCGACGCACTCACCCATCCGCCGCCCGCAACCGGACCGTTCGCCTACAACAGCTTCGTGCCTTCGGGAACGCAGGGCGCGAGCTACGTGGATCCGGTCTTTGGCACGACGGTGCGGCAGCTCACGACCGACCACGTCAACGACGACATCTACGCCCGCAACATGTGGTGGAATGCCGATGAGATGCGGTATTTACACCGAACGACGAACGGCACGCCGTTCGCAGATTTTTGGGAAGTAATCGACGTGGCGACGGGCAAAGTGACGCACCGGGGCATCCCGATCGGCGGAGTGGTCGGCGGTGCGGGGCCTTTTGCGGCGGACGGGGGGTTCGATCCGGTCGATCCCAACGTTCTCTACGCTCTCGGACCGACTTCGATCTACAAGATTACGCTCAATGCCGACGGGACCTGGAGTGTCGTCTACTTCACCCCGCCCGGTGGCGCGCCGCTCAAGAGCCTCGGCGGCACGCTCAACTGGTTCGACGCGAGAGGGCGCTACATGCTCGTCCGCTACGGCGCGGAGCCGTCCGTGCATCTCTACGACCGGCAGAACTTGGCCGCCGGACCCTACGTGAACCCCGTCAGAGGAGATAACACCATCGACACGGGTTCCTACATCGGGATCACGCCTGACGGCCAGTTTCTCGTCGGCTACGCAAAGGGTTTGGGGCTCCAAGGCCTCGTGGGAGTGAGCTGGAAAATCGATCGCGCCAAGCGGGCGATCGCCCCATCGCCGAACATGTTCTGGTCGCTCTGCGGAGATCACGGATCATTTCTCTCAGCGTCCGATGGGCACAACTATATGATCACCTTCGACTGCTACGACTCTCCCGAGATATGGCGCGTGGACATCACGAACAATGCCAAGGGGCTTGGCTACGCTCAACAGAAAGCGCTACCCAACAACAAGCGCCTCATCACGCTGACATGGAACGATGCAGGCCACGTGACGACGGTTGCGCGAGGACCACTCCAGGATTGGGCGTTCCTTGCGACGGAAGACGGCACCGATACCTTCAATAGCGGGACAGCGGACGCCAACGGCAACATCATGCCGTGGCACGCCTATCGGCAGGAGATCATCGCGGTCAACGTCCTCACCGGTCAAGCGCGTAGTCTCGCGCACCACCGCTCTCGGAGTGTCTTTAATCACTACTTTGCTTCTCCTCGTCTCTCGGCTTCGTGGGGCGGGATGTACGTGGGCTTCGCCTCGAACTTCAACCAGAGCGGGGTGAATGATGTCTATGTGGTTCCGTTCTCTGCGACATCGGGCACGATCTCACCCACTGTTTCAAGCACTTCGCCCAACAGAGGACTGCCCCGCTCCGATCGCCGCTGAGTTCCTCCATTCATTTCAGGCTCCTTCTTTAGCGTGAGCGGCTCTCGTGCGCATTAACAATATCATCCGTAATTTCGTTTCCAGATATATTCTCCGCCGATCGCCGTGGCCGGCATGCGGGGACATAACCTATTTCACGAAATTCGACAAACAGTATGCGGCGTATGCAATTGGAGACTGGACATATGGGAGACCCAACATCCCATGTGGACACTTCAGTAAAGGAGATACGGTCCGTATCGGGCGGTTCTGCTCGATCGCGCCCGGCGTAGCGATTCTCGTGGGAGGCGAGCATTACATCGATTGGGTCTCGACCTATCCGTTTATGCTTCTATTTGAGCGTGCCAAGAGTTTACCGTGGCATATTCCCACAAAAGGGGACATCGTCATCGGGCATGACGTGTGGATCGGCATGAACGCCTTGCTGCTCTCCGGCGTGACGATCGGCAATGGCGCCGTCATCGCGGCCGGGAGTGTGGTGACAAAGGATGTCGCGCCCTATTCAATCGTCGCGGGCGTGCCTGCCCGGCATATACGGTTCAGGTTCGATCCGGACACGATCGAGGCGCTGCAAAAGATTGCCTGGTGGGATTGGCCATTGCCCAAGATCGAGGAAGCCCTGCCGCTGCTCATGTCTTCGGATCTGAAGGCCTTCATCGAACAGTATGGATCGGGGCAAGCGCATGGAGCCTAGCACATGAAGTTCAATCGACTTCGCCATTCCAGCCAGCGGCGCGACTGATTTTCTCTCTGTTTGGATCTCCAGGCGAGGGGCACCATGTTGGACGCTCACCTGCTATTCTGGCTCTCCGTTCTCATCCTGGCGTATACGTACCTCGGCTACCCGGCCCTGATGTTCGTGCGGGCGTGTCTGCGGTTCCCACCTGCACGTTTGCCAGCCGTCGAACCGACGGTGACCGTGTTGATCGTCGCCTACAACGAGGCCAGGAGGATCGAACAGCGGCTCGAAAACGTACTCTCGCTCGACTACCCCAGGAACCGCCTCGAGATCATCGTGGCCTCTGACGGGTCCACCGACGGCACCGCCGAGAAGGCGCGGGCCTACGAGCGCGAAGGGGTCACGGTCATCGCCTTCGAGGCGCGACGCGGGAAACCCGCTGTGCTGAACGACCTGATCCTGAAGGCACAAGGCGAGATCGTGGTCCTGGCCGATGCACGACAGCGGTTCGATGCGGGAGCCCTGCGCGCGCTTCTTGGCTCCTTTGCCGACCCTCAGGTCGGCGCCGTAAGCGGCGAACTGATCCTGACCGACAATGCAGAAGGGACGGCGGCGGGAGGAGGGGTAGGGTTCTACTGGGGCTACGAGAAGTTCATCCGATGGAGCGAGAGCTGCGTGGACTCGACAGTGGGAGCAACGGGCGCCATCTACGCCATCCGCCGAGACCTCTTCGAGCCGATCCAGGAGGACACGATCCTGGATGACGTGTTAATCCCCATGAGGATTGCAAGGAAGGGATACCGGGTGCTCTTTGAGCCGGGCGCGCGCGCCTGGGACCGGGCAGCAGCGACTCCGCGGGAAGAATTCACTCGGAAGGTGCGCACCATTGCCGGAAATTTCCATCTGTTCGCGCGCGAACTCTGGCTCCTGAATCCTTTCCTGAACCGGCTGTGGCTCCAGACCCTCTCGCATAAGGGCCTGCGGCTTCTGAGCCCCGTGCTTCTAATGACAGCCTTCTGGGCGAACTGCCTCCTGACGGCAAACCCGTTGTACCGTGCGGCGTTGGGCGGCCAGGTGCTGTTTTACGCGGCGGCGCTGGGGGGCTACTTCCTCCGGCACGCTCACAGGTCGCTTCCGATCCTCAGCGTCCCATACATGTTCTGCCTGCTCCACTGGGCCACCGTTGTTGCGTTCTTTCGGTTTGTCACGGGACGCCAGCACGTGATGTGGGAGCGGATCCCGCGATGAGTGAGCTGACGAAAGTGGCCGAGGGTCGAGTTGAGGATGGAAGGGAGACGCTGCGCCCGAAGGAGACCCGAGCGATATCCGCCCGGATCATTCAGGGGCTCGATGGTCTCGATGAGCTGTCGGATGCCTGGGAAAGGCTCGCGGCTCAGGCAAGCACACCTATGCTTGACCATGCGTGGATCAGGGCCTGCGCCGAGACGTTTTCCGTTGATGGCGAATTGCACCTGCTCGCGGTCGGGGCGTCGCCGCATCTCACCGCCGTCGCGCCCCTCGTCAGGCAACGGGCCGTGCTCGAACGCCTGGAATTGCTCGGTATGAATGCGCTTCAGGAGCCTCTGGATTTTCTCTTCTCCCATCCGTCCGCTCTCGCGCTCCTCGCGAATGCCCTGGCGCAGTCGGGAGTGCCCCTCGTGCTGGATCGTCTCACAATGGATTCGCCCGTCGTGGGCGTATTGCGAAGCGCCTACCGACGGCGTGGCGTTGTGATTTGCCGCCCCTCGGTCGGTTGGCCGTGGATTCCGCTCGATACCAGTTGGCTCCAGCCAGAACGGCACGTCAATGCGGGTCGCCGTTCCGATCTCCGGCGTGCCCGGCGAATCGCAGACAGGATGGGTGCAGTCACGGCTGAAGTTATGTCCCCCACCCCCAAAGAGCTTGGCCCGCTGCTCGAAGAAGCCTTCCAAGTGGAGGCATCTGGTTGGAAAGGGCGCAAAGGCACGGCGCTGGCCAGCGATCTCCTGAGACAGAGCTTCTACCGGCGCTATGCGGCCGCGGCCTGTGAGAAAGGCATCCTCCGCCTGGGCCTGCTGCGCATCGGCGGCCGAGCCGCCGCCATGCAGCTTGCGGTCGAGTGGGGCAAGCGCATTTGGCTCCTCAAAATCGGCTACGACGAAGAATTCGCGAGGTGCTCGCCTGGCACGCTGTTGATGCTGGAGACGCTGCGCTACGCCGCGGCGCGTGGTTTGCAGTCCTACGAGTTTCTTGGCGTGGTTGAGCCGTGGTTGCAGGTTTGGACTCAACAGGTCCGTCCCTGCGTCATGCTGCGGGCGTACCCGGCGAATGCGCTGGGGATCGCTGCTCTCGTGGCCGACGCCGCCAAGTTCACCTGGCGCAGAGTGCGCCGGATCGTTTAGGAGGGCAATGGAAGGAAATCTGCGAAAAATGATGCGGCGGTGCTGGCTGCCTTTCGCTGAACGAGCAGCCCGGCCCTATATTGCGGGACCGGAGCTTGCCGATGGTGTGCAGGTGTGTCGCTCGTTGGTTCGACTGGGGGTGGCGACGACGATCTGTTTCTGGAACGGGGAAGGTGATAGCCCCCGGCAGACGGCGGATGCCTACCTTGCCGCCCTGGACGCTCTCGCACGGGAAAAGTTGAATTGCTCCCTCTCTGTCAAGGCGCCGCCGCTGGGCTTCGCCCGCGACTTGCTGGCTGAGATCCTGGGACGTGCCCGTCAGGGGGGCTTTATCGTCCACTTCGATTCGCTGGGTCCGGAAGTGGCAGATCAAACCCTCTCATTGATCGCCGACGCGCTCGAGCGCTACCCGAAGCTCGGCTGTACCCTTCCGGGCCGGTGGCGACGCAGCCTGCAGGACGCAGACCGGGCGGTGGAGCTCCGGCTGAACGTGCGCGTGGTCAAAGGGCAGTGGGTCGATCCCGACGAGCCCAACATCGACCCGGCGGCGGGGTTCCTCGCAGTCATTGACCGGTTAGCCGGGCGGGCTTCGCACGTGGCCGTGGCCACGCACGATCCTCCGCTGGCGGGCGAGGGGCTGAGGCGACTCCTCGCCGCTGGCACGTCGTGCGAAGTGGAACTCCTCTTCGGCCTACCGATGCGGCGCGCAATTCGGGTGGCACGCGAGGCGGGCGTGCCCGTGCGAGTGTACGTCCCCTACGGCCACGCCTGGTTGCCCTATCTCCTCTCGCAGGCCCGCCAGCACCCCCGCGTGGTCTGGTGGTTGTTTCAGGACCTCCTGCTTGGTCGGTTGTTCCGGTCGCCGGGCGCTCTTCCGTCCGCGCTCTGCTCTTTGACTGGCGCGTTGGCACATTGCGCGCCAAGTGATCTTCCCCACCAGGAACGAATCCGATGAGCGAAATCGCGATTCATGAGGCAGGCTCTGAGTGTATCGCGGGGCTGACGGAGGCAGACTTCTATGCGCCCTACGACTGGTGTCTCAACCCGATTTTGTCGCTGGGGGAGCTCTTCCAACGGCTCAGCGAGGAATTGGATCGTTATGAATCCCTTCGGGTTGACTGGCAGCGCGAGGAGTGCACGATCAACCTGTACCTGTTCGTCTGCGCTATAGCTTGCACGGTCGATGACTATCTGGCGTGGCGCCCGTGGGACCTCGCACCCGTATCCAATCATTTTCCCCGTTTGCGCTGGGCTGTGGGGGCAGCCCAATGGCTCCTCAACCTGCCTTACGTGTTGCGGAGCGCGGTCCGGGATCGCTCCATTCGTCAGTGGCGACGCAGGTGGGATCCCTGCGTGGACCGGGCATGCGACATGTTGCTCAGCGGATCGGACGCCGATGCGGGTCGGTGGGCGGCTCTGCGGCGGACGGTGACGGCTGTCGCGAGCATCTCCTTGCCCCAGCGACTCCTGAGGCAGCGCATGCGGCTGCCTGAAGGGTTTCGGTGCCAGGATTTAACGCATCACGACGTGTTCGCTCTGGTACGCCACTTTGTCGCGTCTCAGCAGGACCGCACGAAAGAGGTCGTCATCATCGGAGTGCGGACGGCGGGGGCCTATTTTGCTCCGCTTGTCAAAGCATCGCTCTCAACCCTGGGATGGCCCCTGGTCTCGTGGTTCACGATTCGTCCCAAGACGGCGCTCTCACGCTGGGAAAGGCGACAATTGCGGAGGCTCGGGCGCCGGGATGCGCGCGTTCTTCTTATCGACGACCACCCGAACACGGGGCTCACCTTTCGACTCATGCTGAGAATTCTCCGGCAATCTGGCGTGCCATCCCGGAGGGTGACCGTCCTGGCACCTCGCCATGCGGCCCGGCCTGATTGGACCCTGCCCAATGAAACGGAATCGGCAAACGGGGTGACCCTCGTTACCTTAGAACCGGCCGCGTTCCACAAGACCCGTCTGCTTGATCCTCGTTCGATTGAGCCGCTACTCCGGGAGTACTACCGCGACTGGGCGGACGTCCGCATCCGCGAGAACGGTGAGGTGGACGCAATCAACGCCGGCTTGTGGCGGCATTACGGGGACGGGTTCCAAGTTCGTCTGAAGCGGGTTTTCGAAGTTCAGCTCCACGATCCCGACCGGAGACCAGTTGTCACCCGTGTCCTTGCCAAGAGCGTAGGGTGGGGGTGGCTCGGATACCACGCATACATTATTGGGACTCGTCTTGCAGGGTTTGTGCCCCGGGTGATCGGGCTGCGGAACGGTCTCATGATCACGGAGTGGATGCGCGACGCAGATCGAGGCGGCATGAGGGTGGCGAACGTTAACCGGGTGCAGGACGTGTCCTCCTATGTCGCCCAGCGCGCGCAACGCTTACGTCTGGCAGAGGATCCCTGTTTTGAAAGCCCCGGCTACCGCTGGACAGGATGGGACGAGGTCGTCAACATCCTTCGCGGTGCCTACGGCCCCTACGTTGGCCGCTCAAAAGTCCGGGCCCTTCGCGAGCAGCTGAAGCGCTATGTGAGCCCCATGCCGATCGTGATTGATGGTCGGATGGGGCCTGATGAATGGGTCGGGACGGACACTGGAACCTACAAGGTGGATTTCGAACAGCATAATTTTGGCGGAGCGGAGTTGGACCTTGTCGATCCGGCTTACGACCTCGCTTCTGCTATCTTTGAATTCGCGTTCACAGAACAAGAGGAACAGGAGTTGCTGGAGGCGTACGTGCGGAAGAGTGGCGACCGAACGATCGTTGATCGCCTTCTCCTCTATCAGCTGCTCCACGGCATCCTGACCATGAAACGCGCAGCATACCAGATTGCTCGTGAGCGAACCGGCGAAGGCTGTGAGGCGTGGAACGAGCGCTACCTGCGGGCTCGTAACTTTCTGGTCTACCGCATGAATCGATTCCACGGCGGCTTCACC